>Ga0209254_10004694_pt1 | contig 12524 bp, 12 predicted proteins | sample FrelakmetDIP11DI_FD_187148 | JGI IMG/M metagenome (GOLD analysis project Ga0209254, IMG submission 187148) | Freshwater lake sediment microbial communities from the University of Notre Dame, USA, for methane emissions studies - DIP11 DI (SPAdes)... | ecosystem: Environmental > Aquatic >...
GAGCCGATCATCTTGTCGAAGCGCGCGCGCTCGACGTTGAGGATCTTGCCCTTCAGCGGCAGGATCGCCTGCGTGCGGCGATCGCGGCCCTGCTTGGCCGAGCCGCCGGCGCTGTCGCCCTCGACGATGAAGATCTCGGAGAGCGCCGGATCTTTTTCCTGGCAGTCGGCGAGCTTGCCGGGCAGCCCGGCGATGTCGAGCGCGCCCTTGCGGCGCGTCATCTCGCGCGCCTTGCGCGCGGCCTCGCGCGCGCGCGCCGCCTCGATGATCTTGCCGGCGATCGCCTTTGCTTCCTGCGGATGCTCGAGCAGGAACTCGTGCAGCTTCTGGGCGACCGTGGTCTCGACGATGCCCTTCACTTCGGACGAGACGAGCTTGTCCTTGGTCTGCGAGGAGAACTTCGGGTCGGGCAGCTTCACCGACAGGATCGCGGTGAGGCCTTCGCGCGCGTCGTCGCCGGTGGTCGGCGTCTTCTCGCGCTTCGAGATGCCTTCCTTCTCGATGTAGTCGTTCAGCGTGCGCGTCAGCGCGGCGCGGAAACCCGAGAGGTGCGTGCCGCCGTCCTTCTGCGGGATGTTGTTCGTGTAGCAGAACATGGATTCCTGGTAGGAATCGTTCCACTGCATCGCGACCTCGACGCCGATCGAGCCTTCCTGGCTGCGGAACCAGAACACCGAGTCGTGCACGGCCTGGCGCGAGCGGTTCAGGTGCTGCACGAAGGCCTGCAGTCCGCCTTCGTGCTGGAAGGTGTCGGACTTGTTCTCGCGCTCGTCGATCAGGTCGATGCGCACGCCGGAGTTCAGGAACGAGAGCTCGCGCAGCCGCTTCGCCAGGATGTCGTAGACGAAGGTGATGTTCGTGAAGATCGTCGAGCTGGGCTTGAAGCGCACAGTGGTGCCGTGCAGCGGCGTATCACCGGTGGCGGCCAGCGGCGCCTGCGGCTCGCCGAGGCGGTATTCCTGCTTGTGGGTCTTGCCGTCGCGGTGGATGGTCAGTTGGAGGACGTCGGACAGCGCGTTGACGACCGAGACGCCGACGCCGTGCAGGCCGCCGGAGACCTTGTACGAGGTGTCGTCGAACTTACCGCCCGCGTGCAGGACGGTCATGATCACTTCGGCGGCGGAGCGCCCTTCTTCCTGGTGAATGTCGACGGGGATCCCGCGGCCGTTGTCCTCGACGGTGACCGACTCGTCGGCATGGATGGTGACCACCACGCGGTCACAATGGCCCGCCAAGGCCTCGTCGATCGCGTTGTCGACGACCTCGAAAACCATGTGGTGCAGGCCGGTCCCGTCATCGGTATCACCGATGTACATTCCGGGCCTTTTACGCACGGCATCGAGGCCCTTCAAGACCTTGATTTTACTGGAATCGTAGACGTCTTTTTCGTCCATGCGGCGCGCCGGAAAATTGATCGCCCATTATAGCCGCAAGGGCCCCTTCTTCCTACCCTGGCGACCACCCTCCGGCGACTGCGGAAGGGTCTCCGAATTGGTGTGGTCCGCCACCGCTGCGGGACGCTCCACCGCATCGATCTTGCCGGATCGGTCCCGGTTCAGGGGAGGAGCACAACGGGCCGATATCCCCCGGCGGAGCGCGTTAGACGTTGCTCAGCCGCCCGTGTTCCACGTGGAACAACGCATCGGGGGTCCCGAACAGGCTGAAGTCGCGGTCCAGCGCGGTCACGACCAATTGGGTCTGCAGGCCCTTTACCCGGCCAATGAACCGATCCAGGCGGTTCCTGTCCAGTTCGGCCGAGGGGTCATCCAGCAGCAGCGTCGGCAGGACTTCGTGTTCCTGCTTCAGGTACTCGAGCTGGCACAGGGTCATCGCAACGGCGGCAAGCTTCTGCTGCCCTCGGGACAGCACCTCGCGAACCGGTTTGCCACGGATCCGGATCCCGACATCGGCGCGATGCGGGCCGACGGTCGTGGTCTTGCGGAGGCGATCGCGCGGCGCGGCCTCTGCCAACGCTGTCGCCAGCCCCGTATCACGCTCCCAGCCGGAATGGAACGCCAGGGTGAGGTCTTCGTCCAGCAGCGACCGCGAGACATCGGCCCAGTACGGCTTCAGGGCATCGAGGACCCGCCGGCGCCCCGCCGTGATGCGCTCTCCGTCCTTGATCAGCTCGATGTCCCAGATCCCCAGATCTCCGTGCCCTGTTCTCAGAACGGCATTCCGCTGCTGGAGCGCCCGGGCGTACCGCGCCCAGGTCGCCGCGAATCCAGGTTCCACGTGGAACACGGCCCAGTCGAGCCAGCGCCGACGACGGGTAGCGCTGTCCTCGATCAGGCGGTGAGCGTCCGGATCCAGGACCTGAACCGGAAACGCCGTCGCAAGATCGGCCAAGCTGCGGACGTTCTGGGCATCCAGCCGCGCCCGGGTGCCCCCGTCACGGGAGACTTCGAGACCCAACGAATGAGGTATCCCGCTGATCTGGGCCGCGGGCGACCCGAAGACGCCCGATGTGGGCTCCTCGGGCCCGTCGAGACCCGCGTCGGCCACACCGAGGTGGGTCACCGCGCTGGCCGGTGCGCCCGTCCGCCCGACGACGCGTAGCTGCGCCTGACCGTGCCGGATCAGTCTCTCGGTCAGACGGGTGCGGAACGATCGACCGCGCCCGAGCAGGAAGATCGCCTCCAGCACCGAGGTCTTGCCGGCGCCGTTCGCGCCGAAGATCAGGTTGCTGCCAGGCTGGAACGCCAGCTCGGCCTGTTCGATGCAGCGGAGATCCTGGACGCTGAGCTCCGCCAACGCCATCCGCGACTCAGAGCCTCATCGGCATCACGACGTAGCGGGCGGAGTTCGAGCCCGGCGCCGTGATCAGGCAGCTGCTGTTCGAGTCGGTCAGCCCGATCGAGACGCGATCAGTGTCGATCGCGCCGAGAGCGTCCAGCAGATAGTTCACATTGAACCCGATCTCGATCTCCTCGCCGCTGTAACCGACCTCTATCTGGTCCTCGGCCTCTTCCTGCTCCGGGTTGTGCGCCTGGAGCGTCAGCAGACCCGGCTTGATGTTCAGGCGGATGCCGCGGTACTTCTCGTTCGACAGGATCGCGGTCCGCTGCAGCGAGTGCCGCAAAATGTCGCGATCGGCGTCGATGATGCGCGACGCATTGGCGGGGATCACGCGACCGTACTCCGGGAAACGTCCGTCGATAAGTTTGGATGTGAAGCGAATGCCGCCGATCTGGGCACGAACGTGATTCGTACCGATCGCCAGCTCGATCTCGCCTTCTCCGCCGAGGATTCGCTGCAGCTCGAGCACGCCCTTGCGCGGCACGATCACCTGTTGCTTGGTCCGGGATGGCGCCTCGATCGTGGTCTCGGCCAGCGCCAGGCGGTGCCCGTCCGTCGCCACGGCCCGCAAAAGCTTGCCTTCTGCCTCCAGCAGCATCCCGTTGAGGTAGTAGCGGACGTCCTGCTGCGCCATCGAAAAATGCGTCTTGTCGATCAGGCGCCGGAACTCGGCATGCGACAACGACAGCGTCTGCTGCGCATTGATCTCGTCGACCAGCGGGAACTCCGCCGCTGGGAGGGTCGTCAGCGTGAAACGGCTGCGACCTGCGCGGATCACCAGCCGATCTCCCTCGGTCGTGATCGTAACTTCGACGCCATCGGGCAACGCCTTGAGGATGTCGAGAAACTTCCGCCCCGGGACGGTGATCTCGCCGGCCTGGGCGACCTGCAGGTCGCGCGCACTGACCAGCTCCACCTCGAGATCGGTGCCGGTAATGCTCAGGCGGTTGTTCCGCGCCGTGATCAGCACGTTCGACAACACCGGCATGGTCTGCCGTCGCTCCACGACGCCGATGACACTCTGCAGCGGGGCCAGGATCTCTTCACGCGGGGCGGTGAGTTTCATGTCGGGCTCTTAATTCTTAGGGTTTATCTAGAAAGACTTATGACTATTGTTATTGGCACTGTGGATGACTGGACAAGTCGCCAATCACCTGTGATTCCAAGGCATTGCAGCGCGCGGGACAGTCGACGACCCGGTGCATCACCCGTGCAGCGCCTGTTGAGCCTTTGTGGGCAACTTCGGCGCAGCCAGCGACCCACAAATTATCCACATCATCCGGTCAGAGTCCTCAACAGATTGAGGTAGTCCTCGCCGACCCGCTGTTCGACGTCGCGAAGTTCCTTGATCCGGCGGCAGGCGTGGATGACGGTCGTGTGGTCCCGGCCGCCGAACGCATCGCCGATCTCCGGCAGTGAGTGGCTGGTCAGTTCCTTGGCGAGCGCCATCGCCACCTGGCGCGGCCGCGCGATCGAGCGGTTGCGCCGTTCGGAGAGCAGGTCCGAGACGCGCACCTTGAAATAGTCGGCGACGGTCTTCTGGATGTTCTCGATCGTCACGAGCTTCGCCTGCAGCGACAGCAGGTCGCGAAGTGCGTCCTTCGCGAAATCGACCGTGATCGGCTGGCCCGTGAAGCGCGAGTTCGCGATCACGCGGCGCAGCGCGCCCTCGAGTTCGCGCACGTTGCTGCGGATGCGCTTGGCGATGAAGAACGCCACTTCCTCGGGTAGCGCGACGCCGGCCGCTTCGCCCTTGCTGATGAGGATGGCCGCGCTGGTCTCGAGTTCCGGCGGTTCGATCGCGACCGTCAGGCCCCATCCGAAGCGGGATTTCAGCCGCTCCTCGAGGCCGGCGACCTCCTTCGGGTAGCGATCACAGGTGAGGATCACCTGCTGCTGGCCTTCCAGCAACGCGTTGAACGTATGGAAGAACTCTTCCTGCGAACGTTCCTTGCCGGCGAAGAACTGGATGTCGTCGATCAGCAGCGCGTCGAGCGACCGATAGGCCGTCTTGAACTCGTTCATGCTGTTGTGCTGCAGCGCCTTCACCATGTCGCCGACGAAGCGCTCGGAATGGATGTAGGCGATGCGCGCGTCGGGGTTGCGCGCCTTGATGGCGTGGCCGACCGCATGCATCAGGTGGGTCTTGCCGAGCCCGACGCCGCCGTAGATGAACAGCGGGTTGTAGGCCTTGCCCGGGTTCTCGCCGACCTGCTGCGCCGCGGCTTTCGCGAGCTGGTTGCTCTTGCCGACCACGAAGGTCTCGAAGGTCGACTCGGCGTTCAGCCGGCCACCGACCACCAGGCCCTCGGCCCGGCGTGGTGCCTGTCCCCGCGAGGACCCATCCTGAAACCCGCCTGGCGTCCCGCCTGGAGCCCCGCCCGACGCAGCGCTGCCAGAGTCGGCCCCGGCGCCCGCCGCTGGCGCCACCGGCCGCGAGCCCACCTCGACCGTCAGGATCGGCGCGTCGCCCTGCACCTGCTGGCGCAGCAGCTCGCCGACCCGCGGCAGCAGATGGGTGTTCACCCAGTCGACGACAAACTGGTTCGGCGCGAGCAGCTTGACCGTGCCCACCCCTTCGACGGCCTGCAGAGGCCGCACCCAGGTGTTGTACTGCTGCTCGGGGAGCTCGTCTTCGAGCGTTCGAGCGCAGCGGGACCACAGCGACGCTTCCACGCGCGAACTTATCCTGGGGCAGGGGGCCGAGGGAAAACGGGGCGGGAAGTCTATACCGACCCGCCAGAGGCCAAAAGGCGGTTTTCCGCCGGTGCCCGCAGGTCTCTATTGACACCCCCGGCAGGCGTGCTTACGCTCTGCGACCTTTTTTTCGACGTTTTCTAACCATTTAGGATGCCCAGTTAGGGCGGAATCATCAGATGAAGCGCACTTACCAGCCCAGCAAAGTCCGCCGCGCCCGCACGCACGGCTTCCGTGCCCGCATGGCGACCGCAGACGGCCGCAAGGTCCTTGCCCGCCGCCGTGCCAAGGGTCGCAAGAAGCTGATTCCCTGAGCGAATCCCGCGCGCTGTCCGGCGGCTTCCCGAGGCGGATGTCGACATGTCGGTCGACTCCACCGTTCCGCCGCCGCAGCGCCTGACGTTCCCGCCGGGACGGCGGGTTCGTCGCAAGGTCGACTTCGAGGCCGCCTACAAGCGCGGCCGGCGCTTCTCAGACAGCCTGTTCACGATGACCGTGCGCGCCAACGACGCCGGTGGCCCGCGCCTCGGGCTCGCCGTCGCTGCGCGCACGATCGGCAATGCGATCGCGCGCAACCGCCTGCGGCGCATGATCCGCGAATCGTTCCGTCACGAGCAGCATCGGCTGCCCGCTGCGGATATCATCGTCGGCACGAAAGTCGGCGCGCGCCACGCGCCGGATCCGTTGCGGCGCCAGAGTCTCGCGGCGTTGTGGAAAAAGATCGCGACCCAATGCGCTCCGTCCTCCACGCCCTGATACGCGGCTACCAGCTGGTCATCAGCCCGTGGCTCGGGCCGCGTTGCCGCTTCTACCCGAGCTGCTCGAACTACGCGCTCGAGGCGCTCGAGCGCCATGGCGCCTGGCGGGGCAGCGGCCTCGCGCTGCGCCGCATCGGGCGCTGTCATCCCTGGCATCCGGGCGGCCTCGACCCGGTGCCCGGCGGCGAATCGCCGCCGGCCGACGAAAAGAAAGGAATGTCGTGACCTCTTCAGTCAATGCACGTGTCTTCCTCTGGCTCGGGCTCGTGCTCGCGCTGTGGCTCAACTATGACGCGTGGATGCGCGACTACGCCCCCAAGCCGGGCGCTGCCGCCAGCAGCGCGGCCAGCGCCACGTCGGGCAAGGCGCCGGTGTCGACGCTCGAGGCGAGCATTCCGGATGCGCTCGCGCCGGCGCCCGCGGTACCCGGCGCCGAGGGCGGGCCGTCGGTCGCCGCCGCCGGACCCGACGCGGCCGCCACCAGCGCGGTGCCGGCGCTGGCGGACGACGCCACGGCAGTCGTGCCGCCCGTCGCGGGCCTCGAGGCGGCGCCCGTCGCCGCGGCCAGCGCGGCCGCATCGCCCGCGGGTGCCGGCACCGTCACCGTGCGCACCGACGTGCTCGACCTGGAGATCGGGCTCGTCGGCGGCGAACTGCGCCGCGCCGACCTGCTGCGCTATCCGCTGGTCAAGGGTCAGGCCACCCCGGTGCGCCTGTTCAACCGTGACTCCGCGGAGGGTTTCTTCGTGCTGCAGAGCGGGCTCGCCGGCCCGGCCGATGGCGGCGCGCGGCCCACGCATCTCGCGCCGTTCTCCGCCGCGCAGACGCACTTCGAACTGGCCGCCGGCAGCGATGAACTGCGCGTGCCGCTGACCTGGTCGGACCCGTCCGCCGGCGTGCAGGTCACCAAGACCTTCGTATTGCGCCGCGGTGACTACCGCATCGACGTCGAGTATTCGATCGAGAACTCCGGCAGCGCGCCCTGGCTCGCCGCGCCCTATGCGCAACTGCTGCGCGACGACATCCTGCTCGAGCGCTCGATGTTCAACGTCGAGACCTATGCGTTCAAGGGACCGGCGTTCTACGACGGCACCAAGTACGCCAAGCTCGACCTCGACGAGGCGAGCGAGCTGAACAGCCAGATCAAGGGCGGCTGGATCGCCGGCCTGCAGCATCATTTCGTGGCCGCGATCGTGCCGTCGGCAGACGCGACCTACCGCTATTCGATGAAGGCGGACGGCCGGCAGTACCTGCTCTCCGCCGCCGGCCCGCTGCAGCCGGTCGGCCCCGCCACCACGGCGGTGTTGAAGGACACGGTGTTCGTCGGGCCGAAGCTGCAGACGCAGCTCGAGAAGACCGGCCCGAAGCTCGACCTGGTCGCGGACTACGGCGTGCTGACGCTGCTCGCCAAGCCGCTGTTCTGGCTGCTCGAGCAGGCGCACAAGCTCACCGGCAACTGGGGCTGGGCGATCATCCTGATCACCGCGCTGCTGAAGCTCGTGTTCTATCCGCTGTCCGAGGCCTCGGGCAAGTCGATGGCCAAGATGCGCGTGCTCGCGCCGCGCATCAAGAACCTGCAGGACACCTACAAGGACGACCGCGAGAAGCTCGGCAAGGCGATGATGGAGATGTACCAGCGCGAGAAGATCAACCCGCTCGCCGGCTGCCTGCCGATCCTGATCCAGATGCCGGTGTTCTTCGCGTTCTACTGGGTGCTGCTCGAGAGCGTCGAGATGCGCCAGGCGCCGTTCCTCGGCTGGATCCAGGACCTCTCGGCCAAGGACCCGTTCTTCGTGCTGCCCGTCATCATGGCCGGCGCGATGTTCGTGCAGTACAAGCTGAACCCCGCGCCGCCGGACCCGATCCAGGCGAAGGTGTTCATGATCCTGCCGCTCGTGATGTCGGTGACCTTCGCGTTCTTCCCCGCGGGCCTCGTGCTCTACTGGGTGACGAACACGATCCTGTCGATCGCGCAGCAGTGGAACATCAACCGCCGCATCGAGGAGCTGGCGAAGAAGGGCAAGGCAGCGGAGGCCTGAGGCCCGCGTTCACTCGCCGTCGAGCAGCTCGCGCAGCCGCTGAGCGTCGGGCGAGGGGCCGTCGACGTCGCGCCAGATGTGCCAGCGGCCCTCGCTGCGACGGCACAGCAGCGCGACGCGCGACAGCCGCTCCACCGGCGCCGCGCCGGGCTCCACGATTTCGCGGGTCGCCACGTCGAACAGCACCCAGCCGAGATCGCCCGACTGCTGCACATCGGTGATCGCGTTGCGTGACCTGCGCTCGTGCACGGGCGGGAAGGCGCGCAGCAGCGATTCGATGCGCGCGCGCCCGGCGAGGCCGGGTCGACCGGCCGAGAGGATCTCGCCGTCGGGTTCGTAGAGCGCCGCCATCGCGCCCCAGTCGGAGGCCTCGAACGCGGCGGTCAGCCGCCGGGCGACGGTTTCGAGATCGGGGGCGCCGGTGGTCGTCATTCCGGCATCATCGCGCGGTGGGCGAGAGATTCCAAACGGCTGCTGTTCGCCCACGGACAGGCGCGCACGGCGTGAAGACCGGCATCGCCGGATGTCGCGACAGCGCCGAGCACGCCCCCGGTGCGCCCGCCGAGCTGATCATCGTCGAGGGCGATTCCGCCGCCGAGGCGGTCTGTGCCGTGCGCGATGCGCGCCTGCAGGCGGTGCTCGCGATGCAGGGCAAGCCCGTCAATGCGCGGCGCGCACCGCAATCGCGCGTGGCGCGCAGCCCGTGGCTCGCGCAGATCGCTGCAGTGCTCGGGGATGCGCCCGGCACCGCGCTGCCGCTCGGCGACCTGCGCTACGAGCGGGTGATCATCCTGATGGACCCCGACGCCGATGGCATCCACGCCGGCGCGCTGCTGCAGATCTTCTTCCACGAGTGCATGCCGGTGCTGCTCGAGCAGCGCCGGATCGTGACGGTGCACGCGCCGTGGGCCGAGATCCGGCGCGCGGGTGAGGCGCCACTGCTGTCGTTCCACGAGCTGGAATTCCGCCGCCAGTGCCAGCAGCTCGAGCGCGACGGTGTCGCGTTCGAGCGCATCCGCCATCGCGGCCTAGGCACGATCACGCGCCGTGCCTATCGCACCGGGGGCGTGACCAACTCGCCGGCGGCAGCGCGCCGGCTCGAGTCAGAAGGAGTGCCGTATGGCCAGTATCGGCACTTCGTCTTCGATCGGCCTGATGGCGATTGCCCGGGTTGTGCAGGTCGAGGTGGCATACGGCGCATCGTGCACGCTGGCAGGCAATTCTATTTGTGCGCGCAGTGCCCGCCGGGTCCGTCACCGGCGCCGACCGGCGACCGCAAGCAGTTCGGCGATGCATCCTGATAGCGAGATGGCCTCGACGTTGCGCGCCAGGGCGTATCGGGTTGACCCAGGATAGACGACGAACAGTCTGTCCAGCTGCAGATCGTCCAGTGCCGAGCCCATCGACGGCGTCATCCTGGGCGCATCCGCCCGCTTGATCTCGATGCCGACCCTCTTGTTGCCGACGAACAGCAAGAGGTCGAGCTCGGCGCCTGCCTGGGTGCGCCAGTAGTACGCTGCGGTATGGGCGTGTCGTGCGAGCAGCTGCTCGATCACGAAACCTTCCCATGAGCCTCCCACCTTCGGATGGCCTTCCAGGTCACGCTGGTTGCCGATGCCCAGCAGGGCGTGCAGCAACCCGCTGTCACGCACATAGACCTTGGGCGCCTTGGTCTGCCGTTTGCCGATGTTCTCGAACCAGGGTTCCAACACCCGCACGACCAGGGCCCCGGCGAGGGTCTCCAGATGACGCCGCACCGTCGTATGTGCCTCGCCCAGCGAGCGCCCGATCTCCGAACCATTCCATATCCCGCCCGAGTAGTGCGCGAGCATCATCCAGAAGCGGCGCATAGTCGGCGCAGGCACGCGAACGCCGAGTTGCGCGAGATCACGCTCGAGGAAAGTGCGCACGAAATCCTCGCGCCAGAGGAGGCTCTCGCGCTCGGATCGGCCGAGGAGCGCCCTCGGGAATCCGCCGCGCAGCCACAGCCGACTGGCATCGCGAGGTCCGAGTTCGCCCAGCGTGAAGCCGCTCATCTCGACCGTTGCGATGCGGCCCGCAAGGGTTTCCGACTTCTGCCGCAAGAGCTCGGGAGCAGCGCTGCCGAGCAGCAGGAATCGTGTCCGTACCGGCTTGCGGTCCAGCAGCATGCGCAGCACCGGAAACAGCTCGGGCCGGCGCTGGACCTCGTCGATCACGACCAGGCCGCGCAACGACGACAGCGCGAGCACCGGCTGCTCCAGCCGTGCCAGGTCCGCGGGGTTTTCGAGGTCGAACCACGCATCCGTTGCGTGCTGCCTGGCAAGTTGGCGGGCGAGCGTCGTCTTGCCGCATTGACGCGGACCGAGCAGGACCACGGCGGGATTGGCGCCGAGGCGCGCATCGATCGTCCGCAACAATTCCGGCCTCGGGATCATCACCTTGGATATTGAGCGCCTGACGCTCAATTAACAAGGTACAAACCGGGCCAAAACCCCGGATATGCGGGGGATGCGCCGGCGTGCTGGCCCCATTACGATTGGCCCATGGGAATGTTCGATGAGATTCGCTGCGAAGCACCCCTGCCCGATGGGCCCGGGACCACCGGCGCCTGGTTCCAGACGAAGTCTTTCCCTCACCCGTCCCTGTCACGCTTCGTCATCACGGCCGCCGGGCGGCTCGTCGACCTTGCCGGCAACGATTGCGAGCTGGATGGCTACATCGTGATGTACACCATCGACCCCGAACCGCCACACGACGAGGCCGGACCATCTGCAAAGGCCTGGAGGGAGTATCGGCTCCGCTTCACGGCGGGCCAGTTGCAGACCATCGAGCGCGTTACCGCTTCGATGCCCAAAGACCGAAACGTCGGGCTGGCCTCCTGTCGCTGCTTCGATGTTTCCCAACCCCCGGACTCAGGCCAGCCCTCCTCCTAAGGCCCTGGCACCCCCGCAAACGCCGACTTCCACCCGTCCACCTGCGACTGCGCGGCGTTCAGGATCACCACGGTCTTGTTGCGCGCCGCCGGATCGACCAGCGCGTGCACGGCCACGGCGGCGACGTCGGCGCGCGAGATCATCGCGCTGATAGGCGGGTCGCCCGGCACGAGCGCGATGCCGTACTGTCCGGGTGGCTTGTCCCAGAGGCCGACGGGGCGCAGCACGGTGTAGGGCACGCCGCTGCGGCGCAGCGCGTCTTCGCCACGCAGCTTGGCGGTCATCACGCCGTACATCAGCTTCGCGAAGCGCTCCTCGCCCGGCTCGGCGCGGGTGACGCCGGCGGACGAGACCAGCACGACGTGCTTGAGGTTCGCGGCCTTGGCGAGCGCAGCGAGCCGCGCGACGCCGGCGTCGTCCACTTCCTCGGGCTTGTTGGACGGATCGCGGAAGCTGTTGGAGCCGAGCGCGATCACCATCCGGTCGGCGCCCTTCACGAGGCCCTCGAGGCTCTTCGGGTCGCGCACGTCGGCGGCGATCCATTCGACGCCCGGCACCGCGGCGCGCGCCTCGTCGACCTTGCGCGAGAAGCCGCGCACCTTCGCGCCCTGCGCGAGCAGCAGCTGCACGACGACCTTGCCGGTGCGCCCGGTGGCGCCCGCGACGACCACCGTCTCGCCCTTCATCGACGGCAGCACGGGCGGCGGCTTCGGCGCGCCTTCCTGCGCTGCAGCGAGACCCGCGCCGAGCGGCCCGAGCAGCAGCAGCAGCGCGCACACCGCTGCGAAGTGACGACGTGGGAGGACCCCTGGCATGGACCTGCGCATCGCTTTGCTCCCTTCAATGAACCCGGTGAATGAATCCGTCGTGTTGCCGCGGAGTATAGGACCCTGCAACGCCAACCGGAAAAGCCCCGCGTGCGCCACCGCCGCTTCCGCGCTACCCTGCCGCGCATGGCGCATGCCGACACCATCGTCGCGGCGGCGACGCCGCCCGGGCGCGGCGGCGTCGGCATCGTGCGGCTCTCCGGCGCCAAGGTGCCGGAATATGCGGCCGTGCTGCTCGGCGAGTTGCCGAAGCCGCGCCACGCGACGATCGCCGCGTTCCGCGACGCCGCCGGCGAACCCATCGACGTCGGGCTCGCGCTGTTCTTCCCCGGTCCGAAGTCCTACACCGGCGAGCACGTGCTGGAACTGCACGGCCACGGCGGTCCGGTCGTCGTCGAGGCGCTGGTGGCGCGCGCGGTCGAGCTCGGCGCGCGGCGCGCGCGGCCCGGCGAGTTCACGCAGCGCGCGTTCCTGAACGACAAGGTCGAC
>Ga0209254_10004695_pt1 | contig 12521 bp, 9 predicted proteins | sample FrelakmetDIP11DI_FD_187148 | JGI IMG/M metagenome (GOLD analysis project Ga0209254, IMG submission 187148) | Freshwater lake sediment microbial communities from the University of Notre Dame, USA, for methane emissions studies - DIP11 DI (SPAdes)... | ecosystem: Environmental > Aquatic >...
CTGTCCTGCCCATGCCTGAGGGTGAACATCCGCACCTTTATCTCCTTGGAATGGTCGGGCTGGTGATTGGCCGCCCGCTTTTTCGAGGCACCGAGGCTCAGTCCGCACGGTCTATAGCCGCACTGACACTGGTCGCCGACCTGGGCACTCAGCGCATTGACCGTGGGCCGGACGACGGACGCGCCGACGCACGCCAGTTTCCTGGTGCCTGCGTCATTGGTCCAGCACTCGTGACTGCCGACGAGTTTCCCGCAACCCCAGGCTGGGAACTTGCGATCCGGATCAACGGGCGCCCTGCAGGCGCTGGACAGTCGCTCCTGAACGCGGCGCGCGCAGCCACCGTGCTTGCAGGGCTATCGAGCCGGTATGCCTTTCGGCCCGGTGATGTTGTAGCCCTGCCCGCTGGAATCGGGGAATTTGAGTTGCCCGCCGACAGTCGCGTAACCCTGGCTCTGGGAGCGACGCTGGAACTGGGCTTCTCGACCGGTGCCTGACCAGCGTGTCCAGCCGCACGCTAAACCTCGACGACCGGCTGCTCGAATATCTCCAGCGAGTTTCGCTTCGGGAACCTGAGGTGTTGGCCCGTCTGCGTGACGAAACCCGGCGTCTGCCGATGGCCGTCATGCAGATCTCACCGGAGCAGGGCCAGTTCATGGCGCTGCTGATCCAGCTGGCGGGTGCCCGGCGGTGCCTGGAGGTGGGGACGTTTACAGGTTATAGCGCACTGGTCTGTGCACTCGCGCTGCCCCCGGATGGTGAACTCATTTCACTCGACATCAGTGAGCAATGGACCGGGATTGCCCGGCGCTACTGGGCTGAAGCGGGCGTGAGCAACAAGGTGCGCCTGCAGCTGGGCTCGGCCAGGGAGTCATTGCGCCAACTCCGGCAGGACGGACACGATGGCAGCTTTGATTTCATGTTCATTGACGCGGACAAGACGGGGTATCCCGGCTATGTAGAGGAGGGGTTCCACCTGGTGCGGGCCGGCGGTCTGATTGCGATCGATAATGTGTTGTGGAGTGGCCTCGTGGCTGACACCAGTGTCTCGGACCCCGATACCGTGGCGCTCCGGAAACTCAACGAGGAACTGCACGGCGATCCCCGCTTCGATCTGTCGATGGTCCCGATTGGGGATGGTCTGACTGTTCTTCGCAAGCGCCCCTAGAGAACCCATCGGTGCATAAGGACCGCCGCCTCTTTTCGCATCGTCACCGTCGGCTAATCAGTTCCAGCATCTCGCCGGCAGCACCCCGCACGCATGCCACGCCGCTGGCGTCCGCGTAGGGCGGGCCGTCATCGGGCGGAGCGGCCAGCCCGACTCGATGCCGCTCGCTGGCCATCGGTGCCGCGAAGAAGCTGACCATGGCGATGCCTGCAGGCAGTTCCCGCTGCTCCGCAGGCAGGGGCGGCGCCTCAACCGGCATCTCGTCGGCTTCTATGTAGCATCGATCAAGCAGCGGGAGCGCGGCAATCCGAAAGCGGTGTTCGCGGGAGAGGCCAAATTCCAGAGCCATGGTCTGCACGCGGGAATCCATCGCGGGTACCTTGGGGACTCCGAAGCTCTCATTGAAAAAGCTCTGCATGGCGTCCAGCGAGCGGCCCCCCACAATAACGATAAACGTCCGGTCAACCGTGCAGCGTGCCGGTGGCGAGTCGAGTCCGGGCACGGGTTTCTTGAATTCGGTGAGGTAGAGAATCTCGCCGCCAGGTCCACGAATCTGCATTGCGCGGATATCCGGACAGAACGACAGATCGAGAGGGGGTGCGACAATCTCAAACGGTGAATCCCGCAACTGTTCCGCCAGGGGATCAACGCGATCGACGATCAGTTCTGCGGCGTGCCACCCGTGCCGCGTGAAGGCGCGGTAGGCTGGAACGGCTGGTAGTTCGATGAACCGGAATACAAAGTCGGTTGCTGCCTCCGGAGCCATGAGAAGGGTTGGCGCCCCCGCCAGGCCTTCCAGTCCCCAGAGTGTGGCCTGGGAAAGCGAGACCGGCTTTCTCCCAACGACGCGATAGTGAAGAAAACGGCTGTAGGCGGCTTCCGTGGCAGCCAGGGACGGTGAGCGAACCGTTACACAGGCGATGGGCCCAAGCCGGTTGGCGCCGGGATTCAGATGATCCCCCGTGCCCGCAGGTCAGTAATCCGTGCCACGTCAAACTTGAGCAGGTTGCGGTAGATCTCCTCAGAGTGTTGTCCCAGTTCGGGAGCGGGCGAGTGTATGCCGCCGGGCGTTGCCGAAAGCTTGGGCGCCACATTCTGCATGCGCAACTCGCCGAACCTGGGATGCATTGTCTTCACGATGGCTTCGCGAGCCCGAAAGTGGGCGTCCTCCAGCATCTCCGGCGTCCGGTAGATCTTCCCGGAGGGTATGCCGAACTTCTCCATCAACTGCTCGAGTGGACCCGCGTCGATGGTGAGGGTCCACTCGGCAATGAGTTCGTCGAGTTCCTTCTGGCGCACGCCTCGTGCCGTATGAGTCGCATAACGCTCGTCCTTCGCCAGTTCAGGCCGACCCATGGATTCCGCGAGCCGACCGAACACCGTGTCTTGATTGGCAGCGATGAGAATCATGCCGCCATCGCGGGTGGGATACACATTGGACGGCGCCACGTTAGGCAGGATGGCGCCTGTTCGTTCCCGGATGTAACCGGTCTTGTCGTATTCGGTGATGAGGGACTCCATCATGTTGAGGACCGATTCATAGATGGCTGAGTCCACTACCTGGCCCTGACCGGTACGCTCGCGGTAGTACAGTGCCGACAGTGCTCCAACACACGCAAAGGTTGCCGCGAGCGAATCACCGATGCTGATGCCCATGCGACTGGGCGGCGTGGCCGGGTCCCCGCACACGTAGCGCAGGCCACCCATGGCCTCACCCACGGCGCCGAATCCCGCCCTCTTTGCATACGGACCGGTTTGTCCGAACCCGGAGACACGGATCATGATGAGGCGCGGATTGATTTTCTGGAGTTCAGCGTAGGACAAATTCCAGCGCTCGAGGGTCCCCGGGCGGAAATTTTCCAGGAGGAAGTCAGCCTTGCCAATCAGATCCCTGGCAATTGCCTGACCTTCTGCCTCGCGGAGATTCAGTGTTACCGATTTCTTGTTGCGGGCCACCACAGGCCACCACAGCGACATTCCATGGGACTTTTCCCGGCCCCATTCCCGCATGGGATCGCCCTGGCCGGGCGGCTCGACCTTGATGACTTCCGCCCCGAAGTCGCCCATTAGCTGACCGCAGAACGGCCCCGCCAGCAGGGTGCCCATTTCGATGAGGCGCAGCCCTGCCAGTGGACCGCTGCCCGGTGTCTGTTCGTTTGCCATGTCAAAGTCCTGTCAGAGATATCGACCATCGCGCCGCACGACGCCGTCCCAAGGCCCTGGATGGACCCTCAGCCAAGCGTCTTCTTGTAACGCTGACGGCGCCGTATAGAATAACGGTTTTCCGGCTTCCCGTAAGTCCATGAGCCAGTCATCGCAGCACGTTTCGATCATCGAGGTCGGTCCTCGCGACGGTCTCCAGGGCGAGCCTGAGATTCTGCCGACCTCGACCAAAATCGAGTTCATCCGGCGCGCGGTCGCAGCGGGCATCCAGCGGCTTGAGGTTACAAGTTTTGTGCACCCGAAGCGGGTGCCCCAGATGGCCGATGCTGAGGACGTAATCCGTGGCCTCCCTCGCAAGGAGGGTGTGATCTATATCGGGCTCGTGCTTAACCGCAAAGGGTTCGATCGAGCGCTGGCGACTGGTATTCACGAGATCGGGATGGCCGTGGTAGCCAGCGACACATACAACCAGCGCAATCAGGGCGTTCCAACGGCTGAGTCCGTGAAGGCCTGGCTGGAAATCGCCAAGGCGGCCAAAGCTGCTGGTATTCGGGCTAACGTGATGATTTCGTCCGCGTTTGGCTGTCCCTTCGAGGGTGAAGTTCCATTGCGGCGCGTTCTGGAGCTGGTCGAGCAGGTGATGGAGGGCGATCCCGTAGACTTGGGTATTGCCGACAGCATTGGTGTTGCCGTTCCCTCGCAGGTGCGCGATCTTGTCGGTGCGGTACGTGCCAAAGCTCCGGGTGTCCCGATCCGCTGCCACTTCCACAACACTCGCAACACGGGAATTGCGAACGCCCAGGCGGCGCTGGATGCAGGCGTGGCTTCGCTCGACGCCAGCATTGGTGGCATAGGCGGCTGTCCCTTCGCGCCCGCGGCAACAGGCAATATTCCTACGGACGATCTGCTGTACATGCTTGACCGGTCCGGGATACAAACGGGCGTTTCCCTGGAGCAGGTCATTGCCACGAGTCAGTGGCTGGCAGAGCAGTTGGGGCGGGGCACCCCTGCGATGTTGCCAAAGGCCGGCATTTTTCCGCAGATCGCTGAGGCTAATCGCGCCCGATTGGCTGTCTGACGACTGTCCGGCGAGGCATCTGGTCAGCGGGGCAAAGAACGGCGAGAATCTGAAACAAGGCCCGCATCGACGTTGAGACGGGGCGGAAATAACAGAGCATTTATCGTGGCAGGGTCTGCCACAGTCCCCAGGCAATATCCCAGGCATTTATTACCCAGGCATTTACATAGTGGAACATCTGAGAGGCTCGTATGAGTTATCGACTAGGGGTTGACGTTGGCGGCACGTTCACGGATCTGCTGCTCATCGATGAGCAGAGTGGTGACGTTTTCACGGCAAAAGTGCCGAGCACTCCGCACGATTCGTCCGTAGGCGTGCTGAATGGCATCGAGAAGGTCTGCAAAAACGCCGGGATCGACCCCAAGAAGATCACGCACTTCATGCACGGCACTACGGTGGCCACAAACACAGTGCTCACTGGCTCCGGCGCCAAAGTTGGCCTGGTCACCACCAAGGGCTATCGACAGGTCCTCCAGATTGCCCGTTCCTTTGTCCCTGGAGGTCTGGGCGGGTGGGTAATCTACAACAAGAGCCTCCCGCTCGCCCCGCTGGCCCTGACCATCGAAGCTGACGAGCGTATCGGCGCCCGGGGCGAGGTGGTACGCAAGCTCGATGAGGCAAAGTTGCGGCGGGAGCTGAAGGCGCTTAGCAAGAAGGGCATCGAGGCTCTGACCATTTCACTGATCAACTCCTTTGCAAACGGCGCCCACGAGGTCCAGGTGGCCAAGATCGCAAAGCAGGTGATGCCGGATATCCCGATTTCACTCTCCTCGGAAATTGTCCCGGAGATGCAGGAGTACGAGCGCACGCTCACCACGGTCGCGAACTCGTACGTACGACCCAAGGTTGAAACCTACGTCCGTAATCTCCATCGTCAGCTGCAGAAGACGATGAGCAAGGTTCAGTTGCACATCCTGCGTTCAGACGGCGGCCTGGCCTCGGCAAAAGCGGCCGAGGCCTTTCCCGTCAATCTGCTCATGAGTGGCCCGGCTGGTGGTGTTTCCGGAGCCGTATGGGTCGCCGAGCAGGCAGGCTTCAAGAATCTGCTGACCTTCGATATGGGCGGCACCTCAACTGACGTCTGTCTGGTTCAGGATGGCAAGGCCCAGCTGCGGCGGGAGACCACGGTCGGCGACGTCGTTGTGCGTGCCTCATCGCTCGATGTCCGGACGGTAGGCGCTGGCGGTGGTTCGATTGCAAAGGTTCCGGAACTGACCAAGGCTCTGCGCGTCGGTCCCGAGAGTGCTGGCGCGGTTCCCGGGCCGGCAGCCTACAACCGCGGCGGCACATTGCCGACAGTTACTGATGCCAATGTGGTGCTGGGTTATCTGCCGAGCGGCGAGGTCCGCCTCGGTGGCGATATGAAATTGCGGCGTGATCTTGCCGAAAAAGCAGTGCAGTCCACAGCTGATGCCCTGAACATCAGCTTGAAGCAGGCAGCGTCAGGCATCATCGATATCGTTAACGAGAACATGTACGGCGCCCTGCGCCTTGTATCGGTGGAGAAGGGCTACGACGCACGCGACTTCGCACTGATTGCATTCGGCGGCGCTGGTCCCTTGCACGCCAATGCGCTGGGCAAGTTGATGGGCTCCTGGCCCGTCATCATTCCGCCCGGCCCCGGCGTTCTGTGTGCCTATGGCGATGCCACTACGCGGGTCCGCGATGAAGCTTCACGCACGTTTATCCGGCGATTCAATGAAACAACGGGCAAGGAGGTCGCCAGGATCTTCCAGGCGCTTGCCAGTGATGCCTCCAAGACTCTCGATAACGAAGGCATTCCGAAGGTCGACCAGTCAGCCAGTTACCAGGTAGATATCCGGTACCACGGTCAGGGCCTGCTCCTCACGGTGGATATCGAGATCGAGGAGTTCGAGCAGCGGGGTCTGGACGGTATCGGAGAGCGCTTCGACGAGATGCACCGCCAGTTGTTCACCTTCGCCCTGCCTCTCGAGAAGGAACTCGTAAATCTTCGGGCCGTGGCCCAGGGCAAGCCGACCAATGTGCGAGCGTCCCGCGTGGACAAGGGTGGTGAGAGCCCGTCCGCGGCAGCCACCGCCAAGCTCACTGTCTACGTGGAGGGCAAGGATCAGGATGCCACCTTGTACGATCGTTCCAAGCTCAAGTCCGGGAATGTCGTGAAGGGACCCGCAATCGTGCTCGAGATGGACTCGACCACGTTGATTCTTCCGGGCCACATCGGCACGGTCGATAACTGGGGCAACATTCTCATCACCCCTGTGGCCTGATGCACGCAATGCCCGGCCACGTCAGTTACAGATTTCAGGAGTAACGCAATGCCAGCCAAGATAATTGAGACGCGTCCCCGCCCTTTCAGTCGGGTCAAGATCGACCCCATTACACTCGACATCATCGAGAACGCGATGATGAATGCGCGGTTCGAGATGGACACGGTGCTGTTCCGCACCGCCATGTCGCCTGGCATTCGCGAGCAGCACGACGAGTTTCCGATGATCGCCAACCTCGACGGAAAAATGGTCGTCGGACAGTTCGGCAGCTTTATTTATGGCTTCAAGGCCGCTTACCACGGAACAATCGAAGAGGGCGATATGTTCCTCACGACTGATCCGTACACCTGCAATGGCGCCGTCAGTCATTCCAATGACTGGTTGCTGCTCCGCCCGATCTTCAAGGACGGCCGCCTGATCTCCTACGCCGCAATGTTTGGTCACATGACCGATATCGGCGGCAAGGTTCCGGGCAGTCTGCCGACGGACGCCCAGTCAATTTTCGAAGAAGGCATCCGGGTCCCGCCAACCAAGATCTTCAAGAAGGACGTTCTGCAGGAAGACATTCTAGAGTTGATCCTGCACAACTGCCGTATGCCCCAATGGAACCGTAGCGACTTCTACGCCATCGTGGCGGCGATCCGTACGGCCGAGAAGCGCGTCATCGAAATGTCCAACCGCTTCGGTGACGACACCCTGTACTCCGCCCTGGAAGAGCTGCTTGATCGCAACAAGCGTGCAATGAGCAAGCTCATCAAGGCAGCCATTCCCGCCAAGAAGCAGTACTTCGAGGACTACCTGTGCGATGACGGCATGGGCATGGGCCCTTACAAGATCAAGTGCGCAATGTGGCGGGAAGGTGACAAAGTCATCTTCGATTTCGATGGCACTGATCCCCAGTCCTCAGGCTCCGTGAACTTCTACCTCAACGAGGAGATGTTCAAGATGTTCTGCGGCGTGTACATGATCATGGTTTTCGATCCGCAGATCATGTTCAACGACGGGTTTTACGACCTCATGGAGGTGCGGATTCCGGATGGCTCACTACTCAAGCCCCGGTTTCCTGCCGCACTTTCCTGCCGGACTCACGCCCTTGGACGAATTTTCGACATCCTGGGTGGCTTGCTTGGCCAGGGGAATCCCGACTTCCTGTGCGCCGCCGGCTTCTCCGACAGTCCGCATTTCATGTACTCGGGCTATCGGAAGACGGGCGAGTGGTATCAGCTCTATAGCATCGGCTTTGGCGGCATCCCAGGTAAGCCGTTCGGCGATGGGCCTGATGGCCACTCACTCTGGCCCAGCTTCACGAATGTTCCCAACGAGTTCCTTGAGAGTTACTTCCCGCTGCGCATAGAGAATTACGAGACTCTGGCAGACAGCGGTGGTGCGGGCCTGCACCGGGGAGGCAATGCGTTACGAGTGGGTTATCGCTTCCTGGAACCCGGCCAGATCTCCATTCACGATGATCGCTGGTTGACGTATCCCTGGGGTGTAAACGGCGGTCTGCCCGGCGCCCGCAGTCGCAAGATCTTGTTGCGCAAGAATGGCAAGAAGGAACTGCTGCCCTCCAAGTGCGACCGCGTGGTCGTTGCTGAAGGGGACTTGCTGTACTTTGATACCTGGGGCGGCGGCGGCTGGGGTGATCCTCTGAAGAGGCCAGTGGAGAAGGTGTCCTTCGATGTGGAAGCCGGGCTCGTCTCTAGGGACGGTGCCAAGCGCTACGGTGTGGTTATCAAGCCGAATGGCAGTGTTGACGAGAAGGCCACCACAACCCTGCGAGCGAAGATGGCCAAGAAGCGTGGCAAGACCAAGTTATTCGATTTCGGGGGAACCATTCCCGAGTTGAAGAAAGCATGCAAGAAGGAAACCGGTCTCGAGGCGCCAAAAACGCCTGTTTTCCAGACCTGGATCAAGGCACCGCACGCGGCAGCCGCGAAGGCCAGCAACGGAAAGAAGTCGGTTCGAAAGGTCGCTTGAATCAGTGACGCACTGAAGGCAGGCTGACTGCTGCTGAATGAGCTCTGGCGTACTTGGCGTACGCCAGAGCCTTTCAGGCTTCGCTTGGGGATGCCGGGCTGTCCGTAGCGATTGCCAGCGCCTGCTGCTCGCTCTGGGAGATAAAGTCTTCGCCAATTCGCTGGGCGGTGGCCCGCAGTTTTGGTACAAAGCGCTGGATCGCCTCTGCTTCCGGCACAGCCGTGCTGGAGAAGCGAATGGTCAGGGAGGCGAGCAACCGCTCCCCGGCCAGAATCGGTACCGAGAGGCTGAGTTCGTCTGACACGCGTCGAGGCCGGCGCCACGCCGCATAGCCTCGTTTGCGCGTTTCGGTCAGCAGATCGAGGACCTTCTTGCGGTTCGCGGCTGGCTGGTCTTCCGTTCTCTTCGACTTGCCCAGCAAATCGAGCAAGGCATCCCGTTGCTCCGTCGGGCACCATGTAAGGTAAGCGATACCAGACGCTGAGCCGAGAATAGCCACCCGAAATCCAGGGCCCCGTTTTTCGACGGCCAGCGGACTCCGGTGGTCGGTGGTCTGCCTGATCAGCATTGTCGAGCCCGAGAGCGTGGCAATAGCGATGGGCCAGACCAGTTCGTTGCACAATTCGTACATGTAAGGACGGGCAATCTGGGTGACCCAGGCTTCATCATCGAAGCCGTCTGATAGCCCACGAACCAGGATGGTCATCCGGTATCGTTCGTCGCTGACAGCGCGGTAGGCATAGCCCGCGTGACAAAGGGTCTCCAGTATCCGGTAGGTCGTTGTCCGCGGCAGATCGATTGCTGTGGCCACCTCGGACACCGTAGCGCCGTTGTGCTGGTTAAGAACGTGCAAGACCTCGAGGCCGCGAAGCAAGGCTCGGATAGGGCGGGTGGAAGTCATCTGGTTTCATCGTTTCCGGTGTGTCCGACAGGTGGTCGATGTTAGTCAGTGGAGCAGAGAAAGCCAAGGCCAGGCCGGAATTGTTACAGACCGTTACGAGTGCCCGACGAGCAGCGCGCAGTCGCGTACTCACTACCGCCATTTGGCGCGGCCCGACATTTGAACTCTGCTGGACTGCGGCGCCGGGGCCGCACTCAACTGGATTTGGAGGCGACGACTATGATCGCGACGCCGAATAGCGCGGGTACCGTCCTGGTCACCGGAGCCAATCGGGGGCTCGGACTTGAGTACTGTCGCCAGCTCGTTGCGAGTGGGTGGCGAGTTTTCGCTGGCACCCGGGATCCAGACCGCGCTACCGATCTTCGCTACCTTGCTCGGGACCATCCGGAGCTTGTTCGCGTCCTCCGGCTCGACGTTGTAAACGATACGGATGTTCAGGCGCTGGCGGAGCAACTGCGGGGGGAGCCGCTGGACATGCTGATCAACAACGCGGGGACGTTTGGCCCCGAGGGTTCTCCGGGTGGCATGCGTTATCAGAGTCTGGCGCACATGGACTACGAAATCTGGCGATACATTCTGGAAGTCAATCTGCTGGCCCCTTTCCGCGTGACTGTCGCCCTGGCGGAAAGTCTTCGCCTCGCGTCCCGTCCGGTGGTCGTCATGTTGTCCAGCGATCTTGGCTCGATCGGGAACAACCGCCTGGGGCAGTCTCACGCCTATCGCACGAGCAAGGCGGGGCTGAACATGCTGACCAAGGGGATTGCGAATGAGTGGCAGGATCTGATCACAGTGGCGATGGCTCCCGGTTGGTGCAAGACCGAACTTGGCGGCGAGGGTGCGGAGATAGATCCTGCGGACAGCGTCCGAGCCCAACTGCAGACGTTTGCCGCCCTGACGGCTGCGCAAAATGGCCTGTTTATCGACCGTTTCGGCGCTCCAGTCGCCTGGTAGGACGACACCAGCGGGCAGGCAGATTCAGCACCCTAGTAGATAACTGTGGTCGCCTTGGTCTTGAGGTAGGGATCGAGACCTTCCCGCCCAAACTCGCGGCCCCAGCCGGACTGCTTGTTGCCGCCGAACGGAATGGCGGGATCAACGGCGGCGTGGCAGTTGATGCTGACCTGGCCGGCGTCGATCAGTCCAGCCATCTTGTGGGCGACCGAAATGTCGCGGGTCCACACGCTGCCTGATAGTCCGTAAATGCTCTTGTTGGCCTCGTCAGCCACTGCCTGCAGTTCGCTGTCGCCGAAGGACTGGGCGCAGAGGACTGGGCCAAAGATTTCCTCCCGGGCGATCTGCATGTCCATGTTGGTCTTGCTGAACAGGGTCGGCTTGACGAAAAATCCTCGGCCCGGCAATGCATCACCGCCACAGACCAGTTCGGCGCCGGACTTCTTGCCTGATGCGATGAAGCCCATGACACGTTCGCGCTGTTCAGCGGAAATCAGCGGGCCCAGGTCGCTGTCAGGGCTCATTCCCGGGCCGATGCGAAACTTGTTCGCCATGTCACCCACGGCGCCGACGACCTTGTCGAAGATATCCTGGTGCACGAACAGCCGCGTACCCGCCATGCAGTTTTGTCCCTGCAGGAAAAACGCGCCGCGTGTAACGCCGGGGATTACGCGGTCGAGGTCCGCGTCTGGAAAGACCACCATGGGCGACTTGCCCCCGAGTTCGAGCGTGACTCGTTTCAGGTTGCCCATTGCGGCAGCTATGATCTTCTTCCCGACTTCCGTCGAGCCCGTAAACGCGATCTTGTCTACATCCGGGTGCGCCGCCAGCGCCGCACCGGCGGACTCACCGTAGCCTGGGACGATGTTAATGACACCATCCGGAAATCCAACCCGCTTGATGAGTTCGCCCAGGAACAGTGCCGTGAGGGGTGTTTGTTCGGCCGGCTTCAGTACGACGGTGCAGCCCGCAGCGAGCGCCGGACCAAGCTTCAGCGCTGCCATGATCAATGGGGCGTTCCACGGGATGATGGCGCCGACGACCCCAATGGGCTCGCGGCGCGTGTAGGTCAGCGATTCCCCATTGCGGACCCCCGCGGGCGAGACAGGAATCGTCTCTCCAGTGATCTTTGTGGCCCAACCGGCGTAGTAGCGGAGAAAGTCGCAGCCAAACGAGGCAATCGAGTACTGGGCCACCATCAGCGGCATGCCGTTATCGAGTACTTCGAGTTCGCTGGCCAGAGCCAGGTTGGCCTCGAGTTCGTCAGCAAGCTTCCAGATGAGCCTGGTGCGGTCGTAGGCAGTCAATTTCGACCACTCGCCACGAAATGCCCTGCGTGCCGCCGTGACGGCGCGATCGATGTCGTCCTTGCCGCCGGCCGGGACGGTCGCCAGATGGGCTTCAGTGGCGGGATCAAACACGTCGATGGATTCCCTGGAGGCAGACGCAACCCACTGCCCACCGATCAACAGGCGGTGCTCACGCGCAAGAAAGGAGCGAGCTTCGGGACTTGGTGTAATGTTCTGGGCAGCGGCGGACATGTAACTTCTCCGGGTGCGAGGTCAAGCAGCATAATTGCCGGGCCCGGCAGCAGGCAAGGTGTTTGGTCCACGGGGATGACCGCAGCGCCATGGCCTGTACAATGTCTGCCAAACAAGACCATAACCCTTCACGACCACCAGCAGAGGACACGACCATGGCGATCAAGGTTGGCGATCGGCTACCCACTGGCAAATTCGGAGTCATGACAAAGGATGGCCCCGGCTCCCTGACTACCGAGGAGCTTTTTGGAGGCAAGAAGGTCGTATTCTTCTCTGTCCCCGGGGCCTTCACCCCGACGTGCTCGAACAGCCATCTACCGGGCTACGTCAAGCACGCAGGAGAGATCAAGGCAAAGGGCGTCGATACTATCGCCTGTATGTCAGTTAACGACGTTTTCGTGATGGACGCCTGGGGCAAGGACCGGGGCGTGGGCGACAAGGTCCTCATGCTGGCTGATGGCAATGCCGAGTTCACCCGGGCTCTGGGTCTGGAACT
>Ga0209254_10004696_pt1 | contig 12520 bp, 11 predicted proteins | sample FrelakmetDIP11DI_FD_187148 | JGI IMG/M metagenome (GOLD analysis project Ga0209254, IMG submission 187148) | Freshwater lake sediment microbial communities from the University of Notre Dame, USA, for methane emissions studies - DIP11 DI (SPAdes)... | ecosystem: Environmental > Aquatic >...
GCGGGGCCTGCCGACCCGACCGGCGCCTCGAACTGCTCGTGGTAGAGGCGCGCGTAGAGGCCCCGGGCGGCGAGGAGCTCCGCGTGGCGACCCCGCTCGACGATCCGGCCCCGCTCGTAGACCAGGATCTGGTCGGCGCGCAGGATCGTGGAGAGGCGGTGGGCGATGGCGATCGTCGTGCGGCCCTCCATCAGCCGTTCCAGCGCCGACTGGATGAGCCGCTCGGAGACCGTGTCGAGCGCCGACGTCGCCTCGTCGAGGATGAGGATCCGCGGATCCTTCAGGAGCACTCGGGCGATGGCGATCCGCTGCTTCTCGCCGCCCGAGAGCTTGTAGCCGCGCTCGCCGACGATCGTCTCGTAGCCCTCGGGCAGCTCCAGCACGCGCTCGTGGATCGCGGCGGCCCGGGCGGCCGCCTCCAGCTCCGTCTCCGACGCTTCGGGGCGCGCATACAGGAGGTTGTCGCGGATGGAGGCGTGGAAGAGGTAGGTCTCCTGGGTCACGACGCCGATGACGCGGCCGAGGGACGCCAGGGCGATCCGCCGGACGTCGATCCCATCGATCTCGACCGCCCCGCTATCGACGTCGTAGAGGCGCGGCACGAGGTAGGTGGTGGTGGTCTTCCCCGACCCCGACGGACCGACGAGCGCGACAAGCTGGCCGGGATCGGCCTCGAAGTCGATCTCCTCGAGGGCGAACGGCGGAGGAGGGGAGCCGGCGACGGTCGGGGAGAAGGGTGCGCCGTCGCCCCCGGTCGCCCCGCCCCCAGCCGCCCCGACCCCGGTCACACCGCCCGCGGCGCCACCCACGCCGCCGATGCCCGTGCCGGAGGCCGGCCGTGTCTCCGGCAGGACGGCCTCGATCGCCTCCTCGGCGATCGGCTCGACGACCGCGTCGGCCACCGCCTCCCCGGGTGCCGCGGTCTCGTGCGTGTGGCCCCCGGCGGCGGCCGCCTTCAGCGCCAGCCCGGACGGGACCGGCGCCGACGGGTAGCGGAACCAGACCCGGTGGAGGCGGACCCGACCCCGGACTCGCGCCGGCTCCAGGGTCACGGCGTCCGGGGCGTCCACGATCTCCGGGTCGAGGTCCAGGTACTCGAAGATCCGGTCGAAGAGCGCCAGCGACCCGGCGATCTCCACCTGCACGTTCAGCAGCTGCCCGAGGGGGAAGAAGAGCCGGCTCTGGAGCGTCGTGAAGGCGACGATGTCGCCGGCCGTCGGCGCCGACGGGTCGCCGTTCATCGCCAGGACCGCCGCCAGCCAGTAGACGAAGGCCGGGATGATGCTGAAGATCGTGCCGATGATCATGAAGAACCAGCGGCCCACCATGGCCTGGCGCACCTGGAGCCGGGCGAGGCCGCGGTTGAGCTCGCCGAAGCGCTCGGTCGCCGCGGCCTGCTGGCCGAAGGTCTTCGTCAGGAGGACGCCAGAGACGCTCAGCGTCTCCTGGGTCACCGAGGTCATGTCGGCGAGCGCCTTCTGGGTCTCGGTGGAGACCTCCCGGCGTGCCCGCCCGACGCGTTGCGTCAGGTAGAGGAAGAACGGCAGCATCCCCAGGGACAGCAACGTCAGGCGCCAGTCGATGATGACCATGGCGACGATGGTCGAGGCGACGACGGCGATGTTCGAGGCGACGCTGGTCGCGGTGTCCGTCACCACCGCCTGCACGCCTCCGACGTCGTTGGCAAGGCGGCTCTGGATCTCGCCGGTGCGCGTCTCGGTGAAGAAGCGGAGCGGGAGCCGCTGGAGGTGCACGTAGAGCGCGCTGCGAAGGTCCTGCATCACGCTCTGGCCGATGACGTTGTTGAGGTACGTCTGGCCAACGCCGATCAGCCCCGACACGATCGGGACGACGATCATCAAGCCGACATAGAGGTACAGGTTCGTGTAGTCCTGCCCGATGATCACCTGGTCGGTCAGGAGCTTGAGCATGATCGGGTTCACGAGCCCGAGCAGGCTCGTGGCCACGATGGCCCCGACGACGACGGACACCTGGAGCCGGTAGGGCCGGAAGAAGGCGACGATGCGGCGCACCGTGCGCGCACGGCGCTCGGGCGGGATCGCGGGCGTGGGCTCCCCGTCGACGAAGGAGCTGCGCGCCAGCCGGCCCGCGCCGCCGCGACCGATCATCGGGGGGCGGCCGGCACGCGGGCGACGACGACGATCGTGGACTTCCGGGAGGGGATCCCGCGGGTGAGGAGATCGCCCACCAGGCCGACGAGGAACGTCGGCAGGCGGCGCCCCCAGGCCCTGGCGAGGTGGCCGACCGGGCGGACGAGGACGTCGACGAAGCCGGCGGCGGCAAGCGCGTCGCGGACACTCCGGGGGTCGTTGCAGGCACCGACGAGTGGGTGCGCGTCGGCGGCGGTCACCTTGACGAGCGGCTGGACCCGCCGGCGAAGGGCGTCGGGCATCGCAAGGTAGGCCGCCACGAACGGATGGCGCCGGTTGACGGTCGAAAGCACGAGGGTCCCGCCCGGCCGAAGCCACCGGGCAACGTTCGCGAAGGCCGCCGGCGGGTCGGCGAGATGCTCGACCGTGAACGAGCAGAGCACGACGTCGAAGGCCGCCGGCGGGAAGGCCCCCCGGTCGGCGCAGAGGTCGACCGTCGCGAACTCGTCGAGGTGGGGGAGCTGGCCCGGGGCCGGGGGGTGGACGTCGGCGCCGACGAGGCGGCCGATGCGCGGCCGGTACCTCGCCAGGGCCGATTGACGCCCGCAGCCCGCGTCGAGCGCGACGACGGCCGGCGCCGCCTCGCCCGCCCGCGCCCGCTCCGCCTCGGCGCGGGCGACGGCCTCGTCGAGGGCGGCTCGCAGGAGGTCGGCGACGCCGGGGGCCAGGCCCAGGCGTCGCAGCGTCGCCTCGCGCCGATCGCGGACGACTACCACGCGGTGGCGGTGACCGCCTCCACGACCCCGTGCTCCTCCAGCCAGCGTTCCGCGTCGATCGCCGCCCGGCAGCCGTCGCCGGCGGCCGTGACGGCCTGCCGGTAGCGGTGGTCGTGGACGTCGCCGGCGATGAAGACCCCCTCGATCCGGGAGTGCGTCTCGTGCTCCACGACGAGGTAGCCCTTCTCGTCCTTCTCCAGCCAGCCCTCGAAGGGCGCAGTGTTCGGGCGGTGGCCGATCGCCAGGAAGAAGCCCTGGACCGGCAGCTCCGTGACCTCCCCGGTCTTCGTGCTCCGCAGGCGGACGCCGGCGACCTGCTCGTCGCCCAGCACCTCCTCGACGATCACGCTCCGGTGGATCTCGATCTGCGGGCTGGCCTCGACCCGCGCCTGCATGATCTTGCTGCCCCGGAACTCGTCGCGGCGGTGGAGGAGGTGAACCCTCGAAGCGAAGCGGGTCAGGTAGAGGGCCTCCTCGAAGGCTGTGTCACCGCCGCCCACCACCGCGACCTCGCGGTCGCGGAAGAAGAAGCCGTCGCAGGTGGCGCAGGCGGAGACGCCATGGCCGCGGAGCCGCTCCTCGGATTCCAGCCCCAGCCACAGGGCAGACGCTCCGGTCGCCACGATCACGGCCTGGGCGCGGTACTCGGCGCCGGCGGCCCAGACCCGGAACGGGCGGCTGGAGAAGTCGACCCGCTCGGCCTCGGCATCGACCACGGTCGTCCCGAAGCGCTCGGCCTGGGACCGGAAGCGCTCCATCAGCTCGGGCCCCTGGATCCCGTCGGGGAAGCCGGGGTAGTTCTCGACGTCGGTCGTGATCGTCAGCTGGCCGCCCGGCTGGTGGCCGGCGATCACGATCGGGGCGAGGTTCGCCCGGGCGGCGTAGATCGCGGCGGTCAGGCCGGCCGGGCCGGAGCCGAGGATCAGCATGTTGGTCTCGTGCGGGCCCCCGCCGGCGGCGACGGAGACCGCCGCCTCAGCGGATGCGGCCTCGCCGGCGCCGAAGTCGATGGCGAAGCTGCCGAAGGGGGAGGTGGGTTCGGTCATCGTGGTGGCTGGTCTCGTGCGGGGGTCGGCCGCGGGCACGCGCGGCACGGGACGGTATCCTAGCACGGCCTCCATACCCCCAGGGAGTATGCCGCCGCGGTGTCCCGGGCCGCCGGCCGCAGGGTCCCCGGGCGGCCGTCAGACCGCGTGGACGAGCTCCGCGAGCCGCGCCGCGAGGGCGTCGACGCCCGGCTCCTCGATGTTCTGGATCCCCACGATCACGTGCTGCGCCCCCGCCCCGGCGAGGGCGGCGAAGCGGGCCGCGGCGGCCTCCGGGGTCTCGGAGCCCGGCCGGCCGGCGGCGGCCAGGCGGATCTGCTGGAGCGTGGACCGCTCGATCTCCTCGAACGGCCGCCCGACGGTCTCGCAGTGCTCGCGCAGGATCGCGTACTTCCGGCGGAGGACGTCGGGTCCGCCGAAGACGTTCGTCGCGTCGGCGTAGCGGGCCACCAGGCGCAGCGTCTTCCGCTCGCCGCCGCCGCCGACCATGATCGGGACGCGGGGCCGGCTCAGCGACTGCGGTGCGTTGAGGAGCCGCGTGGCGGTGTAGTGGGCGCCGTCGAAGCGGGCCCCGGTGCCGCGCTCGCCGTCCCACATCGCATGGGCGATCCGCAGCGTCTCCTCCAGCATCTCGAAGCGGGTCCCGAGGGGCGGCATCGGGAACCCGAGCGCCTCGCTCTCCTCCTGGTTCCACGCAGCCCCGATCCCGAGCCAGGCGCGGCCGCCGGAGAGGACGTCGAGCGTCGTCGCCGCCTTGACCCACAGCCCCGGCAGGCGGTAGTGAACGCCGCCGACCATGAGCCCCAGGCGTGCCCGGCGCGTGTTGGCCGCGAGGTAGCCCAACGTGGTCCACCCCTCCAGCATGGGGTCCTCGACCGGACCGATGCCCCGGATCTGGAAGAAGTGGTCCATGACCCAGATCGAGTCGAAGCCGGCGGCGTCGGCCTCGCGCGCCACCCGGGCAAGCGTGGGGCCGATGGCCGGCGTCCCACCGGGGTAGGCGAAGCGGTTCAGCTGGAGGCCGATCCTCACGAGTGTCGAGCTCCCTGGGCGCCGACCTGGCGGGGAGCGAGGGTACAACGGGCGGCGGCCGGCCGCTCCGCCCCGGCCGCTCCGCCCCGGCCGCTCCGCTCCGCCCGGCCGCGGGGCCCGGTCTTCCTGTGACGCGGCGGTCAGCGGAAGAGGTCCGCCTCGGGCGGGATCACGACGTCGTCGCGGATGCTGCCGTCGCCGGGCGGCGGCGCGGCGCCACGCACGAGTGCGGCGGGCCGGCGCGCCGACTTCCCCAGGACGAGCTCGGCCGCCGAGGCGATCTCGTCGGCGACGGCGCGGACGGTGGCGGCCATGGAACGGCCGTCGGCGTCGGGCGTCCCGCGGAGGTCCTCGAGCGGCCGGAACCCGGCCACGCCGATCGCCACGTCGGTGATCCCGAACCGCCACGGCCGCCCCAGGCTGTCGGAGACGATGACGCCCGGGGCGGTCCCGAGGCGCCTGGCCAGCGCGTCGCGGATGCCGCGCGCGGAGGCGTCCGGATCCTCGGGGAGGAGAAGGACGACCTGGCCGCTCTCGGGCCCGACGTTGCTCGCGTCGACGCCGGCGTTGGCGAGGACGAAACCGTGACGCGTCTCGGCGATGATCACCCCGTTGGCCATCCGGACGACGCGGACCGCCTGGCGCAGGACGACCTCGACCTGGCGGGGATCGCGCTTCCAGCGCTCCGCGAAGGCCGCCGCCTCGGGGCGGGGCTCGATCGTCCGCAGGTCGACGAACGCACCCTCGGCCTTGGAGACGACCTTCTGGGTCACCACGATCACGTCGTCGGGGCGCAGAGGGAGCGCGCCGGGGGTCGCTGCCACGGCGTCGGTGACCAGGGCCCCGAGGTCGTCGCCGGGGCGGACCTCGGGGAGGCCGGCCAGCGGAAGGACGAGGAGCGCGTCGGCCGGGGCGGTCGGGTTGCCGGTCACGACAGCTCGGCCCGGAAGCTGCCCAGGCCGGCGGCCTCGGCGGCCAGGAGGTCGTCGGGCGTGTCGAGGTCGAGCGCGAGCGGGCCGCCGATCTCGAGGTAGGTAGCCCCCGCCGCGCGCGCTGCGTCGGCGTGCGCGGCGCGGGACCCCTCGCCGAAGGAGAACGGGATCGCGCGCGGCGGGACGAGCAGGAGGACGTTGGTGCCGGTCAGGGCCCTGTCCGGGACGATCGCGACGAGCGGGCGCGCTCCCTCGCCGGCCGCCTGCGAGGCTGCGAGCGCCCTCGCGCCGCCGACGACACGGGCCAGCTCCGCGCCGGTCACCGCGGGGAGGTCGCCGGGCAGGACGAGCACCGCGTCCGCCCCGGCCTCCTCCGCCCATGCCCGCGCCTCCGTCAGCCCCTCGTTGAGCCCGCCGCCGCCCTGCGGGATGCCGTGCGCGCCGAGCCGCTCGGCAAGGTCGAGCGCCTCGGGATCCGGCGAGACGACGGCCACCGCGACGACGCCGGGGGTCTCCAGCGCGGCGGCCACGGTGCTCGCCAGGAGCCGCACCACGAGGGCCCGCCGCTCCTCGGCGTCGAGAGCCTCGCCGAGGCGAGCCTTGGCGCCCTCGAGGCCCCGAATCGGGACCAGGGCGACCACGTGGTCGAGGGCGAGGGACGGGTCACGCACGGAGCGATCGTAGACGAGGCCGCGGTGCGCTACCGTACGGCGCGGCATGACGAACCCCCCGGCGCAGCGCCCGCTGCCCTCGCTGACGTTCCTCGGCCACTCGACGGTGCTCCTCGAGATCGGCGGAGCGCGGATCCTCACCGATCCCCTCGTCTTCGAGCGGCTGCTCATCCTGCGCCGCGTGGCGAGCCGCCTGGACCCGGCGCATCACCGGGATCTCGACGCGGTGCTCATCTCCCACCTCCACGTCGACCACCTCCACATCCGCTCGCTCCTCCAGATCGGCCGTGAGACGCGCATCGTCATGCCTGCCGGCGGCGAGCGGCTCCTCACGGGGCACGGCTTTCGCCGGGTCGAGGGCGTCCGGCCTGGCGACGTGGTGCAGGTCGGGCGGGTCCGCCTCACCGTGACCTTCGCCGACCACGACGGCCGGCGCCCCCCGCTTGGGCCGGCGGCGCCGGCGCTCGGCTTCCTCCTCGAGGAGGGGCCAGCCAAGGTCTACTTCGCCGGCGACACGGACATCTTCCCGGCCATGGCGGACCTCGCCCCGGACCTCGACGTGGCGATGCTGCCGGTGTGGGGCTGGGGGCCGCGCCTCGGCCACGGCCACATGAACCCGCGGCGCGCCGCCATGGCCCTGCGGCTCCTGCGGCCCCGCTACGCGGTCCCGATCCACTGGGGGACACTCTGGCCGTACGGCTTCGGGCGCGTGATGCCGGGCCGCCTGACCGACCCGCCCCGCGAGTTCGCCCGCTTCGCCCGCCGCTATGCCCCCGGCGTCCGGGTGCTCCTCACGCCGCCCGGTGAGCCCGTCACGTTCGACCCGGAGGGGCCGGATCCGGCGATCAGGGCGCCCCGCGAGAAGCCGCCGCGACCGCCGCGGCTGCCAGGGCTGCCCGGGACGCTTCGTCGACCATGACGGTGGGGCCGACCACCGGCTGGACGCCGAGCGCCGCGACCGCGGGGGCCTCGACGGAATCAACCTCGTCGATCAGCAGGGCGTCGATCAGCCCGGCGTAGGCGCGGGCGATCCCGGCCGCGCTCGCCTCGCCGCCCAGCGAGACTGCCATCCGGTCCGCCGGGCCCTTGAGCGCTCGGCCGCCGACGAGCGGAGAGACCGCCGCGACACGGACGCCGCGTGCCCGTGCGGTGGCGAGCAGGTCCCCCATCCCGGGCACGGCGAGGATCGGGCCGATCGACACGAAGGGGTTGGAGGGGCAGACCACGATCGCGTCGGCAGCCTCGAGCGCGGCGGTCACCTCGGGGGTGGGCCGGGCGGCGGCGATGCCAACGAAGGCGACCTCCAGTACCTCCGGCGCCTGGTGGAGGCGGACGAAGTACTCCTGGAAGGGGAGCCAGCCGTCGGGCGTGCGGACGCGCGTGCGGACCGGCTGGTCGGCCATCGGCAGGAGCGGCGTCGAGACCCCGAGCGCCCGCTGGATCTCCCGGTTGACCTCGGTGAGCCGGCCGCCCTCCCGGAGCCGGCGCGTCCGGTGGACGTGGACGGCGAGGTCGCCGTCGCCGAGGCGGAACCAGGCCGGCTCGCCGAGCCGGGCCAGCATCTTCGCCGCCGACCAGGTCTCGGCGGCGAGGCCCCAGCCCCGCTCGCGGTCCGCGAGGCCCGCCAGGGTGTAGAGCACGGTGTCGTGGTCGGGGCAGACGAGGAGGCCGTGGAACTCCTCGTCGTCGCCGGTGTTGACGACGACCGAGAGCTCGCCGGGCGCGAGGATGGCGGCCAGGCCCTGGGCGAGCTTCGCCCCCCCGACGCCTCCGGCGAGCGCGACGACGCGCGGCATCCCGGTCCTCAGCCGGCCGCCGGCGTGTCCGCGAGCGCCGCGCCGGCGGGTGCCGTGTCCGCGAGCGCCGCCCGGACCTCGCCGATCCGGGCGATGGTCTCGGAGTCATGGGGGGCCGGCAGGCGGACGATGATCGTGCCGAACCCGAGGGCGACGTACGGCCACAGGGCCGCGGCAACCAGCTCCGGGGGCCCCAGGAGCGTCGGCACGGGACCGGCGTCGGGGGTCCCGTTGTGGTCGCAGAGTGCCCGGAACGCGCGCGCGGCCTCGGCCGGGTTGTCCCGGATGACGATCGGGAAGCTGACCGTTCGCGCGATCGTGCCCGGGTCGCGCCCGACGGCCGCGCAATGCTCCCTCAGGATGGCGTCGCGGCCAATGACCTCCTCGAGCGTCCCGTTCGTGTTCCAGGCATCCGCCCAGCGGGCGACGGTCCGCAGCGTCTTCTTCGGCCCGCTGCCGCCGACGAGGATCGGCAGGTGGGCCTGGACGGGGCCCGGCGCGAGCAGGGCGTCGTCGAAGCGGTAGAACCGTCCGGCGTGGCCGAAGCGCTCGCCGTCGAGGAGGCGGCGCATGAGCTCGACCGCCTCGTCGAGCCGGTCGAGCCGCTCGCCGACGGTCGCCCCGAAGTCGATCCCGAACGCCTCGTGCTCGCGGGCGAACCAGGCGCCGCCGATCCCGAGCACGGCCCGGCCGCCGGACACGTGGTCGAGCGTGGCCGCGAGCTTCGCGGTGTGGCCGGGGTTGCGCAAGGTGTTGGCCCCGACCATGAGCCCGACGCGGACCCGCGACGTCCGGGCGGCGACGGCGCCGATCGCCAGCCAGCCCTCGAGGACCGGCTGCTCCCAGGGCCCGAAGATCGCGTGGAGGTGATCCCACGTCCAGACCGAGTCCCAGCCGCCGTCCTCCGCGGCGAGGGCGGCGGCCAGGAAGCCCTCCCACGAGCTCGCCTGGCTCCAGAGCTGCGCGCCGAAGCGGACGTTGGGCAGGGGCCCGCGGCGGACCGGACCGGACCGGCCGGCGATCTCCTCGTCGAGCACGGTTCAGTCCTCCAGGTGGTCGTGGACGGCCAGGATCTCGACCCGGAACGTGACCCGGTGCTGGGTCCGGAAGCGGGCGATCACGCTGTCGGCCGTCGCGGGGTCGTCGGCGTGGTAGCGGTGCGCCAGGTCGGCGATGTCCGCCTGGGCGATGGCCTGCTCGTCGTCGACCTCGACGACCCGGCCCCCGAGGGCGACGAACGAGTAGCCGTCGGCCGGGTCCTGGATCGTGAGGGCGCAGCGCGGATCGCGCCGGAGGTTCGCCGGCCAGCGCCGGCCGTCGGCGCTGTTGATCGTGATCCGCCCGTCGGGCTCCAGGCGGTACCAGATGACCGCCTGGCGCGGCGAGCCGTCGGGGTCGAGCGTGGCGAGCGTGAGGAAGCGCCGCGGCGTCGCCAGGAACGTCCGGACGCGGTTCGTGAGGAGTGGCGTTTCGGGCATGGCCCGATCGTACGGCACGCGCCTGCCACGCGGGAGCGGCGTATCCTCGGCGAGGTAACCGGCGCCGGGGCCGGGCCGGACGGAGGTTCCGATGGAGCTCGACGGGCTGCGCGTGGCCGTCCTCGCCGGCGAGGGCGTGGAGGATCTCGAGTACTGGGTCACGGTGATGCGCCTGCGGGAGGCCGGCGCGCATGTCGTGTCGGCGGGCCTGGCCCCGGCGACGGTCCACGGCAAGAACGGGCTCGCCGTGCCGGTCGAGGTCGAGGTCGGGGGGCTGGACCCGGTGGAGTTCGACGGGCTCGTGGTCCCCGGTGGCTGGATGCCCGACAAGCTGCGCCGCTATGCCGCGGTGACCGAGTTCGTGGCAGCGATCCACGCGGCCGGCAAGCCGATCGGCATCATCTGCCACGGGGGGCTCATCGCGATCTCGGCCGGCATCGTGGCGGGCAGCCGGGCGACGGGCTCCCTGGGGATCCGCGACGACCTCGTCAACGCCGGCGCGACCTGGGTCGACGAGCCGGCTTTACGGGACGCGAACCTCGTCTGGGGCCGCGTCGTCGATGACATCCCGCCGTTCTGCCGCGAGCTCGTCGCCGCCCTGGCGGAGTACAGGGCGGCGCGGTAGGCGGCCGGGGCTCCGCCGCCCGCGCCGCCGGCACAGCTGGAGGCTGTTCTAGCCCGCCAGCGTCATCGCCCGGTCCGGCCGGAGCAGGAACGGCGGCAGGAACGCCGCGAGGTTGCTGAACGGCAGGACGTCGGGGTGGAGGGTGATGCCGAGCGCCTCGCCCATGAAGCGCCGGCGCGCCTGGATGCGGCCCCACGCGTCGGGGAAGCGGTCGGCGAGCTCGGCGCGGAGCGACGCGTCCGCGAGGGCGATGCCGTCCTCGATGTTCGTGGTGAAGTAGTCGGTCCCGGTCGCCGGGATGATGTCGACCTGCATCGCCATCCCCGACCGGAGCTCGATCGTCGAGGCGGGCGCCACCGGCGAGCTCACCCACTCGTCGAGGTGGATCAGGTGGCCCGGGTTGAGGAAGATCCCGAAGAAGGGGTCGCCGAGGCGGCGGTCGATGATCGCCTGCAGGGCTCCCCCGGTCTGCCCGACGTGGAGGGCCGCGTACCACTCCGCGACGGCCTCGAAGTACGGCCCGACGAGCCGCTCCACGTAGTCGCGGATGGCGGCGGGGAGCTCGGCCGCGTCCTCGACGACGAAGCCTGCCCGGCAGTTGAGCGCTCCCCAGATCCCGAACGCGGTGGTGAGCCGGTCGCCGCGTTGGATCACGCGATCGCCCGGGCTGAGGAGCCCGAGCGAGGCCCGCGGCCCCGCCGTCAGCATCAGGTGGCACGAGAGCGGCGCGCCGTTCCAGCGGAGCAGCCTGACGGCCTCCTGCTCGGTCATTCCCGGGCGCAGGCCGGCCAGGAGCCGGCGGACGCCGTCGGACGTCTGGCAGGCGGCCCACTCGAAGGCGGCCAGCTGCTCGACCTCGTTGACGACGCGCAGCCCGTCGGCCGGGTCGATGAAGAGATCGCCGGCGTTCTCGACGAGGCCGGCCGCCCCGACGAGGGCGCGGAGCTCGTCGACGAGGAAGGCCGGGGCCTCGATCGTCGCGCGGTCGGCATACGTCTTCCAGCCGACGACCCCGACCCGGCTGCCCGGCCCGATGCCCTCGCCGGCCAGGATCCCGGCGAGAGGCTGCGACCGGTCGCGCGGCTGGCCGGGCAGGCTCAGGTCCTGGAACAGGTGGCGGCGCATCGGGAGCGGCGCGGCGCCGGCCATGCCGTGGCACTCGTTGCCCACGAGGATCGCCGGCTGGCCGGTCGGGCCGACGACGAGGATCGCCTCCTCGAAGCGCGGGTCGAACCCGGTCAGCCAGGCGAGGTTCGCGCTGTGCTCGCGGTCGGCGTAAACGACGATCCGGTCGTATCCGCGGGCCTCCGCCCGCTCGCGGAGCCGCTCCAGTCGCACCGTGTGGGTGGGCGGCGGGATCTCCGGCATCGCGGCGGGCATGCCGAAGTCGGGCAGGTCGATCGTCGCCAGGCGCGCCTTCGTCACCATCGCTGCGCCTCCATCCGCGCCCTGGTCACTGCGGCGGGCTCCAGGGCATCACGGCGGTCGCCCCGCGCTCGACCACGACGTGGGAATCGGCCGCGACAGGCAGCCACGGCCCCGTCTCGCCGTCCGGCCACTGCACCCGGACCTCGGCCCGGTCGGCCCGGCCGAGCCCGAACTGGGTCCAGCCCAGCTGGCCGCCGGCGTGGCCGCCGCCGACCGTGAGCTCGCGCTGCACGACGTGGTCGCCGATCCGCACCTCGATCCAGGACCCGATGGCGTCGCCGTTCGGGCCCGGCTGCCGCAGGCGGAGCGCGATCCAGTGGCCCATGGGCGCCGGCGCGGCCGCGTCGCCCGAGCCGACGTTGCGCCACACCTTGGCGCTCTCGCGCCGCTCCACCACGACGAGGTCGAGGAGCCCGTCGAGGTTGAGATCGGCCAGCGCGGCCCCGCGGCTGCGGGCGAAGTCGACGATGCCGGCTGCCTCGGTCACGTTCACGAACGTGCCGTCGGGCTGGCCGAGGAGCAGGTCGTTCGGGTCCTTCGCGGCGTACTCGTTCATCGCCTCGACGTTCCCCTTCGAGAAGAAGAGGTCCATGAACCCGTCGTTGTTGACGTCCTGGAACTCGGG
>Ga0209254_10004697_pt1 | contig 12519 bp, 12 predicted proteins | sample FrelakmetDIP11DI_FD_187148 | JGI IMG/M metagenome (GOLD analysis project Ga0209254, IMG submission 187148) | Freshwater lake sediment microbial communities from the University of Notre Dame, USA, for methane emissions studies - DIP11 DI (SPAdes)... | ecosystem: Environmental > Aquatic >...
TTCAGGCTCAAACCACATCTTGTACATCTATAATTCTCCAATCTGCAGCCGAAGGCGCATTATTAGGAATCCAGAGCATTGTTGAAAATTTACGATTAACCTTTCAGAACAATCGCAATGTGATAATGCAAGAGCTCCGCACTATCCCTGGTATATATACAGTCAAACCCGAAGGAACTTTTTATTGTCTGCCTGATTTTAGATTATTCTCTCAAGATTCGGTGGCTTTATCGAAGTTAATCTTGAAAAAAGCTCTTGTTGTAACAGTCCCTGGCAAAGAGTTTGGTATGGAAGGACATCTACGTTTAAGCTTTGCAGGAACTATTAACGAAATAACGACTGCTCTAGAGCGGATCAAATGGGTAATCGATCCAAATTCACCCAGTGAAATTTATATCGGTGAGAGGAAATTAATAAGGGATTGGTTATGAGTAACTTCCTCAACATTAAAACACCTTCCGAATCACAAGCAAGTGCTCGGAAAAGTGAATACGGGATTGAGAATCATGGTTTTATAAACTTGAATAACGTTTATTGGAATTTACCAGTAGAAGCATTATATGAGGAAGCTGTATTCCGAAAAGAAGGTTTTATTACTCAAGATGGTGCATTGACGGTGAATACAGGAAAACATACCGCAAGGGCTGCGAGTGATAAATTCATCGTTACTGAATCGTCAACGGAAGGTGATATTTGGTGGGGGCAATACAACAGACCTTATGATAGCCAAAAATTTGATGAGTTATATGATCGTTTACAAGGTTTTTTACAAGGCCGAGATATCTTTGTTCAAGACTGTTATGCTGGATCTGATAAAGAGCATCAAATAAATATCCGTATCCTTACTGAATTTGCATGGCACAGCCTTTTCTCTAGAAATATGTTTATCCTACCTAAAACCAATGATGAGTATCGACGGCATATCCCGGAATTTACAGTTGTTTGTGTACCTTCGTTCAAAGCTTTCCCTCAAATCGACGGAACTCCTTCCGATACATTTATTGCTTTAAATTTTCAAAAAAGTTTATGCATAATTGGAAATACTGCTTATGCGGGTGAAATAAAAAAATCGATTTTTACTATATTGAATTATATTTTGCCCTTGAAAGGTGTATTAAGCATGCATTGTTCGGCTAATATGGGGAATGACAATGAAACTGCTTTATTTTTTGGTCTTTCAGGAACAGGGAAAACTACTCTCTCTGCAGATCCAAAACGAAGATTGATTGGGGATGATGAACATGGCTGGAGTGACGACGGGATATTTAATTTTGAGGGTGGTTGTTATGCTAAAGTTATCGGTCTTTCATTTTCAGCAGAGCCCGAAATTTACGCTTGCACTCATCGGTTTGGGACAATTCTAGAAAATGTGATTTTTGATCCGGTAACTCGCTTGATTGATCTTGATGATGAAGATAGGACAGAAAATACCCGTGCATCATATCCACTAAGCTTCATAAATAATTCTATTCCTGAGAAAAAAGGTGGTCATCCAAAAAATATAATTCTACTGACATGTGATGCATCCGGTGTAATGCCGCCTATCGCCCGTCTATCTCAAAACCAAACCTTGTATCATTTTATTTCAGGATACACATCTAAAATCGCCGGCACAGAAATTGGTCTAGGGCAAGAACCTCAGATTACATTCAGTACATGTTTCGGTGGACCATTCATGGTCCACCCACCTTTCGTGTATGCGGATATTTTAAAAAGGAAAATTGAGCGTCATGGTGTTACTTGTTGGCTTTTGAATACAGGTTGGGTTGGAGGTCCTTTTGGTATTGGAAAACGAATCAGTATCCAATATACAAGACTTTTATTAAACGCTGCTCTAGATGGAAGTTTGTCTGATATGGATTATGGGATTGACCCCATATTTGGATTCGAGGTGCCCAAAAGCTGTCCGGGTATTCCAGAATCCATCATGAATCCGTCAAAATCCTGGTCAGACGAAGAAGAATATATTAAGAAATATCGTGCTCTAGCTTCTCGCTTTATTGACAATTTCCGGAAATTTCATGACACAACACCTTCTGATATTATCGCAGCAGGACCAAATATTTCATAATTTATTGAAAATAATGGTTACACTTCTAGATCATCTTGAGATGTGAAAGGGCTATTTTCATCGATGCGAAAAGGAAGGAAACTGGCTATTATTCTTCCTGGAATCCTCCCTTTTACCACGATCCCGCCTTTGACATGGTTTAAATATTCTACATTACCTGACTCATGAAAAAGAGATATTAATCCACCTTCTTTGTACGATAAGAAAACTTTGATTTCCTGATAATCTTCATATAACTGGTAACCAACTTTTTCCAGGAGCTCCTGGATACCAAAACCATTTTTAGCCGAAATTGCAACTGAATGAGGGAAAAATGAAGTTGTTCTGGTTGCATTTTCTGGATCAGTAAGTAAGTCGACCTTATTTAATGCAGTTATTACAGGGATTTGAGAAGCATTGATTTCTTCTAGGATTTGGAAAACTGCCTGAGCTTGCGCCTGGACATTCGGATGGTTGATATCAACCACGTGAACTAATAAATCTGCTTCAGAGATTTCTTCCAGAGTGGCTTTAAATGCAGCTACTAATGTAGTGGGCAGTTTTTGAATAAAACCTACTGTATCGGTAAATAAGGCTAATTGACCTCCATTTAGCTCCACTCTTCGTGTTGTGGGATCCAGTGTTGCAAATAATTGATCAGCAACATAGACATCTGAGCGAGATAATTGGTTGATTAACGTTGATTTTCCTGCATTAGTATAACCTACCAACGCGACTACAGGAATGCGGGAACGTTTTCGTTGTGAACGGTATTGTTGACGGTGGATTCTGACTTTTTCCAGTTCATCTTTTAAATGATCAATCCGCCTCCGAATTTCTCGTCGATCTACCTCAAGTTGGGTCTCTCCAGGACCACGGAGACCTACACCACCTGTACTACCTGCTCTACCACCACCACCACCAGCTTGCCGAGCTAGGTGTGTCCATTGTCTTGTTAACCTGGGTAATCGGTATTCATATTGGGCAAGCTCAACCTGGAGTGCTCCCTCTCTGGTATTGGCATGCTGTGCAAATATATCGAGAATCAAAGCAGTACGATCAAGCACTATTATTTTGCTTCCTAAAATCTCCTCAATTTCTCTTAAATGCCTTGGAGATAATTCATCATCAAAAAGTAAAATATCCGCCTGTAATTCCTCAAGAATAGACTGGATTTCATCCATTTTTCCAGAACCAATCATTATTTTTGGATTTGGTCGATCCAGTTTTTGGATCGTTGATCCCACCACTTCCAGGCCTGCGGTCTCTGCTAAAAGTAATAATTCAGATAATGAATCATCCGTTGATAATAAATTATTATTTCCATAAATTTCGACTCCAACCATAAAAGTTTTTGGGAATGGCAGAGTAGTTAATTGTGGTTCTTTTTTTGTCATAGTTACCTTTTTTATTTAATTTTTAATTGCAACCAATTAAAAATTGTATTTCCAACGATTTTCAAACTTTCAGAGGAAATTTTGTCGATTGTATCTTCAGTAGTATGCCAATACCGATAATCAAAATCGATTAATAGAACTGCGGGGATTCCTGCGTCAAGAAATGGCGTATGATCATCAAGGATTGAATATTTTTGATCTTTCACAAAGTACTGTTCATAATTTAATAGTTTTGCTACCTCCCAAATTTCTTGATTTAATTGACCGTCCGAGTTTTTTTCTTGAAATATATTTAAATCTTTATCGCCTAGCATATCTATGATAACAACCATATCTGGTTTTTCATTTATCTGATTTTGAAATAAACGCGATCCTAGTATCCAATCATAATTAGAAATATTACCATTGTCTTCGGCATCAAAAAACACAATCCATATTGAACCCTTGATTGGAGATGAACTATTCATTTTTGCTAAAAGACGGGCTAGTTCGATCAAAATGGCTGTGCCAGAAGCACCATCATTAGCGCCTATTACAGGTTTGCTTCGGTTTTCTATCAATGGATCTTTATCTGCTAACAACCTGGAATCATAGTGAGTACCTAATAAAATGACAGGCTTACCTTGCCCGATCTTGCCGATGATATTAGTAATTGGAATAGTCCCATTATTGCTGAGAATTTCTGTTTTTATTCCAGAGTCATTTAATTGATTTTGGATCCAAATCTCAGTTTCGGAATGTGCTTTGCTATTAATAGTTCTTGGACCTAATTCAGTCAAGTATTCAATATGATTGTATGCATTTTGTCCGTTAAATTCTTCACTCCCCTCTAGAATTGAAACGGAAGAATTATTCTTACATGAGACGATCAGCATGGAAATAAAAAAGCCTAGTATTAGTCTCCATGTTATTTTATGGTAGATGTGATAATTTTTACTTTTGTTAGAAATGACTATGCGCATTATTGATTATCCATTAAATTATATATTTCCTGTCAAATTATACCGGTTCATAGCCTGAATATTATGTGGATATTGGTAGTATAATCCCACTGTTATTTGCTAAGAACTTCAAAAACACATCCTGAGGTATTCGAATTATTCACTATCTTTTTTCATCTACCGAATAATATGATTACTAACTTTCTTCAAGATCCTGTCGCAAATTCAATCGCTATCCTGACCTTATTAGGAATGTTATTTAGCATAATAACTGTAATGTTTTTATTCTTGAGTAAAGAAGTAAATTTTACAGATAAATTACCAAATTGGTTGATACCAATTTTCTCCATAATCGGTTTTGGCATTTCTTTTTATTTATCTTTTATTGAGACTACCAATACACCAGCAGTCTGCGGACCAATCGGGGATTGTAATAAAGTTCAATTGAGCGAATACGCCAAGTTATTCGGCCTCATACCTATCGGGCTTATAGGAATGATAGGATACCTTTTAATTATCTTCTTCTGGCTGCTTTATCGAGCTCAAAAATCCCCTAAAAATAATCCGTATGGTTTAATTATTTGGATTCTGGCATGGTTTGGTGTTCTTTTTTCTGTTTACCTCACCTTTCTCGAGCCCTTTATCATTGGCGCTACTTGTGCCTGGTGCATTACTTCTGCGATTATCATCACCCTACTCCTCTGGGCTTCGACCGGACTGGCTAGAGCCTATTGGGTAGGAGAAGATTAATCACAATTTCGAGTATTAAGATACATTTTGTAAGTGACATTCTTCACTGGAAACATCGATCATGTGATGTTATCCTTTGAGTAATCTAACACCATGCATGAATTAACAATCACAGAAAATATTCTAGAAATAGCACTTCGAAATGCGACAAAATCGAATGCCACCCAGATAACAGATATTCATCTGGTAATTGGTCAATTATCAGCAGTAATTGGGGATTCCGTCCAATTCTATTGGGATTATATTTCGAAAGACACAATCGCAGAAGGCGCTGTTCTTCACTTCAGAAGAATAGTTGCTAAATTTCAATGCATGGAGTGTCATTTTGAATTTCCATTAAGACCCGATACTCTCACCTGTCCAAGTTGTCAAGGATTTCGAATAATAACAATTGCTGGAGATGAGTTTTTCCTGGAGTCAATTCAAATAGAGAATTTAAGATGACTAATCGAATGATTCGAATTAAAGAAAATATTTTCAAGAGTAACGATGGCTATGCAGCAGAAATAAGACAACAGCTAGATGAAAACCACGTTTTTTCCATAAATATCATGGCATCCCCAGGCGCGGGGAAAACATCATTGATCGAACATACGATAACAAACCTTAGCAAACAGCACTCAATAGCAGTGATTGATGGAGACATTGCCACTTCAATCGATGCCGATCGCGCATCGGCAGCAGGGGCAAAAGCATTCCAAATTAATACAGATGGTGCATGCCATCTGGATGCGAAAATGATTTCAGATAAATTAGTCGAACTTGATTTAAAATCGGTTGATTTCCTTATTATCGAAAATGTAGGCAATTTAGTTTGTCCCGCGAGTTTTAAACTTGGAACCCACAAAAATATTCTAATTGCGTCTATACCTGAAGGCGACGATAAACCTTATAAATATCCAGGTATATATAGAGGTGTAGATATCCTGATTATTAATAAAATTGATCTACTTCCATATGTACCATTCAATATGGATTACTTTCTTACAGGTATTCAAGCTTTAAATCCTGGTGTAATAATTTTTAAAATCTCATGTCAAACTGGTGATGGATTATTAAATTGGTTTGATTGGGTTGATAATCAGTTTTCAAAAAATTTTGTTTTGTAAAAGATAATAATCACAAGAAAGTTCATGTCAAATTTTATTGGTGCCTTTTATTTTATTACCGGTATAGTTCAAGGAGTTGGTTTTCGACCTTTCATTTTTAACCTGGCCAACAAACTTGATATTGCAGGATGGGTTAAAAATACAAGTGCTGGTGTCGAGATCATAGCAGAAGCACCCCTTGAGAAAATAACAAAATTCACCGAAAATATCATTTCTGACTTACCTCCTTTAGCAAGAATCGACCACATGGAAGTTAAATATCAATCCATAGTTGGTTTTCAAGATTTCAAGATCCTCGACTCGGAAGCAATACCTGGCTCTTTTCAACCACTATCGCCTGATGTGAGTGTTTGTCAAGATTGCCTAAATGAATTAGACGATTCTCTTGACAGAAGATATCGTTATCCATTTATCAACTGCACAAACTGCGGTCCCAGATTCACAATTATCAAGGATCTACCATATGATCGCCAATACACAACAATGGCATCCTACCCTATGTGCCACCAATGCTTACAAGAATATTCAGATCCAACGAATCGTCGATTTCATGCTCAACCTATAGCCTGCCCTACATGTGGGCCAAAAGTATGGCTAGAAGATTATGATGGAAATAAAGTATTTTTTGAAGACTCGGCCATATTAGAAACCCAAAAACTGCTTTTATCTGGAAAGATCCTAGCAGTCAAAGGTTTGGGGGGTTTCCATCTAGCCTGTAATGCATTCGATGAGCAAGCTGTAAAAAAACTTCGGGATCGAAAATTAAGAATTGATAAACCATTTGCTGTAATGATGACCGACATTTTTGAGGTAAGAAGACATTGTAAGGTAAATAAACACGAAGAAGAAATCTTGGCTTCTAGAGAAAAACCAATTGTCATACTAGAGCGTAAAAAAAGTTCAGAATTAGGATCTTCCATATCACCAGGTCAAAATTCAATCGGTGTAATGCTTCCATATACTCCATTACACCATTTACTCTTCACTAATAAAATACGTAATGAGAGTTCGAAAAGAATAATAACAGCGTTAATCATGACCAGCGGTAACATTAGCGAAGAACCAATAGCATACACAAATCTAAATGCCAGGCAACAACTTCAGAAACTTGCCGACTATTACTTAATGCATGACCGTCCCATCCATATTCGTACAGACGATTCTGTCCTAAGGATCGTTAACCTACCTGACGACAATCATTACTTACAAAAGGAAAAACAAATATACCCTATCCGGAGGTCAAGAGGTTATTCACCATTCCCAGTTCGACTTCCTTGGGAAACTCAACCTTTATTAGCATGTGGAGCGGAGCTAAAAAACACCTTTTGTGTTGGCAGGGGTAATTATGCCTTTTTGAGTCATCATATTGGCGATCTTCAAAATTATGAAACCTATTCTTCTTTTGAATCTGGGATTTCACATTTTGAGAAAATTTTTAAGATAGCGCCATCGTTAATCATTCACGATCTTCATCCGGATTATTTATCCACTCGCTATGCTTTGGAACGTGCGACTTCAGAAAATATCCAATCATTAGGTGTTCAACATCATCATGCTCATATTGCGTCGTGTATGGTAGAGAACAATCTCCCACTTGATGAAACGGTAATTGGACTTGCTTTTGATGGGACAGGTTTTGGAGGAGACGGGAAAATATGGGGCGGTGAAATACTCCTTTGTTCTTATAATAGATATCATAGATTTTCTCACCTAAAATATATCCCTCTACTAGGTGGAAACCGAGCGATCCAGGAACCCTGGAGGATAGCATTTTCCTGGCTCAAAGAAAGTGGTATCGATCCATTTATCTTGTTCAATAATCTTTCACAAAAAGACAAATACCCAGAGACACAGATAGCTATTGAGCACCAATATAAATCATTAATAAATTCACCTTTAACATCAAGCATGGGAAGGTTATTCGATGCAGTTGCTGCGTTACTAAACATACGGTCTGAGGTAAATTACGAAGGCCAAGCTGCGATCGAACTCGAAGCGATTATGGATCGATATGAAAAGAGTGAGTATCCATTCTTCATTCATGAAAATATATCAAATGAAGCACTTATTATCGATCCAACTCCAATGTTTCAGACAATACTTAATGATATTAATTTAGGAATTTGCAAAGAAATAATGGCTTCACGTTTTCAAAATACAATCTCCAGGATCTGTATTGACATTTGTCGAAGAATTTATGAAGAATATGGGTATAAAAAGGTTATATTAAGTGGTGGTGTTTGGCAAAATATGAAACTGTTATATAAAACCATCGATCTACTAGAAGAGGAGAAATTCCAGGTCTTTTACCACCACCAGGTTCCTACGAATGATGGTGGTATCGCTTTAGGTCAAGTTGCCGTCGCAAGTAGTGGATTACAAATATAGTGGAGCAAAAATGTGCTTAGGAGTCCCTGCAAGAATTACCGACATCGTTGAAGTAAATGGGTTAAGAATGGGTACGGTTGATTTTGGGGGCGTTTCTCGGGAGGTCTGCCTCGCTTATGTTCCTGAGGCAATTATTGGTGATTATACAATCATTCACGTTGGATTTGCTTTGAATGTAATCAGCGAAGAAGATGCACTTGAGACCTTACGTATGCTCCAAGAAATTTCCGATTTAGGAGAACAAAGTGATCTTGACGAAAGCGAAATCGAGCAAGATTGATTATGAAGCACTTACAAGAATACAGAGACAACCGATTGGTCCAAATTGTAATCAAGAAAATTTCGGATTCCGTCACTCGGAAGTGGTCAATAATGGAAATTTGTGGAGGTCAAACCCACTCAATTATGAAGTACGGTCTGGATCAATTATTGCCAACCGAAATAGAACTGATTCATGGACCAGGTTGTCCAGTTTGTGTTACATCCTTAGAAATGATTGATAAAGCGCTGGAAATCGCTTCATTACCTGATGTGATATTTACTTCTTATGGAGATATGCTTCGGGTTCCTGGATCAACAAAAGACCTTTTTTCAATACGCGCAAATGGTGGGGATATCAGAGTTGTGTATTCACCGTTAGATGCCATAAAAATTGCCCAACACAACCAGGATAAGCAAGTAGTGTTCTTTGCCATTGGTTTTGAAACCACAGCTCCCGCAAACGCCATGAGTATTCTTCAAGCAAAATCTCTTGGATTACACAATTTTAGCGCATTGGTTTCCCATGTTCGAGTCCCACCTGCAGTCGAATTCTTATTATCATCTCCCTATAATCGAATTCAAGGTTTTCTGGCTGCGGGTCACGTTTGCGCTGTAATGGGATATTGGGAATACCCAGCCATTGCTGATAAATACCATGTTCCGATAACAATTACAGGATTTGAACCTGTCGACATTCTTAACGGAATCTTGATGACAATTCAACATTTAGAAACAGAAAACAATGAAGTAAGTAATGCTTATTCACGGGTTGTCACTAAAGAAGGGAATAAACCGGCTCAAGATATGATCAAAAAGGTTTTTTTAACAATTGACCGAAAATGGCGTGGAATTGGTGTTATACCATCAAGTGGATGGGGTTTAAGACCAGAATTCGATTCGTATAACGCAGAGATGAAGTTTTCAGTAGGTTCAATTCAATCCAACGAATCCAGCCTTTGTATCGCAGGTCGAATACTACAAGGGTTAGAAAAACCCTTTAATTGTCATGCCTTTGGTTCTCAATGCACACCTGAAAACCCATTAGGGGCAACGATGGTTTCGTCAGAAGGTGCTTGTGCTGCTTATTATCGTTATAGGAACTGAGAATGCTAGAAGAATCTGTGAATGAAAATATTTCATGTCCATTACCAATTCAACATCACGACAAGATTGTTTTAGGGCACGGAAGTGGTGGAAAATTAACACATGACCTTATCCAAAGAGTTTTCTTCCCAAAGTTAGGGAATAGAATTTTAGAAAGTGGTGACGATTCGGGCATCATTGACCTGGATTCTGGTGTGAAGTTGGCAATTAGTGTAGATTCTCATGTCGTTTCCCCCCTTTTTTTTAAAGGCGGGGATATCGGTCGCCTGGCAGTTTGTGGAACCGTAAATGATATTTCGATGTCTGGCGCTACTCCGCTTTACTTCACTGCCGGCTTTATACTTGAGGAAGGTTTAGATCATCAAATCTTGACGAACGTAATCGAGTCGATGGAAAAAGCTGCCAAGGAAGCTGGTGTCTTGATGGTAGCGGGTGACACAAAAGTAGTCCAGAAAGGTAAAGCTGATGGATTGTATATAACGACCACAGGAATAGGAATTGTTCCTGATAATGTCAATATTCGAGGGGCAAACGCACGTCCTGGAGATGTCATAATTTTATCTGGGACAATCGGCGACCATGGTATTGCTGTTTTAGAAGCTAGAAATGAACTGGGTTTTACTTCCGGAATCGCTAGTGATGTAGCGCCTCTTAACAAACTGGTATCCGAGATGCTGGCTGAGTGCAACGAACTTCATGTACTTCGAGATCCCACAAGAGGTGGCCTGGCTACCACACTTAATGAAATTGCTAGGCAATCAAATGTTTGTATTCTTATTGAGGAAAACAGGATCCCTGTTAAGCCTCCAGTAATGGCTGTGTGTGAGATGTTAGGCTATGAACCTATATACATGGCAAATGAAGGGAAACTAATTGCTATCGTTCCAGAAAAATATGCGGCGAAATTACTTGAAACGATGCAAAATAATCGCTTTGGATCCGAATCTGTCATAATTGGTACAATTATTGAGAAGCCACAGGGAAAAGTGCTACTGAAAACCCAACTCGGGACAACTAGAGTTATCGATATGTTATCAGGCGAAATGTTACCAAGAATTTGTTAATTTATTCCTTATCAATGATTATATAACAATTAAAACCATTTTCACGAATCGAAACTCTTGAATGATTGAAATTAAACAGCTTCTCAATCTGTTCAGGATCGAGAAAATGACTCCTCATTAGGGTAATTTTCTCGGCCAATGCTAGCAGTTTCACGATCACCTTCCGATAGTCCGGTTCTTCAATGATAATTTTACCTGAAGGTTTTAGAACACGAAATAATTCCAACGCAGTATCTTTTTGAGAAATCACATGATGCAAAGCATCTACCATAATGATCCGATCGAATAAATTGGACGAAAATGGGAGACACTCTACTACGGAATTGACTATGCGCAAATTATCGGTTTTGTTTATTTGTCTCAACATTTTTATGGACAAATCTGCGATAATAATTTGACCTGTAAACCCAATCATACTTCGCGATACTCGTCCTGTACCACCTCCTGCGTCCAATAATATTCCTTTTTCAGTCAGTGATAGTAAATCAAGAAGAATTTCTGAATTCCTTGGCGGAATGAATTTCTCGTAAAAAGGGGCTAACAATCCGAAGTGATCTAGAGACTTCATTAATATATTACTTTTTAAAAAACGCTGAGCCATGTCTTAGCCCAGCGTTATTATATTCAACCCCATAATGACGAATTAAACATCATCTTCGTCCAGCCATAATTCATCATCCTCTTCTTCTTCCTCTAAATCATCCCACTCCTCAAGATCCTCTTCTTCATCTTCCCATTCTTCTTCGACTTCCACATCATCGGCGCGAGAATATGTCATGCAACCTACATCTGAATCTATTTCAATAGCTGCCGCACCACAATAACCTTCATCTAAAAATACACACTCAAGATAGTGACATCTAATCCGTGGCATAGGTGATTTCCTCCTAATATAATTTGAAATTTCCTCGCCAGAAATCGCTAAAGATTTAACCGAAATTTATTTCGGACTAACCAGGCGTTTACCTGCGCGCCAGACGGCAGTCATTTTACACCAGAAGGGAAAATTCGCAAAGCGTTTTTCGAATCAAAAAGGTTCATTTTCCGACTCTATATCCAAACAGATTATTAACCAGGGCGAACACGGATTGCTTCCATAACATTTGGCAAATTTTCTAATCGATCTAATATTCTTGATAATTGAACAATGTCACGAACTTCTAAAATAAGATCAAAAACTGCTTTATTTACTTTGTCTACATCAACATTAATTTTTGTAACATTAATTCCTTCTTCTGAAATTAGTGACCAGACATCCTTCATCAACCCGCCGCGATCATATGCTTTAATTCGAATTGGAACAGGATAGGATATCTTTGGTTCACCCCATGTAACATTTACCAATCGCTCTCTATCTTGGACACGTAAAATATTCGGGCAATCTTTCCGGTGAATAGTGGCTCCTCGACCACGGGTAATATAGCCAGTTATGTCATCACCAGGAGCAGGGCTGCA
>Ga0209254_10004698_pt1 | contig 12519 bp, 12 predicted proteins | sample FrelakmetDIP11DI_FD_187148 | JGI IMG/M metagenome (GOLD analysis project Ga0209254, IMG submission 187148) | Freshwater lake sediment microbial communities from the University of Notre Dame, USA, for methane emissions studies - DIP11 DI (SPAdes)... | ecosystem: Environmental > Aquatic >...
GCCCGCCTGCTCGTGGCCGATGCAGGTGGCCTGCAGCGAGCGGTTCGGGTCCTCGTGGGTGCCCTGGCGCATCACGTGCGGCAGCATCGGCCGGTTGCCCCAGGCCATCACCGGGCGCACCTCGCCGCGAATCGTGCGCAGGATCACGTCGGCCGCGCGTGCGCCCGCCTCGTAGACGTCCACGTGCGGGTAGGTGTGGTAGCCGGTGACGACGGTGGCGTGCCGCACGATGTCGTCGTACAGGTTGGCGTGCATGTCCAGCGTCACGCCGATCGGCGTCCGGGCGTCGATCGCGCGGATCCTGCGCAGCAGCTCCCCCTCGCCATCCTCGTGCGAGGCCGTGACCATCGCGCCGTGCAGGTCCAGCAGGATGCCGTCCCAGCCGCCGCGCGCCACCGCCGCGAGGATCGGCGCCGCGATGCGATCGTAGGCCTCGTCGGGCACGGTGCCGCTGGGCGAGGCCTCGCCGGCGACGGCCACGACGATCTCGGCGCCGGCCCGCTCGGCCGCTTCCAGGTATGCGGCCAGCGCGCTGCCGGTCCCGCGGTGCGCGGCGATCGCCTCGGCGCCTGCCAGCATGCCTGGCTGGTACCGGAAGAACCGCTCGACCGGCGTGGGCACCGGCGAGAAGGTGTTGGTCTCGTGCTTGAACATCGCCGCCAGCAGCCTCATGACCCGTCCTCCCCTGCCCGACCCAAGGTGGCGCACGTTGCGCCCAGTTACGTTAGCATGACACCGGATCCCGAATCCCGTCGCCGACTCGTTTTCCAGGAGCACGCCCATGGCCGCCAGCAAACCGTCCCCGCCCGCCAGCGCCTGGGATTTCGAGGCGCGCTCGCTGGCGGGCAAGCCGATGCCGCTGAAGAAGTTCCGCGGCAAGGTTGCGCTGATCGTCAACACGGCGAGCCAGTGCGGGCTCACGCCGCAATACAAGGGTCTGCAGGCGCTGTACGATCAGTTCAAGGACCGCGGCTTCGTCGTGCTGGGATTCCCGAGCAACCAGTTCGCCAACCAGGAACCGGGCACCAGCGAGGAGATCGCGCAGTTCTGCGAGATGAACTTCGGCGTGAGCTTTCCGATGTTCGAGCGCATCGACGTCAACGGGGACGACGCCCACCCGCTGTTCGACTTCCTCAAGCGCAGCAAGCCCGGCGCACTCGGCATCGAGGCGATCAAGTGGAACTTCTCGAAGTTCCTGGTCGACAAGGACGGCATCGTCGTCGAGCGCTACGCGCCGACGACCGAACCCGCGGCGATCGCGCCCGACATCGAGCGACTGCTGGCCTGACCCGAGCCGCCGCACGACGGGCCGGGCACGACCGGGGCAGAGCGTCCGCACGAACCATGGGCGAAGAGATCCGCCGGCTCCGGTTCACGCCACGGGACTTCGCGGCGTACCACGACCGGCTGCTCGCCGAGACCCGGCTGCTCGGCCGGATGCTGGACGGCGGCCGGTTCGACGAGAGCGGCCACGTGGGCGGCTTCGAGCTCGAGGCCTGGCTGCTGGATCACAGCGGCTATCCCGCCCCGGACAACGAGCGCTTCCTGGCCCGGCTCGCCAATCCGATGGTCGTGTCGGAACTGTCGCGGTTCAACGTCGAACTCAACGGCACGCCGCAGGCGCTGCGCGGCCGTGCGCTGCGCGCGCTCGAGGACGAACTCGCCGGCAACTGGCAGCACTGCCTGCGCGCGGCGCACGAACTGGAAGGCACGCTGGTGGCGATCGGCATCCTGCCGACGATCCGCGAGGAGGACATGTGCCTGGCCAACATGTCGCCGATGAACCGTTACTACGCGCTCAACGAGCAGGTGCTCGCAGCTCGGTGCGGGCGGCCGATCCGGCTGGACATCCGCGGGCGCGAGCGGCTGGTGCTCGCGCATCCGGACGTGATGCTCGAGGCGGCGACCACCTCGTTCCAGGTCCACCTGCAGGCCCCGGCCAGCCAGGCCTGCCGCTACTTCAACGCCTCGGCGATCCTGTCGGCGCCGATGGTGGCGGTGTCCGCCAACTCGCCGTTTCTGTTCCAGGCGTCGCTGTGGGAGGAGACCCGCATCCCGCTGTTCGAGCAGGCCGTGGACACCAGCGACCTGGGCCATCCCGACGATTGCCGCGTGACCTTCGGCGAACGCTGGCTCGAGACGAGCGTGCTGGAAGTCTTCGAGGACAACCTGCGCCGCTTCGCCCCGCTGCTGCCGATCGCGTTCGACTCGCCGGCCGGCGAGTTGCGCCACCTGCGGCTGCACAACGGCACGATCTGGCGCTGGAACCGGCCGCTGGTCGGCTTCGACGCGTCGGGGACGCCGCACGTCAGGGTTGAGCACCGCGTGATGCCCGCGGGGCCCAGCATCGTCGACATGATGGCCAACGCCGCGCTGTACTTCGGCGCGGCGCGCGTGCTGGCCACGCGCCCCTGCGCACCCGAGTCGGACATGCCCTTCGACGTTGCGCGCGACAACTTCTATCGGGCCGCACGCGACGGACTGCACGCGCAGGTCCGCTGGTTCGACGGTCGCACGCACCCGGTGCGCGCGCTGCTGGCCGACGAGCTGGTGCCGATGGCGCGCGCCGGACTGCGCGCGCTGGGCATCGACGAGGACGACATCGACCGTTACCTCGACGTGATCGCGGCGCGGGTTCGAACCGGCCAGAACGGCGCCGCGTGGCAGCGTGCGCACGTCGACGCGCACGGGCGCGAGTTCCTGACGCTGGTGGCCGACTACCTGGAGCACCAGCGCAGCGGCATGCCCGTGCACGAATGGCCGGTCTGAAACGATGGGCGTGAGGCCTGCGTCGGTGCGCGTGTTCGAGACCGTTCCCGACGGTTTCCTGGACGCCGAGCCGGCCGCGCTCGCGGACCTGCTGGGCGGGCCGAGCCTGATCCACGTTGCCGGCCGCCGCGCGCCGGCACTGTTCGTGGCGGTGCTGCTGCACGGCAACGAGCACACGAGCCTGCGCGCGGTGCAGCGGCTGCTGCGCAGCTGGGCCGGACGCACGCTGCCGCGCGCGCTGACGATCCTGGTGGGCAACGTCGACGCTGCGCGGCACGGCGTCAGGCGCCTGGACGGCCAGCCGGACTACAACCGGATCTGGCCGGGCAGCAGCGAACCGCCCAGCCCCGAGCGCGATCTCGCGCAGTGGGTCACCGACACGATGCGCGACCGCGGTGTGTTCGCCAGCGTCGACGTGCACAACAACACCGGCCTGAACCCGCACTACGGCTGTGTCAGCGACCTCGCGGCCAGGACGCTGCAGCTGGCCGCGCTGTTCGCCCGCACCGCGGTGTTCTTCCACACCCCCCACGGCGTGCAGTCGGGGGCATTCGCGGCGTTCGCGCCGGCCATCGCGATCGAGTGCGGCAAGTCCGGCGAGCCCGCGAACGACGCGCGCGCGGCCGAGTACCTGGATGCCTGCCTGCACCTGGCCGACCTGCCCGCCCACCCGGTCGCGTCCCACGACCTGGCGCTGTACCGGACGGTCTGCGTGGTCAAGGTTCCCGACGGCGTCGACGTGACCTTCTCGCCCGAGGACGCCTCGCTGCAGCTCGATCGACAGCTCGACCACCTGAACTTCACGGACCTGCCGGCCGGCTTCCGGATCGCCAGCACCCGCCCGGGCCGCGAGGCACCTCTGCTGGCGCTCGACGACGACGGCCGCGACGTGACCGGCAAATTCCTGCGCGTCGACCCGGACGGCACGATCCGCCTGCGACGCGCGGCCACGCCGTCGATGCTGACGCTCGACCTGAGCGTGATCCGGCAGGACTGTCTGGGCTACCTGATGGAGCGACTGGCCCTGCCCGCGGCGGGGGCGCTATAGTGCTTGACCGCTGACGGCCTCTTTGCACCCAGGAGGATCACCATGATCGGTTGCCGTGCACCCGAATTGCGTTGCCCCGCGTCGACGATCACCCCGGCACTCGCCCGGCGCTTCGCGGCCACGCTCGGCGTGGCGTTGGGATGCGCCGTCGCTGCGCCCGCCCTGTCCCAGCCCCGGCCCGGCGAACCCGCCCCGCCGTTCACGCTGCAGGACGTCGCCGGCAAGCCGGTGTCGCTGGCCGACTTCAAGGGCCGCACCGTGGTGCTCGAGTGGACCAACCCGGGCTGCCCGTTCGTGCAGAAGCACTACGTGTCGCGCAACATGCCGGCGCTGCAGGCGAAGTACGGCGCCACCGACGTGGCCTGGCTGTCGATCAATTCGACCCACACCGGCCACGCCGACTACCTCGAGCCGGCCCAGCTGGCTGCCCGGATGCAGGCCTGGCAGGCGGCGCCGACCGCGATCCTGATGGATGCCGAAGGCACCACCGGCAAGGCCTACGGCGCGCGGACCACGCCGCAGATGGTCGTGATCGACGCGGGTGGCGTGATCCGCTACGCGGGCGCGATCGACGACCGCCGCAGCGCCGATCCCGCGGACGTCAAGGTCGCACGCAACTACGTGTCGGCGGCGCTCGACGACCTGAAGGCCGGGCGGCCGGTCGCGCTGGCCAGCAGCACCCCGTACGGCTGCTCCGTCAAGTACCGCTAGCGTGCGGGGAAGGTCCGGGGTTCGATCAGGAAGCTCGGCTACTGGCTGAACCAGGGGAAGATCGCGCTCAGGTTCCCCCAGCAGCTGCCCGGCTACGACACGGCGGTGCGCCCGGCACGTGCCATCCGGGCCATCCCCTTTGCGGTGCCGGCCGCAACGGCGCAGGCCCTGCATCAGGCGTGCCGCGCGCACCGCACGACGGTTCACGGCGCGCTGGGCGCTGCCCAGCTGCTGGCGATCAACCGCGAGTTCGAATCCGCCGGGCCGCGGACCCTGGCGCTGAACTCGCTGGCCGACCTGCGCGACGTGCTCGAGGGCGGCCTGACCGCACAGGATCTGGGCCTGTACGTCGCCACGCTGACCACGGTGCACGGCATCGACGCCCGCCCGGACTTCTGGCAGATCGCTGTGCAGATCCGCAATCAGCTCAAGGCCGTCCTCGACAGCGGCGACGCCAATCTCGTCCACAGCATCTATCGCGAAGACGCCTTGCTCCCGCCCAACGAGATCGGCGCACGCATGGTTCAGGCGATGGTCGGCATGGCCCCGTCGTCGTCGATGCTGACGAACATCGGCCGGATCGATCCGATCGTGCTGGCCAGCGGTGCGCGCGTGAGCGCGTTGGCATTTCTCGTCTCGCCACCCGCCCAGCACCCGACCTGCGTCACCGCCACGGGCTATTGGGGGCGCCATGGACCTGAACCTGCTCTACGATCAGCACAAGCTCGGCGACGCGCAGGCCCGGCGCATCGCGGACAGGATGCGAGGTCTGATCTTCGAAGCGGCAAGGCAACCGCGATGATCCGGATGGGTTCGGCATGTGTCGCGCTGCTGGTGCTGACGACCCTGATCCACTAAGCCGCGCCGCCGCCCCACTGATGGCGATGACGCTGGCAGTGACGGGGACGGGCCGCTCAGCGCGCCTCGACCTTGCGCCGCATCGCACGCAGCAGGTGGCGGTGGAACACGTGGCAGACCGTGGCCTCGATCGGCCGCCACAGCCAGCCGGGGCGCCGGCGGCTCAGGTACCGCGTCGTGACCGCGACTTCGGTGCGGCCGCCTTGGCGCTGACTCAGCGTGTAGCTGCCGCCCGACAGCACCAGCCCGCCGCCGAGCGCGAGGTTCTGCTCGGCGACCTCGAACCCGTAGTGCCGGCAGGGGTCGATCCGGGTCACGCGCTTCAGCAGGTGTCCGCCCTCGTACACGCACGTCGCCTGGTCGCCGACCACCGATTTCGGGCCCTCGGTGCGCAGCGGCACCGGCAGCAACAGCCGAAGCAGCAGCGGCGGCGTCTCCTCGATCTGTTCGTAGAACATCAGCCCCTCCCAGACCTGCTGCGGCGACGCCGAGAAATCCATCCGGGTGACGACCGTTCGGGCGTCGTGCGCGATTCGGGTCTCGGCCGTCGGCACCGCCGCGGCATCGGACACAGGGCCGTCGGGCACAGGGCCGACGGGCAGGGCGCCGTCGGGCACGGGACCTCCGGGTTCGGTGGCAGGGCGTTTCATCGGTCGGGGCTCCAAGAGCTCGTCAGAGTGCGGCCGCCGGGCGGACGTCGACGATGCCCCAGAGCATCGACCGGTCCTCGGCGGCGCGGTTGGTCGGCAGCGCGTCCGGCGGCTCGCGAAAGCTGCGGATCACCACGCGCGCGCCCGGCGCGGCGGCGCGCCTGACCGCCTCGAAGAGTCGCCGCTCGTAGGCCGGGCCGGCGCCGTCCAGGATGTTGGACAGCGCGAACCCGTCGAAGCTGCCGGCCGGCTCGCGCTCGAGGCAGGCGGCCGCGTCGGCGTGGACCAGCTGGATGTCCTTCGAGCGAGGCGGCGGCGGCGCATCGATCCGTTCGCCCAGCAGCAGCGCCCGCGCGTAGGGGTTGGTGCGGTTGGGGTGCCGCGCGAAGCAGCGCTGCATGCGCGCGCGCATGACCTCGCCCAGCCGGGGCGGCAGGAAGTCGAGGAACTGCGGCGCGTAGACCGTACGCAGCGCAGTCAGCGACAGCAGACCGTCGAAGGCCGCACGAAACCGCCGGGTGTCCAGGTGCAGGCGCCAGTACTCGGCCTGTTGAGCGACGTCGTCGAGGTCCAGGAATGTCCGCAGCCGCGACGGCGACCAGCCCACCAGCGGGGCGAAGGCACGCGCGAAGTCCATCACGCGCTCGGCGGTGCCGCGGGCGCCGGACTGACCCGTGAAGCGCCGCTGTGCGTACGCGAGCTGCACCGGGTTGATGTCGACCGCCACGACCTCGTGGTCGGGCGCGAGCGCCATCGCCGTGCAGCCCGCCGACGCGATGCACAGGACCCGCCCGCCCGCGGGGAACGCGCCGGACTCGATCGACGCGTCTTCGTACATGCGCCCGAACAGCACCTTCCCAGGCCCGCCGCGTGCATCGAAGCGGCCACGCTGCCAGACGGTGTCGGTGACGGCGGTGCCCATGCTCAGGCGGACACGCTCATCAGGCGGGAAGGCTCGCGCAGACCCACACCAGCACCAGGAACGCGAAGTTCTTGACCACCATGCCGGCCGGATCGTGGATGATGTGGCGGGACCACATCAGCCCGTTGGCGTTCAGCGTGACCAGCAGCACCGTCTGCACGAGCGCGCACGCGACCGGCGCGATCGCGCTCAGCGTCCACGCCGCCAGCGCGACCTCGACCACGCCCAGCCCGTACAGGAACGGCACCCCGAAACGCGGCCCGAAGTAAGGAACCGCCCTGACGACCTCGAACTCGTGCGGCTGGCCCCGCAGCAGCTTGCACCACAACCCCTCGTAGAGCCAGACGGCGGCCACCGCGACGCGAATCAGCCAGAAGGGTGGCAGCAGTGTGATCAGGGGCATCAGAGCAGGGGCATCAGAATCGACCCCGACCGGTCCCGGGTGGACACGTGCAGGCTCGTTACCGGGCGATGGCCAGCCATTGTACGTCGAGCCGCGCAGCCTCGATAGGCGGGCCGCGTGACCCAGGCGCCCGTCCTGTGCGAAGATTGCCGGCGCCACACGCCACGCGATCGGCCATCGCCTCCGGATCGGTACGCGCCGAAGAATGAAGCAGAGCAAGCCAACCCCTGGGCAACCTGCCGTTTCGCCCGCCGCGTCTGCAGCCCACCCGCCGCAGACGTCGATGACGAAGCTCGTGCTCGAGCTGCTGCGGCCCTACCGCGTCTGGCTGGTGATCGTCTTCCTGGCGATGTTGGTCGAGATCGCAATGAGCCTGGCCGCACCGTGGCCGCTGAAGCTCGTGCTCGACGATGCGCTCGGCAAGCACCAGCTGCCCGCGTGAGCAGCGTGGGCGCACGACATGGGGATCGGCCGCCACGCGATCGGCGTGGCCGTGTTCGCGGGCTTGGCCACGCTGGCGATCGCCATCGTCGGCGCGATCGCCACCTACATCGACAACTACTACACCACCAGCATCGGGCAGTGGGTCGCCAACGACCTGCGCATCCGCATCTACGCCCACCTGCATCGGCTGTCGCTGGGCTACTACGACAACGCCAAGACCGGCACGCTGATGTCGACCATCACCGGCGACGTGTCGACCGTGCAGGACTTCGCCTCGTCGTCGACGCTGGGCATCGTCGTCGACCTGGTGACGATCGTCTTCATGCTCGGCCTGATGTTCTGGCTCGACTGGGATTTCACGCTGATCGCCGTCGGCGTCACGCCCTTTCTGCTGCTGTTCGTGCTGCGCTTCAAGAAGGCCGTCAAGGAGGTGACGCGCGACGTGCGGGTCAAGCAGAGCGAAGTGGTCGCGGTGGTCCAGGAAGGGCTCGGCTCGGTACGCGCGGTCAAGGCGTTCGGTCGCCAGGACCTGGAGGTCCGGCACATGGAGGAGGCCAGCCACGCCACCGTCGCCGCCGCACTCAGGGCGCGCCGCGTCAAGTCGCTGCTGTCCCCGGCGGTGGGCATCGTGGTTGCACTGTGCACCGCGATCGTGCTGTGGAAAGGCACCGGACTGATCGTCGCCGGCACGATGACCGCCGGCGCGCTGACGGTCTACCTCGCCTACCTGAGCAAGTTCTTCAAACCGGTCAAGGACCTCGCCAGCATGACCAGCGCAATCGCGCAGACGACGGTCGCGCTGGAGCGGATCCAGACCATCCTGAGCGCCGACGACATCATCCCCGAGCGCCCCGACGCGATCGAACTCGGCCCGGTGCGTGGCGCGATCACGTTCGAGCACGTGGCGTTCGGGTACGGCAACGAGCCGCTGGTGCTGACCGACGTGAACTTCACCATCGAGCCGGGTCAGGTGGTGGGCATCGTCGGGCCGACCGGCAGCGGCAAGTCCACCGTGGTCAGTCTGCTGCCGCGCTTCTACGACCCGGCCCGCGGGCGGGTGCTGATCGACGGCATCGACATCTGCACCTGCACGCTGGCCTCGCTGCGCTCGAAGGTCGGCTTCGTGCTGCAGGAGACGGTGCTGTTTCGCGGATCGATTCGCGAGAACATCGCCTACGGGCGGCCCGGCGCGAGCGACGACGAGGTCGTCGCCGCGGCCAGGCTCGCCAATGCGCACGAGTTCATCTCGCGGATGCCGCACGGCTACGACTCGCCGGTCGGCGAGCGCGGCGACACGCTGTCGGGCGGCCAGCGCCAGCGCATCGGCATCGCCCGCGCGGTGCTGCGCAACAGCCCGATCATGATCCTGGACGAACCGACGGCGGCACTGGACACCGTGTCGGAGAAGCTGGTGATAGAAGGCCTGGAGCGGCTGATGAAGGGCCGCACCGTCATCATGATCGCGCACCGGCTGAGCACGCTGCGCGACGCCGACAAGATCATCGTGCTCAAGGACGGCGTGGTGGCCGAGGAAGGCACCAACGACGAACTGGTCGCCCGCGGCGGCGTCTACGCCGAGCTGCACCGGATCCAGTTCGAAACACCACCGCCCCACCCGGGCACCGCGCCGGCTTGAGCGCGCAGCCTGAACGCACCCGAAGCACACGCACCCGAAACACACTCACCCGCAGCAAACGCACCCGTAGCACACACACCCGGCAACCGCGAGGCAAGCCCCGACATGTCGCACACACTGATCATCCTGCCCGATGACACGGCCAAGCCCATTATCGACGCCATCAACGGCGCTGCGAAGGCACTGAACATCCGCATGTTCCTGTTCACCGACACCACGCTGATCGACGCGGTGATCGCCGCTCACAAGCGTGGCGTGAAAGTCCGGGTGATGCTCAACCCCGCCCGGCGCAGCGGCGAGTCCGAGAACGAGGAAGCGCGCAAGCTGCTCACCGACGCGGGCATCGAGGTGCGCGACAGCAACCCCGCCTTCGACCTGACGCACCAGAAGTCGATGGTGATCGACAACAAGACCGGCTTCGTCGAATCGTTGAATTGGGAACCCAAGGACCTGACGCTGACCCGTGACTACGCGGTCGTCACGACCCGCAGCCACGAAGTCGCCGAAATGGTGGCCTGCTTCGATGCCGACTGGGAACACAAGGATTTCTCCCCGCAGCCGGAGTCGCCGCTGATCTGGTGCCCCAACAACGGGCGCCAGCGCATCGCCGCGTTCATCGACGCAACCCAGCACACGCTGTGGCTGCAGAACGAGCGCTACCAGGACCAGGTGATCATCGAGCGGCTGGTGCGCGCGGCGCGCCGCGGCGTCAAGGTGCACATCCTGGCCAAGCCGCCGCATTCGCTCAAGCCCGACAAGCTGATCGAGGGCGTCGGGGGCCTGCGCATCCTGCAGGACGTGGGGGTCAAGGTGCACACGTTGAAGCACCTGAAGCTGCACGCCAAGATGCTGCTGGCCGACAGCAAGCGGGCGATCATCGGCTCGATCAACATCGCGCCCGGCAGCTTCGACTCGCGGCGCGAGCTGGCGATCGAGACCGACGACCCGCAGGCCGTCAAGCGGCTGGAGGAGACCGCGCAGCACGACTGGGCGAAGTCGCATCCGCTGGACCTGAGCGATGCCGCCCTGCTGGCCGACCTGAAGAAGCGCAAGGGCCTGGATCCCGACAAGCTGGTGCTGTACGAGGACAGCGAACACTGGGGCTACCACCACAATGGCCACCACGGCCACGAGAAGAACCACGACAAGGACGGCGGCAAGGACCACGGCAAGCACAGCGGGGACAAACACGCAGGCAAGGCGTGACCCGGCCCCCGGACCGGCGCTCGATGACCTCGCACCCCGTGTGATAGCCTTGCCCGATGGGATCGCCGACCCGATCCTGCTGGATCGAAGACCAAGCAGGTGCATGTGCGCTGCACCTTCAGGGCGCCTGGCGCCTGGCCGGGTTGCGTGCTCTCGCACGCGAACTCGCCCAGGCGATCGCGCGCGCACCTGACTCAGCGCCCGGTGCCGCCGGTGCGCCGGGGGCCACGGCCGAGGGTACGAGCGGCGCCGCGATTCCGACCGTCATCGACGGTTCGGGGCTGCAGGAGATCGACACCGCGGGGGCGCTGCTGCTTCTGACCGGGCTGCAGGACGCCGGCGCGCAGGTCCCTGCCCTGGCGCTGCGTGGATTCGACGCCCGCCACGCACGCATCGTGGAGGTGGTGCGTGCGCGTCTGCCGGAAACGACCCCATCACGCCTGCGCCGACCGATGCGTGCCCTGGCGCAGCTCGGTGCGGCGACCGAGGGCATGGGCACGCTGCTGCTGGGACACGTGAGCTTTCTGGGCCGCGCGTTCGTCGAGCTGTGGCGCGGCGTGTCGCGGCCGCGCGCGTTGCGCTGGCACGAGCTGTTCGCCCAGCTCGGGCAGGTCTGCGTGACCGCAATCCCGGTGGTCGCACTGGTCACCTTCCTGATCGGCGTGGTGATGGCCTACCTGCTCGGGCTGCAGGCCGAGAAGTACGGCGCCAACATCTTCGTCGTCGACGGGGTCGCGCTCGGCATGACCCGCGAGTTCTCGCCGCTTATCGTGGCCACGATCGTCGCGGGCCGATCGGGCGCCGCATTCACGGCCCAGCTCGGCACGATGAAGCTCACCGAGGAGATCGACGCGATCCGCACGCTGGGCCTGTCGCCCGACCAGGTGCTGGTCGTGCCGCGAATCCTGGCACTGGTGATCGCGCTGCCGCTGCTGGTGTTCGTGGGCGACATCATGGGCCTCGGGGGGGCGATGCTGATGGCCAACTCGATGCTCGAGGTCACCCCGGCGACCTTCCTGGAGCGCCTGCACGTTGCGCTCGATTCGCGCCACTACCTGATCGGGCTGGGCAAGTCCCCCGTGTTCGCGCTGTTCATCGCCGTGATCGGCTGCGCGATGGGGCTGAGCGTGAGCCGCGACACGCGCTCGATCGGCATCAACACCACGTCCACCGTCGTGCAGAGCATCGTCGCGGTGATCCTGCTCGACGCGATCTTCGCGGTGCTGTTCCAGGCGATGGGGCTGTGACCGACTCGGACGTCGTCATCGACGTGGCCGGCGTGACGACCCGCTTCGGGTCGCAGACGGTTCACGAGGACCTGAGCCTGCAGATCCGCCGCGGCGAGCTGGTGGCGATGATCGGGGGCAGCGGCACCGGCAAGTCGGTGCTGCTTCGCGAGATCCTCGGGCTGCAGCCGCCCACCGCCGGGCGGATCCGCCTGCTGGGCACCGACATGTGGAACGCCTCCGAGGACGAACTGTCCGCCACGCGCCGGCGCTTCGGCATGCTGTTCCAGGAGGGCGCGCTGTTCTCGTCGCTGGACGTCGCGACCAACGTCGCCACGCCGCTGCTCGAGCACACCGACACGCCACCCGAGCTGCTGCCCCGGCTGGTCAACCTGCGCCTGTCGCTGGCCGGGCTGCCGCCCGAGACCGGCACCAAGATGCCCAGCCAGCTGTCCGGCGGCATGAAGAAGCGCGCGGCGATCGCGCGTGCGCTGGCGCTGGAACCCGAGGTGCTGTTCCTGGACGAGCCCACCTCGGGACTTGACCCGATCACCGCCCGGGCATTCGATCAGTTGCTGGCCTTCCTGAACCAGGACCTGGGCATCACGGTGCTGGTCGTCACGCACGACCTCGACACACTGCTGAC
>Ga0209254_10004699_pt1 | contig 12518 bp, 13 predicted proteins | sample FrelakmetDIP11DI_FD_187148 | JGI IMG/M metagenome (GOLD analysis project Ga0209254, IMG submission 187148) | Freshwater lake sediment microbial communities from the University of Notre Dame, USA, for methane emissions studies - DIP11 DI (SPAdes)... | ecosystem: Environmental > Aquatic >...
CCCCGGCGCGCTGATGTGGACCACGCTCGGGCTGGCGTTCGCCTTGATGCTCGTGCTCGAAGGTCTGCTGCCGCTGTTCGCGCCGGCATCCTGGCGCGACCTGTTCCGCCGGGTCACCGAACTGACCGATGGCCAGATCCGATTCCTCGGCCTGGCTTCGGTGCTCGCCGGAGCGGCGCTGGCGGCGCTATTGGCCTGAGATCGGAAGCACAATAGCGGCCGTGCGCGGCGACGTCTCGGCAACGTTCGCCGACGCGCCACCCGCCCGATCACAAGAATCCGCATGGCGCACTGGCTGCTACCCGAGGCAATCTCCGACGTCCTGCCCGGCGAGGCGCAGTGCCTGGAGCAGCTGCGCCGCGCCGCCCTGGACCTTTACCGCAGCTACGGCTACGAGCTCGTCATGCCGCCGCTGCTCGAGTACACCGATTCGCTGCTGACCGGCGTCGGCGCCGATCTCGACCTGCGCACCTTCAAGCTGGTCGACCAGATCTCCGGACGGCTGCTTGGCCTGCGTGCGGACATCACGCCGCAGGTCGCGCGCATCGACGCGCACATCCTGAACCGTGCCGGCGTGGCGAGGCTCTGCTACGCCGCCAGCGTGCTGCACGCGCGGCCACTGCACCCGCTCGCCACGCGCGAACCGTTCTACGTCGGCGCCGAGCTCTTCGGTCACGCCTCGTTGGCGGCGGACGCGGAGGTGCTCGAGCTCGCGGTCCGCTCGCTCGCCCTGGCGGAGGTCGAGGGCGTTCGCTTCGACCTTGGCCACACGCGCATCCTGCGCGCCCTGCTCGAACTCGACCCGTCGGCGCAGCAGCTCGCCGAGGACATCGTCGCCGCGCTCAGCGCCAAGGACGCGGCGGCGCTCGCCCCGCTGACCGCCGGGCTCGCGGCGCCGGCGCGCGCGGCGCTGCGGGCGTTGATTCGCCTGCACGGCGACGATCACGTGCTGGCTGCGGCGCGCGCCGAGCTGCCGGGGCGACCCGCCGTGGCGGCGGCACTGGACGAGTTGCAGCGCCTGGTCGAGGTGCTGCGGCGCCTGGGTGCGGCAGTCAACATCGACCTGGCCGACCTGCACGGCTTTCGTTATCACACCGGTGCCACCTTTGCGGCCTACGCGGCCGGCTGGCCGGTGGCGCTCGCCCGCGGCGGCCGCTATGACGACATCGGCCGCGCCTTCGGCCGCGCGCGTCCGGCGACCGGCTTTTCGATCGATCTGCGGGAGCTGGCGCGGCTGCGCGAGGGCGCCGCGGCGCGGGCGATACTTGCGCCTGCGGGCGACGATGCCGGGATGGCCTCGCTGGTCGAGAAGCTGCGCGCCGCCGGGGAGATCGTGGTTCGCCGTCTGGACGACGACGATGGCATCGACGGCAAGCGCTGCGACCGCGAGATCCGCAGGATCGCGGGGGTCTGGCAGGTCGTTGCGCGAACCGAGCCGTGAGGCGCAGCCCGCCGACCTCCCCGGACAGTCGTCTTCGCCAGGCGGGAAGGCGGTTTCTTCGAACTGACTCTCAGGGCATGTGATGGCACGAAACGTGGTGGTGGTCGGCACCCAGTGGGGCGACGAAGGCAAGGGCAAGATCGTCGACTGGCTGACCGAGCAGGCGCAGGGGGTCGTCCGTTTCCAGGGCGGGCACAACGCCGGCCACACGCTGGTCATCGACGGGCGCAAGACGATCCTGCGCCTGATTCCCTCCGGCATCCTGCGACGGGACGTCGCCTGCTACGTCGGCAACGGCGTGGTGCTGTCGCCGACGGCGCTGCTCGGCGAGATCGACGAGCTGCAGGCCGCCGGCGTCGATGTGCCGCCGCGCCTGCGCATCAGCGGCAGCTGTCCGCTGATCCTCGACTATCACGTCGCCCTCGACCGGGCGCGTGAGGAGCGCAAGGGCGCGGGCAAGATCGGCACCACCGGCCGCGGCATCGGCCCGGCCTACGAGGACAAGGTGGCCCGGCGCGCGGTGCGGGCGCAGGACCTGTTCGACGAGGCGAGATTCGCCGAGCGCGTGCGCGAGGCCCTCGATCTGCACAACTTCGTCCTCACCCAGTACCTCGGCGCGGCGCGTGTCGAGCCGCAGGCGGTCATCGACGGTGCCCTGCGGCTGGCGCCGCGCATCAAGCCGATGATCGCCGACGTGTCCTATCAGCTGAACCAGGCGATGCAGAAGGGCGACCGGTTGCTCTTCGAGGGCGCGCAGGGCGCGCTGCTCGACGTCGACCACGGCACCTACCCTTACGTCACCTCGAGCAACACCGTGGCCGGCGCCGCGGCGGCGGGCGCCGGCGTCGCGCCGCAGCAGCTGCACTACGTGCTCGGCATCACCAAGGCCTACGCAACGCGGGTCGGCTCGGGGCCTTTCCCCACCGAGCTGCACGACGCCGCCGGCGAGCAGTTGCGCCAGCGCGGCAACGAGTTCGGCTCGGTGACGGGCCGGTCGCGCCGCTGCGGCTGGTTCGACGCGGCAGCGCTGCGTCGCTCGGTGCAGATCAACGGCGTGAGCGGCCTGTGCATCACCAAGCTCGACGTGCTCGACGAACTGGAAACCGTGCGGCTGTGCACCGGTTACCGCCACGGCTCGACCGTGACCGACATCCTGCCTTTCGGCGCCGACGCGGTGGCCAACTGCGAGCCGGTCTACGAGGACTTCCCCGGCTGGCGAGAGTCGACCTTCGGCATCCGCGACTTGGAGCGGCTGCCGGCGGCGGCGCAGCGCTACCTGGCGCGCCTGAGCGAGGTGACCGGCGTGCCGATCGACATGATCTCGACCGGGCCGGACCGCGAGCAGACGATTCTGCTGCGCCACCCGTTCAGCGCGTAAGACGGTCGCGCGTGCCGATGAAGCATCTGTACGTCGACTGGGAGCAGTATCACCGGATGATCGAGCAGCTGGCGCTGCAGGTCCACGAGAGCGGCTACCACTTCGACTCGCTGCTGTGCCTGGCCCGCGGCGGGCTGCGTGTCGGTGACGTGTTCTCGCGCCTTTATGACGTGCCGCTGGCCATCCTCGCCGCCAGTTCCTATCGCGAGGCGGCAGGCACGCACCGGGGGTCGCTCGACATCGCCGAGTTCATCACCACCACGGGCGGCCAGCTGCACGGCAACCTGCTGCTGGTCGACGACCTCGTCGATTCCGGCGTGACGCTGGCGCGCGTCGTCGAGCATCTGCGCAGCCGATATCCGGCGCTGCGCGACCTGCGCACCGCCGTGCTCTGGTACAAGGCGGCCTCGACGGTGCGGCCCGACTTCTACGTGCAGTACCTGGCCGACAGCCCGTGGATCCACCAGCCCTTCGAGGAGTACGACACGCTGCGGCCGCAGCAGCTGGCCGCGCGGCTGCGCGGCCTCGGCGATGCGCCGGCGCGGCAGGGATGAAGGCGCCCATTGAGAGCGCATAGAATGCAGACGGCCTGCTTGCGCAGGCCGTTCAGATTCGTGGTGCCCAGGAGAGGACTCGAACCTCCACACCTCGCGGCGCTAGTACCTGAAACTAGTGCGTCTACCAATTCCGCCACCTGGGCACGGGCGAGGCGCGCATTGTAGTTGCGTGCCTTGGCATGTCAAACAGACCGGCCGCGATATCGCCGCCGGCGGTGGCTCTCCGGAACGAACTGCTTGAAGAAGCACAGCACTGACCCAGAAGACATCCTGGCGGCATTGAGCCACGCGCGCGGGCCGCTGACGCCGGCAGAACTTTCGCAGTGCCTCGAGGTCGGCGAGCAGCGCGCCGCGTTCGAGGCCGCGCTTGCCGAACTCGAGCATGCCGGCCGCGTGGTGCGCAACCGCGCCGGGTTGCTGCTGGTCGCCGCCCGCGCCAACCTGCTGTCCGGCAGGGTGCAGGGGCACCGCGACGGTTACGGCTTCCTGATCCGCGACGATGCCGGCGCGGACCTCGTGCTGTCCGAGCACGAAATGGTGTCGGTGCTGCATGGCGACCGCGTGCTGGCGCGTCCGGCCGGGCAGGACCGCCGTGGCCGGCCGCTCGGCGAAATCGTCGAGGTGATCGAGCACCGGACCAATCGCCTGGTCGGCCGGCTGCTCAACGAGCGCGGCGTGACGATCGTCGTGCCGGAGGACCAGAGGATCAGTCACGACATCCTGGTGCCGCCGGGAGCGACGGCCGGCGCCGACCACGGCCAGGTCGTGGTCGTCGAGATCGTGCAGCAGCCGCAGCGGCACGTGCAGCCGGTCGGGCGCGTCGTCGAAGTGCTCGGCGCGATCGACGACCCGGGCATGGAAATCGAGATCGCGGTGCGCAAGTTTGCCGTGCCGCACGAGTTCCCGGCCTCGGCACTGGCCGAGGCGGAGGCGCTGCCGGGCCATGTGGAGGCGCGCGACCTGCAAGGCCGCGTCGACCTGCGCGACGTGCCGCTGGTGACCATCGACGGCGAGGACGCGCGCGACTTCGACGACGCCGTCTTCTGCGAACCGATGAACGCGCAGCGCACGCGCTGGCGGCTGATCGTCGCCATCGCCGACGTCGGTCATTACGTGCCGCCGGGCAGCGCCATCGATGCCGAGGCGCAGAACCGCTCGACCTCCGTGTACTTCCCGCGGCGGGTGATCCCGATGCTGCCCGAGAAGCTGTCCAACGGGCTTTGCTCGCTGAACCCGAAGGTCGACCGGCTGGTGATGGTCGCCGACATGGTGATCTCGGCGCGCGGCGCCATCGCCGCCTACCAGTTCTACCCGGCGGCGATGCACTCGCATGCGCGACTGACCTACACCGAGGTGTGGGAGGCGTTGTCGGTGCCGGACAGCCGCGCTGCGCAGCGCCTGGCGCCGGTGCTGCCCCAGCTCACCGACCTCTACGACCTGTACCGCCTGCTGGCCAAGGCGCGCGGTGCGCGCGGTGCGCTGGAGATGGAGACCACCGAGACCTACATCGTCTGCGACCCGCAGGGCCGGATCGAGAAGATCCTGGCCCGCACGCGCAATGACGCGCACCGGCTGATCGAGGAGATGATGCTGGCCGCCAACGTCTGCACGGCCGACCTGCTGGCGCGGCACAAGCACCCGGCGCTGTACCGCGTGCACGAGGGGCCGACGCCGGAGCGGCTGGAGAACCTGCGCACGCTGCTCAAGGCGCTGGGTCTGAGCCTCGGCGGCGGCGACTCGCCGCGGCCGAAGGACTTCGCCGAGCTGCTCGAGACCATTCGCAGCCGCCCGGACATGCAGCTGCTGCAGACGGTGCTGCTGCGCACGATGCAGCAGGCCGTCTACAGCCCGCACAACGTCGGCCATTTCGGTCTGGCCTACGAGGCGTACACGCATTTCACCTCGCCGATCCGCCGCTATCCGGACCTGCTGGTGCACCGGGCCATCAAGGCGGTGCTGCGCTCGACCGTCTACGAGCCGCAGCTGCTGGCGGCGGTGCAGTTGCACGAAGTGCCGCGCGCGGTGCGCCGGCACGCCGGTCGCGAGAAGGCGCCGCGCGCGGCGGTACCGCTGTGGGAGAAGCTCGGCCTGCTGTGCTCGGCGAACGAGAGGAGGGCCGACGACGCCTCGCGCGACGTCGAGGCCTGGCTGAAGAGCTACTACATGCGCGAGCGGGTCGGCGAGACCTACGCCGGCACCGTCAGCGCCGTCGTGCCCTTCGGCATCTTCGTCGTTCTCGACGACCTCTTCGTCGAGGGCCTGGTCCACGTTTCGGAACTGGGCAGCGAGTATTTCCAGTTCAACGAACCGATGCACGAATTGCGCGGCGAACGCACGGGCCTGCGCTACCGGCTCGCCGATCGCGTGTCCGTGCAGGTCGCGCGCGTCGACCTCGAGGCGAGGCGGATCGAGTTCCGGCTCGTGCGCGGCACCGACCGCAAGTCGCTGCTGGCGGCCGAGCCGGCGAAGGAAAGGGCGCGGCGCAGGGGCGAGAGCGTCGAGGAGCGGCGCGCCCGCCGCGCAGTGGCCGAAGCGCGCCACGGTCGCGACATCGACAAGCGGGAAGCGGCGCGCGCCGGGGGCAAGAAGGGCGTCGGCGGCGAGCGCACCGGGCGGGCGCGGCGGCGCGCGCGGACATGAGCGGCAAGCGCGTTCTGGCGGGGTTCCACGCGGTGACGTCGAGGCTGCGCCATGCGCCCGAGTCGATCGAGGCGCTGTACGTCGACGGCGAGCGGCACGATGCGCGCATGCGGCAGCTGCTCGCCCGCGCCGAGGCGGCGGGCGTGCGGGTCACGGCGAGCGACGCGGCGCGGCTGCAGCGGCTGGCGGCGGGATCGACGCACCAGGGCGTGGTCGCGCTCGCCAGCGAAGCGACGCTGGCCCGCTCCCTCGACGATGTGCTCGCGGGCGCCGACGGCCGGACCCTGCTGCTGCTGCTCGACGGCGTGACCGATCCGCGCAATCTCGGCGCCTGCCTGCGCACGGCCGAGGCCGCCGGTGCGCAGGCGCTGATCGTGCCGCGCGATCGCTCGGCGAGCCTGACGCCGGTGGCGGCGGCCGCCGCCGCCGGCGCCGCGGAAGCCTTGCCGCTGATTGCCGTCACCAACCTGGCCCGCGCCATGGACGAGATCCGCGAGGCCGGGGTGTGGATCGTCGGCGCGGCCGGTGCGGCGGAACGCACGCTGTACGAAGTCGACCTGACAGTGCCGCTGGCCTGGGCGCTCGGCGCCGAAGGGCAGGGACTGCGCCGCCTGACGCGCGAGAAGTGCGACTGGCTGGCGCGCATCCCGCTGCAGGGGCGGACGGAAAGCCTGAACGTGTCGGTGGCCACCGGCGTGTGCCTGTTCGAGACTCTGCGCCAGCGGCAGGCCGGGGCAGCTCCGGCGTGAACGAGGGTGGCCTCGAAGCGGCGCGCGAACTGCTCGCCCGCGTGCGCCGGCTGGCGGTCCTGACCGGCGCCGGGATGTCCGCCGAGAGCGGCGTGCCGACGTTTCGCGACGCGCAGACCGGCCTGTGGAGCCGGTTCGACCCGATGCAGCTGGCCTCGCCCGAGGGCTTCCGCGCCGATCCGCCGCTGGTTTGGCGCTGGTACGCGTGGCGGCGTGAACTGGTTGCCAGGGCCCGGCCGAACGCGGGTCATCTGTCGCTGGCGCAGGCCGCCGCGCGGCTCGATCGGCTGCAAATCGTCACCCAGAACGTCGACGGCCTGCACCAGCGCGCCGGCAGCCGCGACGTGATCGAAATCCACGGCAACATCGTCCGCTCGCGCTGCCTGGAAGAGTGCGGGCTGGTGTACGAACGACCGGAAGACCTTCCGCCCGGCGAGCCGCCGCGTTGTCCCGGCTGCGGAAGCTGGCTGCGTCCGGACGTGGTCTGGTTCGGCGAGATGCTCGACCCGGAAGCGCTGCACGCCGCCGAAGCGGCGGTCACCGGCGCCGAGGCTCTGCTGGTGGTCGGCACCTCGGGTCTCGTCTACCCGGCGGCGGGCCTGCCGATGCACGCCCGGCAAGCCGGCGCACGGGTGATCGTCGTCAACCCGCAGCCGACCGAAATCGATTCGGCGGCCGATGTCGTCGTCCGCGGCGCGGCTGGCGTGGTGCTGCCGGCGCTGCTCGCCCGGGAAAGCGGCTCGGCGGCCGGTTGAGCCGGCCGGCGGCGAGCGGTTAGAATCGCTGGCTTTTCCGTCCTTGCTGCACCCGGAACGACGCCCGGGGCGGCTTCATCCACAAGGAGCATCGATGCGTCACTACGAAATCTGTTTCATCGTCCATCCGGACCAGAGCGAGCAGGTCCCGGCCATGCTCGAGCGTTACCAGTCGCTGATCACCAGCCAGGCAGGCAAGGTGCATCGGGTCGAGGACTGGGGGCGGCGCCAGCTGGCCTACCCGATCCAGAAGCTGGTCAAGGCGCACTACCTGCTGCTGAACATCGAGTGCGGCAAGGCCACCCTCGACGAACTCGAGCACGCCTTCCGCTACAACGACGCGGTGCTGCGCCACCTCACCATCGGCATGAAGAAGGCGGAGACGACGCCGTCGCCGATGATGAAGCTGGTCGAGAAGGAAGAGGCGCGCAAGGCGGCCGCGGAGCAGGCGCCGGCGGCGGCCTGAGCGGCGCGGGGCAGCCGCGTTGACGAACCGGGTCCGCCTGCGGGCGAAGCTGGTTGCACGGGGCGATCTGCGCTACACGCCGGCCGGCGTGGCGGTCCTGCAGGCGGGACTGCACCACGACGGCACGGTGGCCGAGGCGGGGATCGAACGGCAACTCGCCTTCGAGCTCGAGGCGGTCGCGGTCGGCGAGGCGGCGCAGAGGATCGACCGGCAGGCGCTCGGGACCGAGCTCGACCTGGACGGTTTCCTGGCCCCGCGAAGCCGGCGCTCGCGCAACCTGATTCTGCACATCACTGAATTCAAGGCAATCTGAACGGAGCACGAAAAATGGCATTCATGCGTGGCAAGGGAAAGGGCAAGGGCAAGCCCGTCCGTCGCGGCGAGAAGCAGAACGCGCTGTTCAAGCGCAAGAAGTTCTGCCGCTTCACCGTCGAGGGCGTGGAGACGATCGACTACAAGGACGTCGACACCCTGCGCGAGTTCCTCACCGACCAGAACAAGATCATGCCGGCGCGTCTGACCGGCACCAAGTCGCACTACCAGCGCCAGCTGGACGCGGCGATCAAGCGGGCGCGCTTCCTCGCGCTGCTGCCGTATTCGGACAACCACTAGAGCGCCGCCGGAGCGAGCCATGCAAGTCATTCTTCTGGAAAGAATCACCAATCTCGGCGGGCTGGGCGACGTGGTGAAGGTCCGCAACGGCTTCGCCCGCAACTTCCTGATCCCGCAGGGCAAGGCCAAGCGGGCGACCGACGCGGCGATCAAGGAGTTCGAGGCCCGTCGCGCGGATCTCGAGAAGGCGCAGGCCGAGAAACTCGTGCAGGCACAGGCGCTCGGCGAGAAGCTCAACGGCCTCGTGTGCAGGATCGCGATGAAGGCCGGCGTCGATGGGCGCCTGTTCGGCTCGGTCACCAACTTCGACATCGCCGAGGCGCTGCGCAAGCAGGGTTTCGAGGTGGCCAAGGGGCTGATCCGCATGCCGCAGGGGCCGCTGAAGGCGGTCGGCGAGCATCACGTCTCGGTCGCGCTGCATACCGACGTGGTCGTCGACATCACCGTCGCCGTGGTCGCCGAGCAGGCGTAAGGGCAGCCGTCGAGGCGCGCCTGCCGGGCTCCCCTGCCCGGCAGGACCGCCTGCGCCACGGCGCTACACTGCATCGACATTGATGGAGTGTCGATGAACTCCCCCGTCGCGGACCCGCAGCTCGTCGCCGTCCGCACGCCCCCGAACTCGATCGAGGCCGAGCAGTCCGTTCTTGGCGGGCTGCTGCTCGACAACTCGGCGTGGGACCGCATCGCCGACCTGGTCTCGGTCAGCGACTTCTACCGGCACGACCACCGGCTGATCTACCAGGCGATCGCGAAGCTGATCGACCACTCGCGGCCGGCCGACGTGGTGACCGTCTTCGAGTCGCTGCAGAGCGCCGGCAAGGCCGAGGAGGCCGGTGGCCTGGCCTATCTGAACGCGCTGGCGCAGAACACGCCCTCGGCGGCCAACATCCGCCGCTACGGCGAGATCGTTCGCGACCGTTCGGTGCTGCGCCGGCTGGTGTCGGTCGGCGACGAGATCGCCACCAGCGCGCTGAATCCGCAGGGCCGCGAGACCAAGTCCATTCTCGACGAGGCCGAGTCGAAGGTCTTCCGCATCGCCGAGGAGGGCGCGCGCGGGCGGCAGGGCTTCGTCGAGATCGAGCCGCTGCTGACCAAGGTGGTCGAGCGGATCAACGAACTGTTCGAGCGCGCCAATCCGTCGGACGTCACCGGCGTGCCGACCGGCTTCGTCGACGTCGACCGGATGACCGCGGGCCTGCAGCCGGGCGACCTCGTCGTCGTCGCCGGGCGGCCGTCGATGGGCAAGACGGCCTTCGCGCTGAACATCGGCGAGCACGTCGCGATCGACCACGGCATGCCGGTCGCGGTGTTCTCGATGGAGATGGGTGCGCAGCAGCTTGCGCTGCGCATGTTGAGTTCGGTGGGCCGCATCAACCAGCAGCGGCTGCGCACCGGGCGGCTGGAGAACGACGACTGGCCGAAGCTGTCGGAAACGATGCGCAAGATGCAGGACGCGCCGCTGTACATCGACGAGACGCCGGCGCTGAACTCGCTCGAGCTGCGCGCCCGGGCGCGCCGGCTGGCACGCACCTGCGGCAAGCTGGGCCTGATCGTCGTCGACTACCTGCAGCTGATGTCGGCCTCCAGCCTCGGCGAGAACCGCGCCACCGAGATCTCCGAGATCTCGCGCTCGCTGAAGGCGCTGGCCAAGGAACTGCAGGTGCCGGTGATCGCGCTGTCGCAGCTGAACCGCACCGTCGAGCAGCGCGCCGACAAGCGCCCGGTGATGTCCGACCTGCGCGAGTCCGGCGCGATCGAGCAGGACGCGGACGTGATCTTCGCCCTGTACCGCGAGGAGTTGTACAACCCGGACACCGCGGAGAAGGGCGTGGCCGAGGTACTGATCCTGAAGCAGCGCAATGGCCCGACCGGCCGGCTCAACCTGCGCTTCGCCGGCGAGAACACCCGCTTCGACAACCTGGCGCAGGGCATGTCGGCGCCGTTCTGAAACGGCGGCAGGCCCACCGATGACCACGTTCTTCGTTGCCGAACGCCGCGAGGGCGCCAGCCGCTGGCGGGTCCTGCTGCGACGGCTGCGGCCGCGCGGCACGCGCCTGTTCGAACTGCTCGACCGGCACGCGGCCCTGTGCACCGAGGCGCTGCAGTCGATGGCCCGGCTGCTGGCGGACCTTTCCGATCCCGATCACCGGGTGCGCGAGATCGAGGCGCTGGAGAAGCGCGCCGACGCCGTCGTCGAGGAGTTCAGCGCTGCGCTGCGGCCGGCCTGGATGCCGCCGTTCCCGGCGCCGCTGATGCTCGCCCTGGTCAACGACATGGACGACATCGTCGACGTCGCCGAGGACGCGGCGCAGTCGGTGCATCTGTACCACCTCACGCGGGCCACCCCGGAGGCGATCCGCCTGGTCGAACTGGCCGTGGCCAGCACCGGAAAACTGCAGCAGGCGCTGCGCGCATTGGCGCAGCCCGAGCGGACCCGCTCGGCCGCGGCGCTGTGCCGCGAGGTCGACGAGCTGGAGGCGCAGGCCGACCACGTGATGCGCTCGGCGATGGCGAGGCTTTTCCGCGGCGAGACCGACGCGCGCGAAGTGGTCAAGCTCAAGGCCGTCTACGAACTGCTCGAGGACCTCACCGACCGCTGCAAGGACGCGGCGCACCGCATCGAGTCGCTTGTTCTCAAGTACGGCGGATGAACACGGTGCTGTGGATCGTCGCGGTGCTGATGATCGTCGTCGGCATCGCCGGAACTGTACTGCCCGCTCTGCCCGGCGTCGTGCTGGTCTTCGCGGGAATCGTCCTGGCCGCCTGGATCGACGGCTTCACCGTGATCTCCGGATGGACCGTCGGCCTGCTGTCCGTGCTGACGGTGATCGGCTTCGCCGTCGACTACGCGGCGCAGCTCATGTCGGCACGGCGCGCCGGGGCCACGCCGCTGGGCATTGCCGGTGCGGCAGTTGGCACCGTGGCCGGCATCTTCATGGGGCTGATCGGCCTGCTGTTCATGCCCCTGCTCGGCGCGGCGATCGGCGAGTTCATCGCGCATCGCGACGCGCTGCGCGCCGGCCGGGTGGGCGTGGCGACGTGGGTCGGCCTGCTGGTCGGCGCCGTGCTGAAGCTGGCCATCGTCTTCACGATGACCGGCATCTTCGTCGCCGCGCTGCTGCTCTGACGCTCCGTAGCCCCGCGGCCTTGCCCTTGCCGGCGAAGCCGGCCCGTTGCAGGCAGTTGGTAAGGGGCGTGCGCCCGGCCGCTCCGAAGCCCGCCCTCCGACATTCCCATTGCCGGTGCACGTGCGACCGCGCAGCGGTCGCACGTGCACCGGCAATGCACCTCAAAGCACGTCGGCGGCGTGGTCGGCGAGCCGCGAACGCTCGCCCCGCTGCAGCGTCACGTGTCCCGAATGCTGCCAGCCCTTGAAGCGGTCGACGACGAAGGTGAGCCCGGAGCTGCCCTCGGTCAGGTAAGGCGTGTCGATCTGCGCGATGTTGCCGAGGCAGACCACCTTGGTGCCGGGACCGGCGCGTGTGATCAGCGTCTTCATCTGCTTCGGCGTCAGGTTCTGGCACTCGTCGATGATCAGGTACTTGTTCAGGAAGGTGCGGCCGCGCATGAAGTTCATCGACTTGATGCGGATGCGCGAGCGGATCAGATCGATCGTCGCCGCCCGGCCCCACTCGCCGGCGGAGTCGTCGCCGCGCGTGAGCACCTCGAGGTTGTCCTCCAGCGCGCCCATCCACGGCGCCATCTTCTCCTCTTCGGTTCCCGGCAGGAAACCGATGTCCTCGCCGACCGGCACCGTCGCGCGGGTGACGATGATCTCGGCGTAGCGCTTGGTCTCCAGCGTCTGCGCCAGCCCGGCCGACAGCGCCAGCAGCGTCTTGCCGGTGCCGGCCTGGCCGATCAGCGTGACGAAGTCGCACTCCGGGTCCATCAGCAGGTTCAGCGCGAAGCACTGCTCGCGG
>Ga0209254_10004701_pt1 | contig 12516 bp, 9 predicted proteins | sample FrelakmetDIP11DI_FD_187148 | JGI IMG/M metagenome (GOLD analysis project Ga0209254, IMG submission 187148) | Freshwater lake sediment microbial communities from the University of Notre Dame, USA, for methane emissions studies - DIP11 DI (SPAdes)... | ecosystem: Environmental > Aquatic >...
TACGGCACCATCAACCCCGCCGGTATTGGGACTCAGACAAGCACTTCCATCCTCCCACCATGGACAAGCAATTCTTGCCGGACTGCCAACGCTCTCCGCGCCGCCTGCCGGGTCGGTCGACCATTATCTTGATGCCTGGGACAACGCGCAGGTAACCCTGCGCAACGCATCCAGGCCGCGTCGGGTTGCATGGGGTCTCGGGACACTGTCGTTGTCGGCGATACTGGCCGTTCAGATCGGCGTTTTCGAGGGTAAGCAGCTGGTCCAGAACGAGCAGTTACGCCCCTGGCTCGAGCTCGCCTGCGAAGGGCTAGACTGTTCGCTGCCGAAGTTTCAGGACAGCCGCCAGATCCAGATCATCGACCGTGCCTTGCACCCGGCGGCCGATGATATCGACGGCTTCGAGTTCACTGTGGTGCTGGCCAACCGCGCCCGTCTGCCACAGACTTTTCCGGCCATCAAACTGGTATTGACCGAACTTAACGGGCAGCCGGTCGCCGAGCGGGTTTTCAGGCCCGAGGAATACCTAGACGATGACCCGGTCGGTCTCATGCCAGTCGGTGAACCGCGCGAAATCCTCATTTTCCTCGCCAAACCCAGCCGCGAGGTCGTTGGATTTAAATTTGAGCTGATCTGATCTGAAGCCGCATGGGGCTCTGGTGGCGCGCCCCCGAGCGGCAGGCGATGTCGGCGGAACTTCTATGATGGCTCAGTGCCGAATAGAATGTGGTCTTGGTAATGCCCGGATGGCGTGGCTTCGGTGCAAACCATCGCGGCGACGGGGTGTTCATTTGTGGTCAGCTTGGGCTTGGGCGAAACAACAAGAATGGTGAGCGAATGTCTGTGAAGAAGGCCGGGCCGGACCTGGAAAAACTTGATCGTATCGTTGCCGAAGCACGGCGTAACCAGGAAGAGCGTGAGCGTGGTTATCGGGAGCAAGCGCTTAGGATGTACCCGTGGATTTGTGGGCGGTGCGCTCGCGAATTTACGCTAAAGAATCTTCGCGAACTCACAGTCCATCATAAAGACCATAATCACGACAACAATCCGCCGGATGGCAGCAACTGGGAACTGCTTTGCCTTTACTGCCATGACAACGAGCATTCGCGATATCTCAATGCGGAGATATCTGGTGGAGCCAAGCCCGGCGGACGCCAGGATTCGAATACGACTTTCAAGGCATTCGCCAACCTCGGCGCCTTGTTGAAAGGCGACAAGTAGCCTGGGCGTGATTGAAGAACGTCTGGTCGAAATAGAAACCAAACCAAGTTACCAGAATGAACTCGCTCCGCCTCAGGAAAAACGAAGACAAACGCTTGCGTGCCGGACATCTGTGGGTTTTTAGCAACGAGGTGGACATCGCGCAAACCCCGCTCAGGGGACTGCAGCCGGGCGAGCTCGCGGCGATTGAAGATGCAAAGGGGCAGCCGCTTGGAATTGCCTACGTCAATCCCGATTCGCTCATTTGCGCACGATTGTTGAGCCGTGATTCACGTACCGCAGTGGGCGAGGCGTTTCTTGTCCGGCGACTGGAAAATGCTTTGGCCCTGCGCGAGCGGCTGTATGACAAGCCTTATTACCGACTGGTTCATGGCGAGAGCGATGGTTTGCCTGGTCTCGTGGTCGATCGCTTTGGCGATGTGCTGACCATTCAGACCAACACGGCCGGGATGGAACGTTTACAGTCGGCAGTCGTTGCCGCCCTGGAAAAGTGCTTGTCCCCCCGTGCCATCGTCGCGAAAAACACTTCCCGTCTGCGTCAACTGGAAGGTTTGGAAAATTATACCCAGATCCTTAGCGGCGAGCTTTCGGCGCCGGTCGCGATAGAGGAGAACGGCGTCCGTTTCGCGATTGACGTGGTGGGGGGCCAAAAGACCGGCTGGTTCTTCGATCATCGCAGCAACCGGGCCATGGCGACTAAATTGGCCAGGGGACAGCGGGTGCTCGATCTGTTTTCCTACACCGGCGGCTGGGGTATCCAAGCGGCTGCGGGCGGGGCCGCTGCGGTCGATTGTGTGGACGGCTCGGAAGCCGCATTGGGCATTGCGGCGGAAAATGCCCGGCTGAATGGTGTTGCGGAAAAGCTGCGCTGCATCGGCGCAGACGTGTTCGAGTTCCTGAGACAAGCGCGCGAGGAACGCAGGCACTATGATTTGATCATCCTGGACCCGCCGGCCCTGATCCAGCGCAAGAAAGATGTAAAGCCCGGCATCGAGGCCTACCGCCGCCTGAACCAGGGGGCGCTGCAACTGCTCGCGCCAGGTGGTATTTTAGTCTCGGCGTCCTGCTCATATCATTTGCAGCGTGATACGCTACACGATATTCTGCGGGCTGCAGCGAGGCATGGCGATCGTCACATGGTTTTCATCGCCCAGGGCGGTCAGGCTCCGGATCACCCCATTCATCCCGCCATTCCCGAAACGGCCTATCTGAAGGCCTTCTTTTGCCGGGTTTCTCCAAGTCTTTAGGGACAGCGGACAGCCCCTGTTCGATGCCACCTCGTCCTGCATTATACTGGCTGCGATCGTTTCCGGGAGGCGAACCATGCCGATCCAACTGACCGAGCGCGACCTCCTGCGGTTGAAGATCGCCTTAATCCTGATGTTCGTCGCCGTGCTGGCAGGCTTTTTCCTGTTGGGGGGAGATCGCTGGCTCAGCCTCGAGGTCGTCAGAGAAAACCGCGACGGACTGGTTGCCTACACCCGGGCGCATTACGGGCGGATGCTGCTGACCTGTGTGTTGGTCTATACGGCGTCGACGGCTTTCAGCATTCCCGGCGGTGCGATTCTGTCGCTGACGATGGGGCTCCTGTTCGGGCGCTGGATCGGTACCGTAATCACCGTGGTCTCTTCATCGATAGGGGCGACGCTGGTGTTTCTGGCCGCACGCTTTATTCTCGCGGACGCAGTCCGCCATCGCCTGGCGCGCTACCCCGCGACGGCGCGAATTCTGGAGGGGTTCCGACAGGATGCATTCAACTATCTGCTGTTCCTGCGGTTGGTGCCCCTTTTTCCGTTTTGGCTGGTCAACCTGGTTCCAGCCATCACCCGGATCGATACCCGAACGTATTTCTTGGCGACGCTCATCGGCGTGATTCCGGGCAGTTTCGTTTATGTCAATCTAGGGCAGTCGCTGGGCGCGATCAACTCCGCTCAGGATCTGCTTTCCTTCGAAGTCTTGCTGAGTTTCTCACTCCTCGGCTTGTTCGCGCTCCTGCCCATTTACTTCAAGAAAACGCCTGCACCTTGACAAGGGATCGTCTATCGGGCGATCGCACTGCGCAAGCGCTTCCGCAGCGCTCTGCTCTCGTGGTGAATGCCATGAGTAGGGGGCAAGAAAGCCGTTCGGCCAAACCCAGCCTATGTTAGCGGTTAAGCCTTTCCTCGATTTTTTGCTTGTAGTTCAGAAAATGGATGGTTTGCAACTGTTCCAGGGCGTCCGCACCGAGCACCGCCGGCGGCACATCGATATCGGTGATGTAAATGGGGTAATGCTCTCCGCCCCGGCGTAGCTGCAAAATATGGGCGGCGACCTGCGAGAACAGATCCTGGCCCGAGTCCATTGAGGAGAATTCGCGTTCGTTGCAAAAAATGGAGTATGCGGTCCGGCCCGAAGCCAATTCCAGGCCGAATACACGGATAATCAGCTTTCTGGCGCCGTTGGGTTTCAGATCGAATCGTGTCGCCTTGTAGCCTCCCCGCGGGTGGAATTCCAGCAGATAATACTCGAAGCCGGCAGCCGTCGTCACATAACGCTGTTGCATCGCGTTGATGAACATCGCGTAGGGCCCCAGCAGGAGCTCAGGGTTCGCGGGAGGATGGATGCGGTGGAAAAGGCTGCCGCGCTCATCCAGAATGAAAACTTCCATCTGCTGCGCCCCCGGGATGCAAAAGATCTGGATCAACCCGCGCTTGTTTTTCGCATAAATATGGGGCAAAGGAGAGGCTTCCAGAGCGGCTCGGTCGAATGCCACCGGGCCGAATCTCGGTCGGGGCCTGGCGAGTTCGGCGAGGATGGCGGCTTCGTCAGGAATATTCCAGTAGCGGGTGATGCCTTCTTTTCTCTCGAAGATGTAAAACTCACTGCCACCCCGCACGATATAACGCGGGCAGGCCGATCCCTGAAGGGACTCCGTCAGGTCTTGATAGAGCTGCTGGATTCTGATCGCAATACTGCGCGAACGGCTAGAGCTGAAGCTGAAACATTCAAGGATTGGCGGCGCCTCCGATCCGGCGGATTTGTTCATCAGTTCGCAAAGACTGTCGAACAGGCCAGTCAATCCCATGTGGCGATAGACCAAGATCTCCTGCCATGAGGTGAGATTGATCTGATCAATGCTGCGGATCAGACTGACGCGGCTGGCGCCGAAACTGAGTGCATCGAAACGGCTGCTGGCGATCTGGAGCCCGTCCTTACGGCCGGCTGAGGCATCGTAGCCGATGTTTACGAAAAGCGCCGACGCCTCGACTCGAGAGGGACGAGCGTAGGCGTCCAGGTCATCGTTCTGCGAGCTTTTCCGGCGCAGAAAACTAACGAGGGCGTTGAAGTTGTTCCTCAACTCCGGCGCCGTCATTGTGCTGCATCCGGTTTGCAGCGCAAGCGTCATATTGCTCCGGTAAAAACCGTTGACAATCAGCCACGCCAGAATGTCAACCAGGCTTCGCGCCCTTTTTAAAGGCTCGGCAGTTCTCGCTTCTTCCTGTTCAGGCTTACCGGCATAAAGCATCCATCCATCCTCTCCATCGGCCAGCGGGATTGCCTCAAGGGAGAAATCTTCCGGTTCAATTTCCTCGCAGCCATCCCGGCTAAGAATTTCGACTTTGCCAGGCTTGCGCTCGAGGGCGGCGAAAAGACGCCGGCCCAGGAGCGTGATTTCGTCATTCTGCGCCCCCACGTGCTGGACATACTCGCGGGCAAAGCCGGTGATACTCTGGTAGCTCTGGTTCAACTCGCGGCTGACACGTTTTTGTTCGTCCAATATCTGCCCAATGCGCCAACGGCGGCGTCCATCCAGCTCTTGCAAGCGGTGTTCAGGCCATGCCCAAGCGCTGATCATGGTTTCCAGGATATCGCGGCGATATTGCTTTTCCACGGTCGTGGCGGCCGGCATGCTCAGCAATTCGTTGATCTTGAGGTAAAAGCACTGACGGGCCAGATCCAGGCGCTCGGCTTCGTCACGTTTGAACAAGTAACTCTCGACCTTGCGGTACATCAGGATGTATGAATCGAGTTCATTCACATCCATATTGCCGCCATGGATGGCGGCTTTAAGCCGCGAGCAGAGCCATTCGGGGGATGGGTATTCGCTGGCGTAACACTCCATCAACAGTAGCTTGAGCAAGGATTTGTGCGGCGCGCTGATAGCCTTGTAAAGATGCCACAAGGCTCCGCCCAAAAATTCTTCTGCCGAGACGTTTTCCATTCCTCCCAGATCGATGACATCGCGTTCGTTAATAAAGCGATTTTCCTTGAGGTGGCGCAAATAGCGCGCATAGCCTCCATCCTGCTCCGGCGGCACGAGCCACCAGGCGGGTACGCGGCCCGCGATATAAAGACTGGTGCGATAAAACTCCTCTAGCAAGAGATGGTGCTGAATGCTGCCACAACTCTCGGTCGAGATTGGTTCGCCCACGCCGTTGCGGAAATCCTCGGCATTAATGAAAAAGATATGGACTTCCAGTCCCAGTGTGGTTGCCCAGGCTTCGACGGCAAGGGCTTTCTCCTTGAGTTGTTGCAACTGCGGAGCGTCCAGGCCGGACTCATGGCAGAGCCAGATGTCCAGGTCGCTTCTATTCGAATAGGCAATGCTGCCCACGCTGCCCATCAGATAAATGCCATGGATGGGATAGCTCTGCAGCGCGCGCCGTTTGAATTCGAAACTTCTTGAGAGGCGTTCGGCGCACTGCAGCGCTTGGCGTCCGGGGACATAATCGGCAATTCCGGCGGGCGATTCTGACGAGATGAACCCGGGCAGCAACGGGTGATTGGTATGAAACAACAGGGGCAGTAACGGGAGGAAATCCCTCTGCCGGGGTGGTAACGACGCCTGGATGCGTTGTAGCTGGAGCTTGTGCAGATTCTGGAAACGCCGGATAACGGCAAGCAGGTCTTTCTTGTCGATGTCCTCCCCCGGCGGACCGAACTTGATAGGTCGCAGGTTATGGACGTTCACGCAACGGGGTCAGGCTGGGCTCGTGTGGAGCCGAGCGAGCAGCTTGCGGGCGTCATCACCCTTGCGCCAGGCGGTTGCAGCGAGGCCGAGGGTCCAGCCTTGGGCGCGACTCGCCAGAGCAACCCGGTCGTGGCCTAGCTTCAAGGCCAGTTCTTCCGCGTCATTGAGCGAAGTTTCCGGCAGGATGAGGAGAAAAGTCGTTGGGTCCAGCCGACCGATCTGGTCCGCCCAACGCAGCTGGGCGTTAAACTCTTGGCTGATGGCGCGCAGCGCGGCTTGCGGTTCCTCGGTGCCGAGGGGCGGCGCCAAAGTGAGGCGGACCACCGAGAGCAGGTTGCCGTAACGTCGGCTGCGGCTGATTTGGTTTTCCAGGGCTTGCAGAATGGCGTTTTGGCTCAACAGACCGGTTTCCGGGTCCTTGGTATCCAGGGTTTTGACGACCAACTGCAACCGGTCTCGCTCTTCCTCCAGGCGGAGCAGTTCGGTAACGTCCTCGAAATAGTGGACCTCTGCACCATTAGACAACAGTGCTGGCCGCCAACGGCGCAACCGGCGAGTTTCGCCATTGCTCAACTCGAGGGCCAGCTCTTCGGAATCCTTATCAAATAAGGCGGTCAGGCCTGACAGGGCGGAAGGCTCAGAGAGCGAGAGCCCGGAAAGTTTTTCGCCGCTGATTTGCAAAGTCTCGCTGAAGCGCGCATTGACCCAGATGATGCGATCTTCACGCAGAATCATCACACCCCAAGGCGCTTTGTCCAGGGCTTCGATGGCATTGGCGGCGTCAAGGACGGACATGCTGGTTTCCTGCTCGGGATTCAAGTCTCGGTGGAATGATCCTGCGGCTACACGACGCCCAGATGGGCAGACGAATGCTGATAAGGCTTGCCTCGTCGGATTGTCAGGTCTTCAGCGAACTATCCGTGCCGGGCCAAGCCCCGGAGCCAGTTTCGTCAGGCTTGCGGAGAAAAGAATGGATGGTTTCCAACGCGCGGTCCATGAGCGGTTTCCGCGCAAGCGGAACAATACAGGTTTCTCCCCGCTGCATCTCCTTTGCCAAGGTTCGCAGAGACTTGACGGCCAACTGGATGCCGGCCTGATTGACGAAAATGTAATAGGCGGTCTTGGGGCTGTACCAGGAAAGTTTGGCTCGGAGCTTGTTGCTCGTTTCTGCATCGGTAAATTCGAACGAGGTGCCCAGCTTGATGTTTCTCAGCTGCTCGATAATCGCCAGGAGTTCGGGATCGGCTTGCTTCAGAAACGGGTGTTCGCGAACATCCGGCGACTCCACTTCGACGTCGTCCCAAATTGCGGTGCGACGGGCCGTTGCGGGGCTCGTTACAGCCGCCGCTTCGGCGGGCGCAGCCCGAGGCATGGAGTCGGCTGTCGCAGCAGTTTTTTCCGCGGGGTTGTCCAGCGCGTCGCGATGACAGAAAGCGAGCTCCCGGAGGATATGATTGGTATTGACCTCCGGATCACCGATCTTGGCGAGGCCATTGCGGATCGCTTCCTCGATGCGAGGCAGCCTTGCCCGCAATTGCTCGCGCTCCGTCTCGCTGACCTTCGGCTCGATACTCCACAGCACATCATCCACTAGGGCGAGCGCCTGTTTCCATTCATCGCTATCCTGTCCGTTTCTTAAGCTGGTGAGCACCATAAGGTTGGCCCAAGGCCCCAGCAGCAACTCTTCTACCGCTTTCGGAAGCGTGCGGTTCCAGGTGCGATCGACCATTTCCTGAGAAACCACCTGTCGTGCTTCCCTGAGACGTTCTCGTCCCTTTGCCGACTCGACTACGCGTTTTTCGAGGATCTTAGACCGGCGATTGAAATTATCGAGAAAACTGTTGAAGTCGTCGAGCAAGACGGAGAAGAGTTCGGTGTTATCATCGAGTTGCTGCAATATCTGGTCGACGATGGTCTGCATCTTGGCGAAGATACCTTGTTCGTCATTGTCATCGCTGTTGCACAAGGCGCCCGCCTGAGTCATCGTATTCAACAATCGGCGCGCGGGGTGTTTGCTGCGGAAAAAGAATTTCTTGTCCAGCAGCGCCACCTTTAGGATGGGGGTGTGCAGGTGACTGAGCAGCGCCTTTACCGAATCCGGCAGGGTATTGTCGTTCAGGATGAACTCGAACAGCATGCCGACCAAGTCGATGATATCCGCATCGGCCGAATTGACATGCTGTTGCTTGACAATTTCGGCCAGCTTGGCAAGTTGCTCGGAGAACGCTTCCTTGACCGCATTCAGCGTTTGGTGAGCAGCGCGGCGTTCAATGATCGGCGGCGCACTGTGCTGGAGATTGTTCAGCGAGGCCAACAGTTCAGGAAAGTTGGTCTGGAAAGCGGTGCCGGCATAGGGCGTCTTATCGGCATGCCGGCGCGCGAGAATGTCCTGGATGCCCTGGAATATCTCCTTATCCAATGAGGACTCTTCCTCCACTGCTTCTGGTTGTAAGCGTTCCGCCCCTGGCTTACCCGCGTCCAAGGCTGGCTCGGCTTCCGGCGCCCCCGGCGCAGCAGCGGGCTGGCCCGCTGCGGGTTTGTAGCCGATCGCTTCGAGCGAAAGGTTGGGCAGGATACCGGCTTTGATCAAGGTGTCGTTGAAGTCGTCGTAGATCTTGCCCGCCTGGCTAAGAACCCTCCGATCAAACTCCTTGATCAGGGAGATTCTGATCTTGTGGCTGATGGGAATGTCCAGAATATCCAGTGCGGTTTGCAGTGCGTCGCAAACTTGTGCCGGGGACCCGGGCAGGGCAGGATTGTATTCGCCCAGCTTCACGCCGCCGTTGACGATGGCGAGTCGGTGGTTCAAAGCAAACAGCTGAGCGGAATAGCGCGTGTTGGCGCCGTGCAGCATGCTGGTATAGGCGAGCGAAATCTCGTAGTCTTCCTTTTCAATCAGACTCAAGTGATCGGCCTTGCGCGCCTCCTCGCCGCTTCTCAAGGGCTCTGCTTTGCCTGACGCGAAATTGATGAAGCCCCGGGACATCTCGCGGGAAAATGTGCGTTCGACATCGACCTGCCGCAGCAAGATCTCATGCATGACCTCAAAACAATGATTCCTCGCCGCATTGGTTTCGGCATTCTCGGCCAACCCCAGCATGAAATCATCCATTTGCGCAAACAGTTGCCCGAACAACTGGGCGAACTCGTGCACTATGGCATCTTGGCAAGCCTGCAGAACGTCACGGTAACGCATCAAGGCGCCTTGGTTTTCGTTCCTCGCAGGACTATCTTGAACTGCTGCGTTTTCCATAATCATCGCCAAATGGTCAGGCTTCGGGCCCCACCAGGGAGCGGTGTAATCCAGGCAAATTGGCCATTCGTTGGTGTGACCGGGTTTAACTTATAGCGAATGCGGCTTCCTGCCGTCAATAGCCGTGTGGATACCGACACAGGCATGCTACCGCGCCGACAGTGGCCGAATGACCGAAGAAGTTTATGATACGGAGGCGTCCGCATGGGGTGGGTGACTTCACCGATTCGCCTCTGGCTGCTCCCCCGCCAGGGGCGCATCCCTCAAGGGTTATCCCGGGATACCGCTGCATTAGGCACCGTCACGCCGGCGTTGGCCTGAACCCGAGCGATGCCTGGATGGAGACCATGCGGACGCAACAGTCCAGCTTGATAGCCGAGCAGGAGAAAAAAGAACAGGCCGATGGACATGGAGATGCGAAACGTCAGCGCTTTGACCGTTCGAGGAGAACGGTTCCGGTCTTTCAGCAGGTAAACCAGTGCTGTGCCGAGGCTGGCGATAATCAGAAACAACACGAAGACAATCAGAATTTTGGCTGGCATGGTTATTCTCGGTTGGCGTCAGTCAAGCGGTCAGGCCGGTTTCAGGGGACTCCGTCACGTATGGCGAAAGCGGGTAAATCGGGTTGAAAAATTATAGCTTTAAACCGGGATGGGTGCCTTCTATTTGTGTCATCCTGCTGCTCCCCTTGTTCTTGTCGCTTGCAGTTTGGCAATTGCAGCGGGCGGAAGAGAAAAAAAACCTGATGGCTTTGCGCGAGCAACACGAAAGCGAGCCACCCATCGCGCTAGCCGGCGAGGGACTGGCGCTTGAGGAAAACCGCTACCGGCGAGTAATCGTGGCCGGCGAATACGACGCTGAGCATCAGTTCCTTCTGGACAACCAGATCATCAGGCAGCAAGCCGGCTATCACGTGCTGACGCCTCTGCTGATTCAGGGTGCCAACGTGGGCGTCCTGGTGAATCGCGGCTGGATTCCGGCGGGCAGGGATCGTGCGGTAAAGCCCAATCTCCCCATCACCCAAACGACAGTCAGGATCATCGGCGTCGTGGACAAATTTCCGGGCGTCGGCTTGAAGCTAAAGGGCGCGGAAATCCCTGCGCCGGGCTGGCCAGCGCTGGTGCAGTTGGCTGATAGCGAACGCCTCTCGGAACGGCTTGGTTATCGGCTCTTGCCTTATCAGGTATTATTGGACGTGAACGAAGGCGAAGGCTACGAACGCATAGGGCGGCCGGCCAGTCTGTCGCCGGAGAAAAATCAAGGGTATGCGCTGCAATGGTTCGGCTTCGCACTTGTTCTGATGGTCCTGTACCTCTGGTACGGAATAAAGCCCAAGCGGGCGACATGAGGCCGCTTGTCAACCCGACGTTCTTGTTGTTTTATCGATCGTGACAACCCCGACTCCAAACTTACCGCGCAACCGGCGGGTGATTCTCGTCATCGTGCTGATTTGCATCGTCCCCTTTGCCATCGCCTGGTATCTGGCGAAAAATCCTCGCTTGGTCGAGAGCCGGGCGAAGACCAATTATGGCCATCTGATCGACCCCGCCCGCCCTTTCGAGTACGCCGAATTTTTCCAGAACCCGGTCACGCCCGCCGAAACGCTGCGGGAAATCAAGGGTCGCTGGGTCTTGGTGCAGGTCGTGCCTGCGGGGGGTTGCAGCGATCTTTGCAGGGAGACGGCCCATAAGACCGGCCAACTGCGGCTCATGCTGAACAAGGAGATCTCCCGTGTGCGCCGACTGCTGTTGCTGTCGGGCACGGCGGATGCATTGTCGGTCCAGGGTTTATCCGCAGCCGATCCTACACTACTGATCGCGGGTCTCCCCGAAACCTTGCGTCGGCAATTGCACCAGGCGATCGGCATACCGCCAGCCGATGGCATGCTATTGCTGATGGATCCTTTCGCTAACCTGATGATGTGGTACGAGCCGGGTTTCGATCCCTACGGCGCGTTGCGGGATTTACAGCGCCTGCTCAAGGTTTCCCAGATTGGCTGATGATCCGGTTCCGGATCGATCGGCGTTTCCATGCCCATTAAAAGACCAAAATGTTCAGAAAACTAAACCTGCTCTGTGTATTCCTGACGTTCTGCCTAATCGTCATGGGCGCTTATGTCCGCGTTTCGAACGCGGGTCTCGGTTGCCCCGCTTGGCCGGGCTGTTACGGCAAGATGGTTGTCGACGCGCTGCCCCCAGTGTCTGGCGCTGTCCGGGACGAGTTGAGCCAACGCCCCATCGAAGCAGCCACGACCTGGATGAAAATGGCGCACCGTTATCTGGCGGGCGCGCTAAGTGTGACAGTCCTAATTCTGTCGCTCATGTCCTGGCGGGTCAAGGTACAGCGGTTCGCGACAGTCGTTCTGTCGCTGCTGGCGCTGGTCATGGTGGGTCTGCAAGCAGCCCTGGGCACCTGGGCGCCCGGACTGCTGGCCATCCCGTTGGTCGCCGCGGGCCATCTGCTGGCAGGGCTAATGACGTTAGGCCTGCTGTATTGGCTCTATCTCACCCAGCGCCCTGCAGGCGTCTCCCGCCTACCCGCCGACCATCCTGGCCTGCGCTGGACGGCACGGCTTGGCCTGCTGGCGCTATTGATCGAGATTGCCCTGGGCGCCTGGACCAGCATCAACTATGCCGCGCTGGCTTGCCCTGATTTTCCGACTTGTCTCGGGACTTATCATCCGCCAGTGGATTACGCTCAAGCATTCAGGTTACCGCACGATTTCGGCGTGCATGCTGAGGACGGCATCCCGTCGTTCTCGGCGCGGGCGGCCATCCACTGGTCGCACCGCGTCGGCGCGGTGGTGGCGTTTCTGCTTCTGAGCCTGCTGGCCCTGCGCCTCAGTTCCAGCCGCAGCGCTGCACGCCTGAGCAAATCGGGCGTTCTGCTGAGTTTTCTGCTGTTGTTACAGATCAGCCTAGGCGTGGCCGCCGTGATCTTGCGCCTGCCCGTCATGGTTTCCGTCGCACACAGCGCGGTCGCGGCGTTGCTCTGGCTAAGCTTAATCCACATCAACTATTTCCTGCGTGCGCCGGGCGCCACCGGCCTAGTCGAGCGGGAGCAAGCGATTCCTGCTCTGCGCGAGGCTGTC
>Ga0209254_10004702_pt1 | contig 12516 bp, 11 predicted proteins | sample FrelakmetDIP11DI_FD_187148 | JGI IMG/M metagenome (GOLD analysis project Ga0209254, IMG submission 187148) | Freshwater lake sediment microbial communities from the University of Notre Dame, USA, for methane emissions studies - DIP11 DI (SPAdes)... | ecosystem: Environmental > Aquatic >...
CCGACGAGGGTCGCCAGCTGAACCGTCGCGTCATGCTGATCCGCACGGATTCGGGCATGTAATCGACCTGCCAGCACGGGCTGGCCACGAGGCCCCGGGACGCAAGTCCTGGGGCCTCGTGCTTTCCGGTTGTGCTTTTTTGGCAACAATCATGCCCGGCCTGCTCCGGAGCGGTGCTCAGGTGTTGGTATCCGCCCCAGGTCATCGCTGATTCAGCATCGCTTGCTGAAAAATCCGTTGTGGATCTGCGGCAACAAAGGCTTCCCACGCGGCGCGCGATGGGTGTAGGATCCGTCCGACTTGTGACCGGCGCGCAACGAATGCGGCGGTTCATGGAAGTAGCGGGAGGACCCGGGTCCGGCTTTCAGGCGGTCGAGGTCTATTAAGCAAGTGTTTCTATACCACCTCTGTTGGAGGAAATGATGGCCAATCGCAATGTTGCGCGCGCAGTGCGTCTTGCACTGATCGCGGCCAGCACAGCCAGTGCTGGTGTTTACGCCCCTGGGACCGTTGCCCAGGAAGCCGAGCTCGAGCAGATCGTCGTCACCGGTTCGCGCATCCAGCGCCAGGACTTCGAGACTGCGAGTCCAATTGTCTCGCTGTCGTCTGAGGCGTTCGACCAGTTGGGCGTCCAGAGCGCCGAAACGCTCATCAACACGATGCCGCAGGTCGTGCCCTCGTTCAGCACGGGCAACAATAACCCCGGCGGTGGCCAGGCTTTCATCAACCTCCGCGGCCTCGGCGAAGTGCGTAACCTCGTCCTCGTCGATGGCAAGCGCATGACCCCCGGCAACTCTGCGGGCATCGTCGACATCAACACGATCCCGACCGGCCTGATCGAGCGCGTCGAGATCATCTCGGGCGGCGCATCCGCCGTGTATGGTTCCGACGCCGTGGCCGGCGCCGTGAACTTCATCCTGAAGAAGAACTTCAACGGCGTCGAAATCGGCGGCCAGTACGGCTTGTCCGAGCAGGGCGACGCCGGCAGCGGCACTATCGACGTCACGATGGGCTCGGATTTTGCGGAAGGCCGCGGTAACGCGGTGTTCTTCGCCTCGTTCGACGATCGCGACGAGCTGACCAAGGGCGATCGCGAGTTCTCGAAGCAGGCGGTCTCGCTGACCTCGTTCTTTCCGCAGGGCGGCTATTTCCCCGGCGCCAACGGCCCGTCGCAGGCTGCGGTCGACACGTTGTTCCAGTCCTACGGCGTTGGGGCCGGCCGCGTACTGCGCGGCGACACGTTCTCGTTCAACCAGGACAGCACGGTCTTTGCGACCAGCGCTTCCGCGACGACCGTCGTCGAGAACTTCCGTGGCGATCCGAACAGCATCAACGTCGCCAGCAACTTCTTCCCGGGCCGCTACAGCTTCAACTTCGAGCCCTTTAACAAGCTGGTCATCCCGCAGGAACGCGTGAGCCTCGGCGCGCAGGCGAACTTCGAGATCAACGACAGTGTCGAAGCCTACACGCGCATGCTGTTCACGAACTACAGCTCTTCGACGTCGCTGGCTCCGAGCCCGGCACCGACCGGCTCGAACATCACCAACCCGGCTGCTGGCGCGTTCTTCACCGTCCCGGTGTCGAACCCGTTCGTGCAGGCGAACCCAGGGATGGTGGCGCTGCTCGCTTCGCGTACCGGCGATTCGGCCGCGCTGCCTGGCGCGGGCGCGACCGAAGATTTCTTGTATCGCCGCCGCTTCAACGAATCCGGCTCGCGCGTCGAGTCGTACGAGCGTGACACCTACCAGATCCTGCTCGGTACGCGCGGTGACATCACCGACAACTGGAGCTTCGATGTGTACGGCGCTCACGGCAAGTACAACAGCATGGAGAACCAGGACGGTAACGTCAGCGTCACGGCGGTCGAGCGCCTGCTCGATGCCCCGGACGGCGGCGCGAGCCAGTGCGCGGGCGGTCTCAACCCGTTCGGCGCCGGTAGGCTGTCGCCGGAATGCGCCCGATTCGTAACGGTACTCGCCAAGAACACCGTGACGCTGGAGCAGAACCTGGCGGAAGCGACGATCTCGGGCGACCTGTTCAGCCTGCCGGCCGGCGCGGTCTCGAGCGCGTTCGGCGCGTTCTGGCAGGAGCAGAGCTTCGAGTTCCTCCCGGACAGCATCCTCGCCAGCGGCGACGTGGCCGGTTTCAACGCGCAGGATGAGATCATCGGCCGCGTCGCGAACACCGACCTGTTCGCCGAGTTGTACTTCCCGCTGGTCAAGGACCTGCCGGGCGTGCAGAACCTCGGCCTGACCGCCGGCTACCGCTGGTCGGATCACTCGAATTCGGGCGAGAACGGCTCCTACAAGGCCGAGCTCGACTGGACGGTGGTGGACAGCGTGCGCGTCCGCGGCAGCTACCAGCGCGCGGTGCGTGCGCCGAACATCGGCGAGCTGTTCTCCCCGCAGCAGGAGGATAACCCGGAGGTTACGGATCCCTGCAACGTCGACAGTCCCGCGCGTACGGGGCCGGATGCGGCTGCGGCGCGGTCGCTGTGCCTTGCACAGGGTGTGCCGGCGTCGATCATCGATACCTACAACCAGACCACTGACCAGATCGACGCGCTGGCGGGCGGCAATCCGGATCTCAAGGAGGAGACGGCCGATACCTACACGGTCGGCTTTGTCTGGCGGCCTGGGTTTGCCGACCGGCTGAGCATGTCGCTCGACTACTACAACATCGAGATCTCGGACGTGATCTCGGCGATCGACCCGTCGATCGTGGCCGGCCGCTGCTTCAACCAGGACGGCGCCAACCCGACCTTCGAGCTGAACAATTTCTACTGCAGCTTGTTCGGGCGTGACTCGATCGGCCAGATCCAGGACCTGCTCGAGACGCAGAACAACCTGTCCGTGCTACGCACGGATGGCGTCGACCTGCAAATCGACTACGGGTTCGACATCGGCAACTACGGCAACCTGGGTATCAACCTGGTCGGTAACTACGTGCTCGCGTTTGAGGAGCAGCAGCTGCCGGGCGACCGGTTCCAGGACTTCGTCGGCACGATCGGCAACTCGCCGGGCGAGACGATCCCGGAGTGGAAGGCCACGCTCTCGCTGACCTGGAACATCGCCGATGTGTCCACGCAGCTGCGCGCGCGCTTCCTGCCGTCGATGGACCATGAGGAGACCGTGCTGACCGGCAGCACGGATCCCGACGTCTGCGGCTGCTCCGGCGTGGATTCGATCACGTACCTCGACCTGACGGCGAGCTGGCAGGCATGGGAGGCCGTGACGCTGCGCGCGGGCGTCGAGAACCTGACGGACGAGGATCCGGAGCTGTATGACCCGCAGATCGACTCGGGTACCGACCCGTCGACCTACGACGTGATCGGCCGCCGTTACTTCGTCGGTGCGACCTACAAGTTCTAAAGAAAGACGATTCGACTCGGTCGAAACCTGGGGCCGCTGCGCAAGCAGCGGCCCTTTTTCTTGGGCTCAGGAGTCGTGGCCGGCCTGGCTGCGGTTGCGCATCCACTTCGAGAGCAGGAGCTTGACGCCCCCGATCGGCGAACGACCGGCATGCACGGTCAGCAGGTCGACCTCGCCGTCTGGACGAACGTTGTCCCACAGCAGCGCATCGCCGATACCGCCGCGAAACCCGAGTCCGAGATGCGGGAACTCGGTCGCCCCCGCCTCGAATCCGTCGTTGAGGTAGACGACGCAGGTCGCGATGCGCTGGCCCCACCGCTCGAGATCCGGCTGCGTGGCCGCGCGTTGCGGATCGATCCAGTCGCAATGCGGCAGGTATTGCTGGCCCGGTTCGTAGCGCAGCAGCGCGAAGCCTTCGCCGTTCTCTGCCGGGTGCCCGAGTGCCGCAGCAACCCGCACGTCGAGGCTCTGCATCATCACATCCGCCTCGAGCAGGCCGAACTTGGCTGCGTCATTCGAACGCATCGGATCCACCGCCGAACCGCCGTCCGCGGTGGCGACCCGGGCCGGTCGCAGCAGGGGCAGTCCCTTGAGCACGACGTAGATGCACTCGTCGCGCGAGAACAGGCCATGCATGGCCGCAATCCGCGGCGCCTGGCTGCGCACGACCGACGCCGGCAGCGGTCGCTCGTGCGGCAGCCGTACGCGTTCCCGAACGCGCTCCCAGTCCACAGTTCGCTGCGCAGCCGCGGCCGGCCACTGCGCGACGAAGGCGCGCGCAATCGGTTCGCCAGCCGCGGCGGCGGAGCGGGCGAGCGCGAGCCGGTCATCCGCACCTTCTGCGTCGGCGGGGAGCAGCATGGCAAGCTGCGCTGCGGCGCGCATGTCGCCCGCAGCCGCCGCCCGGATCAGCCAGGCGACCGCGGCACCAAAGTCGCGCTGCAGGCCTGCCACGCCGGCCGCGACGAGCTGCGCATACAGCGAGCAGGCCGTCGCGTCGCCGAGTTCGGCCGCGGCGCGCAACCTGCGCACGGCGGCAGCCGCATCCGCCGGGCCGCCGAGACCGGCCAGTTCCCAGGTCCCGAGCTGCACGGCAGCTCGCAGACTATGCGCCTGCGCCGCCTGCTGCAGCAGCTCGCGAGCCGCGACGGCATCGCCCGCGTTGAGCCGGCTCTGTGCTGCGGCCAGCAGTGCCTCGACGTTTTGCGACATCGACCTGGACCTCCGATCGCCGAGCAGCGACCCGCGTCGATATCGTACCCATAAATTGCCGACGGTGGCCCGGTGGTGCCGTGCGACCTCAGCCTTGACCGGTGCCGGACGTTCACCCAGAGTCCGCGGACCATGAGCGCGAACGACGTCGCCGCTGCGTTGTATCGGGACCTGCCAGGCGCGCTCTGGGTGCACCCCCAGCGCATCGACCTGCTCAGGGACGCGCTGCTCATGGTCCGCGTGGATCCCCGTACTCTCGAGCAAGCGAGCTTCATGGACGATCGCATCGTCACTCGCGATGCCGCCGCCGGCTGGTTCAACTGGTCGCAGGTGGCGGAGTGCCTGGGCGCCGGCTCCGCGGCCACGCCAGCGCATTACGTGTTCCATGTCGGGCACTGCGGTTCGACGCTGCTTTCGCGGCTGCTCGGCGAACTCGGCATCGCGCAGCTGCGCGAGCCGCTGCCGCTGCGCACGCTGGCTGAGGTGCAGGCGGATCTCGACGCCTTCGAATCGCGCTGGAGTCGCGCCACGTTTGCGGCGCGCCTGCCGCTGATCGCTGCACTCTTCGACCGTGGCGACGGACCGCGCCTGGTCAAGGCCACGAGTTTCTGCAATGACCTGGCGCCGGCCCTGCTCGCGACGAATTCCACGCGCCGCGCCACGATCATCTACACCCGCCTGCGCCCTTACCTCGCAAACGTGCTCGCAGGTTCCAACTCCCGACTCGACCTGCTCGCCGCGGCGCCACAGCGCCTGAAACGGCTCTCGGCCCGAACCGGCAGTCCGGTCGGCCGCCTCCACGAGATGTCGCCGGGTGTGCTCGCAGGCATGAGCTGGATCACCGAGACAGCATCACTCGCGGCAACGCTCGACGCGGAGCGACCGGGCCGCATGCTGGCCGTGGATTTCGATCAGTTCCTGGTGGACGTGCGCGCGGCGCTCAGGCGCGTCGCCGATCACGTCGCCGCGGGGATCGAAGACGCCGTCATCGCGCGTGCCGCGGCCAGTCCGACACTGACCCGTTACTCAAAGTCACCCGAGCACGCGTATGACCGCGAGCTGCGGCGAGCCGTGCTCGACGACGCGGAGCGCCGCTTTGGCGAGGAGATTCGCGCCGGCCTGTCATGGTGCACGCAACTGGCTGCACGGCAGCCGGTGGTCGCTCGAGCACTCGCCTTGTTCGACCAGCCCTGAGCCGGTCGGGCCACCGCGGATGGCTACGCGCTCAACGCGGCTCGCGGTATGCTTGCCCGGCTGACGCTCCCCTGCGCTCAACGACAGAGTTTCCAGCCATGTTCCTCGAGCTACCCGACGTGCTGACCGTGGGCGAAGTCCAGCGACTGCGCGAGATTGCGCGCGGCGCCAACTTCGTCGACGGCCGCATCAGCAACCCCCACAACCAGACCAAGCAGAACCTGCAGGTCGACACCCGCGATGCGGGCTTCCAGGAGTCCAGCCGGATCGTCGGCCAAGCGCTGCAGCGCAGTGATCTGTTCGTTCGCTTCGCGTTTCCGATGCGCGTGGCGACGCCCCTGCTCTGCCGGTACGAACCGGGAATGCACTACGGCAAGCACCCGGACGCCGCATTCCTGCCGATGCAACCGACCCCGCTGCGGTCGGATGTGTCCTGCACTGTATTCGTCGCGGATCCATCGGACTACGAAGGCGGCGAGCTCTGCATCCACCTCGGCAGTCGCCCGATCCTGGTCAAGGGCCTGGCCGGCAGCGCGGTGGTCTATCCTTCCACGACGATCCACGAGGTGCTGCCGGTGCGGTCGGGTGCGCGCCTCGTGTCGATCACGTTCGTGCAGAGCCAGATCGTCGACGAGAAGCAGCGCGAGCTTCTGTACACGCTCAACGAAGTCGCGGCGCTCGAAGGACTCAACATGCAGTGGGATAATCGGGTGCGCCTCGAGCACGTACGGCACAGCCTGCACCGGATGTGGGCCTCCTGAGGTCGCGACCACATGCGACTGCCGTTGGCATGAACGCGAACTTCCTGTTGGCCCGCGCCTCGACCGCTCTCGCCCGCCGGGACCTCGGCTCGGCGGTCGATAGTTGCCGCCAGGTCCTCGCGACCGATCCGGCGAATCCGGACGCGCTGCACCTGCTCGGCCTCGCGCTGCGGCAAGGCGGCGACCTTCCGGCGGCCACCGACCACCTCAAGCGCAGCATCGACCTCGCGCCGCGGCGCAGCGACTTTCGCGTCAATTTCGGCAACCTGTTGCGCAGCATCGGCCGCCTCCGGGATGCCGAGGAGCAGTACAGCATCGCGCTCGAACTCGAGCCGGGCTCGCGGATCGCGCGTCTCGCACTCGCCCGGCTGCTGAACGAAGGCGGCGCGCACGAGGCCGCCCGGGCCGAAGCGCAGAAACTGGTTGCGAGCGATGCGCGGGACGCCGAAGCCTGGACCGCGCTCGGGCAAGCCCAGCGCGCGCTCGGCGAGCCCGTCGCAGCGGAGGCTTCGCACCGTCGAGCGCTCGAGCTGAAGCCCGGCTACGGCGTCGCACGCCACAATCTTGGCGCGCTGCTCGGCGAGATGAAGCGTGCCGAGGAGTCCCTGGCGGAGCTCGATCGCGCAGCCGTTGCAGGGATCGCCGGCGGCGAGTTGCAGTTCAACCGCGGCCGTGCGCTGATGGAGCTCGGCCGGCTGGACGAAGCGGAAGCCGCCTTGGCGGCGGCGGCGACGGCGGCCCCACGCGACGTGCGGTCGCAGGCGCTGTTGGCGCGATTGCGTTTCATGCGGGGCGACCCGGAGTTCACTCGTGAACTCGCGGCCGCGGCGTCCCGGTTCAGGGAGCCCGCGCTGCTGCTCGCGCTCGGCGACCTGCTGCGGCGCGGAGGCCAGCTCGCGGCGGCAGAGGACATCGTGCGCTCGCTGCTCGCCGAGCAGGGCTGGGCGCCGCAGCCCGCCGCGGCACTCGCCGTGCTATTGCAGGAGCAGGGCCGGCTCGACGAGGCGGAACAGCAGGCGCGCCAGGCCTCGGCCGCACGACCGGACGATCCCGTGCTCGCGGAGAACATGGTCGCCATCCTGCTGCAGAGGGGCGAGGCTCGCGAGGCGCTCGAACGAGCGCAACGCGAGCGCCGTCGCGCCCCACTCGACCAGCGCTGGCTGGCGTACGAGGCCACAGCAGCACGACTGCTCGGCGACCCCCGCTACGAGGAACTCTACGATTACGCCCGGTTCGTCCGGCCGTTCGACCTCGAGCCGCCCGTCGGCTTCGACTCGATCGCGGCGCTGCATGCAGCGCTGGTGCCGCGGCTGGTCGAGCGCCACCGGCTGCAGGCGCACCCGCTCGACCAGAGCCTGCGACTCGGCACCCAGACGACGCGCAGCCTGCTTGCCGATCCAGACCCAGTGATCCGCGCGTTCGTCGCAGCGCTCAAAGCACCGATCGCGGCTTATCGCGACGCAATCGGCCACAGCGAGTCACATCCTTATCTTACGCGCAACCTCGGCCGCACCCGGCTGACGGGGTGCTGGTCCGTGCGGCTGCGGCGCGGCGGATTCCACGTCAATCACATCCACCCGGAGGGCTGGATCAGTTCGGCCTATTACGTCGAGGTGCCGGAGGAGGTACGCGACACGGAGGCGCGGAGCGGCTGGATCAAGTTCGGCGAGCCGCGCATGGCCGTGCCGGGCGCCGGGCCGGCGCATTTCCTGCAGCCCGCGGCAGGACGACTGGTGCTGTTTCCGTCCTACATGTGGCACGGCACCATGCCGATCCACGGCGACGAACCGCGCATGACGATCGCCTTCGACGCGGTCACGGAACCGGAATAGGTGCCACCGACGACGTTACGGTCATTGTCCACACATGCCCATGCCTTTCGGGCAGTTTAAGGTCGTCCGACGCGCGTCCTCGACCATCTCCTGCGACGCCACCACGAGCGCCTCGTATTGATCCGGCGTCACGCAGCGCTCTTCGGTTCGAACTCGCGAACCGGTCTGGATCTGCTTCGTGCACCAGTAGACAGTCTCGTCCTTCATGACAACGCGCCAGCCGCCCGGCGGTTTGCGCTGGACCTCGACGGGCGCGGCTGTCTTCGCCTCGGTCGCTGCGGGCTTGGCCGCGGACGGCTGCGCGTCACCGGCATGGACGAGGCATGGCATGCCGGCCGCCGCGAACAGACTCAGGATCCAGATTCGTTGCAGTTTGCGGATCATGAGCTTCACCCCTCGGTTGATGGGATGCGGGTCCGTGCGGCCGCGGCGCGGCCGGCCAGGCTGCAGTCATTACCCGCCTTTCGGCGGCGGCGAAGCGCGACGGAGGTCGTCCACGACTGCCTGTGACTCCCTTTCGAGCGCGTCGTGCTGGTCCGGCGTCATGCAACGCTCTTCGGTACGAATTCGCGAACCGGTCTGGATCTGCTTCGTGCACCAGTAGACCGTCTCGCCCTTCATGACGACGCGCCAGCCGCCCGGCGGGTGGCGCTTGGCCGCACCGTCGGTGGCCGTCGGTGCCGCGGTCGCCGCAGGCTTGGACGAGGACGCCTGCGCGTCGTCCGCTCGGGCGAGGAACGGCACGCCGGCCGCCACGAGCACGGTCAACATCAAGATTCGTCGCAGCGTGCGGGTCATGAGTTTCACCCCCGAAACCGTTCATGGCCAATTCTGGCGAGTATATACACACCGGATACGGTGATCCCAGCCTCGCCGCGAGTCTCACCGCTATGGCGTCATCTCACCCGGCGCACGCGCGTCGCGACCTCGCTCGCCGTCACCAGCAGGAACGAACCCAGGGACGCCTCGCGGATCGTGATGTCGTCGTCCACGGCCACCCGGGCCCGCGACATCGTCTCGGTTTGCAGCCAGACCTGATCGTTATCGAGGGTTACGACAAAGCGGCCATCGCGCTGCCGCTCGACGTGCCGGATCCGTGCCGTTATGCGCTGCGGGGCTGCCTTCGCCGCTTCAGGATCCAGGTTCCGCTTGGTCCATTTCGACAGGCCGAAGTCCGCCTCAGCGCTCGCGGCGGCGACCCCGGCCCCGGCGGCGCCCGTCGATCCTGCGGCCACGACGGCTTCGGCGGGCGCGCCGGCTGCGACGGTCGCAGGCGGGGCAGCCGGTGCGAGTGACTTGACCTCGGGGACGACCGGAGATTCAGGTTCCGGCCGACCGTACTCGGCGTCGTAGCAGGCGAGACGGCCCAGATCGTCCGCTACCGCGGCACAACGATGCCCAAGTTGATCCGTCGCGGACGCAGGCCCGTTCCAACAGCAGGCCACGATCGCCCACGCGACGACCCGCATCCACGCCCCGTCGACCATTGCGCCACCTCACCGCCGTAACTGGTTGATGGCGGCATTATGAACGGCACCGGTGGCTCGCGTCAGGTTCTGCCTTGACGGTCGCCGTGCCGGGAGGATCTACTTCCGCCTTCATGGAAACGAGGACGCCCGAGTTGAACGCATCCGACGAATCAGCGGCGCCGGTCGGCGCGGAGACCGAGCCCGAGGGCCGGCCGCTGGCGATCGACCCGCGCCTCAAGGTGGAGGTAATTGCGGCGGTCTGCGGCCGCTTTGGTCGTGTCCACGTGCCGGGGGTGCTTGAGAACACGAGCGCACTCGGAATCTACGAGGCCCTCGCCGCCGACCTGCCCTGGCAGATGCACTACAACGACGGCGAGCAGGTTTTCGATATCCCGGCCGGGCAATTCGATGCGCTGCCCGCGGAAGAGCGTGGCGCGCTGTTGCGCGGCATCTACCTGCGCGCGCGGCTCGGCTTCCAGTACCTCTACGACAGCTTCGCGATCTCAGATCACTACGAACGCGGCGAGCACATGGATCTCCCGCTGATGCGCGTGTTCGAGTTCCTGAACTCGGAACCAGTCCTCGAATTCGCGCGACGTGCCACCGGCGTGCGCGAGATCCGCAGCGTGGACGCCCAGGCGACACGTTATCGCTCGGGGCACTTCCTGACGGCACACGACGATCGGGATGAGGTGAAGGGCCGTGTAGCGGCGTACGTTCTCAACCTCACGCCCGGCTGGCGCACGGACTGGGGCGGCATCCTGCAGTTCATCGACCAGGGCGGCCACGTGGCCGAGGGCTACATGCCCGTGTTCAACGCCTTGAACCTGTTCCGGGTGCCACTGCTCCACTCGGTGAGCCTGGTCGCGCCATTCGCGGGTGGTGTGCGCCTCAGCATCACGGGCTGGTTCCGGCGCTGACGCTCACTGGGCCACGCGCGACCCGCAGCCCGGCCGGCGGCAGTGCCGGATCGCCATATCGCCCGACGGCCATAACTTGAGGTGAAATTCACGCTGTCGGTAGTCGATGACAAAACGTTCGAGGCTGCCTATCAGATCCATGCCGATCAGCAGCGCCGGCTCGTCCTCGAGGCCCCAGATCTCGAACACGTGCAGATCGCCGAACGTCACCGGTAGATCGCGCAGGCGCGCCTCGCCGATGCGAATCATGGGCGCCAGGAAGGAAACACCATCCTGGGTTCCGGGGGTCGCACCGATTACGACGGCGTCCTCGACTCGGTCACCTGCGCTGAGCCGGCCCTGCAGTGCATCGCGCAGTGGGGCGTTGCCCAGCGTGCGCTCCGCGCCGGTGTCGATGATGATGCGAACGGGCAAACGACCAATGCGTCCGTTCACCATCAGCAGACCACCTCGCTCGATCCGGGCAGGCACCACGAGGTACTCGCTCGGCGCACGCCGGCCCGTCGAGGGGCGCACCGTGACGCTATCCTGCGCGAAATTCACGTCGACCCGGGCGCTCTGCAGCCCCTCGACGCCGAGGATACCGTCTGCATCCGCAAGCACATTCGCCGGCAGCACCGGCATGCGGATGTGCTTCAGGACGACGTCGCCGACCCGCAGGCTAGCGACATCCACGATCGGCAGCGTCGCCGCGCCCGTGACACCGTGGACGACGACCGACGAAGTGCCGATCGCAACCAGTCCGAGTTCCGCCGCGACCAGCGGCGACAGTGCGGATCGATTGGCGCCGGTGTCGAGGATGAATCGGTAGGGCCCACGCCCGTTGATCTCGACCTCCGCAAGCACGCGCCCGATCCGGTCCCTTTCCACGGGTTTCGAATAGAGCGGCGCCGGATCGGCCGGTTCCTGAGGCGGCGCCGCCCGCACGTCATTGGCAGTCGATTGGCCGTGGGCCGCGAGCACCAGCAGAGTCGCCGCGATAGCGGCGGCGCGCGGTCGCCAGTTGGCACGTGAACCGGTCATGCTCGCACCGGCAGCTCCGCGCTCTTGCGCACCGTGCGCAACGCAAAGCTCGACTGCACACGCGCCACGCCGGGAAGCCGCGTCAGGTGCTGGCTGTGCAAACGCTCGAAGTCGGCGGGGTCGGTGACGACAACCCGCAACAAGTAGTCCTGCTGGCCGGTCATCAGGTAACACTCCATCACTTCAGGCACCCGCCGGACGGCCTCCTCGAAGGCGGCAAGATCGGCCTGCTCCTGTCTATTGAGCGTGATACTCACGAATACGTTCCCCGGCAGGCCCACCTTGGTCTGGCTGACGAGCGCGGCGTAGCGGTCGATCACGCCGGCCTCCTCGAGTGACCGCACCCGCCGCAGGCAGGCGGACTCGCTCAGGTGGACCTTCTCGGCGAGCTCGCGGTTGGTGAGCCGCCCGTCCCGCTGCAGCTCCGCCAGGATGGTTCGATCGGTGCGATCGAGCTTCATACGCAGATTCTGCCTGTCTGGCCGATAATTACAGAATTATATTGCGCTGAGACCTCGATTCGGCGCCTAAATTGCACGATTCAGCGCAGGCAGGCGCGTATCCTCGCGGCCAAACAACCAGCATCCGTAAGGGGGAGCTGTCATGCGCGTCGGTGTGCCCAAGGAAATCAAGATCCACGAATACCGGGTCGGTCTCGTGCCGGCCGCGGTCCGCGAACTCGTCGAGTCGGGCCACGAGGTGCTGGTGCAGACCGGCGCCGCCGCCGGCATCGG
>Ga0209254_10004703_pt1 | contig 12513 bp, 9 predicted proteins | sample FrelakmetDIP11DI_FD_187148 | JGI IMG/M metagenome (GOLD analysis project Ga0209254, IMG submission 187148) | Freshwater lake sediment microbial communities from the University of Notre Dame, USA, for methane emissions studies - DIP11 DI (SPAdes)... | ecosystem: Environmental > Aquatic >...
TCCTGGATCATACGCTGCTGGAGTCTATTTTTTGATCTGGGCGAAGCTTTGCCTGGATGACAATGAAACCCAGAAAGCGGATGAATACCTCAGGTTAGCTTTCAGAATTGCGAATCAATTAAATTTCCCTGACCTGATTGTATTTGTTCGAAATGAAAAAAGTCGCTATTTCCGCACCAAAGGACAGTTATCAATCGCGTTAACCTGGTCGAAGGACGCGATGAATTTTTCGAAGCGGATTAAGAACCCATTTCTTTTAGGTCACGCTTTGATTGAGCTGGGACAGGTTTTCTGGTTATCGGGTGATTATCAAACCGCAGAAAAACACTTATCAAATGCTGCCCTGCAATTAAAACGGGCAAATTCACCCCTCGATTCCACCCGGGCGGAATTTTTATTGGCTGCTCTCTACCAAGCACAGAATAATAAGAAAGCGGATGATCTATTCATTCATGCTACCGATGCGCTCATAAGAAATGGGTATTCATCGATCCTATTCCGGGATAGAAAATTGGTATATCCAATGGTCGCAGGATATTTAAAGAAACCGGGGAATGATACTCACGAAAAAGCCAATGCCCTTCTGGATATTTTCATACATTCCCCCTCCATTCCCTTGCGCATCCTGGGTCTCGGAAAATTCAGAGTATGGCTGGGCCAGCATCTTTTACCCGACCAACCCTGGTCAAGAAGGAAATCGGGGGCTCTTTTCCGGTTTCTTTTATTGCAACCGGATAGAACTGCCTCCAGGGATGTTGTTATGGATGAGCTTTGGCCAGGTCTGGACGTTAATTCCGCTGCAGATACCCTCTACCAGGCGACCTCCACCCTGAGAAGGATTTTTGAACCTGATCTCCCGGAAAAATTCCCATCCCGATATATGGTGATTGAAGGAGAAAGGGTAAGCCTGAAATTACCGCCAGGCTCCTATACAGATTTTGATCATTTTGAAAAAGAATTACCTTCCGCAATTAAGAACCGTAAAACTGAAGATTTACAGGTTCTTTTAGCCTTGCATGAGGGTGAATTATTCCCGATGGATTGCTATTCCGATTGGGTCTCGGAAAAAAGAAACCAATTGGAGACTCTTTACCTGCAGGGTCTCCATAATCTGGGTATGTTATATCTGATAAACCAGGAATATTACCTGGAACAAGAGGTCAGTCGGAAGATATTGCGCATTGATCCCTGGAATGAGGATGCTGTTCTTATGGGGATGCAGGCTTATCTCGGATTAAATAATGCCCCCCGGGCATTGATTTTCTATGAAGATTTTAAAAAGTCTCTTGAAAATGAACTGGGGATCAAACCTCGATCAGATTTACGGGAATTGGCCGAAGAAATCACCACCCGCTAGGACTAATTTGATTTATCAGGGCATTTGCTCTTCCCAGAGGGAAGTATTGTTGATCAAACCTGTCAGTTCTTAGTCAGTCCAACGAAGTATTCTATTGCTTAGATAACATCCTTCGGTATGGAAAACGAAGGGGCTCCTACCGGGTCTTCAAAACCTCATTTTTGGGCAAAAATGAGGTTTTGATTTAATTCCGGTTTTTTAACGCTTCCCAGCTACCAAAGGTTTCATCAGCTCAATGAATTCTTCCCACTCTTCCTTAAAGAAATGGACCGTGACGTTATTGATATCGAGATGAAATGTTGTCTCGCCATCAGGCTCTTCAACTCTCCAGGCCAGGAAGTTCTCGGTCTGTGATATATCTTCTGTTCGGGGATCTTTTTGTTCTGCCATTTTTCCTCCTAGATAAAGTATACGATTTGAGTTCACCTTTTTTAATTGCTCGAATAACCATCCAACAAATGATTATTCTTTCTTTTGATGGAATACCCTATTAAAAAATTCTTTAATTTTCCGGCCAAATATTTTTAATCCCTGGATGATGGGGGAATTCATTTTCGGGGAGTGGAGGGTTTCAAATCCTATCCAGGGATCTTCATCCATCATCTTTTTAGTGATGTAATCCAATCCAAGTTTCAGCGTAGCAAGGATGGGGGCTGCCAGGAGTAATCCAATGAATCCGAATAAATTCAACCCGATCAAGGCAGCCACTAGAATCGCTGCAGGGTGCAGTTTTAGGGCATCTGCCATGAAACGGGGTTGTATCATCTGGTCTATGATCTGATCAATAATATAGGAAGCAAGGATCACGAATCCTGCATAAAGTACCGGGGGCAAGCTGAAAGGATTCGATACCTGGAAATAAGCGACAAAGGCCATGGTGACGTAAACTACAAAAGGTCCGATCCATGGAATAAACCGGGCAAGAGCGGCCATCAATGCAAGTCCAAAGAAAAAATTCACACCCAATCCACCCAATAAAACCAGGTAAATCAAAAATGCGAGGAAGACGATTAAAAGCTGCCCGCGTAAAAAGGCATTCCAGATATGGCCTAATTCTTCCCGGATCCGGTTGAAATCATTTTCAAATCCAGGGATATTTAGCCTGATCATATTCGAACGTTGTCCTCCTGTTTCGGAAAGAACAAAGAAAGATATCAATATTGAAAAAAATGTCCACGTAACCAGATTGATCGCCCCGGAAGCTATCGTTGTAATAACATTTCCTATCCTGTTTAATACCGGCTGGATGAGGGAAACCGCGTCATTCACGATTGAAGTCAGGTCAAGTTGTGGGACAGAAATGAAGAAAGGCCCGATGATAACGGGCTGTTGTTCAAGGTCATTTAGAAATTGGGGAAAATTGCGGATCGCGTCTTCAATAAAATTCACCAAGTTTTGCAATTGTCCGATCAAATTGTATCCACCCCAGGTCAATAAGGCGATTAATCCCAGTACAACAACCAGGTAAACCAGGATTACTGAAAGCCTCCAATTAATGTGGAGTTTTTTATGTATAAAGGATGAAATGGGATGCAAAAGATAGGCTACGATAAACGCGATTAACACAGGGGCAATCAGGTATTGGAAACGCGCCAGCATCAAGACAAACAAAGCCAGCAGTGATAACGCCACTACGAGTTTGGTCGTCCTCCCCCAAGGGGGTGATATGGCAGGCGGTTTTTCCATTATTTTAATCCGGAAAAAAGTAAATCCTTACATGAATTCTAGCGTCATATCCATGAAATTGCAACGAACTGGTAAATGATCGATTTAAATAAAAAGGCTGGGTATTCCACCCAGCCGTATCAAAGCAATCAAGATTAAAAACACACGCCCGGATTTATCGAGTTAAAAATCCCGCCAAAAAGCTGACACCACATATTCAAGCTATCAATTAGCACGATCGGGCATATACACAGAACCAGGATCACCAAAGCCACAATGATCAATATTTTCAACCAGGATGGCATTTTTGAAGCTCCACCAGGTTTTACTTCCTTTTTAGCAGGTTTGGATTGTGCTTGTGGATTCGGGGTAGAATATGACTGTTGAACCTGGGATTGTGGAGCCGGTGTCGCAGGTGGTTGATAAATCGGTACTGCGGCTTGAGGGGCAGATTGAGCAGGCGGAGGGGTATAAAGAGGGGTTTTTCCTGATGCAGGCGCGATGGGAGCTTTTGGCGCTGCAGCGCTGTTCACAACTGTCGCGTTAGGATCCACCTGGACTGATTCAAATAATACGCTAACATGCTCCCCAAAATTTATTACTTCTCCGGGTCGGAGTAAATACGGTCCGGAGATTTTTTGTCCATTGACGAAAGTCCCGTTTGTGGATCCCAGATCCTCGATAATATAGCCCCCATTTTGGAAGAACAAGCGGGCATGTCGCCTGGATATCTCGGGGTCGCTTATCGGGATATCAGCTGTCTGTTCCCGGCCGACAATCAATTCATTTTTATCGAGAATGAATTCCTTGCCTACATCCACCCCTGAGCGGATGACCAGGCGAAAATTGGTGGCCATATTTTCCTCCTGTTATCTGCGATTATGTCACTAGTTTAGTCAAGAAAAGAGTTGCTGTCAATAACAGAAAAGTCCCCACCATGTCGTGTGCAGCATAGTTTTGAACCTGCTTTCGCAGGACAGAGCCTGACCCGTTCTTCACGCCTTGGCCGAAGCCTATCGCGTGGTCTCCGAGAGTTCAAGCCCTATTTTAATTAGTGTTGGCTCAAAACCGATGTTGCTGCATCACGAACACAGCAGGGCAATTTCCTTATACCATGAATTATACTCACTGCACAGGAATTTATTAATTCAAGGGTTATCTTTGAAATTTGACAAAATACCCCTATGGTATAATTTTCAACTTGCTGCCAATAATCGGAAACGAGAAAAATGGACGATACCAGTAAACAAAACCCTCAAAAACTCTGCCCGACCTGCGGATCGCGTGTAAGCGAAAACGCAGTCAAATGCTCGGTCTGCGGGCGAAACCTGGCCCAGCCTGTGGCGGCAAGCAAATCAAAAACTTCAAGCGTTAATGAACCTCGATTACCCGAGATAACGCTCAATCTTCCCATCGCCCTCGGGTTGCTGATCCTCGTTTTAGCCATCGGGGCAATCATTACTTTTTTTGCGCTTCGAGCCACCGGTTCGGTCAGTCCCCCCACTCCGGTTCCGACAAGCACAATCACCCTTACCCCTACAACAGTTCCCACTGAAACTCCAACCTTTACGCCGCAGCCTACGCCGACCTTGCTTCCACCGATCGAGTATTCGATTAAGGAAGGGGATAGCTGCCTGTTGCTCGCAGCAATATATAAAGTATCAGTATTCAGCATTGCAGACATAAATCGCTTACCACCCGATTGTGGTGTTTTAAGCGTTGGACAGAGGATTCTCATCCCTCAACCTACCCCCACTCCATCTCCCATTCCTTCGTCCACCTTATCCTCTTCGCAGGCAACACAATCAGCCTGCCAGACATTGAGTTACACCGTTCAATCCGGGGATACCCTTGCTGGCATCGCCGCTTCTTACAGTGTGGATATTGAAGCGTTACGCAGCTGGAATGGACTGCCGACCGATAATCTTTTTGCAGGCGCTAATTTGATCATTCCCTTATGCGCCCGCCTGCCGACCGCTGGCCCTACACCAACCCCGACCACTCCTCCTCCTTACCCGGCTGCGAACTTGTTGCTCCCCCAGGACGGTTCCGCCTTTACCGCAGGGAATGATTCCGTCACACTTCAGTGGGCATCAGTGGGTGTGCTGCGTCCTAATGAAGCTTATAACGTAATAATAGAGGACCTTACAGAAGGTTCAGGCCGACGTCTCGTGGATTATGTTACAGATACCCGCTATATCATCCCGGTCACTTTCCGTCCGACAGATTCCATGCCGCATGTGATCCGATGGAACATACAGCCAGTTCGCCAGACCGGAACTGATGCGGAAGGCAAGCCAATCTGGCAGATTGCCGGCTCGTTGAGCACACCGATGGTATTCAGCTGGTCGGGTCTTGGAATCGCCAGCCCAACCCCAGTCAAATGATCCAAAAACGCCTTCCCTCGGGAAGGCGTTTTTTATTAATCGTAGATTTATTGATCTTGAAGAAATCGGGTTGCCTGAATCGCAGCGGCTGCGCCCATCCCGGCGGAGGTGATAACTTGCCGGTAATGCGGGTCGGCAACTTCGCCGGCAGCGAATACCCCCGGAACGCTGGTCCGCATCCGGTCATCAGCTAAGAGATACCCATGATCGTCGAGCGCAAGCTGGCCGGTAAACAACTCAACGTTAGGCGTATGACCTATGAAAATGAACACTCCTTCAAAACCGGCAGTGTTTACCTCACCGGTTTTAACATTTCGGAGCTTGATACCTTCGACTTTTTCATTTCCTACGATTTTCAGAGGAATGGTATCCATCATCAAATTGATCTTCTTCTCTTCCTTTACCCGTTTTTGAAGGATCGCGCCAGCACGAAAAGCATCCCTGCGGTGAATGATCGTTATGGAAGATGCAAAACGAGTCAGGAAAAGCGCCTCTTCCAATGCACTGTCTCCACCGCCGATGACAGCAACCTTTTTATCCTTGAAAAAGAATCCGTCGCAGGTTGCACAATAAGAAACGCCCTTGCCGGTTAATTCTTTTTCACCCGGAATTCCGAGTTTATTTGGGCTCGCACCGGTGGCAATGATTAAAGTTTCAGCGAGGTATTGAATACCTTCGGTTGTAATAACAAAAGGGTGTTTGGATAGATTTACTGCTGTTGCTAATCCGAATTCAGTACGGGCCCCGAATTTCTCAGCTTGTTTTTGAAATAATTCACCCAGCTCCATCCCGCCGATTCCTTCAGGGAAACCGGGATAATTCTCAATTGTAAAGGTCAAGGCAGCTTGTCCACCTAAGGTGGATCCGGTTAAGATTAATGGCTTAAGTTCTGCGCGGGCTGCATACAATGCAGCCGACCACCCTGCAGGGCCGGACCCTAAAATCAGAACTTTGACTTTCTCTGGGTTTTCAGCAGGTTTTTCCGATAATGATGAGTTTAGAGATAATTTCACAGGGAGACTCCAGAATAATTCAGTATTTATTGGATGAAGAACAACAGGTTTTGTTACAAATCAGCCACCTGATCCGTAATTTCCAGGGCTCGGTCCAGGATACTCACTCCCTCAGCGAGTTGATCCGGGGTGATAATCAGAGGCGGGATCACAAGCACTGTATGCCAGTGGGTATAGAGGAATAGACCCTGATCCAGGCATTTCTGGCGAAACGCGTTCATTGTGGAATTTGATCGACCATAGGGTGTTAGCGGTTCTTTGATCTTTCTGTTTTTCACCAACTCCAGAATCCCAAACAATCCTATCGACCGGACTTCTCCAATCGAAGGATGGTGGTCAGCCAGCTCCGCGAGCATGTCTGCCATCACTTTCCCGGTCTCGCCGACTTTTTCGACCAATTTATCTTCCTGCATCACCTTAATTACAGCAATCGCTGCTGCCAACGATACAGGATGACCATTATATGTGAGCCCCCCTTCAAACACCTTTTCATTAAAAGTTGAGGCAACTTCCTCCGTCATGGCTACAGCCCCGAGGGGTGCATACCCGGAGGTCAGTCCTTTTGCCATGGTCATAATATCAGGGCTGACAAGCCAGTGGTTAACAGCAAACCATTCGCCAGTTCTGCCAAATCCGCTCATAATTTCATCACATATCATCAAGATCCCATACTGGTCGCATAACAACCTCACGCCTTCAAGGTATCCTGGCGGGGGAACCAATACCCCATTTGTTCCCGTCACCGTCTCGATCAAGATTCCGGCAATGGTATTGGGATCTTCAAACCGGATAATCTCTTCTAGATGATTCAGGTAATCCAGCGTAAATTCCGCATCTGGAATTTGCTGGTTTGTGCGGTGAAAAGTTGACCGGTAGCGGTATGGATCAAGAAAATGAACCACTCCCGGCATGACCATTGGTTCCCACGCGGTTCGACGTGGATCTCCGGTTAAGGCTGCTGCGCCGAGCGTGGCTCCATGATAGGACCGGTATCGTGCCAGGATTTTGAATTTCCCCGTTCGAGCTCTGGCCATTTTTATTGCGTTTTCGTTGGCATCCGCCCCACCAAGGGTATAAAGAAATTTGGTCAATCCCCGGGGGGTGATCTCTGCCAATTTTTTCCCAAGCACCGCCCGGGGTTTCGTGGCCATCCCCGGACCGGCAAAGGGCAATTCGCGTATCTGATCCACCATCGCTTCAATGACTCTCTCATCACCGTGGCCGATATTAACATTCATGACCATGGAATTGAAATCGAGATATCGTTTTCCCTGGATATCCCAGAAGTAAACTCCTTTGGCATTTTTTATTGGGATCGGATGAACTTTTTTCTGGGCAGACCAGGTCCAAAAATTGTGTTCAAGTGATAGTGGTAGTATATCTAAATCATCAAGCTCGATCATGGCTTCCAATCCTCAATTAGGATCGCGCGGGCGGGTGCCCCCTCGGTTTCTCCAAGTTTGATCGGAAGGCAAATGAGTGTATAAATCCCGGGCGTAATTTTTGAGAGGTCGGCACCTTCCAGCAAGATCATCCCTGCTTCAAGGAGTATGTCGTGTACCGGTTTTGATGAATCAAATGGCGCTACTGAAAGGTAATCGATCCCCACAAGTTGCATGCCGAGGTCAACAAGTGCGCTCGCCCCATCTTCACTAATCCCAACAAAATCACGGTCGAATTCATATTCAGATCGCAGCCAAAGTCCGGAGTTCCTGGTTTTAAATAAGACGCGCGGGATCTCCGGGGATATATTTGTTCCGGAAATCACGCTGGCTGTTATCTTTTCAATTTCTTCGCCCACCTGGATAACCTGGCACGCTCCGACCAATGTATCAAGTGAAAGTGCGTCCACCTTGATCCCTTCCTGGACGAAGTGATATGGCGCATCAATGTGGGTTCCCGTATGGACCCCCATTTTCATTTGGGAGAGATTGTCCATATCCCCATTTTCGATCCTTTCAACTCTTTCCAACCAAACGTTGGTATCCCCTGGCCATACCGGGATTTTCGGTGTGATCGTCAGCGAGATATCGTGAATTTTCATAGGTCCTCCAAAATCAATTTTATTTTACATTACCAACCGCTTGCTGAAAAAATATCTGAAAGGAACTGACTTCGTTCCTCGGCGGTCATCGTTCTTGGTTGGGCATAATCTTCCAGCATCCCAGTAAAAACCAAGGTGCTGATATATTTCCCATCATAAAAGAAATGCTTGTCATAGAATTCCCTTCGGGTTCCAACCACCGGGTAATCCATCTGGTCGAAGAAAAGATTTCCCAAACCATAATGGATCAGTCCATTCTGGCTAAATGCGAAACCCTGGGGGAAATGCGCCTGACTGCCGCTTACAATATCTGCACCCGCTTCAGAAAGTGCATCGAGGTGCATTTTTACATCGGGAACTGGCATGGATTCATAGTTTTCCTGGTCTTGCAGGGTGGCAATCACCAGCACACCTTCAGCCTTCAATTCCTTGATCTTTGCATGGAATTCCTCAAAATCACAGCTTGCCGCGCCGGGGGAATCCTCGGTAGCCCAAACGAAAGGTTGTCCAACCGGATTGCATCCAATGAACGCGATTCTGTTGCCGTTGTGTTCAATGATCAGCGGTTCCCGCGCATCTTGAAGATTTTCTCCTCCCCCAAAGGTCTTGATATCATACTCCTTATAAAGATTGAAAGAGTTGATAAATCCATCAGGGTTATAGTCCATCAAGTGGTTTCCGGTCAGTTCCACAATATCCACGTCCATTTCTACCAGCAGTCGGATATATTCCGGATTGCTGCAAAAACGGAGGTTGATGAACCAGGGATCTGGTGTTGGACAATCGGGAGTGAAAGATACTTCGTTGCTGATATGGGTGAAATCCGCATCCCTGAGAATGAAGCCGATTTTCTCCCCAGGATAACTAATCCCTTTCGTCTCCATCCTTTCAGCTGTGGACCGCACCAGCGCAGTCGTACCAGTCATCATTACCGAGGTCATCAACCCCGAGTTGAAATTTGTTGCAGGAATACTTAAACCTTTTTGAAGCGCACTCTGGGAATGAAGATTATTCGGGTTAGATATTAGCGAAAAGTTAGCTTTAAGTGGATAGGTCTCCAAATTAAAATCGCTGCGAAGTGGGGATTTTCCGTCAACCTCCAGCACCTTCAGTCCGGGTTGAATATGCTCGAAAGGAACGAGCGCCCAGCTTCTTTTCTGCCAGGAGATTTCTAACAAACTCTCCTGCTCAATAACCTTTACTGCAGTATCAGATGCTTTGCCCCAGAGAGATTCAAAGACATCCCGGGTTTCCTGGGTCATCAGGATCGGTTTTTCTGGAAAAATACTCTCGTTTTCCCCGTTCCAGACACTTTCGATGTCTGCAAGGCTAACCCCATCCGTGATGGTTGGAAATGGGCCTACCAAAGCATATATCCATGAAGAATCGGCGTTTACAATACTTGAAGGTTCAAGAAAATAATTTGCGGTTTCTCTTGAGCTGCTGATAATGAATTTTTCCAATCCACTCATTCCTGTTTTCAACTCCGAAGGCACAGCGGGTGAAATCCAGATGGAGGGAGTTGATTTAGTCGGGGTGATCGTCGGTTCATGTGGAGGGAGAAGAGTTGGAGTGAAAGGGGTAGTAAATATTCCGCTGCAAGCAGTAAAAACCAACGCTAGAAATAAGAAAATGAACCGAAATTTCATTCTTGGTGATCCCCTGCCCTGGGGAGATATTTTTGCATGATGATTTTACTCTCTTCTTCTGTCATCGGTCGGGGTTGAGCCTCGTCCTCCCGGATGATCCCGATTGGTTGGATCGCGATGAGGTGGTTATTATAAAAAAAATACCTGTCAATAAATCCGGTCCGCTGGATCTTGTCCATCTGGTCGAAAAAAAGATTTCCCAGACCATAATGAATAAATGTATCTCCGAAAAAAGCCATCGATTGAGGGCAATGTGCCTGGCTTCCGCTGACAATGACCGCGCCTGCCTGGGCTGCTCGCTGAAAATCGCCTCGCTGCGGTGGTAACGGTTCGGATTGACAAGTTTCCATATGCTGGAAGGTCACGATCGGGTTGTAACCTTCGGTTATTAATTTATATATCTGAGATTCAATCTTTTTCATTTCACAAGGATTGGATCCAGGGGTGTTCTCTGTGGCAAGATCATAATCAGGTCCCACTGCGTTGCAGCCCAAAAACGCAATTTTGTTTCCATTGATCTCAAGTTTTAGAGGTTCACCGGCCTCAGCGAGATTCTTTCCGCCTCCATAATACTTCAATCCTTCCTCCTGGTAAGTATCCAGGGTTTTCAGGAAGGGACTGGCTCCAAAATCCATGACATGGTTGCCGGTTAATTCAATGACATCCGTACCAATGGCATTTAGCAGATCCAAATATTCAGGTCTGCTGCAGAATTTCATCCCGGAGGATTTCATCGCACAGTCATCTTTGAAAGATATTTCGTTACTGATATGAGTAATATCTGCGCTTGATAACAGCGAACCGATTTTTTCTACTGGATAAATGGATCCCTTCTCATCCATAAGCTTCCCGGTACCGCGCGTCAGCGCGGTCGTTCCGGTAACAATGACAGAAGTCAGGTTTTTTGGATAAAAGTTAGTGGAGGGAATATAAAAGTCTTTGTCCGTTACCAAAGCCTGAATGGCGTCGGAATGTCCAATAAGCTCGAACTGGATGGTCAGGTCAGAATCTGGCAAAGCCTGCCAATCTTTAATTTGCCATTTTGGATTAACTGCTTCAAAAGGCAGGAGAGCAAAACTTGCAGCTTCCCCCTCCACCTGACTAAATAATTCCGCTTCATCAGTTACTTCCAGCATTTTGCAGTTCAGTTTAGGTGGGATTCGCTCAAAAAATGCTAGTTTAATTTCGCTGGTCAAAAACAAGGTCAGGCATTCCAACCCAGGGTTGGCACTTAGCCGAGGAAATACTGTGGCAAACACATAATGCCATTGCGAAATTGGAGAGGCTCCCTTTTTAGCCGATCCTTTTTCAAGAACAACATTTGCCAGTTCTTTCTTTGTGACCACACGTACCCCTTTTGGCAAATTCATCTCTTCCCTCAACCCCGCCGGTACTTCATCCGAGATGAAGAATCGGACTTCATTGATTGGAAAAAGAGTTGGCTTGGGAGTAAGGGTTGGGGGAATAATTCCGGCCTGAGGGGTGGAAGGATTTTGAAATGCGTGGTTCTCCAGCCCGGGAAGATTGCAGCCGCAAAGGGAGAAAAGGCAGAAAAGTGAAATGATGGCTGAAGGTTTGAATTTACGGGTAATGGGATTAAATATGCTCATTAGAAGGCAACTTCTTCTTAATTACCCGCAATTATACCTTTCCCGTCCCATTCTATTTTTTGATAGCTCCTGATAGTCAACTGCCCTATAATTCAATCAAGATAACATAAAAACAGGTGAGCGGATGCGTGAAGTTGCGATTGCGGGAACCGGGCAGACAAAGATAGAAGAACAATGGGATAAATCCCTTCGCGAGCTAGCCGGGGAGGCAGCCCTTTGCGCGCTGGAGGCTTCCGGGCTCAACCGGGTGGACGCGGTTTTTATCGGGAATATGATGTCCAGTTCGGCAAACCACCAGCAGCACCTGGGTCCGTATATTGCTGATTGGATTGGTATGCGCTTCAGTGAAGCATTCAGGATCGAAGCTGCCTGCAGCTCAGGCGCTGCTGCGTTTCGCACAGGTGTGATGGCGATAGCGTCCGGTGAGTTGAATTCTGTGCTGGTGGTCGGGGTGGAAAAAATGACGGATTCTCCCGGTGATGAGATCACCGCTGCCCTGGCCACCGCAGCAGATGCAGATTGGGAAGTAGACCAGGGAATATCTTTTGTGGCTCTCAATGCGCTAATCATGCGCCGCTATATGCACGAATACGGTTGGGAGAAAAAGGATTTCGCGGCATTTTCTGTAAACGCCCACGCGAACGGAGCCCACAATCCATATGCCCGTTTTCAATCAGCGATCACTGAATCGGATTATCTGAAAGCAGGTATGATCGCCGACCCCATCAACCTGATGGACGCGTCCCCGATGGGAGATGGCGCTGCTGCTATTATTCTCCTTCCTGCAG
>Ga0209254_10004704_pt1 | contig 12513 bp, 9 predicted proteins | sample FrelakmetDIP11DI_FD_187148 | JGI IMG/M metagenome (GOLD analysis project Ga0209254, IMG submission 187148) | Freshwater lake sediment microbial communities from the University of Notre Dame, USA, for methane emissions studies - DIP11 DI (SPAdes)... | ecosystem: Environmental > Aquatic >...
CATGCCCGGCGTGCTTTTCTCGGTCCGGTGGTTGCCCAGCGATTCCATGGGCTGGTGGAGCATGACCTCCAGCCCGCATTCGTGGGCCAGCTGCGCGGCTTCGGTCGCGTAGCGGCTGTGGGGCATGATGGACACCGTCAGGGGCAGACCCAGGCCGCACACCTCCCGCGACGCGTCCAGGCTGTTGCCCATGTCGTCCAGGATCAGGGCGATGCTGGCCGCGAGCTCGGGCTGGAGGGCGGGACTCCGCTGGGGCGGGGTCGGGGGCGGAGCCTCGGCCGCCTTGGGCTTGGCCGGGATGGAACAGGAGAAGAGGAGGGCCAGCCGCTCCTTGTACTGGCCCTCGATCGTCCAGAGATAATAAGCCCGGTCCTTGTCCTGGGACGCTTCCAGGGACTGGATCCTGGCCCCGGATTCGACCAGCGCGTCCTGCAGCTGGCCGGCCAGGATCTGATAACGGGCCAGGGGCAGGTCGACCTTCAAGTGGAAAACGCCCTCCGAATCCCTGAAGCCGCTGACCGCTTTCCTCTGGATGCCGAAGGTCGAGAGCTGACGGGTGATGATCTGGTAGGACTGGGTGATATCGGGCGCGGCGTGCTTGCCGAGGACGAGGGGGAAGACGAAGGACCGGGTGCCCTTGAGCCAGCCGATGTAATCCAGCCCCACCAGGAACAGGAGCAGCAGGACGACGGCGATGATGAGGGTCCGCCGGGAGCGGTCCTTCCGGGCCGCGAAACCGGGATGGCTGCGATGTCCCATTTCGTCTAGCGAGACGGCCAGAGCTCGATGGTCTTTTTCAGGTATCCGTCCGGGGCGTCGTCCCGCGCCTCGACCTTTCCATCGGGCAGGACGCCGTCCCCCCAGATCTTTTTGCCCGAGTTCAGGGCGAACACGCCGGTCGTCAGGAGCAGGGCGCTCCCGTCCCGGAGAGGCAGGAGCTCCGTCCTGGCCGCCAGCCCGGGCGTTTCCTGGCCGATGACCTTGGCCCTCCGAAAATCCCGAAGCACGCCGGCCGCGATCTCGGCCGCGCCCTGAGTGCCGAGGTTGGTCCAGACGGCCAGGGGGACGGTCTCGTAAGCGGGCTCCCGGGGACAGGACAGGATGTCGGCCGCGCCCTGTCTTTTGACGAACGAGCCGATGCGGTCGGCCTTGAGGAAGAGGTTGACCAGCTGCCGGGCCTCCTCGGCCTCGCCCTCCCAGCAATTCCTGAGGTCCAGGACGAGGGGGCTCGAGCCCGGCCTGAGCCGGGCGGCCAGCACGCTTTTCGCCTCGGCGGCGCTGTGAGTTGAGAGGCTCCGTATGCTAAGAATTCCGGCGGTCCCGTCAGCCGGAGCGAAGGACACCGCCGGACCGGCCGCCGGGGAGAGGCCCAGGTCCATGTCGAGAGTCCGGGCCTGGCGCAGGACCTTGATCTTGAACGGCCCTTCGGCCCGGCTCATGAGGGCCAGTCGGGCCTCCGTCAGGTTCAGGCCGAACGTGGACCGGCCGTTGATGGAGCTGATGGCATCGCCCGGCTTCAGCCCCGACCGGGCGGCCGGCGAGCCCTCGACGAGGCCCACGACCTGGGGGAAGCTGCCATAGGCCATGAGGAGGACGACGCCCGTATCCTTGAAGGCCGTTTTCCGGGTTTCAAGGAATTTCTGCTTTTCGGCCGGAGCCAGGTAGGTGGACAGGATATCCAGCGAGTCGACCAGTCCCCGGAAGGCGCCGTCCATGGTCTTGGCCGGGCTGGGCTCGTCGACGTAGTCGTGCTTGATCAATTGGATGACGGTGCCCAGGTGCTGGAAGCCCCGGCCGTCGGACTCGCGGTCCGAGGCGCCGGCGAGGAGAAAGAACACGGCCGCGGCCGCCGGGGCGGCCGCCGCCAGCCAGGGCCAGGATTTGCGGCGCATCATCGTCGTGAATTTCAAAATTCTATCACTTTCGCTGGAGCCATTGCAAGGGATTGAGCGGCTGGGCCTTGTACCGGATCTCCAGGTACAGGCAGGCGCCTTTCAAGGAGCCGACGTCGCCCACCACGGCCAGGGGCTGTTCGTTCGTCACCCAATCGCCTTTCTTGACGAGGAAGCTGGCGCAGTGGCCGTAGAGCGAATAATAGCTCAGGCCGTGGTCGAGGATGACCAGGTTGCCGTAGCCCTGGAAATAGTCGGTGTAGACCACCCGGCCGGCGTGGACCGCCCGGATGACGGCGTCCTTCGCCTCCGGGGCGATCTCGACGCCGTTGTTCTTGGTGGCGGTCTTGAACTGGGGATGCTTTTCCAGCCCGAAGCGGGTGATGACCTTGCCCTCCATGGGCCAGGGGAGCTTGCCCTTCTTCTGGTACAGGGGGACGAAGGGCATGGGCAGGGTGACCTCCTGCTTGGCCAGCTTGTCCATCAATTGCTGCAGCTGCCGGGCCCGCTCGCTCAGCTCGCCGATCGTCTGCTGGTAGAGGGCCTTGCTCTGCTTGATCTCGCCGATCCGGTTCTTGTTACGGTTTTCCTCGGCCTCCAGCTCCTTTTTCTTGACCTTGACCGAGTCGATCAGGCCGGTGAGCTCCGCTTTTTTCAGGGCGAGGCCGCGTTCGGCCGCGGCGTGTTTGGCCAGGGTGGTCTGGTAGCTGCGCAGGACGCCCTGCTGGTACTGGACCAGGAAGGCCAGGCTCCGGCTCTCGGCGACGAAGGTCCGGACGTCCTCGGCCTGGAAGAAGAACTGGAGGAAGTCGAACCGGCCGTATTTATAAAGCGTGACGAGGGTGCTGGTCAGGGCCTGCCGCTCCCTGTCCAGCTTGGCTTTCAGGGGCGGGACGGCTTTTTTCAGGGCGGCCTGCTCGCGGCCGGTCTTGGCCATCTGGAGGCCGTACAGGTCGAGCTCGTTCTTGAGGATGGACTTATTGAGGGCGATCCGGTCCAGGCTGGACAGGACCGTGGCTTCCTTTTTTTGCTCGGCCTCGAGCCGGGTGCGGAGTTCGAGGATCTGGTTCCGGACCTGGACGAGCTGGTCGTCCAGGTCGGAGTTGTCCTGGCCGATGGAGACCGGGCCGGCCGCGAGCAGGGCCAGGACGGCCAGGAGGATCGACGCGGCGGGCCGGACGCGGCGCGGTTCCCGTCTCGGGATCATGTCTCTCCGCCCGATTTCCGGGTGATATAGATCAGGCCGCCGATGAGCCCGATGAGCAGGTTGACCGCCACGTCGGCCACGAGGGAGAAGGAGAAAGCCGTTCCGGCGGCGATCCCGTAGGACTTGAAGATCTCCACATAGGCCAGTTCCCGGGGGCCCAGGCCTCCGAGCGAAATGGGAACAGCCTGGATCAGGAGGACGATGGGGATGAACAGGAAATAGTCGAGGAGGGGGATGGCCAGGTGGAAGGCCCGGCCCACGAGGTAGTAGTAAGCGACGACGTTGACCTGGAGGATGAAGGCCCAGACCATGGCCGCCAGGAATGGACGCCGGTGGTCCTTGAAGCTGACAAGGATGCGGCGGAAGGAGGCGATCTTCCGGAGGCTCCGGCCGAAGACTCCCTCGGGTCGGGCATTTTCGAGCCGGCGGCCGGTGGCGGGCAGGAAGAAGACCGCCGCGGCGGCCAGCCCCGCCACACCCACCAGCAGGGACACCCAGATGACCGGCAGCTGACGGGCGAATTCCAGACGGAAGAGCGCCGCCCCCAGGGCGAACAGGAAGAGGACGAGGAGTCCCGTGCTCCGGTCCACGACGACGATGGCCGACGATTTGACCAGGGACTTGGACTGCCGGGAGCCGTCCCAGATGCGGACCGCGTCCCCGCCGAAGCGAGTGGGGAGGAAATTGTTGAAGAATTGTCCGACGAGGTAGGACCGGAGGAGGAAGCCCAGCGAATGGCGGTCGCCCTGGACCCGGGCCAGGATCTGCCAGCGGTAGGCGCTGATCAGGTTGCCCGGGATGTGGAGGCACACGGCCAGGAGGAGCCACCTCCAGTCCACCCGGCGCAGGGCGAGGCCGATGTCCCCGAGCGAGGCTTTGGTGTTGAGGATGAACAGGATGAGGCCTGCGCTCAGGAGGAGCTTGAACAGGAACCACAGGGTCTTTTTCCCGACGGGCATCACATACCCCTCGGCCGTCGAGGCCGGAGAGTCCGCGCGAGGCAGGGCTATTGTGCCATAGGGGTTGGGGTCGCGTCTACACTTTCCACTTATATCCGCATACTAAGAAAGGTCAACGGAGATATTGCCCAGTTCAACAAGGCCGGGAACAAAGTGGAAAGTGTAGACGCGACCCCCTTCTTGACGCTATAGTGACGGACGATGGCTTCAATCCCCCCCGGCGAGGCGTTCCTGCTCCGGTCGGCGGAGGCGATTTGGACGGCTGCCCTGAAAGCGGTCGCCCCCTCAGCTTTGATTTGCCGGCACATCTCTCGCCGCGGCGCAACTCTCTACGTCGGTGATTCGTCCTTTTCTCTTGCGGCTCCGAGGCGCGTCTTTCTGGCGGCGCTGGGCAAGGCCGCGCGTCCCATGGCCGACCGCTTGGCCTCGATCCTGGGCGGCAAGCTCAGCCGGGGCATCGTCCTCTGTCCTCCCGGCCGCCCTCTGCATCGTCCCAACATCGTGAGCCTGCCCGTTCCGCACCCGCTCCCGGACCGTCGCAGTCTCGCGGCCGCCCGGAAGATCCTGGCCCTGGCCGAGCAGGCGGGAGAGGGCGACCTGTTCATCGTCCTTCTATCCGGAGGGGCTTCGGCCCAGGCCTGCCTTCCTCCGCCCGGGCTGAAGCTCGCCGACAAGCGCCGGGTCACCGAGAGGCTGATCCGCGCCGGGGCGGATATCGCCGAGCTCAACGCCGTGCGGAAGCACCTGTCGCTGTTCAAGGGAGGCCGGCTGGCCCAGGCCGCCCATCCCGCGGAGATCCTGAACCTGGTCATTTCCGATGTCCGGGGGAACGACCTGGAAACCGTGGGCTCCGGCCCGGCCTTCTGGGATTCCACGACCTACGCCGGCGCCCGCCGCGTTCTGGAGAAATACCGCATGTGGTCGTCGATGCCGGCCTCGGTGAAAAAAGCGATTGAGGACGGACGAAAAAAGATGACCCCCGAGATGCTGAAGAAAAACAGCCCGGTCTTCCGCCGGATGACCTCCCTGGTCCTGGGCGACATCGGGACGGCTCTCGAGGCGGCCGCCGCCCGGGCCCGCCGGCTGGGGTTCGAAACGCGGGTCCTCACCGGCATGGACCATGGCCGGGCGCGCGATGCGGCCAAGCGCTACGCCGCCGTTCTCAGAGCGGAGATGTCCCGCCCGGGGAAGCCCGGCCGGAGATTCTGCCTCCTGGCCGGAGGAGAGTTGACGGTCGAAGTGCGGGGACGGGGCAAGGGGGGGAGGAACACCGAGTTCGTCCTGGCCCTGCTCCGGGAAATGGGTCCGCCCGCCGGCCTTCCTCCGACCGGATCCCGACAGGGCCCGAGCCGGTGGTTTGCGGCCAGCCTGGGAACAGACGGCATCGACGGCCCGACGGACGCGGCCGGCGCTTGGGCCTCGGCCGGGACCGGGGAACGGGCCTCCCGGCTGGGCTTCGAGCCCCGCCGCTTTCTCGACCGCAATGATTCTTATTCTTTCTTTAAGAAGGCCGGCGCCCTCATCCGGACCGGACCGACCGGGACCAACGTCATGGACCTCCGGATATTTATGGGGGTCGCGTCTACGCTTTCCAGTGGAAAGTGTAGACGCGACCCCGTTTTTTCCTTATAATAAAGCTTCAAAAAATCGGCCCGAAACGGGCTAAAAAGGAGCTTGTTATGAAAAAGATCTTTTCGGTCGTCATCGTCCTCCTGGCCGTGGTTTCCATCGCCGGGGCGGACTACTACGTCAAGTCCAAATTTCATTCCGATCCGATGAACATGCCCGGCGCCAGCCAGCCGGCCAAGGACGAGATCCACGAGCAGTGGATCGGCGGCGACAAGTTCGCCAACATCACCCCGGACATGACCATCATCATGGATTTGGCCAAGTCCAAAGCCTGGCTGGTCAACCACAAGAACAAGAACTACGTCGAGACCGACCTGCCCCTCGATATCGCCAAGCTGCTCCCTCCCGAAATGGCGAGCATGATGAGCATGATGAAGCCTTCGGTCTCCGTGGAAGCCACGGGCCAGAAAAAGACCATCGGCCAATGGGCGTGTTCCGGATACATCGTGACCATCACTATGATGATGACCATCAAGATGACGGTCTGGGCCACGGAAGCCGTTCCCTTTGACCTGAACACCTATCTCACCAAGATGTTCGTCAACTACATCAAGGGAACCCTCCGCTTGGACGATGCCTCGATGGCCGAGATGAAGAAGGTCAAGGGATTCTGGATCTCCCAGGAAACGAACATGGAGATCATGGGCACCAAGATCAGCTCCAACAGCCAGGTCGTTGAGATCTCCCAGAAGCCCGCCGCCGCCGGCGTCTACTCCATCCCCGCCGGCTACACCCAGACCAAGTTCCTGTCGATGAGATAAGCTTCAAGATCAGCTTCGCTCGCTGTTTTTAACGGATTCTCAGGGGGCCGTCCTTCGGGGCGGCTCCCTTTTTTTTAGCGGTATTCCCCCCAATGCCTGATCTCGAGGTCCCTGGGCCTTTTTGCGGCCAGAGCCTGGACGATGAGCTCGGCCAGCTGGAGGTTGGTCAGGATGGGCACGGAATAGTCCACGGCCTTGCGCCGGAGGAGGTAGTAGGAGTCGAACTCGGTTTTGTCCTCGGGATTGGGGATGGAGATCAGGAGGTGGATCCGGCCGTGGGCCAGCCAGTCCTTGATGTTCGGCCGGCGCCGCTCGTGGACCTTGTAGAGACGGGTCGTCTCGACCCCGTGCCTCTTGAGGAAGGCCGAGGTGTGCTCCGTGGCCAGGAGATGGAAGCCCATCTCCTTCAAGGTCCGGGCGGACTCCAGGAACTTGTGCTTGCCCGCCTCCCCGCCGATGCTGATGAGGATGTTCTTCTCGGGCCGGACGAACCCCGCGGCCAGGACGGCCTTGAGCACGGCCTCGTGAATGTCCTTGCCCAGACAGCCCACCTCGCCCGTGGAGGCCATCTCCACGCCCAGGATGGGGTCGGCCCCTTTCAGCCGGGAAAAGGAGAACTGGGGGGCCTTGACGCCGACGTAATCGAGGTCGAGCGCCGGCCGCCTGGCCTTCACCGGCCGGCCGGTCATGGCCCGGACCGCCAGGCCGATGAGGTCCAGCCGGCCGACCTTGGACACGAACGGAAAGGACCGGGACGCCCGGAGGTTGCACTCGATGACCCGGATGGCGTTGTCCTTGGCGATGAATTGGATGTTGAACGGGCCGTTGATCGCCAGGGCCCGGGCCACGCGCGCCCCGATCGTCCGGACCCGGCGGATGGTCTCCAGGTAGAGCTTTTGGGGCGGGAGGACCATGGTCGCGTCGCCCGAGTGCACGCCCGCGTTCTCCACGTGCTCGACCACGGCCGAGGCCACCAGGCGGCCGGAAGCGGCCACCGCGTCGAACTCGATCTCCTTGGCGTTGAGGATGTATTGGCTGATGACCACCGGGTACTCGGGCGTGACCCGCGAGGCTTTGTTAAGAAAACGCCGCAGGTCCTTCCGGTCGAACACGACGCTCATGGCCGATCCGCTCAGGACATAGGACGGCCGGACCAGGACCGGGTAGCCGATCCGGTCGGCGAAGGCCTCGGCCTGGGGGATCCCGCTGAGCTCCTTCCAGGGCGGCTGGTCGATGCCCAGCTCGTCGAGGAGCTTGGAGAACTTGAACCGATTTTCGGCGGCGTCGATGCTTTCCGCCGAGGTGCCCAGGATCCGGAGTCCCGCGGCGCGGCACTTCATGGCCAGGCTGTTGGGGATCTGTCCGCCCATGGACAGGACCAGGCCCTCCGGCCGCACCTTGTCGTAGATCTCCCGGACCGTCTCGAAGCTGAGCTCGTCGAAGAACAGCCGGTCGCAGGTGTCGTAGTCCGTGGACACCGTCTCCGGGTTGTAGTTGACCATGGTCACGGAATAGCCGAGCTTCCGCAGGGCGGCCGCGGCGCTGACGCAGCACCAGTCGAATTCCACCGATGAGCCGATGCTGTAGGACCCCGAACCCAGGACCATGACCCGGCGGCCCGTCCGCTCGAAGCGGACATCGTCCTCCGAGCCGTTGTAGGTTAGATAGAGGTAATTCGTCCGGGCCGGATACTCCGCGGCCAGGGTGTCGATCTGCTTGACCGACGGCGTCAGGCCCAGGCTTCGGCGCCGGTCCCGGATTCGGGCCTCCTCCGCGTTCAGGCTGATGGCCAGCTGCTTGTCGGAGAAGCCCTGTTGTTTCGCCCGGCGCAGGAGCTCGTCGGGAAGCCGCTCCAGCCCGTGCCGCCTCAGCTCCCGCTCGGTGTCCACGATGGCCTTGATCTTGTGGAGGAACCAGGCGTCGACCCGGGTCAGATCGCGGACCCGGGCCACGGGCCAGCCCTTGCGCAGGGCCTCGGCGATCCCGAACAGCCGCTCGTCGGTGGGGTGCCGCAGCTCCCGCTCCAGGTTCTTGAACGAGTAGTTCTCGTTGCAGACGAGGCCGTACATCCCCACCTGGAGCATGCGGGCGGCTTTCTGGATGGCCTCCTCGAAGGTCCGGCCCACGGCCATGACTTCGCCCACGGACTTCATCTCGGAGCCGATCTTTTTCGAGACCCGGGCGAACTTCTTCAGGTCCCAGCGCGGGATCTTGACCACCAGGTAATCCAGGGCGGGCTCGAAGCAGGCGGAGGTCACCCGGGTGATGGAGTTGCGCAGCTCCGGCAGGGTGAAGCCCAGAGCCAGCTTGGCCGCGATGAAGGCCAGGGGGTAGCCCGTGGCCTTGGAGGCCAGGGCGGAGCTCCGGGACAGCCGGGCGTTGACCTCGATCACCCGGTAATCCCCGTCCTCGGGGTTGAGGGCGAACTGGATGTTGCCCTCGCCGATGAGTCCGAGATGCCGGACGGCCTTCAGGCTGACGGCCCTCAGCCGGTGGTATTCGGAATCGGTCAGGGTCTGCGACGGGGCGATGACGATGCTCTCCCCGGTGTGGATGCCCATCGGGTCGAAGTTCTCCATGTTGCAGACGGCCGCGCAGTTGTCGGCCCTGTCCCGGATGATCTCGTATTCGACTTCTTTCCAGCCCTCCAGGTACTCCTCGATCAAGGCCTGGCCGGAGAAGGCGAAAGCCCGGCTGAGCGTCGGGCGGAGCTCCTCGGCCGAATGACAGATGCCGCTGCCCCGGCCGCCCAGGGCATAGGCCAGTCGGACAATGACCGGGTAGCCGATGGCCCGGGCCGCGGCCAACCCTTCCTCGACCGTCCGGGCGGTCCGGCCCCGGGGCGTTTTCAACCCGATCTCGTGGAGCTTCTTGTTGAACAGCTTCCGGTCCTCGGTCTGGCGGATGGCCTCCACCGGCGTCCCCAGGACGCGCACCCGCTTGCGCTCGAGCAGCCCCGACTGCCAGAGCTCCACTCCGCAGTTGAGCGCGGTCTGGCCGCCGAAGGCCAGCAGGATGGAATCGGGCCGCTCCTTGTCTATGACCCCGGAGACGAAATCCGGGGTCACGGGCAGGAAATAGACGCGGTCCGCCAGACCGGCGGAAGTCTGGACCGTGGCGATGTTGGGATTGACCAGGACGACCCGGATCCTCTCCTCCTTGAGGGCTTTGATGGCCTGGCTGCCGGAGTAGTCGAACTCGCCGGCCTCCCCGATCTTCAGCGCGCCGCTGCCGAGAAGCAGGACCTTGCGGGGCCTGGTCATGCCAGGAGCTCCAGGAACCTATCGAACAGGAAGGCGGTGTCGGTCGGGCCGGGATTGGCCTCGGGATGGAACTGAACGCCCAGGAACCGGCCGCTGCGGTGGATCAGGCCTTCGTTCGTCCGGTCGTTGGCGTTGGTGAACCAGGCCCGCCAGTCCGCGGGCAGCGTCCCGGCATCAACGGCGAAGCCGTGGTTCTGGCTGGTGATGTAACAGCGCGCGGTGCCCTCCTCGAGACAGGGCTGGTTCTGGCTCCGGTGTCCGTACTTGAGCTTGTAGGTCCGCGCGCCCGCGGCCAGGGCCAGGATCTGACTGCCGAGGCAGATGCCGAAGGCCGGGACCTTTTCCTGGAGAATGCGCCGGACGGTGAGGATGGTCGCCCGGCAGCGGGCGGGGTCTCCGGGCCCGTTGGAGATCACGACGCCCGACGGCCCGTGGGACATGAGCTCCGCGAACGAGGTCTCGGCCGGGAGCCGGACCACTCCGGCTCCGCGTTCGACCAGGGCGCGGACGATGCTGGCCTTGGCCCCGCAATCCAGGAGCGCGACCCGGAGGGGGGAGCGAGCGTTCAGGACCTTGACCTCCCGGGTCGAGACCTCCAGGACCAGGTGGCGCCGGTTGATGTCCGGGACGCGGCGGGCCAGCCCTATAAGCGGACGGGCATCGACCTCCGCCTCGGACACGTCGAGGATGCCCCGCATGACGCCCTTGACCCTGAGCCTTTTCGTCAGGGCTCGGGTGTCGATCCCCTCCAATCCCGGGACTTTGTTGCGGCGCAGCCAGGCGGACAGGCTCATTCGGGATGTGCGGTGCGAGGGCGCGGAGCAGGCCTGGCCGACGATACAAGCTTGGACTTGGGGTCGGGGGGATTCAAAATCGTCGGGCGAGACGCCGTAATTCCCGATCAGGGGATAGGTCTGGCACAGGATCTGGCCGCGATAGGAGGGGTCGGTCAGGGATTGGGTGTAGCCCGTCATCCCCGTATTGAAAACAACTTCCCCCGAGACGCGCCCGCGGCCGCCGAACCCTCGGCCCCGCCAGACGCTGCCGTCTTCCAGGACGAGGACAGCTTCCAAGGCGAAGCGTGCTCCTTTCCCGTCGTTCTCCGGGAGGGCTGAAATTTCGGCTCATTATAATCGCCCGCCTCGAAAAAATCCAGGAATTTGTCGAGGCGCCTTCCTTGACTCGGGTTCACATCTGAAATAACATTGAGCTTTCCCATGGAAACCATCGGACGGCTGAATGCCCTGATCGAGGTCCTGACGAGCTCGCCCCGGCGGGTAAACAAGGTGTTCGTCGACCGGGACAGGCGTTTCGGCAAGATCCACGAGATCGTGGCCGAGGCCCGCCGGGCCAAGATTCCCCTCGTGTTCGTCCCGCGCGACAAGCTGGCCGAGCTCGACCGGAACCACCAGGGCGCGGTGGCCCTTCTTTCGGCCAAGGAGTTCTCCTCCCTGGACGAGATTCTCGCCGCGAACAAAAACCCCGTCCTTGTCCTGCTCGACGAGGTCGAAGACCCCCAGAACGTGGGGGCCATCATGCGCAGCGCTGAGGCGGCCGGGGCGGACGGGGTCGTCATGCCGGAACGACGGTCGACCGGACTGACCGATTCCGTGCTGTCGGTCTCGGCCGGCGCCAGCGAGCACTTGAAGGTGGCCCGGGTCAAGAACCTGGCCCAGGCCATGGACCGCCTCAAGGAAGCGGGGGTGTGGCTGGTGGGCGCGGAGAAGGACGGCCAGGGCCTGTTTTACGAGTTCGACTACACCGTGCCCGTCGGGCTGGTCCTGGGCTCGGAGGGCAAGGGCCTGCGGCCGCTCATCCGCCGCCAGTGCGACCGGGTGCTGTCCATCCCCCAGCGAGGCCGGGTGAATTCCCTGAACGTCGCCGCGGCCGCCTCGGTGTTCCTGTTCGAGGTTGTCCGGCAAAGGATGACCCGGGAGCCTCGCCAGAAAAAGGGAGAAGGACGATGACCGGCCTTCGACGGACAGCCTGGGCGATGGCCTGTCTGGCCGGGCTCACGGGACTCGTCTCTCCGGCCGCCTCCCGGCCTCCGGAAGAGGCTCGGCTCGCCGGGACGCTGTCGGTCTTTTTCATGGAAGAGAAGGTCGGCGTCGAGGAATTCTCCTGGAGCGAGGAGGCCGACGGGTATGCGCTCCGGGTCACAGGCCGGATGACCAAGCCCCTCCGCCTGGACATCGACAGCATGACCCTCCTCATGAGCAAGGATTTCATCCCCCGCGAGTACCGCTTTCTCGGGGCGCTGAACGGCATGAGCCAGGACATCTCGAGCCGGATCCAGGACGGCCGGGTGGAGAACACGATCCGCGTGGCCGGCCAGGAGAACGTCCTGACGGCCGACATCCGCCGCAACGCGATCCTCCTGCCCAACCCGCTCTTTTCGCCCTATCTCGTCCTGGCCAAGAAGTTCGGCTGCGGACTCAAGGACAAGGCCGAAGTCTCGGTCTACATGATCCCCCAGGTCGAGATCACCGGGACCCTGCAGGCGGCGCCGGACAACCCCTGCGCCCTCACTCTGGACCTGGCCGGGGTCCAAGTGTCCCTCCTCGTCGACGGGACGGGACGGCTCGTGTCCCTGTCCATTCCGGGCCAGAGTCTCAAGGTGACCTTCGCCTATGAGTCGGACTGAGCTTTTCTTCTCCTTGACAAGATTTCAGCGGGGCTTATAGAATAAGCCAGAGAAAACCGACCGGACCGCCATGGAAACCATGAAAAAACACGTCGATTTTTATTCTTTGGAAAAACATATCGTCGCCCTGAAGCAGCAGATCGACGAGCTCAACATCG
>Ga0209254_10004705_pt1 | contig 12513 bp, 8 predicted proteins | sample FrelakmetDIP11DI_FD_187148 | JGI IMG/M metagenome (GOLD analysis project Ga0209254, IMG submission 187148) | Freshwater lake sediment microbial communities from the University of Notre Dame, USA, for methane emissions studies - DIP11 DI (SPAdes)... | ecosystem: Environmental > Aquatic >...
CCGGGCTGCGGATAGACAGCAGGTTGGGCATCAGCGCAGCGTTGCCCAACATTTCGGCTGCGGGTGGACAGTAGGTTGGGCATCAGCGCAGCGTTGCCCAACATTCCGACGACAGCCAATTAGAAACGCCATAGGCATTTTCCGGCGCGGTAATGTTGGGCATGAGTAAATGCCCACCAGGCTGCGGGTAGACAGTAGGTTGGGCATAAGCGCAGCGTTGCCCAACATTCCGGCTGCATCGCCGCTCGACCGTGGAGTCATCGGGACCGAGGTGCATCAGGACTGCGCTGTTGCCATTGGATCGATGTGGCCGAGAGGCGGAGCGCCGGAGGTTAGCAATGTTGGGCATGAGTACATGCCCAACCTACCATTGGACCGATGTGGCCGAGCGGCGACAAGAGCGGCGGAGGCTAGGCGATGACCGCCGGTGTCTTTCTGCGCCCGATCACGCCGAGGCCCGCGAGGGCGCTGCCGAACAGCCACACGGCGGCGGGAATCGGAACGGAGGAGATTTCCACCTTGTACCCGCCGATCGGTTCGCGCCAACTGGTACCGCCGTCGCGGCCGCCCAGCAGGATGGTATAAACCTGCCCGGCCTCCGCTTCGAAGGTGACGCTGTGCCCGCCATAAGGGCCGAGCCCGGAGCTATCCATGAACGTCAGGAAGGTGAGTCCCGATGTTCCGATCGGGTTGTTGCCATTGACCTTAGCCAAATTGGCGGGTGACGTGTCACCTGCAACATAACCCCTGTTCCATGAACCATGGTGACTCCACGAAGCGCTGGCATCCATGCCCTTGTAGACGCTGATGCCGAAGTTGCTGGCAAAGGTAGTATCGACCGTGGATGGGGTCAGGGTGATTTGCTGCGCGACCTTCGATGCGACCAGGCCGAGATCCAATTGGTGTCTCCAGCCCTGCGGGCCGTTCGGGGGGAGGCTGGCATCCTGCCAAGCGCCCTTGGCGGTGTCGATATCGGCCGAGATGCCGTACTTGGCCTGCGAGTCGGCGGCGGAGATGGTGGCCGAATCCCCCACGCCGTCAAGCTCGGCTGCCCAGCTCAGGGCCGCGCTGCCGGTATAGCCGAAAGGCCGAGCAAAACCGGCAGTTCCGAGCCACGGGGTAAGCGGCCCGCCGTTGCCTGGGCCACCAGAATGCGTCCAACCGTCGGTGGCGGTCGAGGGGACTCCAGCGACGTAGCCCGGAGCCTGACCGGAGTTAAAAGTGTTGTACATGGTGGTCGAAGCGGATGCGGTGGAGATGCCGCCCGCGGACAGCGCGGTGCCGGTCATCGCCAGCGCCACCGCTCTGGCCAGTTTCGTGTTGTTTCTCATGGTCGTGCCTCAATAATATAGAGTGGTTGTAGTCATCAGCCGGTCATCCGGACGTCAGGCCAGGAACAGCCCGCTGGCGAAGTCCTTGCGCGCGGGCTGTGCGTTGCAGGGCCGCTCGGCCGTGGCGTCATCCGGCCCGAGGCGCGAGGCTTTCCGTATGGGCTTCGGGCCGGATGTGGGCGAGCGGGAGTCCTCCGAGAGCCGGAGCCCAGGAGGCTAGGCCGCGGCCAGCGCCGTCTTGCGGCGGCCGAACACGCCCAGCCCGCCCAGCGCGCTGCCGAACAGCCAGACCGCGGCCGGGATCGGCACCGCGTTGATCTGCACCGAGTAATCGGCGGTCGGCGTAAAGTAGCTGCCTTGTTCGTTGCCGCCCAGGAAGATGGAGTACACCGTGCCCGCCTTGGCGAAGAACGACAGCCCCAGGGCGGAGGTGACGTTGTCGCTGCTGGTCAGATAGGTGAGACCCGAGTACCCGAACGGCGTGTTGGAATTGACTGGCGTGCTCGGCGTGCAGGTCGGGCAGTTCCAGCTTTCGTGGTGACTCGCCGGGTTGCTGCCCATGCCTTCGAACACCGTGACGCCGTACTTGTCAAATACGCCGGTCACGTTCAGGGTGACGGTGGCGTTGATATCCGCCTTCAGAAGGCCGATGTCGGTGTTGTGCGCCCAGCCCTGGGCAGGATCGGGAGGCTCCTTGGAGCCGCCGTTGTCGTTCCAGGAGCCCTTGTTGGTATCGAGGTCCGCGTCGAAACCGGCATTGGCATCGGAGATCTCGGTGGGGCCGTAATGATGGATCGCGGCCGCCCAGTTGAGCCATGAATTCCCCGCGCCGGTGTAACCGAACGGCAGGGTGGCTGACGGTCCAGGGTCAGTCCCAGGAGGAGTCCCTTGAGGATCCCCAGTGCCGGTCCAGCCGGGGCTGACGGTTGCGCCCGGATTGCCGACGCCACCGCGGAGCCACCCGTCGGTGCCGAGGCCCCCCTGAAACGTGTTGTACATGTTGTGGGCGGAGGCACTACCGACGGCCCCCAGGGACAGCGCCGTGCCGGTCATGGCCAACGCCACTGCTTTGGCTAGTTTCGTGTTCATCGTTTTTGCCTCAATGATTGAGAGTGATGGGTCGGCGAGGCGGACGCGGAGGTCCGGTGCTGACCGACCCGGGTTTCATTTCGGAAGAGGCGGCGCGACGGTCTTGAGGCAAGATCTCGCGCTTTCCGGCCCCGCCTCGCGACGGGTGTGGCTTTGGCTCGTTCCAAAATGGGTTACCAGGCGATGACCCGGTGCCCGCCGTAAACCCATTACGGTGAGCACCCACTCCCCATCGCTTCGGGAGGCAACCCGGCCGTCTCGCTTTCCTCCAAGACCCGTGGTTTTCCGGCCCCGCCTCGCGGCGGGTGTGGCAACGCTGTCGCAATCCATGCGGCATCCCTGCTCGGCGCCCCGCTCCTCGGCCGCCCCACTCCTTACCGCCTCCCTGCCCGGTGTCCGCCCCCTGGCCCTCGACATCCCTTTCGGATTCTGATCGGGTCCCATTGCGTGAGGCCGAATTGGGGGACGGCTCACCGCTGGATACCCCAGCAAAGGGTGTGCCAGTTATTTTTAAGCTGTTAAGACAGATGGTTAGAGTACTTCGGGGTCGCAGAAGTGCGGCAGATGCCGCAGGCGGCGGTGGGTGAGATGGCACAGCGGCGGCCGACCGAGAAAACGGGGCAGGAAAGAAGCGGACGGCCGCCGCTGGCCGTTCCCCGGGGGCGGTTTCCCGGGCAACGCGGTTGATCCCGGTCACGCGTGCAACGAGCGGCGAGCCGCCGGAGAATGAGCCAGGCGTTCGCCGCGCCGCGGAAGGGCGGGCAAGCGGGGGGTGTGTGGTTCTGGGGTGTTGCAAACGCCTCGACAGGCCGGCTGCAGGGAAGCAAGAAACCCCGCTATTTCAGTCGGTTGCGGGAATACCTTCCGCATCCCGGCGCGGTCTGATGACACCCCCCGCTGGGCGCCGTTGGACGGGGTAAGCGTTTGCCGTTCGCGGCATTTCACGCACGGGTGAGTGGTTTCACGCAAGGGATCTCAAAAATCCGGCCTCACTTGACGGCGCGCCATGGGCGTGTCAACGGCGAGGACAACCCGCCTCTAACGCCGCCGCGATCCTGGTGCGCCGCGGGTTTCCGTCCATTTCGGCAACGCCGCCGGGGGGGCGACTCTCGTGTGGTTGCCTTGGAAGGCACGGAGATTGCAGCCGGTTAAGGCGGGCAAGACCCGCGGGGGGAAGGAAGCCCCGCTCAGCGGGCCATCGCACGATGGCGGGGGGCGGGTCGTGGCGGCGTCGGTTCGGTTGCCCGGCGCAAGGCAACGGCCCGGCGAGTCGTCAGTTGGCAAGGGATGCCAGAGCCTGGGGTTTCTGCTTCGAACGGAGATGAGTGCCAGGGACGGAAGAGGGATCGCGTTCGAGGGGCCGGATGCCCCTTTTTTCTAGATCTTCCAACGGTTTTTCGCAAACCGATCTGCCACACCCGCCGCGAGGCGGGGCCGGAAAGCTACGGGTCTTGACTTGGGGGGACAAGATCGCCGGGCTACCTCAGACTGTGACGGCGCACGCTGAGCATTGAGTATTAAGAATTCAAGGATGCTCCGTGTGGTGTTCAATTGTTTCGGGGAAGGCCCTCATGTCCAGACCAAAAACCGCTCTTACTCTTATTGGCGTACTTGGAATCTCGCTCGCCGCAGCCGTGACACATTTCACCGGCAGCGGCCCCGGGGTCGCCACGCCGCGACTGGCGGTGATCGAAGGCGACGTCGAAAGCCTGATGACGACTTTCAACCGCTGGAAGGTCCGCTATGAATCGCAGGGCGGCGACCGCGCCCTGAAACTCGGGCTGCGACCGGTTCCCAGCGCGTCGGCAAAGTCGGATGCGCACGGCAGCTTGACGCTGGACTTGCTCGACGGGAGCCTGCACGCGGAGGCGCAGGGACTCGAGGCGCCGCGCTACGATCTCTGGCTGGTCGACAGTCGGGAAGGCGCGGGTTCGGAAGCACCGGCCAACGACCAGCGCCATCACGTCGGGACTCTGTCGCGCCAAGGGGAACGCTGGACTCTGGAGGCGCACCTGGAACGGGCTACCCTCTATGGCTTCACGCTGGATCGGGTCGTGGTCACCCCGGAAGGCGCAGTTACCGAGGCGGGTGTCGTCCTGACCGGCGCGCCCGGTTTCATGCAGAAGCTGTATTACAGCGACAAGGCGTGGGCCATCGCCACCGTAGGCGACCTGCCCCGGGCCCAAGCCGCGGCGGAAGCAAAGCCCTTCGATTTTCTGCTGCCGAAGCTCGCCCATGCACACGCAAGAGAGTTCGAGGCTGATCTGGCCTCGGTCGTAGGGGATCAGATCGCCCACGGGCGCCGGCTTTTCCTCAAGGAAACCTTCGGCGGAAACGGCCGGACCTGCGGCACTTGCCACCGTCCGGAGAATAACCACACCATCGATCCGAAGTTCATCGCCGGGCTCCCCAAGGACGATCCGCTGTTCGTCGCCGAATACAACCCGGCCTTGAAGGAGCTGGAAAATCCGGCCCTGCTGCGACAGTTCGGTCTGATCCGGGCTAACGCGGACGGCTTCGACAGGCCGCCGGTGATGCGGAGCGTTCCGCATCTGCGTGGCTTGGCTGTTTCGATGGTCAGCGAAGGCTTCGGTGTCGACGCCTCCGGCAATCCAATTGAAGGCGAGTTTTCGAAGCTAGACAAGCAGTTCTGTAACGCCCTGGGGTGGTCGGGTGACGGCTCCGCCACCGAGCGTACCGAGGCCGACGTGAACACGCCCTGCCCGGACGAGTTTCACGACGACGGGTCGCTGAAGGTGTTCGCGAAAGGAGCTGTCATCCAGCACCTTACGAAGACGCTGAACCGGATCGAAGGAGTGGATTTTCGTTCGCCCAACGAGGGGGAATTGGAAGCGCTCGAGGCCTACATGTTGTCGCTGGGCCGAAGCAAGGACGTGACGCTGGCCCAGATGGAGTTTAAGTCGCCCTTGGTGGAGCGCGGGAAGAAGCTGTTCGATACCAAGCAAAACCCCGCCACCGGGGTCCTCGGCGAAACCGCCAATTGCAACGGTTGCCACGTGGGAGCCGGGGCGAACAGTTCCACGACCTTCGCGAATCCGACGCGGGATACCGCCATCGAGAACCTGCGGGAGAATCCGGCGCTGCTGGTCGATCCCTCGATCGCTTACGACGGCGGTTTCGGGCGCGAACAACGCTTGAACTGCGGGCCGAAGTTCGATAAGCCCTGCTACGGGGATGCGCGGTTCAACACGCCATCGGCGGTGGAAGCCGCCGACACCGGGCCCTATTTTCATAATCACAGCGTGAACACCCTGGAAGAAGCGATCGCCTACTACAACAGCGACGCATTCAACCACTCGCCCGGCGCGGTGACGTCCAAGGGTGCCGATCGGCGTATCAATCTGGATTCATCGCAGATCACCGCCATCGCCCTGTTCCTCCGCACCCTCAACGCGGTGGAGAACATCCGAACCTCGAACCAGACGGTTCAGAATGCCCGCCGGCTGAGCGGCCCTGCCGCCAAGGAGGCGATCCGGCTCGCCGTCTCGGATACCCAAGACGCCATCGAGGTGCTGAGGGAAGGCGGCGTGATTGCCTACCCGGAAGTGCTGAAGACTCTGGAGGAGGCCTTAACGCTGGAGAAGCTGGCGGCGCTGAATCCCGTCGCAGCGCTGCGCAACGCCATGCTGGCCAAAGCCACCGGTCTGAAGAAGAGTGCGTGCGAGGAGATGGTCACGGAACAAGTCCCGTTCTTCTGCGTTGCGCCTTGGTCCGATGGCTAGAAACGGCGCAGATGGTCAAGACTCCGTCTTCAGCCTGAACTCGCACAACATGGTGCATCAGTTTCTCGCCTGCACGGGAGTACATTGGGCCACCGGCGGGAGGCTTCGCCTTTGGGCATCCGCGTGCGCGTCGTGGGCCTGTATTGGTTCGCCGGGCGAGGATTCCGGGGCGCGCTATCCCTTAGGCATCGACGCCTGGGTGTCGTTGCCGGATCATCGCGATAGCGTCTGGCCAACCCTGGGTGATGAGGCGGGTCGCTTTCCCCGCTGGAACCGGCTGAAGCGCTGTTTCACGCCGCAGCGAAAGTCTTCGGCAGAGCCACCCAGATTGGTCGAGCCGGGCAAGCTGACGCTGGCTTCTTTGCTGGACCAGTGCAGCCAGCCTAGCCACAGGCCGATGAACGAGACGGCCAGGAGCCCTTCCCACAGCACCTCATGGGCGAATCCAAACGCCCCCGGAAAGTTAACGCCAAGGTAAAACAGATGAGTGAGCCGTAGCAGGTTGACGGCGATCAACAGGGGTACACCCCAGGCTATGCCCACCCATTTCCTTCCCGTGGTTCCGGAACTCGCCAAGATGCAGGCGATAAACGTGACGGCGGGCAGGAATCCGGTGCAGGTGTAAGCAATCTCGTAGGCAAAACCGTCAGGATGGGCCAGGACCGCTTGGTCCCGCAGCGCGTCCATGCCGATCAAACCCAGCGCCCCGGCCGTCATGCGCGCGGTAAGGACCGCGAGAGGTGCCAGGAGAGGTCCCAGCACTTCATCGCGGTAGACGAGGAACACCGCTCCGCCGTAGATCATCATGATCACGGCGAAGCGCAGGTTGAGTCGCGTCATCCTGGTCGCGGCTTGTTCACCTTCTAAGCCGATACCCGCCGGCCCTGGAATAGGCCGATCAAGATAACGCCCGCTAACAGTACCACTATCCCAACCGCCGACAAGTCAGGCACCTGTTTTTGTACGGTAATAGGCTTCGTGGCCTTCTTGCCGTCCGCTTCGGCAACAACGGAAGTCTGACCTGCGCCATTGGCTGTCACCGTTGACTCTGCCTGACCCAGGCTGTCGGTTACGGCGGAGCTCGGCGAGACGGAAGCGATACTGCTGTTGTCGGAGCCAAACGCTACAGTCTTGCCGCCTTGCGGTTTACCATTGATTTTCACCGAGGCCCGCGCGGTGGTTTTTTCGCCCGGCATGTAGGTTGATTTATCGGGATCGAATAGGAGACTTACGTCCGGGCCGCCAGGCTGAACTCCGCCCTTCGCGGTTCTCAAGGCGCTCAGCAATCCGGCGCCGCAGGGTTTTGGGCATTGCGTCGAGTTCCTCGGGTAAGCAAACTTCTGGAGGTCCGCCAGCACGGTGCTGGGCGTCAGCGTGGGATGCTGTGCGATCCAGAGAGCGGCCACGCCGGCGACGTGTGGCGCCGCCATCGAGGTGCCGTTGTAGTAGGAATATCCGGTTCCCACCGCGCACGCACCACTGTTGTCGCTACCTACCGTGCTCAGGATACCGTCTTGCGGGATGCTGCAACTCTTGTGGAGACCGCCGGGCGCCATGATTTCCACGGTGCTGCCAAAGTTCGAGAACGAGGTCAGAGCGCCGCGGGGATCGCTCGCGGCCACGGTGATCACGTTGTTGCAGCCCGCAGGCGAAGAACCCGAGGCGTCCTTGCCGTCGTTGCCTGCCGCGACCACCACGGCGACCCCTTTGGCCACGGCGTCATTGATGGCCGACTGCATGGATGGCGAAAACGAGCAAGGCGTTGATCCGCCGAGGCTCATGTTGATCACTTTAGCAGGGGTCGAATTGTCTGGAGACCCCGGAACATTCAGACCGGCGGCCCAGCGGATGGCGTCGTTGATGTCCGAGGTGGAACCGCCACACTTGCCCAGCACGCGGATGGCTTGCACCTTCGCGCTCCAGTTGATGCCGGCGACGCCGAGGCTGTTGTTGGTGTTGCCGGCGCCGATGGTTCCGGCCACATGGGTGCCATGCCAACTGTTCGGTTGCGGTTCAGGGGGTTGGCCGAAGCCGCATTCACCCGCGGCCATGCCATCGCCGGGATCGGAGGGGTCGCTGTCGCGCGCGTCCCCGTCGTTGGCTCGGGTAGCATCACTGATCATGTCGTAACCGGACACCAGGTTGGGCGAGCCGACGATGTCCTCATGGTTCTTGAGTATCCCGGTATCGATGACTGCGACCACGACGCTACCGCCCGTGCTCTCGTCCCAGGCCTTGGGCAGGTCGATGCCTCCCGGTGACTCGCCGGTTCCCGTGCCATTGTTAAAATAATCCCACTGTCTTGGGTACAGGGGATCGTTCGGCGTCTTCATGGCATGAAGGATGTAGTTTGGCTGCGCATATTCGACGTCCGGCCGCTTTTTCAGCTCTTCGACCGCCGCCAGCGTGCGGCTCTTGGCGTCGGCGGCCGAAAGTGCGCGCATGGCCCCGGATTCAATGTGGTAGATGATTTCCCCGCCGGAGGTCAGTCTGTTTTCCGCCTGGAGGTTGAGAGCGGACAGGTCGGTGCCTGGCAGACTCCTCGTTGGCTTCATCTTGACAATGACTTCGCCAGGGACGAATTCCGCTTCGGCTCCGGTTGCCCTTCCTTCCAGGGCCTGCGCGGGAAGCGCATGCAAGGCCAGACCGGCAAGTGCGATTGAACTGATCCTGATGAGATTTTTCATGGTTTTCTCCTACTACCCTGTGTTAAAGTCGAATTTGGGTCCCCGGTGGCGGCTCCGCTGAACACCTGATTTGAAGGCGAAGGAAACGACGACTCCGCTGGAGAGAAGATGACGGCAGAAGGGGGTGGAGTCAATGCGTAGAACTACGTAGTAAGAACGCTCCTTTGCCCTCTTGCTCGGACCCGAGCCCGCGGAGCGGTTCTTGGGCGTCTTTGTCGGTATAACCTCCTTACATTGGTGTGGAAGGCCCATGTTGATTCGCAAGGTAACCGTGTGTGTGGCAAGAATCCCCTTGTTAATGATGGGAATAATGGGATTTTTCGGTATCGTCTCGCCAGTCATTGCAGGTGCAGGACAACAGCCCCAGTTTGTCTTGGGCGAGGTGATGATCAAGTTCCGTCCAGGCGCGGAGGCCAGTGCGGCGGTTTCACGTGCCATCCAGTCCAGCCCACCCAATCTTGACAGTTTGGCGCCGGTGGCTCGCCTTCTGACGGAGAAAGTAGAGATCCCGCTACGTGCAAAGCAGGTTTCGAGCGGTGACTGGGCCGTGTTCGATATTGACCTGGATAGGCTGGCAAGCCAGGCGGCTGCGCAACTTTCCAAACGCGATGGCGTGACCGATGTCCAGCTGCGAGACAGCGAAGGCAGCGGAATCAATGTGCCGAAAGTGAAGGATCTGGACGTCACTTTCCGAGCGGGCAGTTCTTCATCCACGGCGGTCGAGGACAAAGTCGCAGGCGCATCGGAGGGGGGCTTTGCTGCCCTCGTCGACGAGATGGGCAGGTTGACGAGATTGCCCCTGAAGGGCAAGGCGGAGGCCAAGTCGCACTTGGTCCTCCAGATTGACCTGCAAGCACTTACTTCCCTGTTGGCTGAGCGGCTTCGCGGTTCCACTGACATCGTCGAGTCAGCCCAGTTGAACTACATCATGACAGGGATGTAGGAACCATTGGAGAGGCGCAGAGCTGCTTTGGGCGTTCGCAGCAGACGTGCCTTGCTCGCGAGCAGTGCGGAAAGTATCCATCGTGATATAGCCCCCCCCTTCTTCCCTCGCTGGACGCTGGCGCGTCCAATGCGATGCATCATGCTCTCGGCGCCAGAACGTTGTCAATGGACTTGGAACCCTGATTTTTTGCGTGAGCGGCTCTCGTGGTGGGTATGTCTGAGGCAAGCACGGGCAGCGCCCGGGCGATGAGAGTCCGGTGGCATGGGGCTAGGGGTTTCCCCCATGACGTGCGCGCGCCACGCACGAACGAGACCAGCGGTGAAAGGGCAGGGGGGGAGCAAAACCGCAACGATGCGCGGTGGAGATACGAGGGGCTTGCGGCAGGTTATGGTGCGGGGTGGTTGCGATGGGTGATTGGGACTTCGGGTGGGCTACACCGGCAGCGAGCGCCGGAACGTCCGTCCCAACGCCTTGACTGCAGGCATGGGTCTCGTGCGGCTACATCCTGTTCACAATAGCACCGGATCCAGGTTCACGCGGCGCATGATCCAGGAGACAAAGTCGCGCGGAAATTCGATGTCGCCCGAGGTGCGGTAGCGTCGCGCATCGCCAAGGTCTCTGTCGAACTGCGCCGAGAGCGCCTCGCTGAGATCCTTGTCGGCGATAAAATGCGCGCCCTCCACCTCGAGACGCAGTGACCGGGCGTGGATATTCAGGCTGGTGACCAGGGAGAACTCTTGGTCGACGACCATGTACTTGCTGTGCAGGGTGTCGCCGTTACGAACCGCGGGGTGGATCCTGTTGCGCACATAGACTTGGCAGAGGTCGGACGGCACTGCTGCGGCTTCGGCGTGCTTGAGCAGGCCGTGCAGCCCCTTCATGATCGGTACGCACACCACTGTTTCATCGACCGAGTCGGGGGAGTTGGTGAGTACCCGCACGCAAACGCCGCGCTGGGCCGCGTCGATCAGTGCATTACGGATCGCGGGGACGTCCATAAAGTAAGCGTTCTCGACATCGATTGACCGCTGTGCCGCGCGGATCGCCCGCACCTTCGCAAGGGTGACCGTTTGCCGGCTGTCAGGTCCGGGCTCGTCGATGGTGGTCATCACCCGTACCTCGCCGAAGGCGGGCACCGCGGGCAGATCGACGCGTGAGTCGATCGGTGCGAGCGTCTGCTGAAACGGGTCGATCGCATTCGAACGGGATGCCTGTTCATTCCATAACCATGCGAAACTCAGGTAGTCGTCACGGGCATTCTGGCCATCGATGCGGACGTCCGTGTCGCGCCACCGACGCCTGAGTGGATCGTCCGCGTGGGGCGTACCGAAGCCGTGACTGTATTCATCACCGATGTTCATCCCGCCGGCGATGCTGATAGGGTGTTCGCTGGCGCCGTCGACGACCAGTTGTTTATAGTGGAAGCCGTCGAAGGGCCTGTGGTCGTGGTGGTAAAGAGCTACGGGGACGCCCCCGTTGACCAGGCGTTTGAGTTGCTCGAGCGAGGTTGGATCCCGGGTCGCGACGTTGCCATCGACAATCACCCGGATATCCATCGCCGGGTTTTCCTGACGCTTTGCGAGTAAGGTGTCCACGGTTTTCTTCCCTGTTTCATCCCCGTACACCTTCCAAGTGGCCAGGTAGATGCTTTCCTTGGCCGCACCCATCAGCCTGTATCGCTGTTCAAAAGATGCCGGGCCATTGATCAGTGGCTGCACCGCGTTGCCTGAGCTGAACCTTCCTCCGACCAGCTTCTCAAGGCCATCGAGGAACCCGGCGTCACTCACGCCAGTGCCTGGAGATACCGCCGATCCCTCCTGGTAAAGTTCAGCGTTGAGCGCATCCCACTCCGGGTAGCGGTTCATTCCACGTCCGGAGGAAAGGTAACCTTCAACTACCAAGCGGGCATAGACGCTGTTCTTGAGCATCTTCACCGTGTGCTGTTGGGCGTCGCTGAGAGGGCCGGGTTTGCCGCGCTTGACGAGAAGGCCGATAAGAATGTCCCCCGTCTTGTCGAGTACGCCGAGCCGATCGAGCGCACCCACAATCAGCCTTACGAGCAATGCGCCTGTCTGCGCAGCCAATCGGCGCAGCAACGAGAGGCATCCGTCGAGCAAGCGGCGCAAAGGTGTGGGATGGGACGCATCGGAATGCGCCGGTTGATATGGTAACGCGGTGGGTGCGGCAGACCGCGTGGCGGCAGTGTTGTCAGTCAGGCCGGTGCTGGCTGAACGGGATGGCTGATTCTCAATTGGCATAGTGACCTCTCATGTGCCCAGATCTCACGGACAACAATTCCAATCCACCACTTTTCAGTGTCAGTGCCATCAGGGTCGTAGTTGGGAAGCCGAAATGGCTTGGCCCGTGCGTTGAAGTCCTGGACTCACTGCACATCTAAAGCTTCCCTCAGTCGCCGCCGCTGCCATCGGGCACGTGTGACGTGTGAAGTGCCACCCTGTGGCGAGGATACCTGCGAGAGGAAGCAGGGGCAAGTCAGGAAGCAGCGCGTCGTTTCGAAAGGTGTTAGGGGTTGAAAAAAAACCGGGGGAAGAGACAATCCAAGCCTTTACCGGGATGAAGTTGAGCCACAGCTTCTCGGTGCGGACCCCGGCCTGGTTCATCACCTGCAGCGCCAGGTGCTGCCAATCCCCGAGCTGCTCGTCGTACAGGGCCGAGGGGTAGCCGGAGAGGATCACCGGACACGGCAGGCCCTTGAG
>Ga0209254_10004706_pt1 | contig 12508 bp, 7 predicted proteins | sample FrelakmetDIP11DI_FD_187148 | JGI IMG/M metagenome (GOLD analysis project Ga0209254, IMG submission 187148) | Freshwater lake sediment microbial communities from the University of Notre Dame, USA, for methane emissions studies - DIP11 DI (SPAdes)... | ecosystem: Environmental > Aquatic >...
ATTGGAGTGAATCGTCGTCCGTCGAGTCGTGAGCATGCCCCTTTTTCACGACCAGGGAGAGGGGAAACTGACGACTTTTTTTGCAGAATCGTAACACCCTGTCCGTCGAGGGGGTGGTCATGACAGCTCATGCGACCGTCCATTACATTTTTTCACGAGAACACCGCTTGATCATCCGCTCACCCATGCCCGACGCCCGGGATGTTTTTGCCATTACGCCCGGTAAAGCGATCCATGATTATTTCCGGTCATTGGGGCTCGGTGAGGATTACCTGCAAATCATGATTGAAGAACCGCCGGCAAGGTAGCTCAAAACATGGTCGATGTGCTTGCAATAATCCAAAGAACTGACCAGAGCGAAGATCATGCCCTCGAAAAATCCGGAATCCGGTAGAAAGGAACCTGCATCATGAAAGAAAAGAAGACAGGTAGTATAATAAAATACCGGAAATTCATCTTATTTATGGCGCTTATCCTGTCGGTCGGCGCCTTCCTGAACTACCTGACCTATCAGGGCGTCAAGCAGGAAATGATCGAAAACCTCAACGCCATGCAGATGATCCATGCAAAACAGGCGGCCAAAGGCATCGAGGCTTTTTTCCATGGTCATATCGACCTGCTGCAGCAACTTGCGAAAAACGAGCATCTCATCGACCTCGATGCGACCGGCAAACAAATGCTGCGCGACTTTTATTCATTCCACACAGGCACGATCAGCATCATCACGCGCATCGACAGGCAGGGACGCATTCTCCACCCTGAACCCTACGATCCGGCTGTGATCGCTAAGGAAGTTGTGTCCATATTGTCTTTTCAGGAAGCCCGGCGCACCGGCCAGGTCTCGGTCAGCGACGTCTTCACCAACCTGCGCGGGCTCAAGACGATCATTGTGCATGTCCCCGTATTCAAGGGCGGCGCCTTTAACGGCACCATCGCCGTACTGTTTCCTTTCGATCTGATTGCCCAGCGTTATATTGAAGATATCCGGATCGGTAAGGACGGTTACGCCTGGGTTATCAGCAGGGACGGCACGGAACTGTCATGCCCGGTTCCCGGCCATGTCGGCAACTCCGTTTTCGACAATTGCCGGGACTTTCCCGATATTCTGGATATGGCCAAAAAGATGATGCAGGGCAAAGAGGGCGTCACGACCTACCAGTTCGATCGCGTCCGGGGGAACACCGTCCAAAAAACGACCAAACAAGCCGTGTTCATGCCTGTCCGCCTGGCGAACAACTTCTGGTCCATTGTCGTCGCCACGCCTGAGGATCAAATTACAGCCGCCCTGGATGGCTTCCGGAACAGGCTCCTGCTGATCACCTTGCTGCTGTTGGTCGCCATCGGATTTTTATTCTATCTTCTATTCAGAACCAGGGTTCAGTTAGAGGAAATCGGGCGCCGGCAAAAGGTGGAAGAGGCGCTGCAGACAAAAACGCAAGAGCTGGATCGGTACTTCACGCACAGCCTCGATCTGCTGTGTATTGCCGATACGGATGGGTACTTCCGGCGCCTCAACCCGGAGTGGGAAAGTGCGCTGGGCTATCCTCTTTTAGAGCTTGAAGGCAAGCGCTTCCTCGATTTCGTCCATCCGGACGACCTGGAAGCGACGATTGCGGCTATCGGTGAACTGGCAGGCGCGAGGGAGGTGCTGAACTTCGTCAACCGCTACCGGCACCGGGACGGCTCCTATCGCTGGATAGAGTGGCGTGCTTACCCGGCTGAGAATTTGATTTATGCCGTGGCCCGCGACATCACGCGAAGAAAGACAATGGAGGAGGCGCTGCGCGAGAGTGAGTCCAATCTGAACAGCATTTTTCTCGCAGCCCCAATCGGCATCGGCGTTGTGTCGAACAGAATTATCAAGCGGGTTAATGATCGCTTGTGCGCAATGACAGGCTATACTCAGGAACAGCTGATCGACAAAAGCGCGCGAATTCTTTACGCGACCGCTGAAGATTTTGAATTTGTCGGAAGGGAAAAATACGCGCAGATTTCACAGTGGGGAACCGGTACGGTGGAAACCCGCTGGATTCGCAAAGACGGCGCCATGATGGATATCCTGCTCAGTTCCACGCCCATTGATCCGTCCGACCTTGCCGCGGGTGTAACCTTCACGGCGCTGGATATTACCAAACGCAAGCAGATGGAGGAGGCCCTGAGGCAGGGCGAGAAGCGGTATCGGGACCTCTTCGAGCATGCCGTCGAAGGTATCTACCAGAGTACGCCCGAAGGCCGTTTCATGGCCGTTAATCCGGCAATGGCGCGCATGTGCGGATATGCATCGCCGCAAGCAATGATTACGGCGATCACCGACATAGCGAACCAGTATTATGCGGATCTCCGGGATCGGGAAATATATAAAAGTCTCCTGAATGCCAACAGCCGCATCGACAATCTCGAATATCGCGTCCGGTGCAAGGATGGGAGCGCCATCTGGGTATCCGGAAGCGCCAGGGTTGTGAACAACGATCAGGGCGATGCGTTGTATTATGAGGGAAGATGCCAGGACATTACCATGCGCAGACAGGCAGAAGACAGCCTCAGGGAGAGCGAGGAGAAATACCGGCTCATCGCGGAAAATTCAACGGACGTGATCTGGACCATGGATCTGGACGGCCGTTTTACCTATGTCAGTCCCGCCGTCACAATGCATGCCGGATACGCGCCCGAAGAGGCTATGGCCATGACCCTCGACACGTATCTATACGATGAAGACCGGCCCCGGGTGATGCAGGAAATCTCTCAAGAACTTCAGAAGCCCAGGGATCAGCGCGCCGTGCGCCGGATCCTGGAAGTACGGCAGTATAAAAAAGACGGCACCTTGCTCGATGTCGAGGTTTCAGTGGCCTGGCTTTACGATAAGCAGGGGGAAATCGTCGGGCTGCAGGGCAGTACGCGTGATATCTCCGCGCGCAAGCAGGCCGAGGAGGGGCGCAAGAAGTTGGAGGCGCAATTGCAACAGGCACAGAAGATGGAATCAATCGGCACGCTCGCCGGCGGCATCGCCCATGATTTCAACAATCTGCTCATGGGCATCCAGGGATACGCCTCGTTGATGCTCATGGAGCTCGATGCCGGCCATCCCCACTGCGAGAGGCTCCGGGCGATCGAGAAGCAGGTGCAGAGCGGCGCCGATTTGACGCGGCAGTTGCTGGGGTTTGCACGCGGCGGCCGCTACGAGGTCAAACCGACGGACTTGAATGAACTCATCGCCAGGACGGCGGCCATGTTCGGTCGAACGAAGAAGGAAATCCGCATGCATGAAAAGTATTGCGAGGGTCTCCGGGCCGTGGACGCCGACAGTGGGCAGATGGGCCAGGTGTTGCTGAATCTGTTCGTCAACGCCTGGCAGGCCATGCCGGGCGGCGGCGACCTTTTCCTGGAGACGGACAACGTCCATCTCGACGCCGCCTATACGGCGCCCTACGCAATCAAGCCCGGGCCGTACGTCAAGATATCCGTCACGGATACGGGTGTTGGCATGGATGAGCAGACGCAGCAGCGGATTTTCGATCCTTTTTTCACGACCCGGGAGATGGGGCGGGGGACCGGTCTCGGGTTGGCGTCGGCGTACGGGATCATCAAGGGGCACGGCGGGTTCATCAATGTTTACAGCGAAAAAGGTCACGGAACAACCTTCAGCATCTATCTGCCGGCCTCAGACCGGGCGACGGTCCGGGAGACGCCGGTGGCCGCGGCAATTCACAGGGGGCATGAAACCATCTTTCTGGTTGACGATGAACGCATGATCCTCGACGTGACGCAGGAGATGCTGGCGGGACTGGGGTACCGCGTGCTGGTTGCACCAGGCGGCGCCGAGGCGCTGGAGATCTACCGGGCGCAGCATGAAACGATCGATCTGGTCATCCTGGACATGATCATGCCCGGCATGGGCGGCGGGGAGGTTCTGGACGGCATGAAGGCCGTCGATCCCGGAGTCAGGATCATCCTGTCGAGCGGCTACAGCCTCAACGGCATGGCCCGGAATATCATGGAACGCGGTGCCATGCTGTTCCTGCAGAAACCCTTCCACCTCGACGATCTCTCCCGGAAAGTCAGAGAAGCGCTGGAAAAATGAATGTTTAATGCGGTTCCGGCGTTTTAAGCACCTCCCGGACCTTCTGCGAAAGTGTTTCGATTTTATAGGGCTTCTGAATAAACCCCCGGCAGCCCCGCGCCATGATTTCCCTGGCCTGTCCGGTCAGACTGTACCCGGTGGAAAGAATGACTTTAACACCGGGATGGATCGCCTTCAGACGATCAAAGGTGTCCCCGCCGCTCATGCCGGGCATGATCATATCGAGAATGACCAGATCGATGTCGTTCTTCCGGGATTTGTACAGCGCAATCGCCTCCTGCCCCGTCCGGACCGTCCACACGCGATACCCCAGAGCCTCAAGTATTTCACGACTCACGTCAATGATGACTTCTTCGTCGTCTATGAGCAGGATGGTTTCGCGGCCCTGAACGGAGGCTTCAGGAGGCGCCGTCACGGGCGCCGCTTTTTTCCCGGAGGCGGGCAGATACAGATCGAAGGTCGTCCCCTCCCCCACTTTGCTGGCGACGCTGATAAACCCGCTGTGACTCTTGATAATCCCGTAGGCTGACGCCAGCCCCAGCCCGGCTCCGTGGCCCATTTCCTTGGTCGTGAAAAAAGGTTCAAAAACTCGCTCCAGGGTCTTTTCGTCCATCCCGATGCCCGTATCCCGAATCGACACGCGGACATAGGGACCCGGCAGCGCATCGAAAGGTAAGCTCTCCCCTTCTTCCAAGGTAACGTTACACGCCTCCAATGTCAGCGTTCCGCCGCCCGGCATGGCCTGCCAGGCGTTGAGATAGATTCCCAGCAGGACCTGCTCGATCTGTCCCTGGTCCGCCTCGACATTCCATAATGCCTTGTCGGTGTTCCTGTGAATCGTGATCTCCTTTTTCGTCCGGCCGAACATGGCCGCAGTTCGTTTCAGGACTTCGATGAGATCAACCAGCTTTACTTCATACTGCCCTTCCCGTGCAAACCCGAGCAACTGCTGCGTCAATTCAGCGCCGCTGCGGACCTGCTCCTCGATCTGCAAGAGCTTTTTGTAATGCGGATGATCCGGTTCCAGATCGCGGCGCATCAGAGAGGCAAACCCCTGTATCCCCATCAAAAGATTGTTGAAATCGTGCGCAATGCCGCCGGCCAGGGTTCCGATCGCCTCCATCTTCTGCATCTGAATCAGTTGCCGCTCCAGCTTTTTGCGCTCTGTGATATCTCTGACAATGCCCCGAAACCCTCTCGGCTGACCCTGCCCGTCCACAAGCAGCGCCACGGACGTTTCAATCTCCACGACTGATCCGTCCGTCCGGACATGCCGTCCGTCATGCAGAACGGCTGAGCCACCCGCGCGGTAGGCCTTTTTGAATGCCTGTAAAATATTCCCGGTATTTTCTTCACTGAGATAGGCCTTGTAATTCACACCGACAAGGTCTTTTTGATTGTAGCCCAGAATCTTCGCCATGGAGGGATTCAGAAACGTAAAATTCCCGTCCAGATCCACTTCAAAGTAGCCCTCGGCAATGTTTTCGAGTATATCCCGGTAACGGTCGTCGCCTTTCGGCAATGCCGTGCGTTTTGTCATGTCATCCTTCCCGCATCAACCATGAGACGCTGCCGTGCCTGTACTGTATGGTCCGTTGTGCGCCTTCATTTTTACCACAATGATGTCTTTTATGACCCGATTTCCTTTCGCATGTGCGCAAAGTATAGGCAGATCCGCTTCGCATGTCAACGGGATTTTGGGAATCCCGGGTGAAGTTATAATAGTCAAAGGGTTCAGATTTTGCATATCCAATTTCGAAAGCTCCCTGATCTATTTTTGCGAGTTTTTGTGAACCGGTAAAATAATTCATACGCTGGATAACCCATTATTATGCTGCAAAAGACGTTCATTCATAACAAGAAAGTTTATTTAACCTATAATCAATTTCGAAAGAGCATATTTCTCGAACTTGCCCCGAAAGACGCGGAGTCCATCCTTTATCTGCTTCCCTGGCTGTTGAGCGTTAATGATCCTGTCGTCCCGGGTTATGTGCCGAATCTGAAAAAGGCCATTGCCGTTTTCGGCGCAACGACGGATCAGGCTCTCATCAGGCGAGAATCCTCTTTCAAGTCGCTGTTCAATATCAGGAAAAACGAATCGCTGCTCAAGCCTACAACGCAGGTTTCATTGATTCAGGGGCTCTATACCATCGGAAGCGTCGGCACGATCAGTCAGACGGCCCATTCGGACTGCGATATCTGGGTTTGCATCAATAAAGCCGATTTCGAAGAAAGCGCCAAAGTGCACCTCTTGCAGAAGATCAATCTCATCAAGGACTGGATGGATGCCAATCTGAGGATGCCAGTCTATTTCTTTATCTGCGATGTTGGAGATATCCGGAATTCGAACTTCGGCGTCACGGATGAGGAGAGTTCGGGAAGCGCTCAACGAAATGTCCTGAAAGAGGAATTTTACCGAACCTCCATGCTGATCAGCGGGAAGATTCCGCTCTGGTGGGTCTGTTTCGATCCTCATAAAAATGTGGATTATCATGCATTTTCCGACCAGTACGCAAATGATGCTTTTGGCGATTACGACTGCATCGATATGGGGCCGCCGTTGTCTGTCGATCATGATGAATATTTCGGCGCTGCGCTCTGGCAATTCAACAAAGCCCTGACTCATCCCCTGAAGTCGGTCATGAAGATGCTTCTGCTCGATATGCTTCTGGCGTCCCCTGAAGAGGAACTCCTTTGCCGCCGCTTCCGCGATTCAATCCTTAATCAGACGCGAGAATTTGTATTTCACGATCCGAGCGTCTTTACGCTCAATGCCATTCTCGAATACAGCCGGAACGTCCATCCCGAGAAATTCGATTTTATCATGCAATGCAGCTATCTGCGCTATGACCTGCATTTTCTCGCGAAGAAAATGACCCTTAAAGAGAACCTTGCAAAGGAAATTTTCCAGGCTTACCCTCTCAACCGGGAACAGATCCATCGGTTGAATGACTTTGCCGACTGGCCGCTACTGGCGCAGCTGGAATTCGGAGAGAAAATTTTTAGACTCCTGCTCAATATCTATAAAAAGATTATGGCTCATCAGCAGGATGTCATCAGCGGGATCACACGCCAGGACATGACCATCATTGGCAGGAAGTTAGCTGTGTGTCTTGAAAGAAAGCCCGGCAAAATCAAAATTATTCACAAGCCCCTCTTTAATCCGAATCTTCCCACCCTCCTTTTCGTCAACAACAAGAAATTATGGCATGTGTCTGCCGCAGGCGAGCCGTCAAAACCTGTCGTAGCCGGTGCGGATATCGTCTGTTGCATTGCCTATCTGGTCTGGAACGACCTCTATGGTTCGTCAAGCGTCCGCATGACGCCAAATCCCACGCCGATCACCCTCCAGGAAATCAACAACCTGGCAAAACGGGTCCGGGAACTATTCGGCGTCTTTGATATCACGGGCGCCGATTTTGATCACTTCGTCGAAACAGAAAAAGTGACAACCATGCTCATCATCGTCAACTTCGAAAAACCCGGGCAAGCGAGGGATATCGACGACCTCTGCGTGGTTTTCAGCAACCATTGGGGTGAGCTCTTCTTCCGCCGGTTCAATTCTCCGGATCAGTTCAGGGCGTTCATTGATCACGGCGGTGGGATCTTTGAACGGACAAAGATGCACATCTATGTCCAGCGCAACAGCCTCTATTATGAAAAGATCATCGAACGGGTCAAGAATCTTGTCGGTCAGGTCTTTGCGGGTCAGACTGCTTAGTGTCTATAACAATCAGCGGTTGTCACGCGACGGGATAACGCCGCCTCCAGCGGTCCAACTTTTCAAAGGCGTCTTCCACCGACTTGAACAGGAGGTCCAGTGACATGGGCTTCTTGAAGTAATCGTCAAAGCCGGCCTCCCGGCATTCTTCGATTTCAAACAGACCCGACCATCCGGTAATGGCATAGATGATGGCAATGGGCCTGGTCTTCCGGATCTGCCGGCACAGTTCGATCCCGTTCATGCCGAAGAGCTTCAGATCGAGAAAGATCAGTTCAATCTCCTGCATGCCGAGGATATCCAGCGCCGCTTCGCCGTTTTCCGCCAGATGAACATCGTATCCGGCGTCGCTGAAAGCGGACGCAAAAAGATCGCGAATGGATTTCTCGTCATCCACCACCATGATTTTTCGATTCATCGGCAAGTCTCCATTTTCCGCGCCGATTCATATTTCGCCTTGCCTTTTGTTTCAAGGATATTCTTCATGACATCTGCCGAGTCGGCTCAAGGCGTCGCATACAGCCATGCCCATATTTTCAATTGCTGAAACATCCTGCTGAAACATCCTTCGGAAATGAGAAGACGCCCGCTGGGGCGATCATCCATCACCGGTCAAGCCACCGGCCGGATTCCAATGATATGCGGAATCCAGCCGGTCATCAGATCAAAAGGTCAGCTTGGCTTAGAAGTCTTTGAAATCATTCTCGTCCATGGGAATCACTTCATCCGGACGAACGACCTGCTGTCTTTGCCGGCCTGCCTCCTGCCGGACAACCTGCCGACGGCTGCCGGCGGATCTCGCGACGGCAACGGCCTTTTTCGGACCCTTTGCGTCCTCACGACTTTTCCGTCCTGAAAAAAGCGCCTTCACGCTGATGGCTGCATTTCCGTTGCCGTTCGTTCCGACAATCCGGCTGAGCGCCTGGATGACGCCTTTCATATTAAGCGCCTGCGCATTCATCTGTTCGGATGCGGAGGCCGATTCTCCGGCGTTGGCCGCGTTCTGCTGTACGACCTTGTCCATCTCGGCAATGGCCTTGCTGATCTGGGAGATCCCCTGGGCCTGCTCGCTGGAGGCGGCGGAGATCTCTCCGACCAGGTCGGCCGCCTTGCCGGCGCTGCGCGTCACTTCGACAAATTCGCTATTGGTTTTTTCGACAAGGCCTGATCCTTCCTTTATCTTCTTGACGGTCCCCTCGATCAGTTCGGACGTGTTTTTGGCCGCTTCGGCCGCGCGCATGGAAAGGTTCCGCACCTCTGCGGCCACCACGGCAAACCCGGCGCCCGCCTCGCCGGCACGGGCAGCCTCGACGGCGGCATTGAGCGCCAGCAGGTTGGTCTGGAAGGCGATCTCGTCAATGGTCTTGACAATTTTGGATGTTTCTTCACTGGCGCTGGAGATCTCCTTCATGGACAGTGTCAACTGCTTCATCGACCCATCAGCGCGTTCCACCGTTTTTTTCGTTTCGCCCATCAGGCTGTTTGCATGCTTGGCATTGTCGGCGTTCTGGCGCGTCATGGACGACATCTCTTCGAGGGAAGACGAGGTCTCCTCGATTGCGGAGGCCTGTTCCGAGGCGCCTTCCGCCAGCGACTGGCTGGACGACGACACCTGATGCGCCGCCGTTACTACCTGATCGGCGCCCTCCTGCATCTGATCCACTGCTGACTTGATCTGCCTTGTTATCGTCGTGCTGGTCCAGTAAGGTATGGCCACACCGATGACCATGAAAATGGCGACAAATATCCCCATCATTATGTCAAATGAGGCGATGTTTCCTTTGTCAACCCCCACAAACCACGCCCCGATAATCGTTCCTGTCTTGTCTCGGATTGGCGAATACTTGGTCTGGTATGGTTTTCCGACAACCTTTGCTATTCCAATAAAATTGTTTCCACCTTTAAGGACCGCTGCCTCCACTTCAGGAGCAACCTTTGTTCCCACCGCGCGGCTGCCATCCTCTTTTAAAACACATGTTGCAACTCGCGTATTGCCGCGGAAGATTGTAGCGACTGAGTTCGTGCGCTTCTTGATTTCATCAACAACGGTTGTCTCACCTTCGATTATCAGCTCTCCTTTGTAGAGCTTTTCATCCCTGACTGACCAATCTCCCGGATATTTGTTGTCCAGCAGGCTGTAACCGATGGCATGGTCGGCTGCGAGTTTGTCCATAACCAAGGGCTTGATGACTTCGAGGCTAACGAAAAAGTAAATGCTCACTGAAAAGATGCTCATCAGAACTACGTAAGGGACTATTAACTTTTTTTTCATGCTCATTTTTTTCCACATAGTATAAACCTCGTTTATTGGCGTGCTTATGCCGCCATGCTCATGGCTTCGAGCTCCTCCGCCTGAAGAACCCGGTCGATGTCCAGCAGGATTTTTATGCCTTCCCCGACTTTCGCCAGGCCCAGGATGTAATCGGTTTTCAAGCGGCTGCCGAAGTTCGGCGTTTCTTCGATATCGCCCGCCTTGATGTTCAAGACTTCGGACACGGCGTCAACCACAATGCCGATGAGGATACTGGCTGCCTCAGTCCTGATCTCCACGACAATGATGCACGTGCGTTCAGTGTACGCCATGGCTGCCATCCCGAATTTAAGCCGCAGGTCCACGACGGGAATGACCTTGCCCCGCAGATTGATGACGCCCTTGACATAACCGGGCGTCTGGGGCACCATCGTGATCGCCATCAGTCCGATGATTTCTTTCACCTTTAAAATGCTGATGCCATACTCTTCTCCGGCAAGGGTGAACGTCAGATATTTTCCGTCCCTCTTCGGTGTTGATTTTGATCCCTGTCCGGTCGCCAATGCTTCTTCCATCTGTGTCGCTCCTTTCGCCGGTCACGGGCCTATTTCGCCTCGCCCGGACCGTCTGTGATATCTTTCCGCCATCGGAAGTGTTTTTCCGTGCGGGAGATTCCCATGATATTGTCGGGCTGTTTAAGGATAAACTTTAATTCACGGCTCATTTTTCGACGTTTTACGATTTCGTCTTAATTGCCCATTTCTGCATTCAACATGCCAATTGTTGTACGGTTAGCAGGGTTTACGCTTTTTATCCTCGTAATGCTGGTAATGCCTGACCAGTTTGGGATGATCCAGGTCGTCCTCGGTTATCCTGGAAAGCACATCCACGGCTGAAATGTCCAGTTTCAGACGTTTGATCTGGGCATCGAGAAATGGGATCCGTTTTTTCAACATCTGCCTTTGTGAGATTTCCATGAAGGGTTTCTCGGCAAGCTGTTTGACCATGTCATCGCGGACCGCGTTAATATCTTTGAGTTTCTTTTTTAGAAGGGTTTTTTTATCGGTCCCGATATCAGCATCCGCCTCATCCGGTCGATCGTTCTGCTTCATTTCCGGCAATTTTGCGTCAAGGGCCGTCTTGCGGTTGACGACCTGATAATTTTCCAGATGCATGTTCTCCGCCTCCGTCTTCTTGATGCAGACATCGACCACAAAGGGGCCGTGGTCCGTGGAAAAGGGGATCACAATGCCGGGAGTGATGAGGATATGATTGATCGTATGATTTTTACCGTAAACCACGGAGGGTATGGCCGCGTAAACCGCCATCCCCTCTTTTTCCATATGCGTTCTGGCCACACCTGAAATCATGTTTGTAATTTCTCCGACAGCGTCAAAAATATCCTGACACACCTCTGTGTACGATTCGCCCAGCATCCGGCTGCAGATATCGCAGATGCAGGCTTCGCTGAAACTGAGCGCCAGCGTGCCGACAGCATCGCCGGTAATGCCGATGATGCCGGATACGTCTCCGCCCGCGAGGCTGCTCTCCTTAATGTACACCTTGCCGGGACGGGGCTCGACAAAGGCCATCTTTTTCAGAACTTCGATGGTTCCCTGCAGAAAGGGGTTGATGAATTTCACATCCATGAAACGTCTATCCTCAATGAATGTTGAACTGCCTGTTTTAAATTATACGTCAAGGACATCCCTGATCTTCTGTGAGAGCTCGTCAATCCTGAACGGCTTCTGGAGAAAGGCCTGCGCGCCATTTTCCAGAATCATCTTTGCCTGGCTGTTCAGGCTGTATCCACTGGAAAGAATGACTTTTATTTCGGGATTGATGGACTTCAGGCGGTCAAAGGTTTCGCTGCCCCCCATATCCGGCATGATCATGTCCAGAATGACCAGATTGATATGTTGTGCCGCCTCTTCATACATCTGCACGGCCAGACGGCCGCCGGCTGCCGACAGCACGTGGTAGCCGAGCGTCTCGAGGATCTCACGGGTCACATTGCTGATGACCGATTCATCATCTACGAGCAGAATCGTCTCCCGGCCTTTCAGAATTCGGCCTTCAGTCCTGAAATCATGGGATGCCTTGCCCCGGCCATGGGCGGCAGGAAGATAAATTACAAAGCAAGTTCCTTTTCCCTGTTCGCTGTGTACATCGATAAAGCCGCCATGACCTTTAACGATGCCGTAAACCGTGGCCAGCCCAAGGCCGGTTCCACGTCCCATCTCTTTTGTCGTGAAGAAGGGTTCAAAAATGCGCCGGCGGGTCTGGTCATCCATGCCAACACCTGTATCCCTCACGGATATTTTGACGTATTTTCCGGCCCGACGGGGAAACGATTCGGGGAAGTCCCGGGGAGTGACGATATTTTCCGTCTGCAGAAAGAGAGTCCCACCTGCCGGCATAGCCTGCCAGGCGTTGACGTAAAGATTCATAAAAACCT
>Ga0209254_10004707_pt1 | contig 12508 bp, 11 predicted proteins | sample FrelakmetDIP11DI_FD_187148 | JGI IMG/M metagenome (GOLD analysis project Ga0209254, IMG submission 187148) | Freshwater lake sediment microbial communities from the University of Notre Dame, USA, for methane emissions studies - DIP11 DI (SPAdes)... | ecosystem: Environmental > Aquatic >...
GAGCCTGCCGGACGGGCAAATCGCCAGCATCGCCCTCGCCCATGGGTTTGCCATGGCCACCCGAAACATCAAAGATTTTGAGGATTGCGGCATCGAATTAATCAATCCATTTGAATAAATCGTCCCCATTCTTCCATGCGCCATCAGCACCACATAGCGGCTGGCTTGCCAGCACACGGTCACGTTCAGACGCCTCCTCACACAAGTCAAGGTGACGCAGGAATACAACGTTTGAGCAGCTTTCTGCGCGAACGTCTTGCTGCCCTGGACGACCCCAGAAGCATCGGTCAGGCGTTGAGGGGTAGCGAGCTGGGCGAGTTCTGGAAATATCGCGTAGGCGACTGGCGCGCCATCTGCCAGATCAAAGACGCAAAAATACTGACCACCGTGGTACGCCCCGGCAATCCGCGCGAGGTTTATCGCTGAGCAGCCCTGTCTCCGCTTTCATATATTGCGCGCTGGCAAGCGGAGAAACAACCGACTGACCAGGGAAATGCGGCTACGTACCTGGAACGAGCTCATTGCCCTGCCCCGGCATCGACCAGGGTCTTCCCGTAGCGATTTGCCGCTACCTCGCGAGCAGCCGGAAAATGCTTCCTGATCTTCTCGGCATCCTCCGCGGTCCGCGCAAACATGATGATTTGGTCGCCCCGTAGCCACGGGTCGTTCTGGATAAGATCATAGGGATAGTAGCCAAGGCCGTTGTGCAGCACGATTCTTCGCTCCGCTTCCACACGCGGCGGGAATTGCGCCAGGTGCGCTTGCATGAATTCTCCCATCTGCACAAAGCGTAGAGCGTTTGCTGCAACAAGGCTCATCAGTGCAAGCATGGCGACCTGTTTGAACACGCGTTGGCCATCCAGCGCCGCCAATTTGATCGTGCCCAAGACTGCCAAAACCGGCAAAACACCCCAGGCGGAATGAAAATAGCGATAGCCCCAGCCGTGGCCCTGGTCAAAAAGAATCAGGAAGTAGGCGAAGAACGTCCACAGCGCCGAGGAACCCAACAACCTCAAAGCCGGTTGCTTTTCGCCACGCCACCCCCACCATGCAAATAGCAAAAGAAGAGGCGATGCCCACAACCACAACTTCACCAAGCCAGCCGATCGGGCCAGGATAATCTCAGGATCGGCAGGCCAACTAATAACTCGCAAGAAGCCATGAAACACGCTAAGCGTGTGCTGGAGCATTGTGGGATGTAGGTTGCCACCCGCCTGTACCAGGCCATTGGCCAGCGCCCCGACATGCAAGGCATCTTGCTTCCAAAGCGACCAACCAATTACCAGCAGTAGAACCATTGGCAAATATCCCGCCAGGAGATAAACCATGTTCCGCAAACGCTGGCCACGCCGCGTTGCCAGCCACAGAATCCATGGCGCGGCAAACACCGTATGTGGGAACGGGTTGTGCAACGACAGTGCAAAGCCCCCTACGATGCCGGCGAGAAACATCCGCAGCGGCGAAGGTGCCAACAGCAACCACGCGAAGCCCAAATTGAATAGCAAGTGAGCCGGCATCGAATAGTACGTTATCCCGTTCGCCACGAATGCAGGCGAGGCCAAGGCAAACAGCAGTGCCCAGCCTGCCGCGAAGGGCGAAGCAATCAGGTCACGGGCCATCCGACCAATCAAGAGAAAGCTCGCCGCTACCAGTGTCGGATTGCAGGCCCAGGGTATGCCAAGCCAGACAAAAGGGGTCAGCAGCACTGAGAAGCCCGGCCAATAGGCTGAAAACACCGCGCCAGTGTTCCGATTGACCATGAGAAATTGATTCTGGAATCTGGGTGGAATTAGGTAATCGAGCAAGTCAGGGGGGAACTGCCCGTGCATGGCACCCGCCGCGAAAATCTTGGCCTGGAAAACCACAGCATATTCATCCATCGACAACGGATGATTCTGGTACACCCACAACGAACCCGCACACAGAATCAACCATAAAACAGCGGCTGCCACATAGCGTAAGCGATCCAGTGTCAACACCAGCGATTCAAGCCAGGTGTCACCCCCAGAACGCCGTGAACCGAACCAATGGCCGATTGCAAGCATCCCCAGCATCAACCATGCCGCCGACTTGTCGTGTTTGGCCAATAGGTGCCAGAAGATTTGGCCATCCGGTGAGGCCGTGTTCAATATAAAAACCAGCGCGAGCAGTGAACACGCAATCCCGTACATCGAGAAGCGAAAAAGATTCATGGAGTCTTGCTACTCAGCGCGATAGATTCGAGAAGTTCGGCATATCTGGCAGCGGTGCTTTCCCATGACCAGTGTTCATGCGCAAAATTTGCAACCGCAGCGCGCAAAGCCAGGAGTTGGCGAGGGTTCCCGCGGATGTCAGACAGACGCCGCATCCATCGAGCGACCATATCCTCTGCGCCAACATGTTCGACGAGCATCAGGTGGCGCGCATCGGGGCAACCCGCAGCGGTTTCCTCGCCTACCATCGCCGGCGTGCCGCAGGCCATGGCTTCCTGAACGACAAGCGGGAAGCCTTCGCCTGTGCTGGGCAACACCAGCAGATCCGCGGCCCGGTAATACCGCGCCAGGCCAGGGCCGCTTTCACCTCGCACCACCAGCGCGTTGGCCATGCCCCACTGCCCCGGATCGAGCGGCCCCTGCCCCGCAAAAACCCAGAGGTCGTCGGGGAATGCCGCAGCCAGTTCACGCAGGACGCTCAAGCCCTTCTTCTCGACGAAGCGGCCGACAAAAAGAAATACCTGCCCGCCCGCGCCGCGTACATCCGCGATGGCCTGGTGGTCGGCGACCGCTCCGTCAGGCGCATACACTGCCGCATCCACGCCATTCGGCCAATAGACAGGCGGCGCACGGAACCGGCAAATACATTCGAACGCCTCTTGAACCGCAGGACTGATAAAAACCACCTGATGTGCAGTCGAAAGCACAAGCCTCCCGAGCGTCCGGTTGGCCAAGGCGTGAACTGCCCGCAGAAAAGACGACTTGAACGGGATGGTGCCGACATGCTGGGTCACCACCACCGGCACACCGCGCACGCGCGCGAACAGCCAGGCGAATGCATTGCCGAAATAGAGCGCATCGTGAAGATGGACGGCATCGGCCTGGGCAATTAACCGCCAGAGCGTCGCCAGCGCGCGAGGCGACCAGATCGGCCAGGGCACGCCGACATGGCGCTCGATGCCATTCCATACCGGCGCCGGAACCAGATGCACCGACTCGGGCAAATCAACTGGCGGAGGATCCACATCGCTGGCCATCCATGTGATGGTCCACCCATGTCCATCAGCCAACCTGCGAGCCAGTTCGGCCGCAACCCGTTCCACCCCCCCGCGATGGGCTGGATAGTAGTGGGTGACCAGGAGGAGATGCCGGGTCAAACCGCACGATCCGGCGACATCCGGCGCCGGATATAAAATGATCCCGGCTCCGCGTCACGCTCCATGAGCGGACACTTGTCGGCCAGGCGCTCCCGGTCCTGGTGCCGTAAATAATTTGCCGACAACAGTATTTCCCAGTCCGCATTGCCCGCCAGAAATGCCTCGAGCAGGTATTGCTCCGACCACAACAGCGCCTTTTCTTCCACCCATCGGCGCGGATAGTCGGCGGGAGAAAAAATATCGTGGACATGAACGATCACTCCCGGAGCAATTGTGGGCAGCACCTCAAGGAACATGTGGTTGACGTCCCCCCCGGAACGGACCACATGCGAGGAGTCGATGAAAAGCAGATCGTTTTCACGCAGGTTGCCGAAAAAGGCGACAGGCAGCGTTTGCACCATGCTGCGATTCACCTCGACCCCGATCGACTCGAGCCAGCTCATTTCATAGGGCTCGATGCAGAGATGCGTTGCTTTGGAACCGGCATCGGCATTCATACGCAAGGCCATTGCCGCCACCAGCGTTGAATGGCCGCTACCGACTTCGACTACACGGGCCGGTCGAAAATGTCGAATGACGCTGTAGAGCAGGTCGGCATCACCGCCCCGAAAGTTCGGGTTGTCGGCAGAAAAGCGGCGCCCGGCAATGTCTTCATCGGGCAGACTGCGGATTTGATCTTGCCAGCTGAAAGAATCAATGAGCTTCCATTGCGCTTCAAGGTTCCAGTGCATGCCGGGCAGAGCACGCACTTTTGCCGACGCAAGCCCCTCCGGAAACGGTTCGTAGTAGTGCCTGCGCACAGGCAGGAGACCCGCGGCAAACAGCGCATGCCTGCACATGGGCAGCACATCGAGACCCGCCATGCGAACGAGGCGCAGAAAAATTCCGGCAAGCGCCGCGAAAGGCGCCGCCACCCAATCAAGGACTCGAACAAGAGGATTACGCATTATCAAATGGCCTTCTGCCATGTGGTCACCATTAAACGCCTCAGGTGGCGCGCGCTCGCCAACACGGCTGCCAGTATCACCATGGCCATGCCGGGATGACGTGACTCGCGCCATCGCGCCAGAGCATTCAATTCTCCGGCATGAAGCGCTCTCAGATCAGCCGATAATCCGCTGTGCCCGAAACCTGGCTTGCCACCTGCGTAACTTACCAACACTTCATTCAAGAATGCGCACTTTTTCGTTGAAGCAATCTTCAGCCAAAGCGCGTAGTCCTCGCAATGGCCCATGTCTTCCGGAAAACCGCCGGCTGCTAACAGGACATCCCGGCGGGCGATAACACTAGATGTAGGGAGTCGATTGCGGAAAATCATATTCCACTCGCCAATGCTGACAACGCGTGATCCTCCTAACATTTTCAGTGAATCGCTGGCGCAGCCCAGTAGAGCAAGTTCCGGCATGGCTTGCAGAACCGCGTGCTGGCGTTGCATTTTCTCCGAATGCCAGGCGTCGTCATCATCCAGAAATGCGATCAACTCGCCCGAGGCCAGTTTTGTACCCGCATTACGTGCGGCGGCCGGTCCAGCATTTTTTTGCTGCAAGGTCACGATCCGCAGGTGGGGGGTTTGCGCAGAGAATTCAGACAGCCATTCGAACGTCCCGTCTGTTGAACCGTCATCCACAACAACAAGTTCATCGACGGGTCGGCTCTGCCGCAAAACCGAATTAATTGCATGCTGCAACTGTTGGCGCCGATTAAACGTCGGCATGACGACGCTGACTGAAGGACTAGTCATATCCATGCTTGAAATGAAATTCGCCAAACGGGCAATTCTGGCAGGTTTATATCGACTCCCCGTTTATCCACGACACGATGATCGGGCTCATGCCCAGGCTGACATGCATAAGTCTGTTCGCGGCAATTTACTGCAAAGCCCGGTCCAGCGCTAACATCACATCCTGCACGCCAACGCTTCGTATGCATGAGACAGCCTCGCCTTGAACATGCGGTTGGCTGCAATTCCAATTGCAGCCGTAACACGCCATGCGGTGGAAGACGGCCATCGGCTTTACTCCCTCGACGCTTTCTGCATAGGGTAAAAACCGGCCAAAGTGCCCGCCCCCTAGAATGCAGACCGAAGGAGTCCCCACTGCGGCAGCAATATGAATACCCGAGGTTTCATTGCCGATGAGAACCTGCGCCCCACAGATCAACTCGACCAGTTCAATCAAATCTGTCGCACCTGCCACACTCAAGGCCTGATGCGAATTTATTCCTTTCCGGATTAGTTCAGCATTCTGCATATCAGCAGGCCCGCCGCATATTACGGCTCTCCAACCATGGCGTGCATGAACCTCATCCGCGCACTGCACGAAGAAATCGAACGGCCAGACTCTCCCGGGCCACGATGCCCCGGCAAAAAGGACGAAATATGGGAATTCAAATCGCCGCGCCTTTCTTCTTCCCGCAGGTTCCGATAAGCGCACTACGGAAACCGGTTTCGGTGGTAACCCCAACCCGCGCAGGAACTCGGCATTTCTTTCCAGTTCCATCATGGGTTCCGGGCTAGCCGGCACCAGGCTTGTGTACCAGCGATCCGATATTTCTTTCTCCCACCCGGCAATATTGTTCAGGTTCCCCGCAGAGCCGATCCGGTTCTCGGCGCCGAGAATGCGAACAACGGCATCCCCCGTCAGGAATACCCGCGAGAAAACGGGGTGCACAACCGTTTCCACCCCCATGCCATGCAGCATGCCAAACATCGTCCATCGATAGGCAAGACGCCATTCAAGCCCTGTGACATCGACCGGAACGACTTCATCCCAATAAGGGAGGGTCTGCGCAAAATCCGCGAATGTGCGATTTGCCACCAGGACGATTTTTCTGCCATGGTAGAAATCACGGAGTTGGCGAGCCGCGTCCAACCAAAGAAAAAAATCCCCAATGTTGTCGAGCCGAATCAGGCAGACGAGGCCTGCCTGCCGCCGCGGACTTTTCACGGTCAGCAAAATGGTATCCGCGACAAAAAATGGCAAATCCCTTGCGCCGCGATATAGCGGACGTAGAAAACGCATGGCCGTTTGCAAAAATCGCTTCATTTTTCAGCACCAATCCCCGTGCCAGGCATTTAGCGTTCCAATGCCGCGGAAATCAGCGCTGCATACTTGCCGCGACAGGCTTCGCGCACTACCTCGATTTCGTCAGCATAGGTCGCCGTACGCCTGGAGACATTCTCGATGATGCTTTCCACTCCCACCTCGGCAACATCGCCCACGAAATAGGAAGACAGGTTCAGGTTCTCAACCATCAATGCGCGGCTGTCGTTGCCGATAACCGCCGCCGGCTTGCCCAGCGAGGCCATCATGAATGCGGAATGCACTCGATTGACGATGCCGAACCTGGCGCGTGCATAGAATTTCATGAATTCGACATGGTCGTCGGGGACCAGGAAGCTTTTCAATTCCGGCGCCACAGCCTTGGCCAAACGTTCTTCCTCCCTCGTGTGGCAAGCCACAACCACCTCCCCCATCTTGCCGGCCATGGCAGCCAGTTCCCTGAACTGGCTGCGCCACGCCTCACGGTCGATCGCCTGCCCGAAGGTGTAGTGGCCGCCGTTTTCCATGAAATTGAGAACGATATACTCGCCTGGCAGTGGCTTGATATCGAGATAATCGCGCGCAAAAATGGACGTGCACGGCAGCACCTCTGCAGTACGCCCCGCTATGCCAAGCATTGCCTGCGCCAACTTGTCGCGCAGGACCGTCAAATCACAGGCGTCGAAAAATTCCCTGATGTACGTCCGGCACTTGGGACAGGAATTCAGTTCACTGCCATCAGAGTGAAACCGCTGGCAACTTCCTCCGGCGATATTGAAAAATTTTCGGCCTCTCCGGTCCGGAAGAAAGCGTTTCCTGACAAGCGGGCCGTACCACTCGTTGTCCGCGCAATGCGGCCCGCCATGGTGGCACCAGTACACTGGCGCGCCGCTTTGAACCAGCAGGTCAGCATCGGCAATCCGGTTCCTGGCGTGGGCCATGCGCAACACCGGTTCCGCAATCCGAGACAGTTGAAAGTTCCGCACGCCCTCCCAACCGTATATGGCCGTGACCGGGGCGTGTTTGTGAATCAATTCGACACGCTCCAGATTCGCTACCGATTGCAACAAATGAAGAACCCCCTCACGCACAAAATCGTCGCCGACATTGTGGCGGACTGTTGTGATTATGGTTGTTTTCATCTTGTTGCATTAGCCAATCGTGCGCCCCGCAGAATTCGGGCGTAACTTTCCGGCCAGACTCCCATTATCATTCAAGCGACCTGCCGCTCAGCCCACCCGAACCCATTCCTTGTCCTTTACAGCAGGCAGGCGATGCAGCATTCCGAATTTTGCGCGCGGATGGTCAAAGCATGCGTTTGCATCAATTTCCGGCAACCATTCGCAAACAATGTCATTGCGCACGAAGAAGGCATTTGTAGCGATAGCGTTTATCCCGACCAGCCGGTAATTCTTCTTTTTCCCCAGTTTCACGAATGCGGCAAGCGAGGCGCCTGCGTAATCGGATCCATACTGGGTAAACTCGGCGATAAAATCATCCCGATACGGCGTGCTCACAGAAACTTCCGGACCCCATAAATGGTTGAACTCTAGGACGACAACCCTGGGCGAAATGCATGAAAGCACCTCCCAAATCCAATAGTCGTTCCCATCGATATCAATCGACAAAAGATCGACGTCGCCCGTGAAGCCATTTTCCTCAATGATCCCATTCACATTGCCACGCGTCACCCACTCCCTCACAATTTTAGGTGGCCAGTACTTGGTATCCGGGTTGTTTTGATAGAAATTCCTGGCTCTTCTGATGTTTCTCTCGTCCCCGTCTAACAACAACCCCAACCATCTGTGATTGATTATCAGGTTTGCCGTGTTGCACTCGATTCCGTCACCCGCGCAAATCTCGACGCATCGTTTGTTCGTGGTGCCGATCAGGGAAAAGATGAACAACAATATTCCATCTTCTTCGTGCTGTGAGTGCGTTCGAAACCCCACATCCTTAAAGCTCAATGACTTTCCCTTTGATTCAAATTGCTGTCTGTACAAAATACCCAGTGCAATCTGGTCAATGCTCAAGGCGCCGGCTTTATGCCCCGGAGTCCCATCGCTTAACATCTTCCATGCATTCGACAGTTTCTTGAAAAGCTTCTTCATAGCGGCATTTGGGTTGAATTATGACATTTATATCCGGCTGCCTTTCCCGGTCAAAACCAAACGAAACAGCCGGTAAAGACCAAGGATGGATTTTGACTTTTGGATGAAAACCTTCCTTGTTGACACAGAAAACAAATCGGAAAAATAAGCGGCCACGGACACGGAAACCAGCGTTGCCACCGCAGCCCCGTTAATACCCCAGAGCGGTATCAAGACCAGATTGAGGGCGATATTTAACACTGCTCCATACAGATTCCTCCTCAATGCCAGCTTGGTCAGCCCCTCCAGAACAAACCACTTTCCGCTGGCGGCTGCAAGAAACACAAAGATGCTAGTCCATATATGGATGGCCAGCACGCTGCCCGCCTGAGAATAGGCTTCCCCAAAAATCAGTTCGACCAGGTAACCCGATAGAAACGTCAGCGGGATCGCCACCGTCAGCGCAAGAAAGACCATCAACTCATAAAGCTGTTGCAGCCGCTGATAGTAGAGCGATTCACTTTCCTTCTTGGCCTCGATGATGGCCGGAAAAACCGAGGCCACGATAGCCGCCGGAATGAAATACCAGACTTCGCTGATGCGCACCGCCGCGCTGTATATGCCGACAGCCTCGTCGCCCAGCATCTGTCCCAGCATGATCTGGTCGATGCGCATGTAGACCATGATCGCCAGTCCGGAAAGAATGAGCGGCCAGCTGTCCTTGAGCAGGGCCTTGGCACGGACAGCATGCGGTCGCCACGTGTTCAACCGGCCTCCGCGCCATACATACATCGCCATCAACCCTATTGCCGCAACAAAGCCTTCGGCGAGCATTGCCCACACAAATGCAGTGAGCGGGGCCTGATCAAGGATGAGTGCCATCTTCACTGCGGCAAAAATCAGATAGGCACCGTTCTCGACCCACACGGAATACCTGGACTGAACCTGGGACTCGAACCAGTATTTCACCACCTCGGCGGACTTGGACAGCATGGCCAGGCCGAGCAACACCACCAGCAGTTTGGACAGACTATCGTCCGGGCGCACGTAACTGATTGCGGTGACAACCAAAACGAATGCCAATAGCCCTCCCAGCATCAGCAGCACGAAGGCACTGCCAAGTATGTCGCCAGCTGCTTGCGGCTCCTTGACCAAGTCCCGCACAACGATATTGTTCAGGCCCAGGCCAGCCATGGCGCCGAACAAGGCAACAAAGGCTATTGCGTAGCTGAACAGGCCGAATTCCCCTGGGCCGAGGTAGCGCGCCATCCACACGCTGACCACCAGCCCTACGCCCATGCGGATGGCGTGATCGCCGAACAGCCAGCCGGTATTGGACATGGCTCTCAGCAGATGCGGCCGGTGTTCGATCCTGGTTCGCAGGCTGGAAGGAATGAACTTGAGCCAGGAGGGGATCACGTCGGCTTGCGCATGATGCGATCTAGTCGAACGACCATCTTGCCGGTTTTCCGGAAAGCCGGCGGATGATATCCGCTAGGCGATGCGCCGTTTTCTGCGGGAACAGGTTGAGCAGCGAGATCACGGCAATCCTCAGCGCTTCGTGCAATCTGACCGACAGCGGCGGCGTCAATCCAAGGTCGCGATCGATGGCGGCGATTTCGCGGCCGACCTGCCTGGCGGTGCTGAGCCGGAAGGAGACGCCGCCCATGGGGGCGCGGGTGACGTCGATGGGCATGAACACCGGATCCTGGCGCAGGATCGCGCGCAGCAGGAAATGCGAATCGGAGGCGATGGGGAACCGCAGGTCGAAAGGCTGCGCAGCGGCGAAGAGGCTTTTGCGCTGGAAGGTCGAACCATGCGGCGGCAGGGCCGGCCGGCCGATGTCCCATGTGCCCCGCATCTGCGCCCAGGGTACGCCTATGGTTTCGAGCGGGATGCGCTCGATGGGGCTCAACAGCACCTGGCGTCCATAGACCACTGTCGTATCCGCGCTGACGTCTTCGAGATGCTTCATGCATTCAGCCAGCGTAGTTGGCGCCACCAGTTCGTCACCGGCGCCCAGAAAAATGATCCAATCGCCGCGTGCCATCTTGCAGGCCTTGTTCCACGCATCATAAATGCCCTCATCGGGCTCGCTGATCCAGTGCGATATCTGGCCGTCATTCTCATGCAGCAGGGTCTGCGTACCATCCGTGGAATTGCCATCCACGACGATCCACTCAAAGTCCCGGGAGGTCTGTTCACGGATCGAACGGATGGTATGGGGCAATTCCTTCGCGGCATTGAACGTGGACGTGACGATGGAAATTCTGGGGGAAGCCGTTTCCATCAACTGTGACGCTCATCGCGCAGCATATTGAACAGGAATGAGGCAAAAGCCGCATTTACGCCCAGCAGCATGACAGTGGTGGCCACAAACGCAAGATGAACCGTGCCGGCCATATCCCCGAAACCCTTGGCCACCCACTCAACCAACAGCCAGAGATCGATGGACAAGCCCGCGATCGTGAGCACGCCACCAATGATCAAGCCACGTTCCAGCGTAAACCAGGACAACAGTCGGCCAAAAGCCGATTTTTCCCAGATTGGGTTGCGCTGGGCGTTGATGAGGCGCGCCAGCAGGCCGAACCCGACGATATTCGCACCCAGCAATGTCAGCAGGCTGGACAAGGCCAGAAAATGGATGCCCAGGCTGAACTTGCCGATCACGACAGGACCCGCCGCCAGCCCTAACATGCCCGCCAGCCCCAACATAAACAACAATCCGCCCGGGATCAGGTATAACCAGTCCGGCGCGTAGGTCAGAATGAAGCGCAGATGCCGCCAGCCGTCACGGAATGAGCGTAGGTGAGGCGGCCGGTCTCGCTTGTCCGGGAACAGACGGGTCGGGATTTCGGTGATGCGCAGACCGGCATGCGCGGCTCCAATCACCATTTCAGTGGCGAATTCCATTCCCGCAGTTCGCACGTTCATTCGCTCGAACGCTTCGCGGGTGAAGGCGCGCATGCCACAGTGAAAGTCGTTGATGGGAATCCGGTACATCACACGCGCCAGCGTCGACAGCACCGGATTGCCCAGATAGCGATGCAGCGCAGGCATGGCTCCGGGATCAATGCCGCCCTTGAATCGGTTGCCTACGACGAGGTCGTAGCCATCTTCGATCTTGCGCACGAAATCGCCGAGCGCGGCCCAATCGTAGGAGTCGTCGGCATCGGCCATGATCACGATGCGGCCGCGCGCTGTTGATATTCCTGCCAGCAAAGCAGAGCCGTAGCCTTTGCGCCGTTCATGTACGACACGCGCACCGCGCGACTCGGCAATCTTCACTGAGCGGTCAGTCGATCCATTGTCGGCCACCACCACCTCGCCGGCTATGCCCATCTCGTCAAAGGCACGCTGAATTTTCTCGATGCACAGGCCCAGTGTTTTTTCTTCGTTCAGGCAAGGCATGACAGCCGAGACAAGAATGTCTCTTGACGTCATTACATCGGCGAGTGAAACAACAGAAGACATGAATTTAACGTCGCTCTAAATATGCTGCCAGCCGGTTTTCAGGCAGGCTCTCATGTTACGAGGCCTCTGCAAGCCGGTCCTGCTTCACATGACGATCCGGCACCCGCGGCTCGCGCACCTCCTCATGATAATCGTCGTCGACGTTTACCGCCCAGATATTGGCCTTGCAGGTGACGCCGGCAAGGATGTTATCGACTGACATCTTTGCGGTGAGCATGGAGTGGTCCTGGTTGTTGTAGCGGTGCATGCCGTTGCGGCCGACCGGGAACAGGTTCGGGATGCTGTCCAGGTAATCGCGTACGACATCGAAACGTGCATAGCTGCCGAAATAGGCTGGATAGGCCTTGGGCATGCGGATGACCACGGCGTCTTCCACATCGGCCTCGTCGAGCAGGCCGATTTTTGCCATTTCGCGTTTGCCGAGCGCCTTGAGTTCGTCGTCGGTCATCGACCACAATGCATCGCCCTCGTTGCAGAAGTATTCCAGACCCATCCACACCTTGGACGGGTCTGCGACCATGCCCGGGCTCCAGTTGTTGAATATCTGCAGGCGG
>Ga0209254_10004708_pt1 | contig 12508 bp, 9 predicted proteins | sample FrelakmetDIP11DI_FD_187148 | JGI IMG/M metagenome (GOLD analysis project Ga0209254, IMG submission 187148) | Freshwater lake sediment microbial communities from the University of Notre Dame, USA, for methane emissions studies - DIP11 DI (SPAdes)... | ecosystem: Environmental > Aquatic >...
CGCGCGCGATTCTCGGAGCTGGGACAGCACGTCGCGCCCGCGAGCGCCGACGGCATCCTGTTCGACCTCGGCGTATCGTCCCCGCAGCTCGACGACGCTCGCCGCGGCTTCAGCTTCCTGCGCGACGGTCCGCTGGACATGCGCATGGATCCGGATTCCGGCGTAAGCGCGGCGCAGTTCCTGGCGCGCGCCGACGAGCGCGAGATCGCGGGCGTGATCGTGCGGCTTGGAGAGGAGCGGCATGCGAAGCGGATCGCACGCGCGCTGGTCGCGGCGCGGGAATCGGGCCCGATTGACACGACCGGCAGGCTGGCGGGAATCGTCGCCGCGGCCGTGCCCGGCCGCGAGCCCGGCCGCCACCCGGCCACGCGCACCTTCCAGGCGCTGCGCATTCACGTCAACGACGAGCTCGGCGAGATCGAGCGCGCCCTGCCGCAGGCGGTCGACGCCCTGAAGCCGCGCGGCCGTCTGGTCGTGATCAGCTTCCATTCGCTCGAGGACCGGATCGTCAAGCGCTTCATGCGCTCCGGCAGCCGCGAAGACGCCGCCTGGGCGGGTTTGCCCGAGGTGCCTGCCGCGGCGCGCCCGCGGCTCAAGCTCGTCGGCCGCGCAACCTTCGCCGACGAGGCGGAAGTCGCCCGCAATCCGCGCGCGCGCAGCGCCGTCATGCGCGTCGCCGAGAGGCTTCCTGCGTGAGCCGCCGCTTCAAACTCATCGGCCTGCCGCTGCTGTGGCTCGCGGTGCTCGCCTCCGCGGTCGCGGTCGTGCGTGCGCGCCACGAGTCGCGGGCGCTGTTCGTCGAGCTCGAGCGGCTGTCGGCGGAGCGCGACGCGCTCAACATCACCTGGGGCCAGGACCAGCTGGAGCAGGGTTCCTGGTCGAATCCGGCGATCGTGGAGCGCGTCGCCGCGGACCGCAGGCAGATGGTCTTCCCGAAGCCGGACGACGTCGAGATCGTTGCGCAATGAGGCGGCGGGACGGGGAGATCGAGTTCGACGCGGGACAGTTCCGCGGCCGCGCCAGGCTCCTGGCCGGGCTGCTCGCGCTCACGGCGCTGGTGCTGGTCGGTCGCTCGGTCCAGCTGCAGGTGCTGGACCGGCAGTTCATCGAGCGGCAGGCCGATATGCGCCACGCGCGCACGGCGCGCCTGGTCGCGCACCGCGGCGCGGTTCATGACCGCTTCGGTGAGCCTCTTGCCGTGAGTTCGCCGGTCGATACCGTCTGGGTCAACCCGCCTGAGTTCGCGGAAGCGGGCGAGGGGATTCCGCGCCTCGCGCGCGCGCTCGGCATCAACCGCCAGTGGCTGGAGCAGCGCGTCACCAGCAACCTCGACCGGGAATTCCTCTATGTCGAGCGCCACATCGAGCCCACCCAGAAGGAGGCAGTGCGCAAGCTGCAGCTGCCGGGCGTGTACTTCCAGCGCGAGTACAAGCGCTTCTACCCGAACGCGGAAGTCACGGGTCACCTGCTCGGCTTCACCAGCCTCGACGAGGCGGGACAGGAGGGGCTCGAACTCGCCTTCGACCACACGCTCAAGGGCACGGACGGCGCCAAGCGCGTGATCCAGGACGGCCGCGGGCGCGTGATCCAGAACGTCGAGGTGATTCGCGCGCCGGCGCAGGGCCAGGACCTCGTCACCAGCATCGACCTGCGCATCCAGTACCTCGCCTATCGCGAACTGAAATCCGCGATCCGACAGCACCGCGCGCGGGCGGGCACCGTGATCGTGCTCGACATCGCGACCGGCGAGGTGCTCGCGATGGTCAACCAGCCGTCGTTCAACCCGAACGACCGCAGTCAGTACGAGGTTGCGCGCTACCGCAACCGCGCGGTGACGGACATCTTCGAGCCCGGCTCGAGCATCAAGCCCTTCGTCGTCGCCGCGGCGCTCGAGTCGGGGCGCTACCGCACCAACAGCACGATCGACGCCGTGCCCTTCAAGGTCGGCTCGATGCTGATCCGCGACAAGCACGATCTCGGCACGATCGACATGGGGGTCGTGCTGGCGCGCTCGAGCAACGTCGCAATGGCGAAGATGGCGCTCTCGCTCGACCGCAACCAGATGCACGACACCTTGCGCGCGCTCGGCTTCGGCGAGGTGACGGCCAGCGGCTTTCCCGGCGAGTCGGCCGGGCTCCTGACCGGCGCGGCGAACTGGCGCCCGATCAACATCGCGACCATGTCCTACGGCTACGGCCTGTCGGTGACGCCGCTGCAGCTCGCGCAGGCCTATGCGACGATCGGTGCCGGCGGCATTCACCGCCCGGTGACGTTCCGCCGCGCGGAGGTACCGGCGGCCGGCGAACGCGTGCTGCCGGCGAAAGTCGCGCGCGACCTGGTCGGCCTGCTCGAGGGGGCGGTGACGCCAGCCGGCACCGGCAGCAAGGCGGCAGTCGCCGGCTACCGGGTCGCAGGCAAGACCGGTACGGCCTGGAAGGCAGTGCCTGGCGGCTATTCCACCGATCGTTACCTGTCGGTATTCGCCGGCGTGGTGCCGGCGACGGCTCCGCGCCTGGCTGTCGTCGTCATGGTGGACGAGCCCCAGGGCGCCCTCTACTACGGCGGCGACGTCGCGGCACCCGTGTTCTCGGCCGTCACCTCGGGCGCGCTGCGCCTGATGTCGGTGGCGCCAGACGATCTCGCGCGCATCACGCCGGTCGAGTTTCCGGAGGACGGGCCGTGACCGCGCGGCTCTCACTCGACGCGCTGCTCGACGGTGTGGCGGCCGCTCCGAAGCTCACGATCGCCGGTCTCACACTCGATTCGCGCGCGGTCGGTGCCGACGATGCCTTCGTCGCCCTGAAGGGCGAGCGAGGGCACGGCCTCGACCACGCAGGCGAGGCCATCGCCCGCGGCGCGCGCGCCGTGCTCTGGGACCCGGGGGAAGGCCGCGATGCCGACGGATCCGACACGAGAGTCCCGTTCGTCGCAGTGCGCGAGTTGCGTGAACGGCTCGGCGCGATCGCCGATCGTTTCTACGGCAGGCCCTCCTCGCGGCTCACGGTCGCGGGCGTCACGGGAACCAACGGCAAGACGACCTGCGCCTGGCTGATCGCCGCGGCGGTAGGCCGCCTCGCGCATCGCGGCGCCTACCTCGGCACGCTCGGGGCGGGCTTCCCGCCGGCGGTCGAGGGCGGATCGCTGACGACGCCGGACGTCATCACGCTGCACCGCCAGCTGCGCGCGCTCGCGGATGCGGGTGCGACGCACGTCTCCATGGAGGTGTCCTCGCACGCCCTCGACCAGCGCCGGGTAAACGGTGTGCACATGCGCGTCGCGGCGTTCTGCAACCTTTCGCGCGACCACCTCGATTACCACGGCACCATGGAACGCTATGCGCTGGCCAAGCAGCGGCTGTTCAACCTGCCCGGCCTCGAGCACGCGGTAATCAACGTCGCTGACCCGGTGGGCGCACGCTTCGCCGGCGCGCTCGGGCCAGGCGTCGCACTGACGGCCGTTGCGGTGGGCGGCGATGCACCGGCCGCGCCGCGCTTCGTCCATGTGATCCGCGTGGCGTCCCCGGAGGGCGGGCTCGAACTCGACATCCGCGGCCACTTCGGCGCGCGTCGCCTGCGCTCGCGGCTGATCGGCAGTTTCAACGCCGAGAACCTGGCCGTGGCACTCGCCGTGCTGCTGGCCTGGCAGTTCGGGGTCGACGACGCGCTGGCCGCGCTCGGCGAGTGCACCGCGCCGCCCGGCCGCATGGAAGGCTACCGGATGCCCGGCGGGGCGCTCGCCGTCGTCGACTACGCACACACGCCCGACGCGCTCGCGAAAGCGCTCGCAGCGGTGCGTGCACACGCGCGCGGCCGGGTTCTCGTGGTTTTCGGCTGTGGCGGCGAGCGCGATCCCGGCAAGCGCCCGCTGATGGGCGAGACCGCGGAGCGGCTCGCTGACCGCGTCATCGTGACCGACGACAACCCGCGCGGCGAGGACGCGGACGGCATCGTGGCGATGATCCTGCGCGGCGTCCGTCGCCCCGCAGGCGTGTTGGTCGAGCGCGACCGCGCGCTCGCGATCCGTGCGGCGATTGCCGAGGCGCGCCCCGGCGACGCCGTGCTGATCGCTGGCAAGGGCCACGAGGATTACCAGATCGCCGGCGGCGAGCGGCGCCATTTCAGCGACCGCGAGTGCCTCGCCACGCACGCGGGAGTGGCGCAGTGAAGGGTCGCCTGTCGGACGTCGCCACCGCGACCGGGGGCCGCCTCGAGGGCGAAGACGCAGCATTCGCCGGCGTCTCGATCGATTCGCGCACGATCGAGCCGGGCCAGCTGTTCGTCGCACTGAGTGGTGAGCGCTTCGACGGCCATGCGTTCCTCGAGGCCGCGCGCGCGCGCGGCGCCGCGGGAGCGCTCCTCGCGCGACCGACCGGAGTGCCGCTGCCGCAGGTCGTGGTCAGCGACACGCAGGCCGCGCTCGGCAGACTGGCCGCCGCCCGGCGCGCCGAGTGCCGCGCACTCGTGCTCGGCGTCGGCGGCAGCAACGGCAAGACGACGACCAAGGAGCTGCTCGCCGCCATCCTCGCCGGCTGCGGCCCGACGCTTGCGACTCGCGGCAATCTCAACAACCACATCGGCGTTCCGCTGACGCTGCTCCGCCTCGAGCCCGAGCACCGCTACGCGGTGATCGAGATGGGCGCCAACCACCCGGGCGAAATCGCCGCGCTCGCGGCGCTTGCGAGGCCCGCGGTCGCGTTGGTGACCAACGCCGGCGATGAACACCTCGAGGGCTTCGGCGATCTCGCCGGCGTTGCGCACGCCGAGGGCGAGATGTTCGCGGCGCTCGCGGCCGACGGCACGGCCGTCATCAATGCCGACGACCCGTTCTGCGGGCTCTGGCGCACGATGGCGCCGCGCGGCGCGCGCATCCTGCAGTTCGCGATCGACGCGCCCGCCGACGTGCGCGCGCTGACGATAAATGGCCGGATCGAGTCGGGCAGCTTCACGACGGCCTTCGTGCTGGCGGTTGCCGGCGAGCAGGCGCGGGTGCGGCTGCCGCTGGCGGGGCGCCACAACGTCTCGAACGCACTCGGTGCCGCGGCGGCCGCGCACGCGGCCGGCATCCCGTTGCCGGCGATCGTCGCCGGCCTCGAGCGAATGCGCCCCGTGGCCGGCAGGCTGCAGCTGAAGGCCGGCCTGTACGGCTCCTGGCTGATCGACGATTCGTACAACGCCAACCCGAGCTCGGTGCGCGCCGGCATCGACGTGCTCTGCGCGCTCCCTGGTGAGCACTGGCTGGTGCTCGGCGAGATGGCGGAACTCGGCGACGAGACGGTGGCGAGCCACGCGGGCGTCGGCGACTACGCACGCCGGGCCGGCATCACGCGGCTGTTCGCGATGGGTGCCGCCGCGCGCCACGCGGTGGACGCCTTCGGCGCGCGCGCGAGCTGGTACGCGGACACCACTGCGCTCGGCGAAGCCGTGGCCGCGAGCCTCGAGTCGGGCGTGACGACGCTGGTGAAGGGATCCCGCGTCAACCGCCTGGAACGCGTCGTGGAGCGGCTCGCCGCTCCCCTGACCGCGACACCGCTGCCCGTTGCAGGCAACGGGAACTGAGGCAAGTCATGCTGCCTGAACTCTTCGACTGGCTGGCGCAGTACTACGGCGGGTTCCGGGTTTTCGGCTACCTGACCCTGCGCGCGATCCTGGCCGCGCTCACCGCGCTCACGATTGCGCTGTTCGTCGGGCCGTCGATGATCCGCATGCTGGCCGCACGCCAGATCGGCCAGGTCGTGCGCGACGACGGACCGGGCTCGCACCTCGGCAAGAGGGGAACGCCGACCATGGGCGGCGCGCTGATCCTGGTCGCGATCGGCGCGGGCACGCTGCTGTGGGCCGACCTCGACAACCGCTTCGTCTGGATCGCGCTCACCGTCACGCTCGCCTTCGGGCTGATCGGCTTCTACGACGACTACCTGAAACTGGTCGTGCGCGACCCCCGTGGGCTCGCGGCACGCTGGAAGTACCTGTGGCAGTCGCTCGCCGGGCTCGCCGCCGCCGCGGCGCTGTGGCAGACGGCGGAGGCGCCGGCGGAGACCGCACTCTACCTGCCGTTCTTCAAGGATGTCGCCCTGCCGATGGGCGCGGCCGCCTTCATCGCGCTGACTTACTTCGTGATTGTGGGTTCGAGCAACGCCGTGAACCTGACCGACGGGCTCGACGGGCTCGCGATCATGCCCTGCGTGATGGTCGCCGGCGGTCTCGGCGTCTTCGCCTACGTCACCGGCCGCGTCGACTTCGCGTCCTACCTGCAGATTCCCTACGTGCCGGGCGCCGGCGAAATGCTGATCTTCGTCGCGACGATCGTCGGCGCGGGGCTCGGCTTCCTGTGGTTCAACACCTACCCGGCACAGGTGTTCATGGGCGACATCGGCGCGCTCGCCCTGGGCGCGGCGCTCGGCATCGTCGCGGTGATCGTCCGCCAGGAGATCGTGCTCGCGATCATGGGCGGCATCTTCGTGCTCGAGACCGTCTCGGTGATCCTGCAGGTCGCCTCTTTCCGGCTGCGCGGCAAGCGAATCTTCCGGATGGCGCCGATCCACCACCACTACGAATTGAAGGGCTGGGCGGAGCCGAAGGTCATCGTCCGCTTCTGGATCATCTCGTTCATGCTGGTCCTCATCGGGCTGGCCACGCTGAAGCTCCGCTGATGCGGGAAGCCACCGGAAGTCCGCGCAGCGTGATCGTCGGCCTCGGCCGGACCGGCCTGTCGGCGGCCCGGCACCTGGCCGCGCGCGGTCATCGAGTCGTCGTCACCGACTCTCGCGCCGAACCGCCCGGCCTCGCCGAACTCCGGCGGCTGGTGCCCCAGGCGGTCACCGCGCTCGGCGGTTTCGACCCGGCCGTGCTCGAAGGCGCGGACCAGATCGTCGTCTCGCCGGGCGTCTCGCTCGGCGACCCGTTCCTGCGCATGGCTGCCTCGCGCGGGCTCGACCTGGTCGGCGACATCGAGTTATTCGCGCGCGAGGCGGGCGGCCGCGTCGTCGGCATCACGGGCACCAACGGCAAGAGCACCGTCACGACGCTGGTCGGCGAGTTCGCGAAGGCCGCGGGCATCGCGGTGCGGGTCGGCGGCAACCTCGGCGAGCCCGCGCTCGACCTGCTGGAGGGCCCGCCTGCGGCGATGTACGTGCTCGAGCTGTCCTCGTACCAGCTCGAGACCACGCACTCGCTGCAGCTCGAGGCAGCCGCGGTGCTGAATGTCACGCCCGATCACCTCGACCGCTACGCGGGGCTTGCCGAGTACGCCTCCGCGAAAGCGCGCATCTTCGAGCGCGCGGTGACCGCCGTCGTGAATCTCGACGACGAACTCGTCGTGCGCATGCCTCGGCCCGGTCAGCGCCGGGTCGGCTTCAGCCTCAGGCGCGACGACGCCGACTTCCGGCTGCTGATGCAGGGCGGCGAGGAGTGGCTGGCCGAGGGTGCCCAGGCGCTGCTTCCGCGCAGCGCATTGCGCCTGCCCGGCCGCCATAACGCGGCGAACGCGCTGGCGGCGCTCGCCGTCGGCAGCGTCGCGGGCCTGCCGCGCGAAACGATGACCGGCGTGCTGCGTCGCTTCGTCGGCCTGCCGCACCGGGCGGAGCGCGTGCGCGACTGGCGCGGCATCGCCTGGATCGATGACTCGAAGGGCACCAACGTCGGCGCGACGGCGGCTGCCATCGACGGGCTCGACGGCCCGCTGGTCCTGATCGCGGGCGGGGAAGGCAAGGGCCAGGATTTCACGCCGCTCGCGGCAGCCTGCAAGGGCAAGGTGAAGCACGCGGTCCTGATCGGGCGTGACGCCGCCCTGCTGGCCGCCGCGCTCGCGCCGAGCTGCCCGGTGTCCTTCGCCGACTCGATGGAGACCGCGGTCGGCGTCGCAGCCTCGATCTCGCGCCGGGATTACACGGTGCTGTTGTCGCCGGCCTGCGCGAGCTTCGACATGTTCCGCGACTACGCGCATCGCGGCGAGGCATTTGCCGCAGCCGTGCGAGGGCTGCCGTCGTGAGTACCGGCGCGGCATTGCAGTACTCTCGCTCGGCGGGCCGCCAGCAGCGCCTCGCGATCGATCCGGTGATCGTTGCGACCGTGTTCGGCCTGCTGCTGGTCGGGCTGGTGATGGTGACCTCGGCCTCGCTCACCGTCAGCGAGCGCAACGCCGTCGCACCGTTCTTCTACTTCGAGCGCCAGTTCCTCTCGGTCATCCTCGGCTGCACCATCGGCGCCGCCGTCCTTGCCGTACCGATCGCTTTCTGGAAGCGCTTCGCGCCGTACCTGCTGGTCGCGAGCTTCGCGCTGCTGGTGCTCGTGCTGGTCCCGGGAATCGGCCACGAGGTCAACGGCAGCACGCGCTGGATCCGCATCGGGCCGCTGAACTTCCAGCCCTCCGAACTGGCGCGCTGGCTGCTCGTCACCTACATCGCGGTCTTCGCAGTGCGCCACCAGACGGAACTTCGCAGCTCCGCGCAGGGCTTCTGGAAGCCGCTCGCGGTGCTCGTGGCGGCGGCGGCACTGTTGCTTGCCGAGCCGGATTTCGGCGCCGCTGTCGTGCTCTGTGTCACCGGCACGGCGGTGCTGTTCGTCGCCGGAGCGCGGATGCGCGACTTCCTGGTGGTCTGCGGCATCGGTGCCGCGGGCGTCGCCACGCTCGCGGTGATCAGCCCGTATCGCCTGAAGCGCATCCTCGCCTTCCTCGATCCCTGGTCCGACCCGTTCGACAGCGGCTTCCAGCTGACCCAGTCGCTGATCGCCGTCGGCCGCGGCGAATGGTTCGGTGTCGGTCTCGGCTCGAGCATCCAGAAGCTCTTCTACCTGCCGGAAGCGCACACGGACTTCGTGTTCGCGGTGCTGGCCGAGGAATTCGGCCTGCTCGGCGTCCTGGTCGTCGTCGCCGCCTTCCTCGTGCTCATGCTGCGCAGCCTCAGGCTCGCGCGCATCGCCGCCGACGCCGGCATGCCGCTGCATGCCTGCCTCGCCGCCGGCTTCGGCGTGTGGATCGGCATGCAGGCCTTCCTGAACATTGGCGTGAACATGGGGCTCCTGCCCACCAAGGGCCTGACGTTGCCGCTGCTCTCGTACGGCCGCTCGAGCATGATCGTCACGCTCGCGTGGATCGGCATGCTGCTGCGCGTGCACCACGAAGTGGTCGCCTCCGGCAAGAGCGCCATCCCGCCCGAAGGGCGCGCGAAATGAGCCGCACCGTGATGGTCATGGCGGGCGGCACCGGCGGCCATGTGTTCCCGGCGCTCGCCATCGCGGGCGAGCTGCGTGCAGCGCGCGAAATCGTCTGGCTCGGCACGGAGAAGGGCATCGAGGCGCGGCTCGTGCCAGCGGCCGGCTACCCGGTCGAGTGGATCGAAGTCGAGGGCCTGCGCGGAAAGGGCATTGGCCGCTGGCTCGGCGCGCCGCTCCGGCTGCTGCGCGCCGTCGCCCAGGCGCGGAGCGCGCTGCGTCGCCGCCGGCCCGGCGTCGTGCTGGGTCTCGGCGGATTCGCATCCGGCCCGGGCGGCGTCGCCGCCTGGCTCGCCGGCACGCCGCTCGTGATCCACGAGCAGAACGCGGTCGCCGGCCTGACCAACCGCTGGCTGTCGTGCTTCGCCTCGCGCATCGCGGAAGGCTTCCCCGGCAGCTTCCCTGCGGGACGCGGCGCGATCTACGTCGGCAACCCGGTGCGGCCGGAGATCGCGGCGCTGCCGCCGCCGCGGCAGCGCTTCGAGGCGCGCAGCGGCGCGCTCCAGCTGTTCGTGTTCGGCGGCAGCCAGGGGGCGTCCTCGATCAACCGTCTCGTGCCCGCGGCAATCGCCCTGCTGCCCGAGTCGCGGCGGCCGAAAGTGCTGCACCAGACCGGCGCGCGCGACCTCGAATCGACCGAAGCCGCCTATCGGGCCGCTGGCGTGCAGGCGGACGTGCGCGCCTTCGTCGAGGACATGGCGGGCGCGTACGCGGAGGCCGACCTGGTCGTATCGCGCGCAGGCGCCCTGACCGTCGCCGAGCTGGCGGCCGCCGGCGTCGGCGCGATCCTCATCCCGTTCCCCGCGGCGGTCGATGACCACCAGACCCGCAACGCCGAATGGCTGGGCCGCGTCAGTGCAGCGCAGGTCGTCTCCGAAACCGGATTGACGGCGCCAGAGCTCGCGAACCGGCTGGCGACGCTGCTCGGCAACGGGCGCTCGCGCCTGCTGGCGATGGCCGAGGCCGCGCGAGCGCAGGCGAAGCCGGACGCCGCACGGCGAATGGCCGAGCTGTGTCTGCTGGCGGAAGGAAGGCGCTCATGAGCGACCGCATGCGGCGTGTCGGGCTCATCCACCTCATCGGCATCGGCGGCGCCGGTATGGGCGGCATTGCCGAAGTGCTGGTCAACCTCGGCTATCAGGTGCAGGGCTCCGACCTGCGCGCCAATGCGGTCACCGCGCGGCTCGCGAAGATGGGGGTCGGCATCTTCGTCGGCCACGCCGCCGCGCAGGTTGCAGGCGCCAGCGTCGTGGTCGTCTCCTCGGCCGTCACTGCGGACAATCCCGAGCTGGTCGCCGCTTCGGCGGCGCGCATCCCGGTGGTGCGGCGGGCCGAGATGCTCGGCGAGCTCATGCGCTTCCGCCAGGGCATCGCGGTCGCAGGCACGCACGGCAAGACCACGACGACCAGCCTCGTCGCTTCGGTGCTCGCCGAGGGCGGGCTCGACCCGACCTTCGTCATCGGCGGCCTGCTGAAGAGCGCCGGCAGCAACGCCAAGCTCGGCACGAGCCGTTACCTGGTTGCGGAGGCGGACGAGAGCGACGCCTCGTTCCTGCACTTGCAGCCAATGATCGCGATCGTCACCAACATCGACAACGATCACCTGGGCACGCACGGCGGCGATTTCGAGAAGCTCAAGCAGAGTTTCGTCGAGTTCCTGCACAACCTGCCGTTCTACGGACTCGCCGTGATGTGCAGCGACGACGAGGTCGTGCGCGAGATCCTGCCGCAGGTCGGCCGCCCGATCGTGCTCTATGGCCTCGGCCAGGACGCGGACATTCGCGCCACCGGGCTCGAGCGCGAGGCCGGCACCACGCGTTTCAGCGTCGACCGCGCCGGCCGCCCGCCGCTGCCGGTCGCGCTGAACCTGCCGGGACTGCACAACGTCAGGAACGCGCTCGCGGCGATCGCCGTCGCGACCGAACTCGAGGTCGAGGACGCGGCGATCCAGCGCGCGCTCGCCGGCTTCCAGGGCATTGGCCGCCGGCTCGAGGTGCTGGGCGAAGTCGCGACCCGGGCCGGGCGCGTGACGCTGGTCGACGACTACGGTCACCACCCGACCGAGATCGAGGCGACAGTGGATGCCGTGCGCCAGGGCTGGCCGGGGCGGCGCCTGGTGCTTGCCTTCCAGCCGCACCGCTACACGCGCACGCGCGACCTGATCGACGACTTCGGGCGTGCGCTGTCCGCGGCGGACCTGCTGCTGGTGACCGAGGTCTATGCCGCGGGCGAGGAACCGATCGCGAACGCCGACGGGCGCGCGATCTGCCGCGCGGTGCGCGGCCGCGGGCGGCTCGAGCCGGTGTTCGTCGAGGACGTGCGCGAGCTGCCGGCGGCGCTTGCGCGCGTCATCGCCGACCGCGACGTCGTGCTGACCATGGGTGCGGGCAGCATCGGCGTGGTCGCGCACGAACTGCCGGCGAGGCTCGGCGTGACCAGCGCGAGGGCCAAGCGATGAGCCGGTTCACGATCGCCCGCGAATTCGCAGACCGCGTGCAGCGCGACGAGCCGATGTCGCGGCACACGTCCTGGCACGTCGGCGGTCCTGCCGACGCCTGGTTCTCGCCGCGCGATGTCGAGGACCTGTCGGCATTCCTGCGTAGCCTGCCGGCCGAAGTCCCGGTCACCTGGGTCGGCCTCGGCAGCAACCTGCTGGTGCGCGACGGCGGCATCCGCGGCGTGGTGATCTCCGTGCACGGAGTCCTGAACGCGCTCGAACGCATCGAGACTGTCGGCGTGCGGGCCGAGTCCGGCGTGCCCTGCGCGAGGCTCGGTCGCCAGTGCGCCAAGTGGCAACTGGGGCCTGCCGACTTCTTCGCCGGCATCCCGGGAACGGTCGGTGGCGCGCTGGCGATGAACGCGGGCGCCTGGGGCGGGGAGACCTGGCCGCACGTGGTCGAGGTCGAGACCATCGACCGTTCCGGCGAGCGGCATCGCCGCGCGGCCTCCGGATACCGCTACGCGTATCGCAGCGTGACCCCGCCGGTGCCTGGCGAGTGGTACCTGGCGGCGACATTCCGCTTCGAGTCGCGGCCGGATGCGAGCACCGATTCCATCAGGCAGCTGCTGGAAAAGCGTCATGCGAGCCAGCCCATCGGTGCCTGGAGCTGCGGTTCGGTGTTCACGAACCCGCCAGGCGGCCACGCGGCCGACCTGATCGATCGCGCCGGGCTCAAGGGCTTTCGCATCGGCGGTGCCGCAGTCTCCGAGAAGCACGCGAACTTCATCCTCAACGAGGGCGAGGCGTCGGCGAGCGATCTCGAGGCGCTCGTTCGTCACGTGCAGGCGACTGTCGAGCG
>Ga0209254_10004709_pt1 | contig 12507 bp, 14 predicted proteins | sample FrelakmetDIP11DI_FD_187148 | JGI IMG/M metagenome (GOLD analysis project Ga0209254, IMG submission 187148) | Freshwater lake sediment microbial communities from the University of Notre Dame, USA, for methane emissions studies - DIP11 DI (SPAdes)... | ecosystem: Environmental > Aquatic >...
CGCTTTGACCAGCGGCGGACCGCCGAGGAAGATCGTGCCCTGGTTGGCGACGATGATCGACTCGTCCGACATCGCCGGCACGTACGCGCCGCCCGCGGTGCACGAGCCCAGCACGACCGCGATCTGCGGGATGCCCGCCGCCGAGAGTGCCGCCTGGTTGTAGAAAATGCGGCCGAAGTGCTCGCGGTCGGGGAACACGTCGTCCTGGTTCGGCAGGTTGGCGCCGCCGGAATCGACCAGATAGATGCACGGCAGGCGGTTCTCGCGCGCGATCTCCTGCGCCCGCAGGTGCTTCTTCACCGTGATCGGGTAGTAGGTGCCACCCTTGACCGTGGCGTCGTTGCAGACGATCACGCACTCGCGACCCGAGACGCGCCCGACCCCGGTGATGATCCCCGCGGACGGCGCGGCGCCGTCGTACATGTCCCACGCAGCGAGCTGCGAGAGCTCGAGGAACGGCGTGCCCGGGTCGAGCAGCAGCTGCACCCGGTCGCGCGGCAACAGCTTGCCGCGTGCCGCATGCTTGGCGCGGGCTTCTGCACCGCCGCCGGCCGCGACCTGCGTGATCTTTGCCTTGAGATCGGCCGCCTGTGCACTCATCGCATCGGCGTTGGCCTTGAACTCGGGGCTGCGGGGGTTGAGCCGGGTCTCCAGGATCGTCATCGTTGTGGGTCCGGATGGATCGCGGCGTCTCTCGCGGCGCCGTCAGGCGAATGGTAGCTGCGCGCCCTATCCGCGCGGCAGCGGCGCCACGTGGGCGACGCTCTTTTCCCGGTGGCGCCGGAAGTGCACGACGGCCAGCACCAAGGCCAGCAGGCTCAGCGCCGCGGACATGAAGAAGGGTGCGCCGATGCGCCAGTCGCCGGCGGGAAGATGGCTCGCTTCCGCCAGCAGCGGCGCGCCGAGCAGCGGCGCAACGGCCGCCAGCAGCGAGTTCATTGATGACAGCGAACCCATCGCCAGGCCCTGTTCCTTCGGATCGGCCGCCTTCGAGATGATTGCGTGCAGCGCCGGACCGATGCCGAAGGCCAGCAGATTGGCGAAGATGATCGCGTACATCAGCCAGCCCACCGTCGTCAGGCCGTAGGCGACGTAGGCAATCGTGCCGGACGCCAGCCCGGCGAGCACCAGCCGCCGTTCGCCGAACTGGCGCAGCAGCCAGCCGAGCAGGCCGCCCTGCACCAGCGCCGCCATCAGCCCGACGACAAACAGCGACAGGCCGGTCTCGCGCGGGCCCCAGTCGAAGCGGAACTGCGTGTACAGCACCCAGGTCGTGTGCAGGATGAACTGCGCGAGGTTGGCGAGCGCGATCACTGCCACCAGCACGCCGACATTGCGCAGCCGTGTCAGTCCGTAGAGCGAACTGATCGGGTTCATGCGCTTGAAGTCGAGCCGCGGGCGCTCGCCATGGGCGCGATGCGGCAGCGATTCGGGCAGCACCAGCCAGCCGTACAGCAGGTTGAGCACTGACAGCCCGGCCGCCGCGTAGAAGGGCAACCGGATGTCGATGGCGCCGAGCAGACCGCCGACCATCGGCCCGACCACATAACCGATGCCGAAGGCCGCGCCGATCATGCCGAAGCTCTTCGCGCGCTTCTCGGGCGTCGTGATGTCCGCCACATAGGCATTGGCGACCGCGAAGTTGGCTGCGAGCGCGCCGCCCATGATGCGCAGCGCCACCAGCGCCTCAGCCGACTGCACCAGCGCCGACAGCAGGAACATCGACCCCAGTCCGGCGATCGACAGCAGCAGTACCGGACGGCGCCCGTAGCGGTCCGACAGCGCGCCGAGGATCGGCGCGCAAACGAACTGCGTCAGCCCGAACGCGATGATCATCGCGCCGTACCAGTAGGTCTGCGCGTCCCGGCTCGTCGTGAACTCGCCGACCAGTGCCGGCAGCACCGGCAGCAGCAGCCCGAATCCCATCACGTCGATGACGACGGTGATCAGGATGAAGGGGATGGCCGGCTTGCGTGTCACTTGGATGAGCGCCGCGCGTTGTCGGCTGCAAAGGCGCCGAACAGGTCCGCCTCCGACCACCCGAGCGCCGTCAGGTCGCTGACGCGGAAGCGGCTTTCGCTCGGCATCAGGAACTCGTCGAGCTGTGGCGGTGCAATGCGGGTCCCGGCGAGCATCGCGTGCACCTGCCCGCGATGATGGATCTGGTGCGTCAGCAGATGCATCAGCACATGCCGGGCACGGTCGCGCTGCACGAAGCTCGCGCGGTCCATCGCGACCTCGGCATCCAGCGCCGCCTCATCGGCCGCGTCGCACCAGGCGATCAGACGTTCGTCTGCCCTGACCTGTGCCGCCGCCAGCTCCGGCATCCGGTCAAACGGTGTCTCGCTGGCGAAGGCCCTGCGCATGTCGGCCTCGCGGTACAGCGCCGCGATGTAGTACCAGTCGACGATCAGGATGTGATTCAGGGTCGCCCACAGGCTCGGGAAGAAGCTCACGCGCGGCGCGGTGAACTCCCCCTCGGTGAGATGCAGGCAGGCGCCATGCAGTCGATGGTTGGCGAGCCGGTTGGCCCGCGCGAGCAGCCTGAAGTGCGCCAGTTCGCTCATCGTGCTGGCATCTCGGTGACGCCAGGCTCGGCCCGGCAGCGCCCGAGCCAGCGCCCGATGGCCGGATACGCCGCGAGGTCGAAGCCGGCGTCGGTGGCGCGGTGGGTATAGGCGAAGAGCGCCAGGTCGGCGAGGCTCAGATGCTCGCCGACGAAGAACGCGCGGCCGGCCAGGTGCTGTTCCATGACCGTCAGGGCACGCTGGCCCCGTGCCAGCAGGTCCGGCAATCGCGGGTCGTCAGCACGCTGCAGGAACACCCGGATGAAGCGGGCGACCGCGATCGCCGGCTCGTGCGTGTACTGCTCGAAGAACATCCACTGCAGCATGCGCGCGCGCTGCAGGCGATCGTCGGGGATCAGCGCGTTGCCTTCTCCGAAATACCAGAGGATCGCGTTTGATTCGGCCAGCGTGCTGCCGTCCTCGAGTTGAACTACCGGAACCTTGCCGTTCGGATTGAGCTTCAGGAACTCCGGCGTCCGTGTTTCCGCCTTCATCACGTCGATTTCACGCCACGCGTAAGGCTGCCCGGTGATGTCGAGCACCATGCGGACCTTGTGGCAGTTGCCGGAGGTACGGGTACCGTAGACCGTGATGCCCATCGTCGTGTCCATGAACCGCTAGAACGGACCCGTGGCGATCCAGCGCTCGACCTGCGGCAGCCGATCGTGGCCCCAGAACATCTCGCCGTCGACGAACAGTGCCGGCGCACCGAACACGCCGCGCGCGATCGCCTGTTCCACCCCGGCGCGCAGCGCATTCTTGATCGCCTCCTCCTGGAGGCCGGCCGTCAGTCGGTCGGTGTCGATGCCCAGCTTCTGCGCCAGTTCCATGACCACCGGCACCTCGCTGATGTTGCGATCGGAGACGAAGAGCGCCCGGAACACCGCATGGATGAAGGGCGCCGCCTGGGCCGGGGACTCGCGTTGCAGCCACAGGACGGCGCGCGACGCCGCGACTGCGCCGACCGGGAACACCGACGGGTGACGGTAGGGGACGCCGACGAACGCCGCAGAGCGTGCGAAGTCGCGCACCGAATAGCGCGCCTTCGGCCCATAGCCTTCCGTCAGTGGCGTACTGCCCGCCGACTTGAACACGACACCCAGCAGGATCGGCCGCCAGCAGATCTCCCTTCCGTGGCGCTCGGCGAGCGCCTCGATCTCCTCGGAAGCGACGTACGAGTAGGGCGAAGAAAAGTCGAAGTAGAAATCGATCGCTGAGGCCATGGCGCGCCGGGCAGGAATTCCGGAACCCGGATGTTACGTGCTGACCACCGGGACTTCAGGTGAGCCGGCCTGCGTGCACGCGACAGGTGTAGCGCATGTCGATTTCGCCGTTGACCGCCTGCCCTTCAAACAGCGCTTTCAGGCCTGCGATGAAATCGGTGTGTCGTGGCTGTCCCTCCGTCGGCAGGTAGGACGCGGAACCGGCCAGGGCAGCGACCGCGGCCCAATTCATCTTCCGTTGGTGGGGGAATTCAACGACGGCCGGTGCCCGGCCGCCGAAGTACACCGGGATCGAGTCCGTGCCCTGGTGCCTGTAGCGGATCGCGCGGTAATCGTTGCCATATTCCAGCAGCAACGCCTCGTAGCCCGCCAGGAATGGTGTGCCGATGAGGTCGCGGTCATTCCAGATCAATGCTGCCCAGCCGCCTGGGCGCAGGATCCGCAGCGACTCGGCGCGAAAGCGCGCCGCGTCGAACCAGTGAAACGCCTGTGCAGCGATGACGAGGTTTACCGATGCAGCATCGAGCCCCGTCGCGTCCGCTGTGCCGTCGTGGCAGCTGTAGGCGGGATAACGCGCCAGGTACTCCATGCCGGCCGCGCGCATCGGCGCGTTCGGTTCGACCCCGATGACGCGATGGCCGGCGGCGAGGAAAGGTTCTGCAGACAGGCCGGTGCCGACGCCGATGTCGGCCACGATCCCGCCGGCCGGCAGGGCGCCGCAGTGGACCAGGTGATCAACGATCGCCGCTGGATAGCGCGGGCGACCTGCAAGGTAGGCCTCGACCCGATCCGAAAACCGCTGGGTGGAGTCGGGTCCGCTCATGCGCCGGACCCCCATATCGACACCGAGCCGGGCACGCTACAGGCTGCGCGCGATCAGGATGCGCTGGATGTCGCTGGTGCCTTCGTAAATCTGGCACACGCGCACATCGCGGTAGATGCGCTCGACCGGAAAGTCGGCGACGTAGCCGTAACCGCCGTGGATCTGGATCGCGTCCGAGCAGACGCGCTCGGCCATTTCGGAGGCAAAGAGCTTGGCCATCGCCGCCTGCTTCAGGCATGGCTCGCCGGCGTCCTTCAGCGCGGCCGCGTGGTGGATCAACTGGCGCGCCGCTTCGAGCTGCGTGGCCATGTCGGCGAGGCGGAACTGCACCGCCTGGTGGTCGAAGATCGGCTGGCCGAAGGCGACGCGTTCACGGGCGTACTTCAGCGCGGCCTCGTACGCCGCACGCGCCATCCCGAGCGACTGCGCGGCGATGCCGATGCGGCCGCCCTCGAGACCGGACAGTGCGATCTTGTAGCCCGCGCCTTCATCGCCGATCAGGTTCGCTGCCGGGACGCGGCAGTCCTCGAAGAGAATCTGCGCGGTGTCCGACGCATGCTGGCCGAGCTTCTCCTCGATCCGGGCCACGACATAGCCCGGGGTCTTCGTGTCGACGATGAAGGCGCTGATGCCGCGCTTGCCGGCGGTCTTGTCCGTCACCGCAAGCACGATCGCGACGTCGGCGTTCTTGCCGCTGGTGATGAACTGCTTGACGCCGTTGAGCACCCAGTCACCACCGTCGCGCACGGCGCTCGTGCGCAATCCGGACGCCTCGGACCCGACATGCGGCTCGGTCAGACAGAACGCGCCCAGCATGTCGCCGCGGGCCAGCGGCACGAGGTAGCGCTGCTTTTGTTCCTCGCTCGCCCACGCCATCAGGATCGAGCAGACCGGGCAGTTGTTGACGCTGATGATCGTCGAGGTGGCACCATCGCCGGCGGCAATTTCTTCGAGCGCGACGGCGAGCGCGGTGTAGTCCATGCCGGCGCCGCCGTAAGTCTCGGGCACCGCAATGCCGAAGGTGCCGAGGGCGGCGAGCTGCTTCAGTGCCGCGTTTGGAAAGATGGCCTTGCGATCCCACTCGGCGGCATGGGGAGCCAGCTGCTGTTCGGCGAAGTCGCGCAACGCGTCGCGCAACTGCCTGTGTTCGTCAGCGAGCATCGATGGTGGTCGCGTCCAGCGGGCAGACGGGAGCCTCGTCGGCCGGTTTCTTCGGCCGGTCGGGGAAGGATACCCAGGCCGGTCGGTAACGCAGGACCAGACCCACGAGGGTACCGGCGATCATCGCACCTGCCAGCAGCGGCCCGCCGCCGACGATGCCGGTCATCATCAGCGCATATGACGTGCAACGAAGCGCGCTGTGCGAAGGGCACCAGAGCCAGGCGATTATCCCGGCGACTGCGATCCAGGTCGCCAGCGCGACCAGCAGCGCACGCGACAACGACTTGTCCATGCCCGTGACCCGGTCGCTCGCGCGCAGGTACGACAGCACCGCGAACAGCATCGCCAGCAGGCCCGGAATCGCGATGAACAGCCAGCTCGACATGCCGGCCTCGACGGCAAAGCTGCGCATCAGCGGCTCGATGATGGCGATCGCGAGCCAGCAGCAGATGCCGTACACGAGCACGATGAAAAGCTGCAGTGGCATGTCAGTCTGCGGCTAGCGATGCATCCGGACGGACGGTGTCAAATCCCGCATTGTCTCAACTCCAGGCGCGTCGTCGGGCGGTCACTTCGATTTCTATCTTCATGCGGGCATCGACGAGGCCGCAGACGATAGCCGTCGCTGCCGGTCGGGCGGTCTTGAAGTACTGGCCAAATATCGGCGCGACCTGCTCGAACAGTGACGCTTCCACGAGGAAGTAGCGGACCCGCACGACGTCGTCGAGTGAGCAACGCGCCTGCTCCAGTGCGGCGGCGATGTTGCGGAAACACTGGTGCGTCTGGGCGGCAGGATCGGGATCGATCGTCATGGCCGCATAGTCGAATCCGGTGGTGCCGGCGACGTGCACGTAGTCACCTTCGACGACGGCGCGGCTGTAGCCGGCGACCGCTTCGAACGCGGACCCCGAAGAGATCAGGCGCCGATCACTCATTCTTCACCAGGACAGCTGTTCGCCGTTGAAGTTGAGGAATTTCCCGTTCTGCGACGCGTTGGCGGTGGCCAGCACGCGCCGCATGCCGGCCACGCTCGTCGCCGCGTCGATGTCGGCGCTGGCGCCGCCCATCTCCGTGCGCACCCAGCCCGGATGGAATGATATGCAGACGATGCCGTGCGGCCCGAGTTCGAGGCTCGCCGCGCGCAACGCGGCATTGGCCGCGGCCTTGCTTGTGCGGTAGAGCCAGCCGGACGTGCTGCTCATCAGTGAAATCGAGCCCATCCTGCTCGAGATCAGCGCGAGTTTGCCGCCGGCCGCCGCCAGGCCGGGAACCAGCTGCGGGATCAGCTGCATCGGCGCGCGCACGTTGGTGTGCATGACGGCATCGAAGTCGAGTCCACCGGGGGCCGCGATCGCCGTCGTCCGCGGCCCGTAGACGCCGGCGTTGAGGATCACCACGTCAAGGCGTTCACCGTGCAGCTGCACGCCGAACTCCGCCACCGTGCCTTCGTCGACCACGTCCAGCACCAGCGGCTTCGCACCCAGTTCGCGCAGCCTTAGGGCGTCCTCGGAGCGTCGCACTGAGCCGATCACGCGGGCGCCGTCCGCGGTGTACTGCCGGACGAACTCCATCCCGATGCCGCGGGATGCGCCGATGACGAGGACGGTGCTCATCGCCCAGCAAGACCAAGGCGCCGGACCGTGGGGCGCACGACCGCAGTCACGATGGAGAGCTGCAGGTCATCGGTGACGAACATGGCAGTGCGGCGCGCCGAGCCCTAGACGAGTTCGAGCGCCATGGCGGTGGCCTCGCCGCCACCGATGCACAGGGCTGCCACGCCGCGCTTGCCGCCGGTTTTGCGCAGGGCGCCCAGCAGTGTGACGACGATGCGGGCACCGGAGGCGCCGATCGGGTGCCCCAGCGCGCAGGCGCCACCGTGAATGTTGACCTTGTCGTGCGGCAGGTCGAGCTCCTTCATTGCCGCCATCGTGACCGCGGCAAACGCCTCGTTCACCTCCCACAGGTGCACGTCGCCCGGCTTCCAGCCGGTCTTCGCCAGCACCTTGTTGATCGCGCCGATTGGCGCGGTCGTGAACCACTCCGGTGCCTGCGCGTGCACCGCATGCCCGAGGATGCGTGCGATCGGCTTGCAGCCCATCCTGGCGGCGGTCGATTCGCGCATCAGGACCAGCGCTGCCGCGCCATCGGAGATCGACGAGGCGTTGGCGGCGGTGATCGTGCCGTCCTTCTTGAACGCCGGCTTCAGCCCCGGAATCTTGTCGAGCTTGGCCTTGAACGGCTGCTCGTCCTTGTCGATCTTGACCTCGCCGCCCTTGGCGGCGGTCGTCACCGGTGCGATCTCCCAGGCGAAGCTGCCGTCGGTGTTCGCCTTCATCGCGCGCTCGGTCGAGGCGATCGCGAACTTGTCCTGGGCTTCGCGGGTGAACGAGTACTTGGCGACGCACTGCTCGGCGAACACACCCATCGCCTTGCCGCGCTCGTAGGCGTCCTCGAGCCCGTCGAGCGCCATGTGGTCATAGGTGGTGAAGGCGCCATAGCGATAGCCCTTGCGACTGCCGACCAGCAGGTGCGGCGCGTTGGTCATGCTCTCCATGCCGCCCGCCACGATCAGGTTGGCGCTGCCGGCTATCAGCATGTCGTGCGCGAACATCATCGTGCGCATGCCGGAACCGCACATCTTCGACAGCGTGACTGCGCCGGCCGACTGGGGCAGCCCGGCCGCAAGCACGGCCTGGCGCGCTGGCGCCTGGCCCTGCCCGGCCATAAGACAACAGCCCATCAGTACTTCCTCGACGGAGTCGCCGGCGACGCTGGCACGTTCGACCGCCGCCTTGATGGCGATCGCGCCCAGTTGCCAGGCCTGCAGTCCGGAAAAGTCGCCCAGCAGGCCGCCAATCGGTGTGCGGGCGGCGGAAACGATGACGATGGGGTCGCTCATGGCTTTCTCCTTTGACTAGTCGGATTCTGATGCATATCGGTGCCGGAACCGGCGCTCGGGGGGATACGGAAAGACGTCTTCCAGGTGGCCGGCGAGGATGCGCTCCTTGCGCCGCTGCCAGAATCCGGGTTCGAAAAGGTCCGGGTGGTGCTTCAGCAGCGCGGCCCGGATGCGCGGGTCGCCGGTGAGGAAGGGCCGCCACTGCTCAGGAAACATGTCGCGCTTGTCGACGTAGGTCGTGATCTCGCCGCCGTAGTCGTCATCCATGCTGCTGGGCGCCGGCATGTTGCGGAAATTGCAGTCGGCCATGTACTCGATCTCGTCGTAGTCGTAGAACACGACGCGATTGAGCCGCGTGACGCCGAAGTTCTTGTACAGCATGTCGCCCGGGAAGATGTTGGCGGCAGCCAGCTCCTTGATCGCGTTGCCGTATTCCATCACCGCATGGTCGAGTTCGGCATCGGTGGCCTTCGCCAGATACAGGTTGAGCGGCGTCATGCGGCGCTCGATGTAGACGTGCCGGATCATCAGCGTGCCATCGCCGAATTCCAGCTGGCTCGGGCAGTAGCTGCGCAGCTCCTCGATGAGTTCGGGCGAGCAGCGCGCGCGCGGCAGCGTCACCTGCGAGTACTCCCAGGTGTCCGCCATGCGGCCGACGCGGTCATGCAGCTTCACCAGTTGGTACTTGGCCATGATCTGCTGCCGGTCGGTCTCCTTCGGATGCGGGATCACGTCCTTGATGACCTTGAACACGTAGGGGTAGGACGGCAGTGTGAACACCGACATCACCAGGCCCTTGATGCCGGGAGCGATGACGAACTGGTCGGTCGAGTGCTTCAGATGGTGCAGGAAGTCGCGATAGAACAAAGTTTTGCCCTGCTTGGCGAGGCCGACCATCGTGTACAGCTCGGACGGCGGCTTGTGCGGCAGGATCGTCGACAGGAAGTCGACGTACGCTGACGGCGCTTCCATGTCGACGAGGAAGTAGGCGCGCGTGAACGAGAACAGCGTCGCCATCAGTTCGCTGGTGAAGAGCACCGTGTCGAGAAATAGCTGCCCGCGCGCATTGCGCAGGATTGGCACCGCCAAAGGCGTGATGCGCGTGCCGTTGATGACGCGACCGACGATGTAGGCACCCTTGTTGCGAAAGAACAGCGACGACAGGATCTGGATCTGGCAGTCCGGCTCCATGGTCCACGGCCGCCGGAAGGCCTCGCCGGTGCGATGCGCCTCGCAGGCCGCGCGCACCACCAGCCGCAGGTCGCGTTCGACGTCCTCCCAGCGGCACGCAAGCCCGACGTCGATGATGATCTGACGCAGGGTCTTGCGCAGGCCCGCGGACGGGTAATAGCTGCGATACGACGGCGGGTCGGAATCCATGTAGTCGGTCGCCACGCCCGGCCGCACGAACAGGAACTGGTTGCGGAAGTAGTCGCGATGCAGCAGCTTGGTGCAAACGGAGTTGAAGAACGTCTCCGCGCACTCGGGCTGGCGATGTTCGGCCAGCAGCGAGACGTAGTGCTGCTTGACCGCCTGCCACAGCGCATCCCGCTCCGTGTCCTCGAGCGAAGCCAGGTCGAACTCGCGCTCGATGCGCGCGACCGCCTCGAGCACGCGCTGGTCGTAAAAGTCGATCCGTTCGCGCGCCCGCGTGCGCATGCGCTGCCAGTCGCCGTTCTCGTACAGCGGCTTGGCCTGCTGGGCGACGTAGCGGAACAGACGGTAGTGGCGGTTGAACCCCTCGAGGATGGCCGACGCGATGCGCGCCGGCGATGGCATCGAACGGTCAAATACCACTTCGGAAGCAACGGCGGACATGGCTGATTCTGACTAATGTTGCCGCGGTGTCAGCGCCAGCCAGACGGCGAGCACGCCAAACGCCGCGCCGAGCACCCAGCGCTGCATCCGCAACCAGCCCGGCCGTACGGCGAGCCAGGCCGCCAGGCCCCCGGCCACCGTGACCAGTGCGCCATCGACCAGCGTGGACACCGTGACGTGGACGACCCCAAGGGCCAGGCTCTGCAGCAACACCATGCCGCCCGCCGGGTCGACAAACTGCGGAAACAGCGACAAGTAAAACACGGCGACCTTGGGGTTGATCACCGATGCCGTCAAGGACTGGCGAAACAGCACTCGGGGCGGTACCGGATCGAGCGGCTGGGGCGTGAAGCTGAAGCCGCCACCGCGCAGCGTGTTCCATGCCAGCCACAGCAGGTAGGCGGCCCCGGCGAGCTTGATCGCGTCGAACGCCGCCGGGACTGCCAGCAGCAGCGCCGACAGGCCGAGTGCGGCGGCGAGCAGATGCACCAGCACGCCCGCCATCACGCCAATCAGGGAGAAGTAGCCGGCGCGGCGCCCCTGCGTCAGCGTGCGCGAGATCAGGTAGATCCACACCGGCCCCGGCGTCAGCGCCAGCAGCAGCACCGCGAATGCGAAGAGACCGAGCTGCTCGCCGCCAAGGCCGAAGATGCTCACCGCACCCACTCCCAGTGCTGTTCGAACACCTCGGGTCCCCACTGCGTCGATGGCTGCTCGAGCGTCTTGCGGAAGCCGAAGTCCTCGTAGAGGCGCCGGGCGGCGTCCAGCCCGGAAAACGTGCCGAGCACCACGCGTGCATAGCGTGCGGAAGCGAAATCCATCGCCGCCTGCATCATACGGCGTCCCATGCCCTTGCCGCGCAGCGCATCGCCGACGATGAACCAACGCAGCTGCGCGCAGGCCGTATCGCCGGTCGAACCGCCGTCGATGACGATCGTGCCGACGATGCTTCCGTCGTCGACCGCGACCCAGACGCCGTCGCGCGTCGCATCGAACCGGGCGAGGAATCCGGCGATGTCGGCCAGCCGGCCCGCCTCGAAGTACACGCCGAAGCCGTGGTCACGCGCGTAATACCGGGTCTGCAGCTCCGCGCTGGCCGCCATTGCCCCTGGCAGCAGGCAGGGCAGCAGGCGTGGCCCACAGTCGACGGGATGCAGCGCGGCCTCGAACGGGAAGAGCAGCTCAAACCGTTCCAGATCGACGAGCATGCTCTCGTCGAAGCGCCGACCGAGCGTCTCCAGTTCGCGGCTGAAGAAGCGTCGATGGCCGTCCTTCCAGTCCGGCAGCGTGCGATCACCCTCGCCTTCGTCCCAGGCGAAGGCGGCGTCGACTTCTGAAAAAGGGCGGCGCTCGAGCACGGTGGTGCGGATCACGGCCCGCGGCGTGCCGTCGTGCTCCGTCAGCACCGAGTAGCCGCCGGGAACTGGCTTGACCTGGGGCATCTGGTCATTGAACTCGGACAGGCCGGCTGTAGCACGCTTCGGTCCGTGCAGGACCAGTTCGACGAGTTCGTGCGCCAGCTTCGCCGTGTCGCCGAAGTACCAGGCCTGGTACGGTGTATCCGCAGGCAGGCCGGTGGCGACACAGAAGTCGCTCCAGTAGCGCTGCACCGCGGGCGAGAGTTCGACCGAGTTGTCGAGCGTGTGGAGGTCGCTCACGACTGCAGGTCGAACAACATGCAGGGGGTGGTGCCGTGGGAGTAGAGGCGCCCTTCGCTGTCGACCAGTTGACCCTCCGCCTTCAGTGAGTCGAAGTGCTGCGGCCTGGAGTGCATGCGGCGGTCCTACATGGTCTCGGAAAACAGTTCCCGACCGATCAGCATCCTTCGAATCTCCGACGTACCGGCGCCGATCTCGTACAGCTTGGCGTCGCGCCACAGCCGCCCGGTGGGGTAGTCGTTGATGTAGCCGTTGCCGCCGAGCGCCTGGATCGCCTCGCCGGCCATCCAGGTGGCTCGTTCAGAAGCGAAAAGGATCGCGCCTGCAGCATCCTTGCGGATATGGCGCACAGTCTCCG
>Ga0209254_10004710_pt1 | contig 12507 bp, 7 predicted proteins | sample FrelakmetDIP11DI_FD_187148 | JGI IMG/M metagenome (GOLD analysis project Ga0209254, IMG submission 187148) | Freshwater lake sediment microbial communities from the University of Notre Dame, USA, for methane emissions studies - DIP11 DI (SPAdes)... | ecosystem: Environmental > Aquatic >...
TGAATCAGGCGTTAGGCCGTAGGCGTCAAGCGTATTTGGTCATAGAATCCACGGCCTTCCAGATTATCGCTGCCGTCAATGGTACGGTCGGATGGGGCAGAGCAATTTCAAATTAGGAGAGCGACATGATTTTTCGTTGGATTTCGGCTTGGGCCCTGTTCGTTTTTTCGGCGAGCGTGTGGGCGATTTCTCCCTATATAAAGGGCGAATCGGTAGCGGGTGGCAGCACCCAGGGAGCGGCCGCGGCCGTCGAGGCCAAACTCAAGAACGGCGGTTTCAAGGTGGTTGGGAAGTACTTTCCCAAAGGCCTCCCAGAGTATGGCGTGGTGATTGCCACGGATGAAGCCATGCTCAAGGAAGTGGCCGCTGCGGGCGGCAATGCGGTGCTGGGTGCGGCGATTCGTGTGGGCGTGAAGGCGGACGGCAGCGTTGCGTACACCAATCCGGATTACTGGTATCGCGCCTATTTCCGCAAGGGCTTCGACAAGCGGGAAGGCGCAGTCAAGGCGCTGCAAGAGCGTTTGCAGGATACGTTGGGCGCAGGCAAGGGACAGGGCGGTGACGAGTCTGCCACGAATCTGTCCAATTATCGCTACATGATTGGAATGGAGCGCCTGGATTCCCCGAAGAACGAGCTTGCCAAGTATGGAGACTTTGCCGAGGCGCTGAAGGTCGTGCGCAACAACTTGGCCAAGGGCGTGGCCAAAACGTCCAAGATCTACGAGATTGTTCTCCCGGACCGCAAATTGGCCGTGTTCGGCGTTGCGATGAACGATGGCGAAAGCAGCGATGGAGAATGGATCAAGCGAATCGACATGCAGGAAAATATCGCGGGCCTGCCCTACGAGATCTACATCGTCGACGATGAAGTGGGGTCACCCTTCGGACGTTTCCGTATTGCCCTGGCTTTCCCGGATGTTGGCATGGGCCAGTTCATGCGCATCTCCTCGCTGCCGGGTGTCATCAATGACACCATGAGCGCAGTAGCAGGCTCCGAAAAGAAATCCACCGAAAGCTCCTGGTAAGTAGAGCCGGCCCACTCATTTTTCGGACGACGGGGCGCTGCGATGCAGCGCCCTTTTATTTGCCTGTTGCCAACGAGGGAGGAAAGAACAAGTTCTAAAGAAGCCTGCGCCGGTGCCGTAATGTTTACCACACAGGGGGCGGCAGGTGCCGTCCACCCGACGGTTCTCTTGGAGAAAACGTGTGGACAACGAAGCATTAAAAGGTGTCAAGGTGATGGTCATCGATGACAGCAACACCATCCGCCGCAGCGCAGAAATTTTTCTGAATCAGGCGGGCTGCGAAGTCATCCTGGCACAGGACGGCTTTGATGCGTTGTCGAAAATTACCGATCACGATCCCGACGTGGTGTTTGTCGACATCATGATGCCGCGCCTCGACGGCTATCAGACCTGTTCGCTCATCAAGCGCAACGCCAAGTATCGCTCCACGCCTGTCATCATGCTGTCGTCCAAGGATGGGTTGTTCGATCGCGCGCGCGGCCGCATGGTGGGGTCGGATGAATATCTGACCAAGCCTTTCACCAAAGATACGTTATTGACGGCCGTGCGCGAGTATGCGTGCGCTGGGGCCTAACTTTTTCAAGGAGCATCGAGTATGTCTATAAGCCGAATCCTCGTCGTGGATGACTCTCCCACCGAGCGCTTTTTTTTGTCCGAGTTGCTGGTCAAGAATGGCTATCTGGTCAGCATGGCTGAAAGCGGCGAAGAAGCCGTCGCGCAGGCCAAGCAGACACTGCCCGATCTGATTGTGATGGATGTCGTGATGCCCGGAATGAACGGCTATCAGGCAACGCGCATGATCACCAAGGAAGATGCGACCAAGCATATCCCGGTCATCATGTGCACGACCAAGGGTCAGGAAACCGACAAGGTCTGGGGCATCCGGCAGGGCGCGAAAGCCTATCTGGTGAAGCCGGTGAAGCCGGAAGACCTGTTGTCGCAAATCAAGGCGCTGGGCTGAGCGGACCGACATGGCCAAGAAATTCAACCTGCGCGAATTTCAGACCAAGCTGTCGCTGCAATTGCAGGCGGCAGCCAGTCGCGACAATACCGGATCCCGTCTGGGTTTCCGGGTGGGCAATCTGAACTGGCTGGTGAGCCTCTCGGACACCGAGGAAGTGCTTCCGGTGCCCCACCTCGTCAAAGTGCCCGGGTCGCGGCGCTGGTTTCGCGGCGTTGCCAACATCCGCGGCAACCTTTACGCAGTCAGCGATTTTTCCGATTTCATGGGTATGGGCGTCACCCCCGACCATACCGATTGCCGCTTGCTGATTCCTCACCACGACTTTGGCGTGAATGCGGCGCTTCTGGTGCGCAACACCATGGGTTTGAAAAACATCAACCGTTTTCAGATGCGCGACGACAGTGCGGCGCATCCATGGGTCGCTCGCCATTACGCTGACGAAGCCGGTAACGACTGGTGTGATATGGATTTTGGGCAACTGCTCGGCAATGCTGAGTTCCTCAAGGTTGAGGCTCAGCTCGGTAACTGATTGAACATTCAATACGCAGCGCGCTGGCGCTGAAAACGGAGGATTGGAGCAATGAACATGTCGATTACGATGAATGGCTTTAAAGGGTTGGCTGGCCGCATGACTGAGAAAGTCACGGGTAAGAAGGGTGCCGAGCACACCACCCTGATCATGCAGTCGGTACGCAAGCTCGCTAACAAGGAGGCGGGCAAGGTGCCCTTGATTGGTCATTTGCCGGTCGACAAACAGTACCTCTATACCGGCGGCACCCTGATCGTATCGCTGTTGCTGGCGGCCGGCTTCACCATCTACAGCTCGGTCCAGCTCGATAACCGCACAGGCTACGAAGCCCGCGCCGGCGAGCTGCAAGTGCTGTCGCAGCGGCTGCCGCTGACTGCACAGCAGTCCGTATTGGGGAATGCCGCTGCTTTCAAGAAACTGGCCGAAGGCAGGACCGTATTCGAAAATACCCTGGCCGGGCTGACAGAAGGTGACGATGAAGTGCCTGCGACCGGAGGTGCGGCGCGCGATTCGTTGGACAAAGTCAGCGCCCAGTGGCAGAAATTCGATCCGCAGGTCAAGCTGATCCTGTCGCAGGAAAAGGACCTGGTGGCGATGAACAAGAACATCAAAAGCATTAATGCCCTGAGTACCGATCTGCAGAAAGTGTCCGAGAAACTTGCCAGACAACTGATCGATGCGGGTGCCGGCGTCCGCGAAGTATCGCGCGCCAACCATCTGGTCATGCTGAGTCAGCGCCTGCCGAAAAACGCCAACATGCTGATGTCGTCTGACCTGATCGACCCCGCGGTGGTGCTGCAACTCGAAAAGGATACGACATCGTTCCGTGATACGGTGCAGAGCCTGATGGAGGGTGCGGCCATCCGCAGCGAGGACAGCATGATGACGCTGGAAGACCTGGGCGCCAACATGGGGGACATGGTGGGCGCGGTGGGCGCGGTGCTGGGCAATACCCAATCCCTGTTGAAGGCGAAGGAGGCGGCCAACAATCTGTTCGTCGGCAGCGACACGCTGCTGAAGGATGCCGATCAGCTGGCGGAGGAGTACAAGTCCGTCGGCGGCGCCGGCTACCTGCTGGCTGCCTTGTTCGGCGTGCTCGGTATTGGCTCTCTGGTGTTGCTGGGTCTGGTCAACATCAATGAAACCAAATCACGGGCACGCAAGAGCGAAGAGGAAAACAGCCGCAACCAGGAAGCGATTCTGCGCCTGATGGACGAACTGGGTGAACTGGCAGAGGGCAACCTCACTATCAACGCCAGCGTGACCGAGGACATCACCGGTGCGGTAGCCGATTCGATCAACTACACGGTGGAAGAACTGCGCAGCCTGGTGCGCGGGATCAACCAGGCTGCGCTGCAGATGGATCAGGCAGCCGGTCAGGCCGGACAGGTTTCCGAGTCCCTGCAGCAGGCCTCGCGCCGTCAGACGGAAGAAATCGAAGAAACCTCGGCAGCGGTGGTGAATCTTGCGCAGTCGGTGCAGCAGGTATCAGGCAACGCTGCCGAATCCGCCCGCGTGGCCGAGCAATCCCTGGCCGCTGCCGAAAAAGGCCAGCAGGCGGTGGCGAACGCCATCTCGGGCATGAACGGCCTGCGCGAACAGATTCAGGAAACCTCGAAGCGAATCAAGCGCCTCGGCGAATCGTCGCAGGAGATTGGCGAAATCGTCGAACTGATTTCCGACATTACCGAGCAAACCAACGTGCTGGCACTCAACGCGGCCATTCAGGCGGCGTCTGCGGGTGAAGCCGGACGCGGATTCTCGGTGGTTGCGGAAGAAGTGCAGCGGCTGGCTGAACGCTCCGCCGATGCAACCAAGCAGATCGCGGCCATTGTGAAGACGATTCAATCGGATACCCACGATACGGTGGCGGCAATGGAAGTGTCGACCCAGGGCGTGGTCGAAGGTGCCAAGCTGTCCGATGCCGCGGGCCAGACGCTGGCCGAGATCGGCGATGTGTCGAAGACGCTGGCCGGCCTGATCGCCGACATTTCTGCTGCCACCCAGAGCCAGGCTGAATCGACTGCCAAGGTGGCCGAAACCATGCAGGACATCAAGTCCATTTCGGCCCAGACCAGCAGCGGTACGCAGCAGACAGCCGAGTCGATTGGCGGCATGAAGCAACTGGCTCAGGACCTCAAGACTTCGGTCGCAGGCTTCAAGCTTGCCTGATCGAACGGATCGCAACGCGTAGCGTAAGCCGGTCACGGCCACTGCAACCAACGTCAGGAACTACATATCATGAGCGCCTTACTCGATTACGATACCGGCCCGTTGAACTGGGTGCGCGGAGACATCGACACCGCCCTGCAAGCCGCCCTGGGGCGCGTGCAGGCCTTCAGTGTCGATGCTGACCTTACCAATGCCCTGCGACTGGCGCGCGACGACGCGCACCAGGTGACCGGCGCGCTGCGCATGGTCGGGCTGGAAGGTGCCGCCACCCTGGCGAGCGCGCTGGAATCCTGCCTGGCCGACATCAATGAAAACCGTCTGCAGGCAGACAACGAGATGCTGCGTGCATTGCGCAATGCACTCGAAGGCCTGCAACGCTGGGTCAAGGATCTGGCAGACGGACGCGGTAGCGGCGAACTGGCCCTGTTCCCACTGTACAAGCGGTTGCGTGAACTGCAGGGTGCCGAACGGGTGTTCGAGGGTGAACTGTTCTTTCCGGACCTACGCTCAAGGGTGAAAGGCAAGGCAGCCAACGACAGCCTGTCGCAGGAAGCGCTCGCTGCTGAAGTCAAAACCGCGCGAAATCTGTTCCAGCGCGGTCTGCTGGCGTTCCTCCGCAATGTCGAGGCAGAGCAGGGGCTGCAACGCATGCGGGATGCGCTGGCCGCAATCGAGCGCATTGCGCCGTCGCAAGCCTCGCAAACCTTTTGGTGGGCCTGCGTCGGCTTCGTCGATAGCCTGATCGCGCGCGGTGTCGAGGCCGATTTTCACGTCAAGCAACTGCTCGCCCGCGTTGATCTGCAGATGCGCCGCCTCATGGAAGGTTCGCCGCAGGTTGCCGAGAGACTGCTGCGGGATGCGTTGTTCTTCGTGGCAAAAAGTCAGACCCTGGAGGGCCGGGCCGCGGAAGTCCGCACGACTTTCGGACTTGATCGTTATCTGCCGGGCCGTGGCATGCTGGATCCCGAAACGCTGGCTCGCATGCGCCCGCTGCTGGATGCCCTGCAGGCCGGCTCGAAGGCTGCGCGCGACAACTGGCATGCCTACGTGGATGGCCATGCCGATCAGTTGGCCCAGTTTCAAACCCAGTTGGCGCGCATGCAGCTGCAGGCGCAGACGCTTGAAAACAGTGGCCTCAAACCTTGCCTCGAAGAACTGGCGGCGGCTGCCAATGCCGCTGGCCAGCGCGAAGGCGAAGCGCGTGAACAGATGAATCTGGAAGTCGCTTCCACCCTGCTATTCATACAGAATGCCCTTGATCGTGAAGATGTGCTGCAGGCCGACTTCGCAGCACGCGCCGAAAGTCAGCAGGCCCGTCTGCGCGCCTTGATCGAAGGCCGTGAATTGCCTGCAAATGCGATGGAAACGTCCAGTCAGCGTGATGCGGAACGCGACATGCTGATGCATATGGCGCAGGAGGTTGGACAGAACCTGAAGCAGATGGAAGAAGCGCTGGATGCTTTCTTCCGCAATGCCGACGAACGCGAAGCCTTGGTCAGCCTGCCTGCGCTGGCGCAACAGGCGCAAGGCGCACTGACCATGCTGGAACTGCCCGATGCAGCGAGCCTGCTGGCCGCTGCGACTGCCGAAGCCCAGCCGTTTGCCAGCGAAGGTCATCCCGATGATGCAAGCCAGCAACGTCTGGCAGATGCCTTCTCAAGCCTTGGACTGTATATTGAATCCTATTGCGCGGGACGTGCCGATGCAGTCAAAATCCTGCGTCCAGTTTTAGCCGAGTTCGGACTTATCGAGGACGGCCAAACCGAAGAGGAGGAATTCGACCATTCCGTGGAGTCCGGTATGCCGGCGCGCAAGGCCGAAGTGCGAGATGCCTACCTGGGGTGGCGCGACCAGCCTGACGAGGGTGCAAAAAAAAAATATTTTGAAGTCCTGACCGAACTCAACCGCGATGCCGAACTGGTCGACGATGGCCTGTTGAAACAGCAGACGCGCGCCGCGCTTGAAGCCAGCCGCGACCCTGCCGAAGCACCACTGGAACTTGATGCAGATATCGAGGCCCTGAGCGGGCTGTCTTTGCCCGCGCGGCTTGTGGCTGAAGTTCCGCAGATGCTGGAAGCGATCGAGCCGCTGCCCCGCGAAATGGATGGCCACCCGTTCACCATCGATCTGTCGGAAACAGCAGCGTCAAACGAAAGTCAGTCTGCGGTGATCGACGAGCCGGAGTTTTGCCTGCTTGCTGAAGCGCCGCAGCCGGTACACGAGGTCGAAGCGGCATTCATCGGTACTGCAGAGACGGCCGTGGCAGAGTCGACAGCATTCGCATCCAGCGACGATACGACAGCCGAGGACACGCTCCTGGCCGCAATCCCCGAAGGGGTCGAGCCGGAACTGCTGGAAATCTTCCTGGAAGAGGCTAACGAGGTCCTGGTGACCATGGGCGAGGCCAATGCAGCCTGCCAGAGCAACCCGGATGACCAGGATTCACTGATGGTGATCCGCCGTGCCTTCCATACGCTGAAGGGCAGTGGCCGCATGGTTGGCTTGATTGATCTGGGTGAAACGTCGTGGCGTTTTGAACAGTTGATGAACGGCTGGCTGAACGAAAAGAAAGCGGCCAGCAATGATCTGTTGACCCTGATTGGACGCGCCCGTGGGGTGTTCCAGGATTGGGTGACTGCGCTACAGGCCAGTCAGTCCGTGATGCTTCCGGTTCCCGCTTTGCTGGCTGCCGTCGAACGTGTGTCACAGGGGCAAACGCTGGATGTCGCAGTGGCACCGACGGTTCCCGCAGTGGTGGACGACGCGCCGATCGTATTCGAAGTGGCAGCAGAATTGTCCGAACCAGCCTTGGAAACTGCCGTAGCGACCGAGTCTGAAACCGACAGGGTGGTTGAGTCTTCGACTGAAGCTGAAGAAGGCGTTGTGGCGGAGATGGAGCCCAAAACCGAGGCGCTCGCCGCGGACGAGCCGGATGCCGGGACGACTGCCGAAGCGGATACCGGATCGGAGCCGCTGTCCTCTGCCGATGCAGAACCACTCGTTGAAGTCGATGATGGAATCGAGCCAGAGGAACTGGCCGCTTCAGTGAATGAGGCAGCGATCATTACCGAATCCGGCTTTGCGACCATCGCTGAAGCGGAAACCGTCGAAGTGCTTTCCGACATGCCGTCGACTGGGCCAGATGCAACCCAGCCGGAAGGCTACACGATGGCCAGCATGGCTGTGCCAGCTGTGGGTGCCATCATCGAATACGCGGTGCCTTGCGAGGTGTCACTGGATCTGGATGTGGAGCCGTCCGAGCAGGACGTGGTGTCTGATGTGCAGCCAGTGTCGGACGAAGTTTGTATCGGACCGGTGTGTCTTTCCACCGGACTGTTCGAGATTTTCATGACCGAGGCGCACCAGCGTCTTGCCGTCCTGCAGGAAGAGTCCGAGCGGCACGTCGACATCGCCAACAGCGTGGTGAGCGAGCACGCCCGTCGCGCCATCCACACGCTGGGCGGGATTGCCGGCACGGCTGGTATCGCTGCGCTGGCCGATCTGTCGCACGCGCTCGAACAATACTGGAACCGCTTTGTGCACGTGCCGTTGCCCTCAGCGCACCTGGCGCTGGTACAAGATACGATTGCGCGTCTGCTCGGCATGATTGCGACCATCGAGAACCGGGAACTGCCCGATACGGCGCACGATCTGATTGCAACCCTGGGAGAACTGGAAGACGAGCAGTTTGCGCCGGCTGCCGAAACATTCAGTGAAATCAGCGAGCCGGTGGTCGAAGCGGAGCTTGAGCCTGCAGGTGCAGTACCGTCTCAGGATGCGGCTGTCGAAAGTGAGCCGGTCGAAGCTCCCGCAGCCCCTGTTACCGCCGGTCCGCTGGACGTCAGCGCACTGGTACCCGACATCAAGCTCGCCACGTCGGCACCGGTGTTCGAGCGGCGAGAAGTCACGGATGAAATCGATCAGCAGTTGCTGCCGATTTTCCTCGAAGAGTCCGACTCGCTGGTGCCGGATACCAGCGCACAACTCCGTGCCTGGAAAGCAGCGCCGGGCGAAACGGCTGCCCGCGATGCGTTGCGGCGCAATCTGCATACCATCAAGGGTAGCGCGCGCATGGTCGGTGCGATGCGCCTGGGTGAGCTGACGCACGTCATGGAATCACGCGTGATCGCCGTCATTGAAGGCCAGTTGGGGGCAACTGCGGAAGTATTCGAAACCCTGGAAGCACAGGTCGACCGTCTGGCGGATGCCGTGGATCGACTGAAGCAGGGCGATCTGGCTCCGGAGATTGAAGCGAATGTGCCGCTGGAAGCACCGATCGAGCCGGTACTGGCGCATGTCGGGGGAGATCATGCGACAGCTGCCCAGGCAACCGATTCGCTTGCGACGGCGCATCCGGTGTCGCGTGACAGCAATGCCCTGACTTTACGGGTGCGTGCCGATTGGGTCGACCGCATGGTCAACCAGGCAGGCGAAGTGGCGATTGCGCGATCACGGATCGAGAGCGAAGTGTTCGGCTTCAAGCGTCATGTCAACGAACTGTCCGACGCGCTGGTGCGCCTGCGCGGGCACATCCGGGAAGTCGAGATTCAGGCTGAATCGCAGATGCAGGCAACCTTCCAATCACAGGGCGTGGCTGAGGAATTCGACCCACTGGAGTTCGATCGCTTTACCCGCTTCCAGGAAGTCACTCGCTTCCTGGCCGAAAGCGTGAACGATATTTCCACCGTGCAGCACATTCTACTGGCCCGTCTGGGCGAGGCGGATGCCGCGTTGATCCATCAGACGCGTCTCAACCGCGAACTGCAGCAGAATTTGCTGCGGGTGCGTATGGTGCCGCTGTATTCGGTGGCCGAACGCCTCTACCGCACCGTGCGCCAGACCGCACGCGATGTGGACAAACGCGCCCAACTCGACATTCAGGGCGGCGATCTGGAGATCGACCGTTCGGTGCTGGAGAAAGTCACAGCGCCGCTGGAGCACCTGCTACGCAACGCGCTGGCGCACGGCATTGAAACCCCGGAGGAACGCCGAGCCGCGGGCAAGGCCGAATTTGGCGAAATCGTACTGTCCGCGCGCCAGTCCGGAAATGAAATGAAGCTGACCGTCCAGGATGACGGCGCCGGCCTCAATTTCGCACGCATCCGCGAAAAGGCCGAGGCGATTGGCATGCTGCTGCCCGGGGCCGAGCCGACCGAAATCCTGCTATCGCAGATGATTTTTGCCGCCGGTTTCACAACCGCCGAGACCGTCAGCCAGGTTGCCGGCCGCGGCGTCGGCATGGATGTGGTGAAGAGTGAAATATCCGCCCTGGGCGGCCGCATCGACATCACATCGACACCGGGCGTCGGAACCTGTTTCAGCATCTATCTGCCGCTGACGCTGGCGATGACCCAAGCCGTGATGATCCAGGCTGCCAAGCACGACTATGCGCTGCCGGCTCCCCTGGTGCAGCAGGTACTGGAACTCAATCCGGCAGATCTGGAACAGGCAATGTCGGCCGGAGAAGTGAGCTGGCGCGGTGGCAGTTACCCATTTAGTTACCTGCCCCATCTGCTGGGCGACACCGAGGCGGTGCACGAGGTGCAGCGCTACAACCCGGTAGTGTTGCTGAAGAGCGGTGCCAGCCAGGTGGCGGTATTGGTCGACGTGATCGAAGGCACGAATGAAATCGTGGTCAAGAACATCGGACCGCAGATGGCGCGCATCACCGGCGTGGCCGGTGCCACGGTGCGCGGCGACGGACGCGTGATCCTGATCCTCAACCCGGTACCGCTGGCACTGCGCTGGGCCAGCATGCCGCGCACTGCAGTGGAGCGCCGGGCACCTGCCGAGTCGGCCGAAGTTAGCGCAGCCCTGCAGCCGCCGATGGTGCTGGTGGTGGACGATTCGCTCACCGTGCGCAAGATCACCACCCGCCTGCTGACCCGCGAAGGTTTCCGCGTGGACAGCGCGAAGGATGGCGTCGACGCGCTGGAAAAAATGCGCGACCTGGTGCCGGATGTGGTGCTGCTCGATGTCGAGATGCCGCGTATGGACGGTTTCGAACTGGCCCGCGTGATGCGCAGCGATGCGCGCCTGAAATCGGTTCCGATCATCATGATCACGTCACGTACGGCGGACAAGCACCGCAATCACGCGATGGAAATCGGCGTCAACGTGTATCTGGGCAAACCGTATCAGGAGCAGCAACTGCTCGACAGCATTGCCGAGCAGATGGGACAGGAAGCGGCGATGCCGGCTTGAGACGAATTGCTGGCGAAAAAAACGGGCGTCGTACGCCCGTTTTTTTCGCCTAGAGTTTGAGGCTGGCGAGGTCGCCGCAGGCCAGCGTGTTGATCGCTGTGTCGCCTTGTGCCGGATCGCGATGATAGGCGGCCGTAAGCTGCTGTGCCGCCTCCAGCCAGTGGGTTTTGGCCGCTGTCACCAGGCTGGCCAGTGTGGCGGAGTTGCGATGGTCGAGCCACTTTTCATAGGCTTGCGGCAGTGCAGGGAAAAGCGCGCGCCGCAGGCCGGACAAATTGGCCAGATAAAAATGCAGCGAACCGATGGCTTCGCGATCGAGCAGGGTTGGCAGGGTCACCAGGCAATCGGCCAGATGATCGCGTACCGCACGCGCCAGCAATTCCGCGTGCCTCGAACCGAGCTGGCCTAGCATTGCGTTCCAGTCCTCGCCCAGCAACGATTCGGCACGCGCTTCGCCGATTTCGTGCAGGATCATCACCTCGCTCTCGGCTTCGGCCATACGGTCGAGGCCGCGTTCGATGTCACGTTCGAACTGATAGTGGGCAAACGCGCGGCCCAGAGCGGTGTCCTTTTCCTTCCACTGCCATTCTTCGTACTTGTTCCATAGCAGACGACGCACCGCGTCCATGCGCAGGAAAATGGCGCCGTCGCGCATCGCTGCGGGTGGTGCGATCAGGTCGCGCGCATATTCGCAACCCGCCACCAGCACCTGGACCCCGTCGCGCAATTCCGCCCGCTTGAGTTCGGCCAGCACGAAATGCGGCTTGTGAAAATGGCCCAATCCGCTGCTGTAGACCAGCCCCATCGGGATCAGTGTGCGGTTGATGTCATTGGCATCGAACGGGTCGACGCTGGACTTGCTGAGGGGCAATGGCTCGAAATTCTCTTCCTCCACGGCATTCCACAGGCTTTCGCGTGCGTTCAGCCAGTCGCCGAGCTCGTCCCTGGGCAGGCGCGCGCCGTAGGGGATTTCCATTTCCCAACGATAGTACTCGCGCATCTCCAGCAGAAAAGTGCACATCGTCATGTCGCGCGCATGGCGGGCGTCGGCGATGGTGCAGTTTTTTTGCACGGTGTCGATGAGGGCGGAAAGATTTTCGACCATGTAGGGCTCCAGATAGCAGCGTCAGGTCGCAGTGTACAAATAAAAACAGCCCGTTCAACCGGGCTGTTTCTAGGGGTATTGCAGCTGCTCGCACGGGCAAACGACCAAGCTGCCAAGGCGGCAGGTCGATGCTTAGTGACGGCGGGTAGAACCAAAGTAGTTGAGGTCGGCACGCGAACGACGGCTGAGTTCGAAGCGTGCGGTGTCGGCTCCGCCAAACTGGCCGGCGAGCTGACCGTAGACCTCGGTTGCCCAGGTCTTGTCGTTCAGTGCGTCGGCGATCCCCTCGGCCCAGCGCAGTTTGTCTGCTGGCGTTTTCAGGTGAGCGCCGCACTCGGCATACCATTTCTTCAGCGTCTCGGCTGGCAGTGCGAATCCCTTCAGGCGATCGATGAACTGGATGCAGGCATCGCCATTGGTGCAGGCTGCTGCTGCGGCGGCAAACAGTTCGTCGGCTTTGGCAGCGTTGCCCATGGTGGCGTACAGGCGGCCGATATGGGTGAGCGCG
>Ga0209254_10004711_pt1 | contig 12505 bp, 8 predicted proteins | sample FrelakmetDIP11DI_FD_187148 | JGI IMG/M metagenome (GOLD analysis project Ga0209254, IMG submission 187148) | Freshwater lake sediment microbial communities from the University of Notre Dame, USA, for methane emissions studies - DIP11 DI (SPAdes)... | ecosystem: Environmental > Aquatic >...
AGGGGCGGGCTTTATGCCCGCCCGTTATGGCGCATGCAGGAAATGAATCGCTCACTTGGTAAATGCATCTTCTAGTGACTCTTGCAGTTTCTCCTGTTGCCGTTGTACACTGCTATAGACTCAAGGAGATCATTCCATCCTGCCGAGGGCACGGACATCCACCGCCTGCCCGCGACAATTTGTGAACGAACCTGGTTTCCTGAGGCGACCGGGGAAGGAGATTTAGCGATATGGGGCTCATTGTTCAGAAATACGGCGGGACTTCCGTGGCCGACGTGGAGCGCATCCGCTCCGTGGCGCGGCGGGTGGTCGCGCGAAAGGAGGCCGGAGACGAACTGGTGGTGGTGCTCTCGGCGCGCTCCGGGGACACCGACCGACTCCTGCAGTTGGGACACGAAATGAGTCCCACGCCCGATCCCCGCGAACTGGATGTGCTGCTGGCCACCGGCGAGCAGATCACCATTGCGCTCTTCAGCATGGCGGTCAAAGATATGGGGTTCGAAGCGGTGTCCATGACCGGCTATCAGGCGGGCATCCTCACCGATCACAGTTACGGACGGGCCCGGATCAACTGGATCGAGACCATGCCGGTGCGCAACCAGCTCGACGCGGGCAAGATTGTTGTGGTGGCCGGGTTTCAGGGCTATGATGACGAAGGCAACATCACCACCCTGGGCCGGGGCGGCTCGGATACCACGGCCGTTGCTCTGGCTGCCGCTCTCCAGGCCGATCTCTGCGAGATTTACACCGATGTCGAGGGAGTCTTCACCACGGACCCCAATGTTTACTCCAAAGCGCGCAAGCTGAAAAAGATCAGCTACGAAGAAATGCTGGAAATGGCTAGCATGGGGGCCAAAGTTCTGCACATCCGCTCGGTGGAATTCGGAATGAAGTATAATGTCCCCATTCTGGTGCGATCTTCTTTCACGGACGCCCCTGGGACTCTGGTTGCCAAGGAGGATGAAGACATGGAAAGGCTGTTGGTTTCAGGGATCACTTACAGCAAGAAGGAAGCCCGCATCACGTTAACTGACATACCGGATCTGCCGGGCATGGCCGCTCGCCTGTTTTCGCCGATTGCCGCGGCCAAGGTCAATGTGGATATGATCGTGCAGGGACGAGGAAGTATTCCCGGGCTGACTAATCTTTCCTTTACCGTCCCGCGGGCGGAACATGATCAGGCGCTCAAAATCACCGATCAGGTGGCAAAGGAAATTGGCGCCGGCAAGGTGCACAGCAACCCCACTATCGCCAAAATCTCCGTCATCGGAGTTGGAATGCGCAATCACAGCGGCGTGGCCACATTGATGTTCGATGCTCTCGCCCGCGAAAATATCAACATCAAGATGATCAGCACCTCGGAGATCAAGATTTCCGTCATTATCGATGAAAAATATACCGAATTGGCGGTGCGCGTTCTGCACGACGCTTTCCAGTTGGACAAGGAAACGAACGGCGCCATCGCCGTTGCAAAAGAGAGATGAGCAGGTGCGCCATGCATGAAGTAAAAATCTACGACACTACGCTTCGCGACGGCACCCAGGCCGAAGATTTCACCCTGTCCATGCAGGACAAAATTCGCATCGCCCTCAAGCTGGACGATCTGGGCATCCATTATATTGAAGGCGGCTGGCCCGGTTCCAACCCAAAAGATGAGGGGTTCTTTGAGGAGATCCGGAACTATCACTTGAAGAACGCTCAGATTGCTGCTTTCGGTTCCACTCACCATCCAACCAAAACGCCCGAAAGCGATAAGAATCTGCGCAAATTGATCGATGCGAAAACCCCGGTCATTACCATTTTTGGCAAGAGTTGGACTGTCCATGTGCGCGACGCACTGCATACCACTCTGGAGCGGAACCTGGAATTGATAGAAGGCAGTCTGGCGTACTTGCGGCCGCATGCTCAAAGCCTGTTTTATGACGCGGAACACTTTTTTGACGGGTTTCGCGCCGATCCCGACTATGCTCTGGCCACTCTCGCCAAAGCCCTCGAAAGCAAAGCGGATTGCCTGGTGCTGTGCGACACCAATGGTGGGAATCTGCCCGGCGCCATCCGTGACGTTATGGCCGTGGTGAGGGAGCGTTTTCCCAATGTACCACTGGGAATTCATGTGCATAACGACGGGGATGTGGCCGTGGCGAACAGCCTGGTCGCCGTTGAAATGGGCGCCGTCCAGGTGCAGGGCACCATCAATGGAGTTGGGGAGCGCTGCGGCAACGCCAATCTGTGCTCGATTATTCCCGGCCTGTGCCTGAAGATGAATATCCCCTGCCTCACTCCGGAAAAGCTGCTCAAGCTGCGGGAAACCAGCCGTTTTGTGCTGGAACTGGCCAATATGTCTCCCAATCGTTATCAGCCCTATGTGGGTCGGAGCGCGTTCGCTCACAAGGGAGGCGTCCATATCAGCGCGGTGGAGCGGAACCCGGCCACCTATGAGCATATTGAGCCCGCACTGGTCGGCAACAAACGCCGCATTCTGGTCTCCGATCTCTCCGGTCGGGCAGCTATCAAGCGCAAGGCGGAAGACTACGGTTTCCATCTGTCCGAATCGGACCCGGTGGCTCTGCAGGTCCTCGAGGAGTTAAAAGACCTGGAAAACAAAGGCTTTCAATTTGAGGCGGCGGAAGCCAGCTTCGAGCTTCTCCTGAACCGAGCCATGGGCAAGAGCAAGCGCTATTTCGAATTGATCGGTTTCCGTGTGATCAATCAAAAAGTCAAGGAAGATAAGGAATCGATCGCCGAAGCGACCATTCTCGTAAAAGTTGGCGGCAGTGTGGAACACACCGCGGCTCTCGGGCAGGGGCCGGTCAACGCGCTCGACAACGCGCTGCGCAAAGCCCTGGAGAAATTCTACCCGCAACTCAAGGAGATGCAGCTCAACGACTATAAGGTCAGGGTGTTGCCGGGAACCCCCGGAACCGCTGCCCAGGTGAGAGTGCTCATCGAATCCCAGGATGCCAACAACAACTGGAGAACCGTGGGCGTGTCGCACGATATCATCGAAGCCAGCTGGCAAGCGCTGGTGGACAGCATCAATTACAAGATGTACTCCGATGAAAAGATGAAATAGGCGGTGCGGAACCGATCCCTTCCCGGCAGTCAGTGGTTGGCCATTTTTGCTTTGGCCACCGCGATCGGCCTGGTCGTGGCAACACGTTCCTACTGGCTGAATCAGCCTTTGCCAAATCCTCGTCCCGTTCCGCTCATTGTTGATATTCAAGGCGATGTCTATCGTCCGGGAATCACGCTTCTGAAACCATCTGCCACCGTCCTGGAAGCCATTCTGGCAGCAGGCGGATGGCACGCGCGCTGTGTGACCGACTCCTCTCTGCTTTTGACCTCAGGGACGCTTCGCTCCGGCCAACGAGTACGGGTGATTTGTGATGCTCACGGCCCCGTGCAGATTCAAGTGGAACCCATGGAAGCCAGTGTGCGCCTCACCTTGGGGGAAAAGCTCGATCTCAACCAGGCCAGCGCCGAAGAACTGTGTTTGGTTCCAGGCCTGCAGCCGGTCATGGCCGCGGCGATTGTGACCCGTCGCAGCCGCCGGCCCTGGGCCGACCTGCAGGAGCTTGAGGAGATTTCCGGTGTGGGACCGAGGACTCTCGAGAAATGGGGGAATTACCTGGAAGTGCGCAGCACGGGAACTGCCAATCGCCGACAGTAACCAGACAGGTCGCACCGCTGAGACCGCGGAGAAAACCACCCATTTCAGAAACATCTTGAAAGCTTGGCAAGCATTCCATGTTGAACCACTGGGCGGCAATTCCTTGTCAGGAAATCAAGAATTTACCACGAAGAGTAATGAAAACGTTTATCAAGACTCCTTCGTGCTCTTCGTGCCCTTCGTGGTGAAACTGATTCTTGGTTGCGGCCAATGGCCGCTCTGCGGTGAACGCTTACGAGTTGAAGGCGAAGGGCACGGCGAAATGAATCCTGCGTCCGCAGCACCTCTGGAAACCATCGAGCGGTTTTTTTCGCTGATTGATTCAGGAAATCTTTTTGCTGCCGAGGACGGTGACCTTCTTCGCAACCTGAGGCGGTCCGTGGCTGAAGCTCTGAACCGCCTGCTGGTTTGGGAACGCCCGGAATTGGAAGCCACCAGGGGACTTATGTGGCCCTACCAGGCTTTGAAGAAGTACCATCCGTTCTTCGGCGCTCTGGCTGAGTCTCAAGCGAATCCATTCTGGCAGCAGCAGGCACAGTTTTTCCTGGCTTTTTTGCCGTTCCCGAAGCAGTGGTTCTGGCTGCTCAGGATTGAGAAACTCTTCCCCCTGAGTCCTGAATTGGCCGAGTTTCTACGCAGCGAACAGAATAACATCAGCGAGAAAGTCCGGAACAAACCACAGCAGACCTTTCGCTTACGCCATTTCTGCCAGATAATAAAAGGGTTTAAGGGTGCTCACGAGAAGGGGATCTTGCGCATTTTTGCCATCCCCTATATTTTTGTGCGAATTCACCCGGAGCTGCTGCAGCAGCTCAGCAAGCGCTACGTGCTCTACGTGGAACCCCCGATGGGAATCGTTTTTCGCCATGCCTGGTGGCGCCACTATTCCATGCTGGCTGACCCCTGCCTGTTCGGCATCGGCTCCGAGGAAGATGGTTCTTTTCTCCGTGATCAAATGCGTGTTGCTGTCATCCCGCTGGCGCATGGTGATTACCTGGAGGATAGACTGCCCATCACTTTCTGCCGGGAGAAGGAGTACGACATCGTTTTCAATGCGACGTTTGACGACATGCCGCGCAAACGGCACGAATTGATGCTCACATTGCTGCAACATGCGCTCCTGCGCAGCAGAAGAGCTCTCTTCCTGGGCCGCGGGCAAACGGAAAATGTGGAAAGATTTAAGCATCAGGTGCAGCGCATGGGTCTCTCCAAACGGGTGGATGTTTCGGCGAACTTACCGCGTTCCGAGGTCCCCCGCCAACTGGCTCGGTGCAAAATGGGCGTCCATTTGTCTTTATACGAAAACGGCTGTCGCAGCATCTATGAATACTTCCGCTCGGACTTGCCGTGCGTGATCAGTTCCTCCATGGCGGGGATGAATCTCGGCATCTTCAATTCCCAAACCGGAATGGCGGCGACGGATAAGGATCTTGCCGAGGCCATTGCCACCGTTCTGGAGCATATAGGGGGTTTTCAGCCGCGCCGCTGGTTCATGACCCATTCAGGCAGCAGCAACTCCACACGCCAACTCAATGAAATTTGCAAAGGTTTTTTTCAGAATTGGGGTTATGATTGGAAGGAAAACATCGTACCATTGCATAGCAGTGGCGCCAGCCGCTATGCGACGCGAGCCGACTACGAGCGCTTCCGAACCGAATTCCAGTGGATTCTGAATTGCGTGAAAAACTTGGGCGGTTCCACCATGCTCTTTTCTGTGGATTAAAGGTAACTTTTTAACGCAGAGAGCGCAAATGAACATCCTCCTCGTTTATCCAAGAGTGGCAGAAACTTTCTGGAGCTTTAGGCATGCTCTGAAGATCGTACGCCGCAGATCCGCCTTCCCGCCGCTGGGAGCTTTGACTGTGGCAGCCATGCTGCCCGGGTCCTGGAACAAGTGCGTCATCGACATGAATGTACAGGATCTGAAAGACGCCGATATGACCTGGGCCGACTACGTCTTCATCAGCGCCATGATCGCCCAGAAGGATTCGGCGCGTCAGGTCATCGACCGCTGTCACAACTTGGGAATCAAATGCGTTGGAGGGGGCCCGCTGTTCAACTCTTATGATCAGGACTATTCCGATGTGGACCACCTGGTGCTGGGCGAAGCCGAAGTGAATCTACCCCCTTTCATCGCAGATCTAGCGGCGGGTGCTGCGAAGCACCGCTATGATTCCAAGGAGCATCCCAGTCTGCAGGCTACTCCGGCGCCCCTCTGGGACCTGATCAATTTGAAGGACTACTCCAGCATGAGTATTCAGTACTCGCGCGGTTGTCCCTTCAATTGTGAGTTCTGCGACATCATCATCATGAACGGCCGTGTGCCCCGCTGCAAGAGCAACGAGCAAGTCCTGGAAGAACTCAATGGACTCTACGACCGGGGTTGGCGGGGTGCACTGTTCATCGTGGATGACAATTTCATCGGTATCAAGAAGAAGGTGAAAGGACTGCTCCGTGAGCTTATCCGTTGGCAGTGGCAGCGAAATATGCCCTTCACTTTTTTCACCGAGGCCTCGGTGGATTTGGCGGAAGATGAAGAGTTGATGAACCTCATGGTGGTGGCGGGCTTCAACAAGGTCTTTCTGGGATTGGAAACCCCTTCCGAGGAGAGCCTGAAGGAATGCGGCAAAACGCAAAATCTGAAGCGCAGCCTGGCTGAATCGGTGAGCATTATTCAGCGCCACGGTTTAGCTGTCATGGGGGGGTTCATTATTGGATTTGACAACGACCCCCCCGACATCTTTCAGCGACAGGTGGATTTTATTCAACAAACCGGAGTGGTCACGGCCATGATCGGCCTGCTCACTGCCATTCCCGGAACGCGATTGTACCAGCGGTTGGAACAGGAGGACCGGCTGCTCTTCCAAGCTTCGGGTGACAACACCGATGTTGCGGGAAGCCTCAATTTCATTCCCAAGATGGACCGGCAAATGATCGTCAATGGTTATCGCTGGGTGATGAGCACCATTTACTCACCCGAGATGTTTTATCAACGGGTTCTTGCCTTTTTGCGCGACTACCAGCCGAAAGCCAAGACCTTCCGGGAAGGAAACGACATCCTGACGTTTTTCCGGTCGCTCTGGTATCTCGGACTGGCTGATCAAAAATGCGGTCGAGACTGTTACGTACGACTGTTGAAGGAGGCTTTTTCAAGGTACCGGAACTCACTGACGGATGTCGTCACCCTGTCCATCTACGGCTATCATTTCCGAAAGCTCTTTTGGTCTCCCCACATTCCACTGCAATGGGAAGAATGGTGGGCAGGCCAGTTCCACCCCCGGGAGGGGTGAAGGCATGCTCGCCGCCATGGAAGGCGGCGCTACCGTTTTGCCGCCTACCCGCATGGCCGGGAGCATTCTCTCCGCGGCACAGGCTGCTTTTCCCCCTCTTGCCCAACTGCTTCTCAATGAAATCGAAGGTTTAAATTTATTGAAAATAAAGCTAAAAAGGGCTATAAATATGTGTTTTATAGCAAATAGGCAGTAAACCGAGGTCCTTATGCAGCAACTAGAGCAAAATCTTGAGAATAACGCTTCGCCGCCGACTGATGACGCTTACGATGCGCAAAGAATCACCGTGTTGGAGGGGCTTGAAGCGGTGCGTAAGCGCCCTTCCATGTACATCGGCAATGTCTCCAGCGAAGGCTTGCATCACCTGGTTTATGAGGTGGTGGATAACAGCATAGACGAAGCTCTTGCCGGATATTGCGACCGCATACGGGTGCAGATCCACCTGGATGGAAGCGTCACGGTAGAAGATAACGGCCGCGGCATCCCGGTCGACCACCATGAAAAGGAGAACCTCCCGGCGGTGGAAGTGGTGATGACCATGCTGCACGCCGGGGGCAAGTTCGATAACTCGACCTATAAGGTTTCCGGTGGTCTTCATGGGGTCGGGGTTTCCGTGGTCAATGCGTTGAGCGAACATCTGGACGTGGAAATCCGTCGCAATGGGAAAGTTTATCATCAGCGCTATGAACGAGGTGCAACTAAGACGCCATTGCGGGTGGTGGGTGAAACCAACCGGGTGGGAACGCGCGTCACCTTCAAGGCTGATCCCCTGATATTCGAGAATGATGCTGAAATCAGCTTTGATATTCTGGCGCAACGGTTGAGGGAACTCGCTTTCTTAAACTCGGGCGTGCGCATTGACTTATTGGATGAACGCATCTCCAAGGAGCAAAGCTTTCACTATGAAGGGGGACTGGTTTCCTTCGTCGAATACCTGAACAAGCATAAGGAGCCCCTGCACCCGGAAATCATCCACCTTTCCGGCGCCCGGGAGAATGTCATCATCGAGGCCACCCTACAATATAACAACACCTACAACGAGAAGATTTACACTTTCGCCAATAACATCAATACCCGGGAAGGCGGCACCCACCTGGTGGGTTTCAAGGCCGGCCTGACCCGCGTCATCAAGCAATACGCGGCGGAAAATAAGCTGCCCAAAGCGGACCTGGATAAACTGACCGGGGACGATGTGCGCGAGGGATTGTCTGCTGTGATCAGCATCAAACTGCCGCAGCCCCAATTCGAAGGTCAAACCAAGAGCAAATTGGGCAACAGCGACGTCAAGGGTCTCGTGGAAAACCTGGTTTATGAAGAACTCACCACTTTCTTTGAACAAACTCCGCGAGTTTTCAAGATCATTCTGGCTAAGGTTCTGGATGCCGCCAGGGCTCGGGAGGCGGCTCGCAAAGCCAAGGAATTGACCCGTCGCAAAGGGCTCCTCAGCGATCACTCGTTACCCGGCAAGCTGGCTGATTGCCAGGAGAGAGACCCGGCCAAGAGCGAAATCTTTATCGTGGAGGGAGATTCGGCCGGAGGTTCGGCCAAACAGGGTCGGGATCGGCGCACACAAGCCATACTGCCATTGCGCGGGAAGATCCTCAATGTGGAGAAAGCCCGCTTTGACAAGATGCTGGAAAACCAGGAAATCCGCACCATGATTACGGCGCTCGGAACCGGCATCGGTAAGGATGAATACAACCTCGACAAGCTGCGCTATCACAAGATTATCATCATGACCGACGCCGATGTGGATGGCGCTCACATTCGCACCCTGCTGTTGACATTTTTTTACCGCAGGATGGATGACTTGATCGAACGCGGCTATCTTTACATAGCTCAACCTCCACTTTATCGGGTTGTGTCCGGAAAAGAAGAACGCTTTGTCAAAGACGACAAAGAACTTGAAATCACCCTGATGCAAAAAGCGGTCAACAAATACGAAATCTTCCTGGACGGGCAGGAACAGGCCGTTCCATCTAACGCCATCGCCGACCTCTACATGAAGCATTCACTCTACGAGGACCGGTTGGAACGACAAAGCAAGAAGCGCCTGCAAAAAAGCCTGCTCAAACTGTTGATCGAAATCGCCATTTCCCGGAAGTTCCATGACTTTGGTCCCTCTGCCATGCTGGATCTGGAGAAGGAACTGGAGGGCAGAGGGTATGAGGTCGAGCAGAAGACACTGGAAGAGGACCTGCATGCCTTCGACCTGGAGGTCTCACCGGAAGACAATGATCGCGAGCGTTCTCTGGTGCGCTATGAGTTTTTGAAATCGGCGGATTTCAAGACGCTCTGTGAAGACTATGAAAAACTTCAGCAATTCTATACCGGAAGCCCCTATCGGGTGAAGGGCAGCCAACAGCAGAAAATCCTGGCGAAACCCGCCGAATTGTTTCAGTTTTTGATGGAGGATGCCAAAAAAGGGATTACCATTCAGCGTTACAAAGGTTTGGGTGAGATGAATCCGGAGCAGCTCTGGCAAACCACAATGAATCCGGACAAGCGCACTTTGCTGAAGGTGAACATTGCAGATCAAAGCCTGGCGGACAAGCTGTTTGATACCCTGATGGGAGATCGCGTGGAACCGCGCCGCGAATTCATTCTTGAGCATGCCCTGGACTTCAGGGAGCTCGATATCTAAAAGAATGTCTAAGAAGCCGCCGAATCCCGTCACCCCGGCGGAAGCCGGGGTCCAGAAAGCCTCGAAAAGGCTGGATTCCGGCTTTCGCCGGAATGACGAAGCGTGGTTCACGAGGACTTTTTGGACATGCTCTAAAGCATGCATCTTTGAACCAGCCCGTTATGCTCCAATGTCTTGTTTGAAGGAACGACCCTGACGGGCGCCGCCTGACAACCCCACATTCACTTATTGAAGCAGTACCATGGAAGCATGGAATAGGACACTCCGCTGATGGTTCAGAAAAACATCAATATCGAAGACGAAGTCAAATACTCGTATCTGGATTACGCCATGAGCGTGATCATCGGGCGGGCCATCCCTGATATTCGGGACGGTTTAAAACCGGTGCACCGTCGCATCCTGTTTGCCATGCACGATCTGAACAATGATTTCAATAAACCCTACAAGAAGTCAGCGCGCATTGTCGGGGATGTCATCGGTAAGTATCATCCGCACGGTGACGTTGCCGTCTATGACGCCTTGGTCCGTTTGGCCCAGAGTTTTTCCATGCGCTACCCGTTGGTTGACGGGCAGGGCAACTTCGGTTCCGTTGACGGCGACCCTCCAGCGGCGATGCGTTACACTGAAGTGCGCATGGCCAGGCTGGCCCATGAGTTTTTGCAGGATATCGACAAGGAAACCGTCAATTTTCAGCCCAATTACGATAATTCGCTCCTTGAACCAATGGTTTTGCCCGCCCGTGTCCCCAGCTTGCTCCTGAATGGTTCCTCCGGGATTGCAGTGGGCATGGCAACCAACATCCCACCGCACAACCTCGGGGAACTTTGTACCGGCATCCAGAAATTGCTGGACCAGCCGGACCTGACGGTTCGTGAGTTGATGCGCTACATTCCGGCGCCCGACTTTCCCACGGCAGCCTTTATCTACGGTTATGAAGGCATTCGCGAAGCCTATGAAACCGGCAGAGGCATCATCAAGATGCGCGCCCGCATGGAGGTGGAAGAAACTTCCGGGCGGCGGCAGCGCCTGGTTGTGACGGAACTGCCTTACCAGGTCAACAAGGCAAGACTGCTGGAAAAGATCGCGGATCTTGTCAAGGAAAAGCGGATCAGTGGCATCCAGGACATTCGCGATGAGTCCGACCGAGACGGCATGCGGGCGGTTTTGGAACTGAAGGTCGGCGAAATTCCCAAGGTGATTGAAAATCAGCTCTATAAGTACACTCAACTGGAGATGACTTTTGGCGTCATCATGCTGGCGGTAGTCAACAACAAACCCCAGGTTTTGAATCTGCGGGAAATTCTCTTGAATTTCCTGGAATTCAGACGCACGATCATCGTCCGGCGCACCCAATTTGAGCTTCGGCAGGCAGAAAAGCGGGCTCACATTCTGGAGGGCCTGAAGAAGGCGCTGGATCATCTGGATGAACTCATTCAACTGATCCGCGCCGCGGAAAGCCCACCGGTTGCCAAACAACAGTTGATGCTGCGCTTCGCATTCAGCGACCTTCAGGCGCAGGCCATTCTGGAAATGCGCTTGCAACGTCTGACAGGCCTTGAGCAGGATAAGATCCTCGAAGATTATCGCAACACGCTCGCCAACATAGAATACCATCAACAGGTGCTGGCTTCCCCAAGCCTGGTGAATGAAATCATTCATAAGGAACTGCAGGAACTGATCGATCAGTATGGGGACGAGCGGCGCACTCAGATTATTGGCGACACCACGGAAATGACCATCGAGGACCTCATTACCGAAGAGGAGGTGGTCGTGACCCTTTCCCTGGCTGGCTATATCAAGCGCAAGCCAACCGCCTTTTATCGCAGCCAGAGGCGTGGAGGCAAGGGTCGCACCGGCATGGGAACCCGGGAAAAGGATGTGGTCACTACGGTTTTTACCGCTTCAACTCATGATTATCTGCTGTTATTTACCAATCAGGGACGGGTGTACTGGCTGAAAGTGCATGAAATCCCCGACCAGGGTCCGGCCTCGGTGGGCAAAGCACTGGTCAATCTGATCCCGCTGCAGGACCAGGAGCGTCTAGCCACCATTCTCCCGGTGAAAAACTTCCAATCTGGCCAATATGTCATGATGGCCACCAAGCAGGGCGTAGTGAAAAAGACCAGCCTGATGGCTTTCAGTAATCCGCGCCCCAGTGGAATCTGGGCCATTGTCATTGACCAAGGCGATGAGCTCATTTCAGCACGCATCACGGATGGTGAGCAGCAATTGTTTCTGATGTCCCGGGCGGGCAAGTCGGTCAGAATCCATGAGCAGCTGATTCGTTCCACGGGGCGGGTTTCCCGCGGCGTTCGCGGCATGGATGTGGACGAAAGTGAACTGGTCGGGATGGAAATCATCGGCGAACAGCAATCCATCCTGGTGGTGACCGAAAGGGGCTTCGGCAAGCGCACTTCTAATGCCCAATACCGGCCACAGGGGCGTGGCGGCAAAGGGGTGATCAATCTCCGCATTACCGAAAGGAATGGTCCCGTTGTCAATTTTCGCCAGGTGACCGATGAAGATCAAGTCATACTAATTACCGACAAAGGCCGACTGATCCGCACCAATGTAGCTGAAGTCAGCATGAAGGGTCGCCTGACCCAGGGCGTCAAGCTGATGGATCTGGACGAAGATGAGAAAGTGGTGGATCTGACGGTGGTCATGGAATCTGAAGACGCCGAGGAGGGCGAATGAGTTCCGGAACAGCATTGAAACAGCGTATCGGCGTCATTGGCGCCGGTAGTTGGGGAACGACGCTCGCCAATCTCCTGGCGGAAAAGGGCTATGCGGTTGATCTCTGGGTGTATGAGAAAGAGCTCGTGGACATCCTGCGCGAAACCCGTGAAAATACCTTTTATTTGTCCGGTTTTCCCGTGCATGAAAACTTGCTTCCGCACT
>Ga0209254_10004712_pt1 | contig 12504 bp, 8 predicted proteins | sample FrelakmetDIP11DI_FD_187148 | JGI IMG/M metagenome (GOLD analysis project Ga0209254, IMG submission 187148) | Freshwater lake sediment microbial communities from the University of Notre Dame, USA, for methane emissions studies - DIP11 DI (SPAdes)... | ecosystem: Environmental > Aquatic >...
GACCACCCCCAAGGTAAAGCTGCGTTGTTGGATCAGGCTACGCGCTAGAGCACTCGGTTGGTAACCCAGGTCGTCGATAATTTGCTGGATACGCAGGCGCGTGTCCTCTGCTACGTCAGGTCGGTCGTTGATTACTCGCGAAACGGTCTGCGCTGAAACGCCGGCCGACCGAGCAACATCCTTGATTGTGACACGCTGAGAGTTTCGTGGCGAGTAATGCATGACATCCCTTAGCTAAAAGCGGAATATGGCGTCTCAGTGATGGCGTGGACCATACTCCAAAAATTTTCCAGTGGAGTGTCGAGCTGAACATGGTGGGTAGGACCTAAGATGAGCCCACCGCCACGACCTACAGTTTTCAACCGGTGTATGATCTCCGCCCGAACCTGTTCGGACGATCCGAATGGCAGGGTATATTGCTCGTCGATCGTGCCCCAGAAACATAGCTGATCGCCAAACTGCTCTTTTAACTGCGCCGGGTCCATACTGGCAGGTTGAATGGGGTTCAAAACATCGATGCCGATCTCGATCAATTCCGGGATAATCGGATGAATGACCCCATCCGAATGGTAAGCAACTTTTAGCTGCGGATTGATGGCTTTGATCTCTGCAATGAAGTTAGCCATGCGCGGCTTGAGGAATTTGCGCCACATCTTCGGCGAGATGAGCATTGCTTTTTGTGCACCGACATCATCGCCCACCCAAATCATATCCACACCCATCTGCACCAGTCTCTTCGCCGCAACAAGATGGTATTGGTATGGCAGATCCAGGATTGCCTCCGCCAGATCTGGCTTGAGTAAAAAATCGCTCAACAAGCGCTCATAGCCACGTAATGCCCAGGCGCACTCAAAAATCGTGGTGACAGTTACCCCTACGATCCAATATTCATTTTTGAATTCCCGGATAACACGCTCTGCTTCGAGATATAGCTCCGGGCGTTTCGGGTCCGGTGGTTTGTATGATGAAACAGCACTATCTTCTGCCAGAGGATGGTGATCTATCTCAGTATAATACCCCCTGCCATAGGGTGTCTCATAATCGACTGACTTCCAGCCAATGCCCCACTCATCGGTATAATCGCCTGGCTGTTGGTAATACGAATTTGCCCATCCCACCGAGGTCAAGAGCATATCTTCACCCAGGGCGCGCTCGAGGTCGTAGGTATTGCCGCCGCCATGCGGATTATGCGTCTTCCCAGTGCGAGCGTTCAGCTCGAGGCGTAAACGGTCTGCAAATTCGGGTGTAAAGCTCACCTGCATTGGGCAGCGGTCAGGTTGTTCATGGTTGAGAGCCGTGATTACACGGTCGCGATGTTTCATTGGTTAATACCATCCATATTCCAACGCAGCATCGAAAAGGGCAAATATATTTTTTGGAGGCACCGTTGTTATCGTTTCCGGGATCGTTATCATTGTAACATTTTGGCAGATTTCGAAACAAGTAACATTAAGCTTTTGGTCATATGATAAATGTCATATGAGAATCGATGACGATAGCGGGCGAATCTTAGCATCTTGAAAGTTGTAATCATTTATCCTGCTCCACCTGGAGTGATTGGGCGTGATAGAATGCGGTATGCGGAAAAACTCATTCGCTGGTTTCTATGCAATGATATTCCTGTTATGCGCCTGCCAGGCCGGCGGAGTACAAAATAAAATTCCATCCATCCAAATAGAGCCAGCTGGTTCGCCAAATGAAGAAAGCGGTCTTGAGTTTTCTTCTGCGGTCAGTGTGTTGGAAAGCGTACAATACCTGATCTTAGAACGCTTCCAGATAGATAACCACGGTCCAGGCACCCCTTCGAAGCATAACTTGTGGGCAGCACTGATTCAGGATATGCCTCCATACCAGCAGGTGGTCGAAATGTCGATCTCCGGGTCGGAATACCGAACGTTTGAAGACGAATATGGGAATCAGATTGCTGAGTTCGATCTAAAGGGTCTCCAGCCCGGAGAAAGCATGGTAATCGAGATCCGCTATCAAGTAAAAGTAAACCAACTCGCATACGACCTCTCAAACTGTAAGGGAAAGCTGCAGAAGACATTCACCACCCCTGAACTGAACATTGAATCCAATAATCCGCAAATCCGGTCACTGGCAGCTGAATTGGCAGACAATAGAACTGATCCGTGCGATCGGGTGCGGGCATTTTATGACTATGTTGCTGAACGGCTGGTCTACACATTTAATGGCAGGAATTGGGGCGCGCAGGCAGCATTGGGTGAGATGGGGGCAGACTGCAGCGAGTATGCTGACTTGATGATCGCCTTGAGCCGTGCAGCTGGGATTCCCGCCCGTTATCTGGAGGGTGTGCTCTTTCTTGAGCCAGACACAGCAGCACTGGCGCATAGCGAGCATGCCTGGTTAGAGGTATACCTTCCCAACATTGGTTGGACTCCCATGGATCCAACTTTAGGGCGCTCGCTGATATTTCGGGATAAGTACTTTGCCGCAAACAACTCAGACCATATCATCGTTACGCGCGGTCGAAATCCATCTGCGCTGCGCGGAGGGAGCTACTATTCTCATATTTACTGGCCTGGACCGAGCAGCGAGATCAAGATCGAGCACTTTGGTTGGCAGATCACCCCCCAATAAATGATTTATTCCATAAATTATTTATTCCATCCTCCGGCGCAGGAAGCTGTGCATGGTCACCGAGATGACAATGATCAAGCCGTAGATCAATTGGGTCCAGAAGCCGGTCAAACCGACTGCAACCGTCGCGGCTTCGATCGAACCAATCATGAAAGCGCCGATGAATGTGCCAAAGATGGTCCCCACACCGCCGAAGACTGACGTGCCGCCCAAGAAGACCGAAGCAAGGGTGCGCAATAGATAGCCATCCCCAAGGCTGGGCCAGAAGAATTTGACGTGCAGGCTGGCGACCACTCCTGCAAATGCAGAGATCAGACCAACTAGCATAAAGGCGCGAATACGTTCCTTGCCGCAATTCACACCCATCAGCTTGGCACTCTCGGCGTTGTCGCCGATCAGGTAAACATGGGCGCCGAAGCGCGTCCGATTAAGCAGAACCCAGCACAGGATAGCGATGACGATCAACCAGATCATTTGCATCGGGAAGACCCCAAACAATTTTCCTACCAGAATTTGTTGCAATGGGCTGGACATAGCGTAAGCCAGAGAACCGTTCTTGTTTTGCGAAAGAACTAGGACTGCGCCGCGCCAAAAAAACTGTGTACCGATCGTAGCAACCATGGAGGGGATACCAAACCGCACAATGATGAAGCCATTCAACCAACCGGCGAAGAGCCCGATCAGCAATGCGGCCACAAAACTCAACCAGATCGATTGGAATTGAAAATAAGTTAATAAGAAGGCAACCATTCCCATTGCCATGATCGAGGGGAAGGAGAGGTCTATTTCCCCGGCGATGACCAGGATGGTCAAAGGCATCGCCATGATGGCGAAGAATGGGATCGTGGACATGAAGGCATAATAGATCATGGGTTTCAGAAACGTACCCGGCGCGGAAAGGATGAAAATGCCAAATAAGAGCAGAAACACGCCGAAAATTCCCAATACTGTGCCGTTGGAACGCAAAAATTTCTTCATGCTGAAGGTATCTTTATAAGGAGGAATACTGGTGTTTTCAATGGTAGTCATCATTTAATTTCCTTAATCGGTTCGTCGGCATCAATCAAAGCTGCCGGTCTCAGCAATATGGATCATTTTTTCCATTAAATCGTCCAGGCTGATCTCCTTCGTCACGAATTCTCCCGCTACTCGACCACGATCGATGACCACCACCCGATCGGCGACCGCGTACACATGGAAGATATTGTGGTCGATGAAGACAGCAGATTTACCAGCCTTCCGGATACCATTTACAAAATTTAACAGTTTTTGGGTTTCTTTCAAGGAAAGCCCCATGGTCGGCTCATCCAGAATGATGATATCTGCGTCGAAGTAGAGCGCCCGGACTATGGCGACGCCCTGCCGCTCTCCGCCAGAAAATGTACCAACTTTTGAATCGGGGTCAACTGCTGTAGAAGTAAAGCCCATCGATTGGATCATCAGCCTGTGGGTCTCATATTTCATCTTGCCAACATCCAGGAAACCGTATTTATTGGTTAGCTCGCGGCCCAAGAAAATATTCCGCCATAAGGATTGCAGCTCTGCCAGGGCGCGCTCTTGGTAGACCGTTTCTACTCCCAGCTCGCGCGCCTTCGGCACGGTAAGATTATCTACTTTTTGACCGTTAAAGAATATCTCACCGCTTGTCGGCTGGTAATAACCGGTTATGATCTTGATTAAGGTTGATTTGCCTGCACCATTATCCCCCAGCAGGCCAACCACTTCGTTCTGCCCCAGACGGAAATCGATATTTTCCAGGGCGTGGACCTCACCGAACAATTTGGAAACATTGCGTAACTCTAAGCGATTTTCCATAGTAACACCTCAATAATGGCGAGGGGCGATCTTAGATGGATCAATCGAAAATGTAAGCAAGAGATCCCTATGAACCATCCTCAATCGGCCCTCGCCGGGTTTGCTCAGACCCGTCTATCGGGCGGGTCTGAGCAAATGAGTGGGAAACTGTTAGCGGATCTGTTTCTCCACCAAACCAGCCAGGAGCTCGATATTGTCTTTATAGGCAAAACCAGCGCCCGTGTCGATCTGCAAACCGGTGAAAGCGAAATTATGGGTCAGGCAGATCTGCAGGATAGCCTCGTAACCCTGTAGCCACTGCTGCTGGTCGATCACCAGATCGGTCCAACCGGCGCGGATGGCGTCTACGGTTGCGATGGATAGGTCAAAGCCGGCTCCATAAACGTCATCGGGACCAAGACCCGCACTCTCAAAGAAGGTTTGCTGGGTAGCGGTCAGGTTGCCATGATCGGTGACGACCAGCTTGATGCCAGGATTAGCGGACATCACACCAACAAAGACTGGAACACCTGCAGCTGCGTCTTTATTCGTGGCGTCATCAATTTCCTGGTAAATCACCTCGAGACCGCTGTCCTTCAGAGCGTCGACGATACCTTTTGTCCGCTCACCACGTCCAGCCTGAGCCAGCAGACCCCATACGAAGGCTTTGTCGCCACTGGCCAAACCAGCGCGGGCGACCGATTCCTTGCCGAGCGCCCAGCCAGCTTGATAAAGAATGGCGCCGACATAACCAAAGCCATTGGAGGCGTACTTGGCCTGCAGGCCAGCCAGCTGAGTATTCATGCTGGTGACAACAATTCCCTTTGCCTCTGCCTCGTCCACCAATGGAGCGAAGGCCTCATCGCCTGGATGTCCCATGACAGCAATGCCATCCGGGGAGGTAGCCATGGCTTCAGAGAATTGGGTGATCATCTTCTCGGGGTTCCAGTCCGACCAAACATATTCTACATCTGCACCTAGGTCTTTTGCAGCCTGGACGGCTCCATTATAGACGACGGTCTCAAACGGACCACCGGGCGCGCCACCGGGAAAGAATACAATCTTTGTGCCGGAGCACCAGCCACCTTCAGCGGCAGGCGCGGGACCTGTCGTTTCGACCGGCGCGGCTGTCACTGCTTCGGTTGGTGCGACGGCTGCTTCGGTCGGCGGTGCCACTGCTACGGTCGGTGCAACAACCTCCGCTGTTTTCTCAGGAACTGCTGCTTCAGTCTGCACTGGTGTTGGAGCTGGCTGGCAAGACGAGAGGATCAGGCTCAGCGTGATAAGGACCGCAAAAACTAGGCTCAAATTCTTCTTCATGGTTATTCTCCTCAATCAAATTTTGAATATGGGATCTTACTATCAATTGTAAACACTTCCAATGCGCTGATTCTAACAAATTATTCGATAGGCACCTCCTAAAATAGTAATTCCGGCTCATTCCATGGCAGTGGTATTATGCGTGATGTAAAGGGTTATGTCCATCGCTTCAGGCGCTCCAGAATTTCCAACTCCTGATCTTCGCTTTCAGACGCCAACCACAGGAAAAGACCTTGTGGTTCCATCACCGAGATAAACCCGTCGAGCTCTGCAGGGTTAAGATCTACAATGGTTGGTACACCCCGGTTCTGCAGCTGCTTAATGAATGGCACCCATTGCATGATTGCATAATCTTCACCTACTCCCTGAACCCACTGAATTGCATGGACTTCGGTGACGCTCAAAATGGCCTCCAGGTGGCGTGCAACCCCTCTCCCGTCTAAATGGAAGATATTATGCGTCATCGATTTGACCTCACGCTGCAGGATGGGCAGGCCGAATTCCTGAAAACAGGCAGGTGAAATCATGGCAGAGAAATCACAGCTCGGGATATGCATTCGGCCAAAGGAGGGGATACCCATCCAGCTTACCGACAACTGACCTGCATCTTTGAGGATGCGATCGAAATGATCATAAATACGCTCAAAATCCTGGGTTGCCAGCTCTGCCAACCGTTTTACCTGATCAGGCTGATCGACCATATCGTAACACAATTGAAGAGGATCGCGCCAGGCTGCAACACAATCTAATCCTGGATGCAGATCGGAATAACCAACCAGGAATTTTCCCGGACAGCGCTCTAGAGCATGCTGAGTGAGTTGCTCGATTTTCTTGAAATAAACATTATCCAAATCCAAGTGGAGCTGATCGATCTGAGCCCATTCGCTCAGCTGGGGAACCGACCAGGAGGTGACATCACCGAATATAAGCTGTGTCCCATAGAACGCTGCGTAAACATCTGGTCCCAGATTTGGAAAAAAGACTGGGAAAGTCTCTCCATGAAAGCGCCGGCCGGCGATGGAGCGGATGAACAGGTCAACCTGCAGCTCAGCATCGAACCACCAGGATTCTTTCTCCTGGGGGGAATAATCTGAAATATCCTGCTTGGCAGTCTCTAGAAAGGCATTATGGGCGATGAAACGGACTGGAGGGCGATCGATGATTTCATTCTCGTACCAGGCATCGACTCGTTTCATGGCCATATCAAAATGAGGCATACCCTCAATTTCAATCGACCAGCTATCTTGCGTCCTGATCACAGGCAATCTTTGATCGGCAGCGAGTGAAGATTGAGACATGATCTCTAGATTCCTAGCGAAAAGATCGAAAGGGTATATTGCTCACCGATTGTTGTCCAAGAACAATACTCCAGTTGTTATCGTTTCCGGGATCGTTATCATTGTAACATTTCGGCGGAATTCGAAACAAGTAACATTAAGCTTTTGGTCATATGACATATGTCCTATGACGCTAGTTGATGAGTAAGATATTGATGACAAATGTCATCTATACGCCGCCTTCTCCAATTATATCCATTCTTGACATGCCGGTTCGTCTTCGGTAATATTTGTATAGTTTCCAAACAAACAACATTGTGCTCATCCAATTATACATCGCTCGCGTTTGAAAAACACACCAGGAGACACTATGTCTAATAAGAGATTTTTCCTCGGCATTGATGTATCTACCACTGGCTCGAAAGCGTTGTTAATAGACGGACAAGGTCGGGTCGTCAGCAGCGCCACCAGTCCTCATCCGATCTCTACTCCACAACCGCTCTGGTCTGAGCAAGACCCTCACGACTGGTGGCAAAGCAGCCAGGAATGCATCCGCAATGCTATGGTCAAGGCTGGTGCACAGAGCACAGACATCCTGGCGATCGGCTTGACTGGTCAAATGCACGGGCTGGTCTTGTTGGATGCCCAGAACCGCGTCTTGCGCCCCGCCATCCTTTGGAATGACCAGCGGACAGCCGCAGAATGTGAAGAAATCACTAATAAATTAGGCTTTGAACGCCTGTTACAACTGACCGGCAACAAAGCCCTGACCGGTTTTACGGCGCCCAAAATCCTGTGGGTGCGCAAGCACGAGCCAGAGATCTATGCGAAAATCGCTCACATCCTGCTCCCTAAAGATTATGTCCGTTTTTGTCTCTCCGGCGATTATGCGGTGGATAAGGCAGATGGTGCCGGGATGTTACTGTTTGACCTCCAGAAACGCGATTTTTCCAAGGAATTGTTAGATAAACTTGAAATCCCAATCCAATGGATGCCAAAAACATATGAAGGGCCTGAAGTAACCGGACGGGTGACTGGGGCCGCTGCCAAAGAAACAGGACTGGCACCCGGAACTCCGATAGTGGGCGGTGGCGGTGACCAGGCGGCGCAGGCGGTCGGCGTGGGTGCCATTGCACCGGGCATCGTGGCGCTGACTTTGGGCACCTCCGGCGTGGTATTTGCCACCACTCCCGGACCCTTAATTGAACCTGAGGGGCGTTTGCATGCCTTTTGCCACTCCGTCCCGGGCGCCTGGCACTTTATGGGCGTTATGCTCTCTGCGGCCGGCTCCTTGCAGTGGTATCGCGACACCCTGGCTGAAGGCGAACCTTTCGATGAATTATTGGCTCCAGCCCAGGCCATCGCGGCTGGCTCGGAAGGCCTGTTCTTCCTACCCTATCTAACTGGCGAGCGTACCCCACATCCCGATCCGCTGGCTCGAGCTGCCTTTGTTGGACTGACTGTGAGACATACCCGAAACCATATGAGTCGCGCTGTGCTGGAGGGCGTCGCATTTGGTTTACGCGATAGCATGGAGCTGATCCGTCAAGCCGGGCTGGGCGCGATCCAGCAGGTGCGCGTCTCGGGCGGCGGAGCAAAAAGCCTTCTCTGGCGACAGATCCTGGCAGACGTAATGGATACGGAGCTTGTTACGGTGAATACGACCGAAGGCGCGGCTTTTGGGGCGGCGTTACTGGCTGGCGTGGGCGCCGGGCATTGGAAAACCGTCCTGGAGAGCTGCCAGTCTGCCATCCACACGGTCGAATCGACCCAGCCGCAGCCGGCAGATGTTCGCACTTACGCCGGGTTGTATCCGCTCTATAAAGACCTTTACCCGGCCTTAAAACCTACTTTTGATGCAGTTGCCTGAGAATTATCAGGTAGTATAATAGAGCCAAACCTCAAGTCAAACAAGGAGCATCTAGCATGGAACCCATTCTGAAAGAAATCTATGACGGCGTTATGAGCGGCAACGCTGCCGAAGTCCCAGTAAAAGTAAATGCGGCTCTGGCAGCAGGAATCCCGCCCGCCACCATCCTGAACGACGGGATGATCGCGGCTATGAACACGGTGGGCAAACTTTTTGAGGAGGGCGAGTTCTTTGTACCAGAGATGTTGATCTCAGCCCGCGCCATGCAGGCTGGGTTGGCTGTGCTGAAACCGAAACTGGCCCTGGCAGACATAAAAGCCACCGGACGGGTGGTAGCAGGCACAGTCAAAGGCGACCTGCACGATATCGGCAAGAACCTGGTTTGCATGCTCTTAGAGGGCGCCGGCTTCGAGGTGATCGATCTGGGCACCGATGTCGCACCAGAAAAATTTATCGAAGTAATCAAAGAAGGCAAAGCCGACCTGGTAGCCCTCTCCGCGCTGCTGACTACCACCATGCCCAATATGCGCGCCACCATCGAGGGATTGAAAGCCGCCGGTCTGCGAGAGAAAGCCAAAGTGATGATCGGCGGAGCGCCGGTTACCCAGAATTATGCCGACCAGATCGGCGCGGACGGCTACGCGCCCGACGCCAGCCGGGCAGTTGCACTGGCAAAATCATTGATGGGTGGGTGATTTCGCCAACATAATTTTAAGTATGACCAGGACTTCCGGAGTACTTGTGAACTGTGATCGCAAGAATTTCGGAAGTCTTTTTTGTTCATTAATGAGTGGAAGGAATTTAATGATCTTCGACGATAACATCTGTTAATAAAGGCATGCCAAGAGGTGTCACCCGAAAATTCTTAACCCAGGGCTTGACAAGAAAAATGTCCTCTCCAGGATAATCAATTGGCAATACAAGGACTTGCTCGGAGACTAGAATTCGATCTGCCTGGCGATACATAGCCATACGCCTCGCCCGATTAGTAGTTTTAGCTGCAGTCTCAACCAATCTATCGAATTCTGCATCTCGCCAACCGAGTTGATGCAGAAGATGAGTCGCACTGAAATTCCGAGTGAAATTATCTGGGTCAGGGTAATCAGCACCCCAGATTGCCATGTTTATGTCACGATCGATGTTCATTGGGATCAACCCACCAAACTCAGATACCATATTCGCTGCTTCGAGCTCTATGTGAACACCCAAGTCGCTTCCCCATAGGTCAGCAATTCTGACTCCCCAGGGTGTCGGGCCAGTTTCTGTAAAAGGGGTCCTGCCGTGTAGGATAGGGATACCCGAGCCGTTTGGAAAACCTGCTTCAGCGAGCAATTTATGCGCTGTCTCTAAATTAGAGGGTAATCCGATATCAGGCGAATGTCCAGGTAAGCCCGGAGGGATCGCTCCACCATTTATGGGAGGCATCCCGGTCATCTCAGATAATCTACTTCGATCCAAGGCAAACGCAAACGCCTGGCGGACGCGGAGATCATCAAATGGAGGGTGGGATGGATTGAAAACTACAAATCTGGTACTTTTTTCAAAGACAACATACCTCTCATCAGACGGTATACTTGTTGGGATCCAAGGACCACGAATCCATATGACGTCGGCGTAGTTCTCCTGGTAAGCGGTTAATCTCTCTTTAGGATCACCCGAAATCTTCCATTCTACTTCGCGAACATTACCGGTATATTTGCTATGATGCTTTGGACTCCGTTCCATCAAGCCGCCTCGCTGGTAATTAAATTCTAACAACCTGAAGGAACCATTGGAAACTATATGCTCCGGCAACCACCAGTTATCCTTATACCGTTCGATACCCATCTGAGGCAGGGGAAAGGTGACCGGCAAAGCTGATAAGTAAAGAAAGTAAGCTATAGGTTCTGCCAGGCATATTTCAAGTGTCAGCGCGTCCAGGGCATGTACTTCCACGCTATCGGGATCCAGGTTATGACCCTCGTGAAATTGGCGGGCTCCAACTACGTCATACAGAAATTGAGCAGCCAGTGTATTAAATTTTGGGTCGAGATTCCGCTTCCAAGCCCATTCAAAATCCCGGGCGGTTACTGGTGTTCCATCTGTCCACTGGTTATCTTCTCGCAAGTGAAAGAGATAGCGCCTTCCTCCATCCAGCACCTGCCAGGAGCGAGCCACATCTGGCACTACATTCAATTCTTCATCTACCCTTACTAAACCCGAGAAAAGATTTGATAATGCTTTCCAATCTGGAGTAGATATGGCAATGCCTGGATCGAGTGTATTGTGGGAGTCTCCCGATAGCTGTATACGTAATCGCTTTGAGGTCGTATCCAAAGTGGCAAGATGATTGCTCTTCAACCTTTTTTGCAAAGCAAATGCCATCTCGTTAGCCTTGTAAACCTCTTCAAACTGGAAATTGGCGTGATAGACTAGACCCAATTTCAGCCAGACCTGGGCCAGGCGCCTCGCATCGCTTACATTGGCCAATAACTCGACTGCACGCTGGTAAAAGCCAATCGCCTCGGTATGTTCATCGGTCAATCTCGCCTTATCGCCCGCCCGGATCAAATAAACAACTGCCTTTTCACGATCGCCTGCTGCGTCAAAATGGTGCGCCAGTAAGCCTAAAAAATCCTCTTTTCTACCGGCGAAAAGCGTTTCCAAGGCTTTACCTACCTTGCGATGAAACTCCCGCCTGCGCTCGAGCAGCAGCGAGTTATACGCTGCCTCCTGCGTCAATGAATGCTTGAACATGTACTCCAGCTCGGGCAGACGACTCTTCTCGCGCACCAGGTCGACCCGCTGCAACTGTGCCAGGTGGGCATCCAGCTGCTGCTCGGCTTCAGCAATCGCTTCGAGCAATTTATAGAGGAAGCTTCTGCCGATCACCGAGGCCATTTGCAGCGTGCGCCGCACATCCTCTTGCAAGCGGTCGATGCGCGCCAGCAAGACGCCTTGCAATGTGTCGGGGATATTGACATTCAGGATATCCCCGCTTGCCCGCCAGCTTTTCCCATCCTGCACGATAGCGCCCTGCTCGATCAGGCTGCGCACGATCTCTTCCAGGTAGAAAGGATTGCCCTCAGCGCGTTCCAGGATCAATTTTCGCACCGGTTCGGGCAGGTCGGCAATCGCCAGCAGGTTATCCACCAACTGGTTTTGTTCATTTGCAGATAACGGTTTGAGGTTGATCTCAGTGTAGCGATGGGTAAAGTCGGTCTCAGCCTTTAGCTTGATACGCCAGGAGCCATGCTCGCGTTCCAGACGTGACAGCAGCAGCAACATGAACGATGCGCGATCTGTGGCGGATAGTAGCTGTTCGAGCGCCTCCAGGCTGGAGGGGTCGGCCCAATGTAGATCCTCGAAAACCAGCACCAGCGGCTGCTGCTGCGCCAGCCGGGTGAAGTATTGCGCGATCGAAAGTAGGCTCTGGCGCTTGAGCGTCTCACCATCCAGCGCTTGCACCCGTTCAGCCAGTTGGTCTTCCAGTCTTACACCCAGTAAATGAGCTAGATACGGCAGCACTTCAGCGTCTTTCTCGCCAAACATTCCATTGACACGCCGCCGTAACGCCAGGCACACCCGCGGTTCGGGATCGCCATCCGATAATCCCAGATCGCCTTTTATCAATTGGGTGATGCTCCAGAAGGATAGCGATCC
>Ga0209254_10004713_pt1 | contig 12497 bp, 9 predicted proteins | sample FrelakmetDIP11DI_FD_187148 | JGI IMG/M metagenome (GOLD analysis project Ga0209254, IMG submission 187148) | Freshwater lake sediment microbial communities from the University of Notre Dame, USA, for methane emissions studies - DIP11 DI (SPAdes)... | ecosystem: Environmental > Aquatic >...
CTCCCCCAGTCACCAGAGAGCTTTTAACTTGTGCCAGCATATCCTCACGAATATCTCCTACCGTCCAATCTAAATCCAACCCGAGAACCATATTTAAATTGCTGCTTGGGTCAGCATCGATTGCCAGGACAGGACCAGGTTTGTTTTGAACCAGGTACTTAATCACCATGGCTGAAATGGTAGTCTTACCTACTCCGCCTTTACCAGCCAGTGCTATCGTTACAGTCATTCGGCTAAACCTTTCACAAGCTGAGTATCCAGTAATTCGGCCATTATCTCTGCTGCCTGGCGCAACGCAGGGACGTGGTCGTAAACAGGAATTCCCAGACGATCAGCTTCTTGAACATGAATATCTGCTGGCATAATACCCAAAACGGGAAGGTCCGGTGTCTCATTTTCCAAAAAAGCTTTTTCATCAGCGTTCATAACTTTATTACCCACCAACCAACAACGGGTGAGTCCAATATCATTCGCTAATTGTTTTATCTGGCTGGCAGTCCCCAGGCTTCGGCGAGTGGGTTCAACCACAATGAGCATCGCATCTACAAAATCAACTGTCGCTCTCCCGAGATGTTCAACACCAGCATACATATCCAGGATCAACACCTCATCTTTGCGGAAGAGTAGATGAGTGAATAGGGTTTTTAACATGGCAGCTTCAGGACAAATACAGCCTGACCCTCCCATATCAACCGAACCCATTTCTAGTAACCTGACGCCTTTATGGACCACGCTGAACCGCTCTGGGATGTCATCTACACGGGGATTAAGCGTGAAAAAACCGCCAATCGTTCCTGGTTTGGCACCTGTGCGTTCCTCGATCAGCTCATCCATTTCAGAAATGGGGTGAAGTTGAGCACGCAATTCCTGAGGGAAACCCAATGCTCCTGCCAAGCAAGGAGATGGATCTCCATCAGCCGCGAGTACCTGACGACCTGCGTCAGCATAAACCTGGGCTAATAAAGCTGCCAGGGTAGTCTTTCCAACACCACCTTTACCACTAATAGCTAGTTTCATAAAATCACCTGAATTCCTAAAATTGGAGCGAATTATAACCTATCTAAGGCTGTCCTTCCCCTTGAACCACACCTCGTCGGACTGCCTCTTCCCTTAATACGAGCAGGACTTTTTCAAGATCCAATTCACGTACGCATGCATCCCGCGCACAACGAAGCACCTCATCTGACCAAAGTGTCCGAGACGTTAATACTTCCTCGTCATTCATGATAACAAGCTGAATCAGGCTATCAAGAGGAATATCCTGCTTAGGGCTATACTCTCCACTACATAGCTGACAGCCGCGGCAGCGATTAACATCTTGCCCCGTTTTGGTTAAAATCAACCTACGCAGTGACATATATAATATTTACCGATAAAAGTTATCACCCGATACTCGTCACTTGGTTATAATTTTGGTGTAGCGGCGACGGGTGGCACGAAATCGGGTGGTAAAATGCCAGCTTCTGTGATGATACGAGGCACGATTTCTTCCCAGCCTACAGCCATTAAGTGAATGCCGTTTACACCTTTCTTATTCTTTACCGCGTTGATCAGCTCAAGTGCAATTTGAACACCTTCTTCTTCGGCTTTATCTCCAGCTGCTTCCATACGTTTGACAAGCTTTTCTGGGATGGTAACTCCAGGCACTTCCTCATTCATATACTTTGCCACTTTTACGTTCTTAAGTGGGGTGATACCAATGAGGATGTATACCTTTTCCAGGATACCACGCTTTTCCAGTGCTTCCAACCAGTCATCTAATCGGTCAGGATCATAAACAAGGTTGGTTTGGAAGAATTGTGCCCCAGCATTTACCTTTTTATGCTCACGGATTGCCTGGATGCGCGGATCTGATGCGTAGGGAGAGCCAGCCGCACCAAGGAAATATTTTGGAGGGAATTTTATCGTTCGCCCATCCATATATATCGCTTCGTCCCGCATACGCCGTAGAATCCAGAGCATATGGACGGAATCCATGTCGAGGATATCCATTTTCCCTTTTGGAATACTGGACATTTCCATACTGTCACCCGATAGGCACAAGATATTTCTGACTCCAAGTGCATTTGAGCCTAGAACCTCAGCTTGAAGACCAATGCGTGTGCGGTCACGAGCTGCAATCTGCATGACAGGCTCAGCACCTGCTTGAACCGTGAGTGCGCTGCAAGCCCAGGATGACATACGGGGTGAAGCAGAAGGACAATCCGTGAAGTTGATTGCTGCTGCATATGGTTTAACCAGTTCAATGTTTTTAAGCAGCTTGTTGGTAGCAACCGTCGCAGGAGGGGCAACTTCTGCGGTTACAACAAATTCACCGGCTTTTAGGCGTCTCTCAAGTTCAGAGACAGGCTCGGTGTACCCTGGTTGGTGATACTCAGCATCACCATTCCACCATTCGGGTTGACGAACTGGACGAAAAACTGAATCCCATGCAGTTTTACGTTTTTCACCACCGGAAATCACGCCCCCAAAAAAGCTCTTTGCACCAACCTTATTAATTTGATGATAAACATCAGCCCAAGTCTCACCACCGGTTTTATCCCAATCCAATGGCGGCAGGACTTCCATTAGCATTTCTTGGCGACCCATTCTGAAAGCCCGATCGTATATTTTATACCAGACACAAGGGCGGGTTTTATCCACATAGCAGTATTCGGTAGTTGAACCTCCACAGGGACCATTTCTTTCACCTTTCGGGCACTCCATTGGACAGATAAAGGCAGTTTCCTGCAGTAAACAGTTCCCACACATACGGCAACCGAATAGGGGCCCCTTGATCATTCGTTCTACAGATTCCAAAACACGGGTGCCGTAAGGTTCCCTTTTAAATGGATGGTAAGGTGGCTGCCATCTTCTAGCAGGGGTAAATCCGGGCATATTCGACCTCCATCATGACGATAGTTTTTGGATGGGGAGTGGATGCGAATCCACTCCCCGTTACGGTCTAACTTACGGTAACGACAGTAAATAATCGTACGCGCTTAGTGTAGCTTTAGCTCCTTCACCAACTGCAACCAGCACCTGTTCAGCATAGGTATTGGTCACATCCCCAGCTGCAAATATGCCGGGTACGCTAGTATGGTTACCGCAGTCAATGATGATACGTTTTTGCTCATCCAATGCGACAAAATCAGATACGATCTGAGAATTAGGAACAAGTGCCATCTCAACAAAGGTCCCATCTGCCTGGAGCTCGCTTATTTTACCTTTCTTATCTTTCACAACCAGGCTTTTAGCATAATCGTCACCTTTTACCTCGATAACCTGGTGACCTTCCAGGATGGTGACATTAGGTGCAACCTTCAATTTTTCATTAACATTAGTAACTGTAAGCTTATCCGCCGGACAAACCAGGGTGACGTGTTTGGCAACTGTGGCTAGTTCGGCAGTTGATCTCTGAGCAAGATCTCCATCTCCGATGACAACCGTTAACTTGTCAATGAATAAGGGGGCATAACTCAAGGCGGAATAACATAGTCCGCGCATGATGAACTCTTTTTCACCTGGGACGTTCAAAAGCTGCTGACGGGTACCGGTCGCAATAATTACGGCATTGGTTTGTAGGTCACCACCACCGCGTGTCTTGACGATGAATCCCTTGTCCTGCCGATGAATTTTATCCACAGGTTCCATATGCCTGGCAAATTCCAGGTATTCAAGCTCACTCTTGAATTTATTAACAATTTCCAAGCCTTTGATTATCTGATAATCCTCCACCCAAGGTAGGGAGAGACGGAAATTCGTTTTACCTCCCAGGTCTTTTGTGATTAGCAGGACGTTCAAGCGTTTACGGATGGCATATATCGTTGCAGTCAAGCCTGCAGGTCCACCACCAACGACAATTAGATCATACATATTTCACCTCTTTGTTATCCTCTCTTCTATACCGGTGCTTCGCTAATGAAACCATCTTTCATCATCATATGGGTTAAGTCACGCGAGCGTTTGATGATGTCTGTTGCATTCTTGAATTCCTCGTCGTAGGTCATTTGCTTGCGTGCCAAGCCTTGTTCCTGGGCTTTCACTGCCACCGCTGCAGCCTCACGCGGGAATACTTCCCAATCGTCCATGGTGGGCAAAATATGCTCGTTGGTGAGATATGACCCGACGTGGTCAGCCAGCGCAGATGCTGCTGCATAACACATTTCATCTGTTATGGTTCGGCTCCGTACATCCAGGGTTCCACGGAAAATACCCGGAAATCCGAGTGAATTGTTGACTTGATTGTCAAAATCTGAGCGACCTGTTGCAACTACAACTGCACCAGCTGCTTTTGCCTCCCATGGCCAGATCTCCGGGACTGGATTAGCGCAAGCAAACACAACTGCATTATCTGCCATGGTTTCAATCCATTCAGGCTGGATCACACCTGGACCAGAGCGGGAGAGAGCTACGACGACGTCCGAACCTTTGATCGCATCTGGGATATTCCCTTCGCGATTTTCAATATTGGTAATCTGGCATAACTTCCATTTGTCGACATATTCAGCTTTGCGCATCTCAAGATCTTTACGATGCTTACCAAGGATGCCTTTGCTATCCACCATTATGCAATTGGCTGGAGTAACTCCCCAATTAAAAATCAATCGTGAGATTGCTACATTGGATGCACCACAACCGATGAAAGCTATCTTAACCTTTTCTTTATCTTTTCCGACCACCTTGAGGGCATTGATCAACCCGGCAAGCGTAACAGTGGCGGTTCCTTGCTGGTCATCATGCCAGATAGGGATTTCTGCTCTTTCACGCAGAGTATCCAAAATATAAAAGCATTTCGGATTGGAGATGTCTTCAAGGTTGACCCCACCGAACCCTGGCTGGAGCATCAAGGTTGTATTGATGATCGCATCCGGATCTTTGGTGTCGAGCATGATGGCAACGCCATCGACGCCACCGAGATACTTGTAAAGCAGTGCCTTGCCTTCCATGACAGGCAAGCCAGCTTTAGGTCCGATATCACCTAAGCCAAGCACACGCGTGCCATCGCTGACTACGATCACGGTGTTCCATTTGTTGGTATATTCGTACACTTTCTCTGGATCTGCCTCAATGGCACGGCATGGCGCTGCCACTCCCGGAGTGTACCAAATGGCGAAATCGTTGAAATCTCGTACACAGCATTTTAAAGCGGTCTCCACTTTACCTTTATAGAATGGATGCAGGACCATGGCATCCGCTGCTGGCTTTTTCGCCTTTGCCAGAAGCTCGTCTACACTTAATTGTTTTTGAACGGTCATAATTATTCTCCTATTGAGACAAATAGCCATCAGCATAGATGACTTTATCAAGCAATATTTGTATAGTTTTCCAGATCGCTCCTTGCTCCGGGTCAGACATGTCTACGTCTTCAAATTGGGGTTCTTCCGTAGCCGCGATGCGGTCCGCAATCTTCAAGTATAAACGCCCGACAGGTGTGCTGGCATCACGTTGTTCGATGATGCGGATGACCTCGTTTTGCTCATTATCAAGAGGATCGGCGATCATCATATTCATACCAACTCCCATCAGCATGGCACAATACACGCGATTGATCAATGGTCTTCCCTCGCGAGGTACAGCATTGGATACGTTTGATAACCCAACAGATATTGTAGGTGGTGGATCCCATGCGAATTGAAGCGTGCGGATAGCCTCGATGAGATGAGGACAATACTGTTGGCAGCCTGAGACAGTCAACACCAATGGGTCAATGATGAGATTTTCCATAGGGTAATCAATTTCCATCATGCGTGGGATGAGTTTCTCAATCGCGATATTGACACGCTCATCCGCCGTTACTGGAACCCCACTAGTTGACATGGTCAATGCAATTAGGCGAGCGTTATATTGCTTTGCCAGTAAGGGAACTTTTTCTAATCGTTCTGGCTCATCAGAAACGGAGTTGATAATAGGCTGTGCTTTAGTGACTGTTTTCAGGGCTGCCTCAAGCCCCAGGATATTGATCGTATCTATGGAAAGCGGTACATCCACTACAGCTTCCACAGTCTTGACGATCCAGGGGAACATATCCATCCAGTCTGCCTTGCGTGGACCCAGGTTAAGATCCAATGCCTTAGCTCCAGCTTCCACCTGTTTGACAGCCAGCTCTTGAAAGAATTTTACATCTTTCACTTTAATGGCTTCTTTCACCTTATCTGAAAGAATATGGATGTTTTCACCTATGATATACATATAGCCTCCTTAGACTTGATTTACGTTATGGATTTATTTTCTACCGCTGCTGCTACACTTGGAAAACTGGTTAGATCGGTATGTGGCAGGAACATTGCCGACATAAAGGCATCGTAAAACGTATTATCAGCCGACAATTCTATATAGGTCATCTGTGCAGCAATATCTCTAATCCGATCACGGTTGCGCCAATCTAAAAGAGCCAGATAAGCACCTTGCACCGAGGTATTACCTAGAAATTTAAAACGATCCCAAGGCATATCCGGAAGCAACCCAATTTGTATGGCTTTTTCTACGTTGATATATTTTCCGAATGAGCCACCGATCAAAATTTGTTCAACCATATCCAGTGGCACACCCACACTCTGTGCCAGAACAGTAAAGCCAGCATAAATCGCTGCTTTTGCACGTTTTAGATTATCGATATCGACATTATTGATGGCAATATCCTGACCACCTTCAGTCTCACTTCCCCAGGCAATTACATATTCAGGACCATGCTCACCGTCTCGGATGCGCGGATTTATTAAAGCGAGATCCAGGTTGATCATTCCGCCCTTATCTACAAGCCCGGTCAGGAACATTTCAGCAAGAAGAGAGATTAACCCACTTCCACAAATGCCACGTGGTTTATTATTCCCAATCACCCGATACGTGGGCTCAAAAGGATGGGAAGAGTTTTCTCCGGATATCCAACATTCTTCTATTGCTCCTTTAGTAGCCCGCATTCCTTGAAGGACTCCTGCACCCTCAAATGCCGGACCAGCTGAGCAAGCGCACGTGACTAACCACTCACGGCTCCCTAGAACAGTCTCTCCATTCGTTCCCACATCCAGGAACAAGGTTAATTTCTCGGTTTCATCCATCTTGCAAGCCAGGACGCCAGAGCTAATATCAGCTCCAACATAACTCGCCACACCAGGCAGGCAATCAACCGATGCCTCAGAATTAATTGCCAGGCCTATTGTGCCAGCAGTGATGGCAGGTGGCTGGTTAACTGCTGTGATAAAAGGAGATAACCGAATACTAGAGGCTGGGATACCCAAAAACAGGTGAGTCATGGTGCTGTTACCAGCCACAGTCGCTTTAATAATTTCTTGTGGTTTTGCCTTAGCCCGTTTACATACTTGACCAACCAGCTGATTGATGGTCTCGAGCACACGATTCTGCAACTCTTCCCGCCCACCGTTTTTACTAGAGAAAATAATTCGGGATATCACATCTTCCCCACGACTGATCTGACCATTGTATTCTGAGGATTGCGCTTCTACCTTACCAGTGATCAAATCAACAAGCCAGACAGTTACTGTTGTCGTACCAATATCAATCGCTAGACCATACATCGGATCTTCTTCAGGCACGGTGTCTGCGATCAATGACACCAATCGTTCATCTGTACGTTGTCCATCATTCTCTACATGGGCATCAATGATCGCAGTTACCTGCCAGTTATTTTCACGTAATATTGCACCAATATTTTGCAAGAGATTGAGTGATATTCTGATATCATCAATGCCTGCTTTCTGGCGCAAGGCGGTTTTAAGTCTTCCCCAGTCGTCCGTTTGGTCATCCATGCGAGGTTGGGAAAGACTAAGACTGATACGGCGGACGGTCTGAGAGTATAAATGATCATAATCCTGCGGAATAGAGACTTCAATGGCAGTTCGATCGGTTGTGAGTCGACGTTCGATTTTTTCTTGAGGTGGGATCGTAACTGCGATATCAGATTCGATAACAGATTGACAAGCCAACGCATATCCATTCGATAAATCTTCTGTACTTAACCGCAAGGAACTGCGCCGGCGCACATCACCCGCTGTAACCTGAACTGCACAACGACCACATCGACCTTGACCACCACAAGGTTGACCGATATCCACTCCAGCCAGGCGTGCCGCCTCGCTAAGCAAAGTGCCCGTAGGAACGCGCACTGGCTTTTTGGCGATATCAAAAGTCACCGTGTGTTCTGACATATGAGTTACATTGTCACTCTCGATTACCGATTTTTCGACCTACCATTCACTAACTTTTTCAGGTGATATTACAGTGCCTGTTTCATGAATGCAGGTAGATCAACGGCTTCACGTGGTCCAACCCTGATTTCCCAATCGGGTAATTCACCTTCCAACTCACCAGAGAGAACAGCCACATGACCGGGTAAGACGATCCGTTTACGAGAAACCTTTTCGGCAATATTGAAGCCTTTTACAGCCTTGGCTATCCTTTCCGCATCAAATTTTCCAGCAGCCCAAGCAGTTAATACACTCATTCCTTCGGCATCCGTCACCAACAACCAGGCGGGTAAACCTGATCCTTCAACTTCATTCGCTACACTGAAATAAGTGATGCTGAAGTTCGTTGTGACCAAAACTGGAGATTCTGGTTTTGGACCGTTGATCTCATAAACACCAGGTTGTACCTGGATGGGCTTTTGTGGATCGGTATAAATATTCTGTCGCAAGACTAGAAGCGGGTAAACCGTGGCAGGATTGAAATGGTCCAAGACTATAAAGCCAGCGTATTTGGTGATTGCTTGCGCAGCTTGGATGGCTTCCATACCTGGGTCGCTAATATCACCAGGGAAGGTTATTACTGGAAAACCGAGTGCGCGGAAGTTTTTCTTTACCGCCAGGCGACGAACGGTTGTAGCAATGGCTAATCCTGCCCCCAGATCACGCCCACCAGGATCGATCACCAGGTCATCCACACCCTTGGACTTGACTTTTTCGGTCAATTCAGCCATCTCTGCCAAGGTCCCAGTAATGAGACCTAACGCAACTTTACTTTCTTTTGCCAAATCTGCAAAACTTTCCCAATTCTTATTATCGGCACCATAGACCAGAGGTGTCTCGCCTTTTAAAACATTCAAGCCAGCTTTGACGACGTTGATATCGCGGCTCATCAATATGATTGGACGTTTACTAACCGCGCGTACTGCCTGGATTGCAGTGGTGAATGCATTTGGGTCACCTGATGCCGATGCCACTGCAAATCCGTCTACAGTCAGGTCTAGCCCGACATAATTGACTGCATAGGCATTTGCATCAGCAACCGTTGCCTTGATCGTCTCGACTGGTTGGTTATCATAAACACGGATAAATATCCCGGGTTTGTTATAAAAAGTTTTTTCATGTCTAAAAAGGACAACCTCATTGCCAGCCTTAGCTTCATATCCGTCTGACTTGATGGTTACTAGTCGGATGGGTGGGGCAGCCGATTCAGCTAATTGGGTCTTTGCTTCAGGGGTGACGTATGGACAGGCGGATAATTCTACTTGTTTGGCTGCCAGTTTCATGGCAAAAGCCAAACAAGTTGGAAAACCACACTCTTTGCAGTTAGTTTGGGGTAGTAATTTATAGATTTGTATGCCGGTCAGAGCCATATTCCATCTCCATTGTTATTGATTAATTCTGCATCCATATGGATCAGGCAAGCGTATAAGTTGCAGCCATAAGGTCTGCAATCGCTAACTTAATCCGCCGGACACTTTCCGCATGGCGCAGTACGACAACATCAGCACCAGCCTCAATTAGGGTCATTGCAGTTAAGGTTTCCCAGTTGATTGAACGCTCCAACCAGTTACCCCAACCTGCTGGCACGCCTGCTTCCACTTTGGCTTCCTTGGTTTTCCAGGCTTCATATCCAGGTGTGACAAGCATAGGGAGTTGAGTCATGGCGTCACCTTGTAAGGCGGCTTGCCTGAGCCTTTCCATGGCTGAAAAACCGTACTCAATTCCATAACCAAGGGCGCCAGTGGTTGGATCCATAAGGACACGATCGAGGGGCATTCCCATATCACTGATCAAGATATTCAATTGCTTGGCAAGATTAACATCCATTGGAGACCGTGCATTCACCAAGTGCCCATTAGCCATGGCAGTTGCAATAATGGTTCGGTAATTTTTATCTTCAGCGATACCTAGAACCAATCGTTCTCCTTTGGTGGCTTCAGCAATTGCAACCAATAGGTTATTGTCGATTTCTGCCTGCCCAGGACCGAAAACCATCAGCGGTAGACCAGTGGCAGCTAAAACATCCTTTACGGTCTTAACGGCAGCTTCCGGGTTCGTGGGGTTGCCTTCCAGGTCTGTCAGGCAAATCGATAATTGGATCAGGTCAGATCCAGCAGCTTCAGCAGCATTTGCCCACTTTACTGGATCATTAACAACTTCTCCCCAGGCTTCCAGAAGTAGTGGTGACCAATCATCGGGGCGGTGGTCTTTGATTTCTATTGCCACCACCGGGTGATTGGGTGCCTTATTCTCGAAATGTAAGAAGGGTAGATTTTTTTGACCACCTATTGTAACCGTGGAAGTGCGTGATCCTCCATCAGCAACAGTGGCACCGATGGTGACTGTCCGGACAGTACCGGGCCAATTATCCTTAGGTATTTCTATAGGCATATGTCACTCCTTTTTCATATCAAATTTGACATTAGAACATTGACTCCATTGCCATGGCAGGGTGTTCGTGTTCTGCCAGCCAGGTCAGGAGCTCATCAACTGTAGTCACATTACGCTCATCAGCAATCTTGTTGAGTAAATCAGGATCACCTTCACGTTCTGCCACAATCTTGAATTCATCTGACATCATTTCTTTCAAGACACTGCTCATCCATACTATCCGTTTGAAACCACCGTCAGCTGTTATGAACTTTGGGCTGGTCAGATAATACTTACCTACTCCCATCACTCCAGGTGTTTGCAAGCCACCGCCAGCAATACCAGCTAATGTACTGAAGGTCATTCCAGCTGGGGTCATGCTGGGATCTTCACGGCTGACCACCATTACCCCGTTTGCCTCTGGTATGAGCATCACGATGCATTCAAAGCATCCACAGGCAGTCATCGGATTTTCCATGATCGAATACATTGATACTTCATTGACCACACCATGTGAACCAACGGTAGCATAGTCGTTGGTCCCAGTCCAATAGCCTTTCTTCAGATCGATCATCTTACCCAGCTTGATGGGTTGGTTGGGTCCTGTTGGATTAATGCTAAAGGAAGCTTTACAATCCAACCAGTTGTACGCGCCACACAAGCCTAGGCGTTCCGGACTGACCACACAAACATGATTGGGGGCAAAGGATTGGCACAAAGTGCAGGAATAGAACTCTTCTACCTTGTCATCCGTTAAATCAGCCAGGCGTTTATTGCGGTAATCATATGCAGCACGTGCTTTTCCAAGCCATTCCTCAACTTTGGTCGGGTCGGTGTAAATTGTTACCTGAACTTTATCTACGATAGCGCCAAAATCAGCGTGGAAACGGGCGTGCAAGATCTTGCCGAAGTGTTCAAGGTTAAAACCTTTATCCGCGGCAGCATTCGAGATGCGGATCCAGGTGATGTCACGTTGACCAATGTGCTGGATGCCTGAAGCGCCATTGACAAAATAGTGGAACTGACGCTCAAGCACTGGTTCAAAGTCTTTTTGCATCTGACGTCCAGCTACCTGGGCAACAATACCCACATCCATATATCCTTGCGGCGGAATATTCGAGAAGTCAGGTCCAACTACTTCTACTTTCCCATCCACTATATTCTCAAGGTCAGCCATTTCGAGATACTCAAAGCAGCGTGCATTCTTTCCACCGAATTCAACCCGCATGTCATTTCGGCGAACAACTTCACCCTCAAAGGCTGAGCCATAAGGTACTGGGATAGGTACTTCAGTCATTTTGAGCTTGACACCCCGCACCTCAATACATTTTTGTACGATCCGTTCAGCTCGTTCAAGGTCATCCTTACCATCGATTTCTTCGAATGGCATACTGACCACATGCTCATAGGTGGTCACACCCGTGGGCAGGATTTCGGGGATAACGGTATCAGCAATAACCGGGAAACCATAGTTAATAGCTCCCGCAGCTGCAGCATACTTTAAATCGTCAACTTCACCCAAAGCAAGTACAAATGCAAAAACGCGCTCACGGTTATAAAGCAGGATCTCACGTGACTGGCCCATTTTAAGGCCACCAAAGGTGAGGGCTGACCGGGTGGCAAAACCAAGGGCATAGATGGCACTGATAGTATCGGTTCCGAAGGGGACTGTATAGGTATCGTACCCCAATTCAACCCCTTCTTCCATTAATTGGTGGATAATGCTCCTCCCATTAACATTTCCAGAAAGGAAACACAAGATATTACGCCGTTGCAGTTCGCGTACGATCTTTACTGCAACCTCATTGGATTTTGCTGCACCAACAATGGCTGCAAAGCCTGGCATACGACCATCAACCAGTTGGATACCCCAAGAACGGAGGCGGATATCATCAATGGGTCCATTGAGATGTCCCGAGCCATTTTGATCTCCGTATTGGGTTG
>Ga0209254_10004714_pt1 | contig 12497 bp, 11 predicted proteins | sample FrelakmetDIP11DI_FD_187148 | JGI IMG/M metagenome (GOLD analysis project Ga0209254, IMG submission 187148) | Freshwater lake sediment microbial communities from the University of Notre Dame, USA, for methane emissions studies - DIP11 DI (SPAdes)... | ecosystem: Environmental > Aquatic >...
CTGGTCTGTAGCATCGCCCTGATCGGATGGGTCGTGTTGCTGGCGCCGGACCCCCACGACATACGAACGGCAGATCCGACCGCCACGCCGCTCCGCGCGCCTACGGTTGCGCGACGTCACGCGGACCATCGACGCAACGTGTCATCGATGCCACGACGATCTGAGTCCGCATCAAGGACGAATCCCCACGCCAGCGACGTGATCGTCGAAGCCTATCGGCTGCGCGGGTCTCAACTGGCGACGCTGCGAATTGGCGAACGTATCGTATTGCCACACCCGGACGGCGGCACAATCGAGCTACAAGTCGCGCGCCTCGAAACGTCGAACAGCCGCAATCACTTGACGCTGACGTACGACGGCCTCGTCAGCACCTTTACCATGGCGCGCGGCTCGTTCTTCGGGACCCTTGCTACGGCACAGGGCGTCTATGCTTTACAAGGCGACGCGTATCGCAGCACGTTGATACGGCACGCGCTCCTGGACCAACGGATAAATTCGCATGCGCTCGACTATCGAACCGCACCTTCCAGCTAAACGACGATTCTTCGTACCGGCGTTGTGGTTGACCCTCATCGCCGCCTGCGGCGGTAGCGGCGGCGAGACGACAAGCGCGACCCCCGCCGGCGGTCCGCAGGGACCCGCACCGCTGGCACCGACACCCTCCGCCGCCACCATCGACATCGATGTACTCGCCTTGGTGACCGAGTCGGTCTCGCAGCACTACACCGATCCGATCTTGCGGGTTGATCATCTGTTGGACGCTGCCAACGACGTGCTGGCTGGAGCGGGCGTCGCGATGCATTTCAAGCTCCGCCGCGTCGAAACCGTCGCGTACCCCGATGGAACGGACGCGCCGACCGCGCTCGATGATCTGACGTTCGCCAGACATCCAGCCTTCGCCGGTGTCCCGGACTTACGGGATGCCATCCACGCCGATCTTGTCGTATTGATTCGTCCGTACGCGAATGACGGCTATTGCGGGTATGCGTGGACGAACGGCGTTGGCACAGCGGATGGCGCGGCGAGTTCAACGTTCGCAAACTACGGCTACTCGGTCGCCGCCATCGACTGTTCCGACTACGTACTGCTGCACGAGCTCGGTCATAACCTCGGCCTCGCGCACTCTCGCCGCGAAACCCCGAACGGCGGCGGCTTGAGCTATGGCGCGGGTTACGGACGTGATAACGACTTCGTTACCATCATGGCCAGTCCAACTGTGTTCAACGCGGTTCAGTTGCCGCTGTTATCGGATCCGAATCGTTCATGCAACGGCGCTCGATGCGGCGTCGATCATGCGGATCCGATCAACGGCGCCGACTCGGTCAGAGCACTTGCCATCACCATCGGCCAGGTCGCGACCTACCGCTGATTGGCACCTGCGGGGTCCCAGCGCTAACGCGGGTCGGTGCTTCGACTTCGCGGCAGTGTCACAACGGGCGCCACATACTGACCGTTTAGATCCATCACCTGCTCGGCGAGATCGGCGCCTTCGACCAGCCGCTTTATGAAGCGATCAATTGCATCGTAGTCAAAATTTTCGCACGCGTGCTCGAGCGTGTTCAGGGCACCGCGCAATTCCAACCAGGGTACAAAGCGTTCTTCCGCACGCATGATCTTGCGATGCTCGGTGCCCGCCGCTGCATCCGCAATCAGCAGCTCTTCATGCAACTTTTCACCGGGCTGCAAGCCGGTGAACCGAATTTCGATGTCACCATCGGGATGCTGCGAATCAAGGATGGTGAAACCCTTCAATCGAATCATCCGGCGCGCGAGGTCGACGATACGCACCGGCTCACCCATATCCAACAGGAAGACGTCACCGCCGGTCGCCAACGCACCTGCCTGCAACACCAGCTGCGCCGCTTCGGGGATCGTCATAAAAAAGCGGGTGACATCGGGATGAGTGACGGTGACGGGACCGCCGTGATCGATCTGCTCCAGAAACAAGGGCACGACCGAGCCGGAGGATCCAAGCACATTGCCGAATCGCACCATCGAAAAGCAGGTGCCCGTCGTATGTGCCTGCAACGCCTGCAGCACGAGTTCCGCCAGACGCTTCGAAGCACCCATCACATTCGTCGTGCGCACCGCCTTGTCGGTCGATATCAGAATAAAATTTTTAACACCCGCCTCGAGCGCCGCTTCCGCCGCATACAACGTGCCGAAGGTATTGTTCTTCAAGCCCTGAATGACGTTTCGTTCGACGAGGCTCACGTGTTTATAGGCGGCGGCGTGATACACCGTGTCGATTTGATAGCTCGTAAATGTCCGCCGCAGTAGGGCCGCGTCGGTCACCGAACCCAGTACCGCCAACGTCGGGACTTCAAGCGCCTGCTGCTCGATGATCTGGCGCAGCTCGCGCTGGATTTCGTACAAACCGTATTCGTTCTGGTCGAGCAGCACCAGCAGACGCGGCGCACCATGCACAATCTGCCTGCAAAGCTCCGAGCCGATGGATCCGCCGGCACCGGTGACGAGCACGGCACTGGCGCGTACACACGCGTACAACAGATGTGGCAATGGCGCGACAATGTCACGTCCAAGCAGGTCTTCGACGGCAACATCACGTGTATTGGCCACCGTCTGCCCCGCAACGAGGTCTGCCAGGTCGGGAATCAACCGCACGTGCACCGCAAACGGTTCGAGGAACTCGATGATCCGCTTGCGACCCGCGACGGCGGTGGAAGGCACCGCGACCAACACTTCCCGAGCCTGGGTATCGAGCAACAACGCCGGCAACGATTGCGGCGGATACACGTAGACGCCATTGATCGTTCGCCGTTGCAGCCGTAGATCATCGTCGAGAAACGCGACGGGAACACGATCGCCTTGCTGCAACAACGCACGCGCAAGCTCCACACCGCTCTGCCCCGCGCCGTAGATCACGACCGGGGCTTTCGCGCGAAACCGTTGGGTGAGCCAGCTGAAGTAGGCGCGTACCACGAACCGGGTCCCGCCAACGTACGCCAGCGAAATCAGCCAGAAGATGATCGGGACAGACCGCGGGAAACCGGGCAACGGCACCATATAAGCGACCGCGCTGATCGCAATCGACGTGATGGTGACGCCCTTCACTACCGCCGTGATCGCGTGATTGCCCATATACCGCACAACCTGGCGATACAGCCCCAATCGCACGAATACCGGCAGACAGATCAGAGCGCTGACCACAAACGCCGGCCAGAACTGGCCTACCGCGGGCGACACTTCGCCGAGTCGCAGCGCCAATGCCGACCAAAGTGCCACCGGCAACATGATCGCGTCGGTCAGCAGCGCGATGAGCTGCTTCTTGCGACGCGAGAGATGTTCGACGGACTCAATTAGGGATTGGGGAATATGCGATCTCATTCAATACCCACTGGGCCATGCGGGAGTCCGGCGCGCATCCGCACGCTGGCGAATAGCAACGGAACGATCGCAAGCGTCAACCACACCAACGATCCCGACGGAACGTCGAGGACAAGCCACGCAAGCGGCATCAACCAGACGACTCCAAATACCGTGAACATCGTCGTCGTCCGTCCATGACCGAACCGTTGGGCGCACTTCTGATACAGATGGCTGCGGTGCGCCGAAGTAAAACTCTGACCAGAAGCGATTCTGACACACAGCGTATAAGTTGCGTCAAACCAGAATCCCGCCAACAGTATCAGCGATGCGATCAAGGGCATCTGCTGACGCTGATCCAGCGTCAGACTGACGATACCGACCAACAAACCAAGCAAACCACTGCCAATGTCGCCCATGAAGAGTCTTGCAGGCGCTCGGTTGAACCACAAAAAACCGACGGACGATCCGAGCAGAACCCACAACAACTGGTCGACGAACTCCGCCGGCTGACCAATCCATAGAACGCCCACGCAAAAGAGGATGCACTGGCTCGCCGCGATGCCATCGATCCCATCCATGAAGTTGTAGAGATTCACCATCCACAACAGAAGCAGGAAGTCGAAGCAGACGATCAGCCAGACCGCATCGATCGAAATCGGCGCCAGGATCAACGGGACCGCGACGGGCGCGGCCCAGACCACGATCGCCACAGCGCAACACTGGATCGGAAATCGAATGCGAGCCGACAGATCACGCAAGTCATCAAAAAGCCCCAACGCGGCCAACACGCCGCCACCGCCGAGCACGGCCCAACACAGCGGATCCTCGCCGAGCCGAAAGGCTGCCAACGCAAACACCGGTACTGCGATTGCCACGCCCCCCAGTGTCGGTGTTGGGACGTTATGCGAGCTGCGCTGATTCGGCATCGCGAGAATCGATTGCTGCCACGCGAACGCAATCACCAGCCGCGCCAATGCAACGCTAGCAACCGCTGCCGTGACCGCGAGGGTTACGGTTTCGTGCGCCACCAACGGACTACCTCTTCGACGGCACAGCTGCGAGAGAGTGGCGGTGCCCAGTTCAGTGCCTGCCGGGTTTCGTCATCGTCGATTACCAGGGGTTCGAAAAGCCGCTGGTACACCGCCTCAGAACCGGTGACCACCGCCGCGGCGCGCATGACGACCCGAGGGACCACAAACAACCGCGGGTGGTGGCCAAACGACCGGGCCATTTCCGTCACCAGTTCTCGAACCGAGCAATCGTCGTCGTCGCGCGCGTGCAACACGCGCCACTCCTCGGAGTCCCGTACGGCAGCGATCAGAAGATCGATCAGATTGGCACGGGCAAGCAGACTTCTAGGCGCGTCGGCACGGCCCAACGGCAACGGCCACCCGCGTGCGACCATCGCCAACAGACGCGCAAAGTTGCCCTTGACGCCGGGTCCATAAACCAACGGTGGGCGCACAATCGTGACTCGCGTTCGACCTCGATGCCGGGAGTCCTCGAGGCAGCGCTCCGCTTCGAGTTTAGTCTGCGCGTACACGTCCTTCGGATCCGGATCGTGAGCCGGTCGCAGCGGCACCGCGCTGACATCGCCCAGCACTTTGATGCTGCTGACAAAGATGAAACGATCGACGGAACTGCGCTGCGCGGCCGCAAACAGCGACCGGGTGGTCGCGACATTGTCGCGTCGGTGGTGCTCGTAACGCGCGAGCTCGGAGCCGCGATCATCACGATGCGCCCTTCCCGCCAGGTGATAGACGACGTCGACGCCGTCGAGCCAATCGTCCAGCCGCTCCGGGCTCACGGCAGCGAGATCATCGCAAAAGATCAGGGTTCGATCGGCGGTGGCTGCATCGCGTCCAACTGCCCGGACTTGCCAGCCCAGGGCGTTAAGCCGCTCGCACAAAGCACCGCCGATGAAGCCGCTGGCTCCGGTGACGAGTGCCAGGCTCATGCGCGCAACAGCTCTTCGTAAATCAAAAAGGTGTCGTGAACGACATCTTCGATCGAGTAGAGGGCAGCGGCACGCTCGCGAGCGGCGTGTCCCATCCGCGAACGCAGATCCGGATCCTGTCCAAGCCTCAGCATCGCCTCCGCCAGCGCATTGCTGTCGCGCGGTTCCACCAGCAATCCGGTGATGCCGTCGCGCACGACCTCACGACAGCCTGGCAGATTGGCGGCAATGATCGGGCGGCCGATCGCAGCAGCTTCGAGCAACTCATTCGACAGATTTTCGTGATACGACGGCACACAAACGATATGTGATTCGGTCAATATTTGTGCCACATCGGCACGAAAACCCAACCGCTCGACGATCCCTTCCGCATTCCATGATTCGAGCTCTGCTTCGGCCAACGCAGACGGGTCACGCGGATCTACGCCGCCAACAAGCCGGAATCGCCACCATGGCTGCAACCGGCGCACGTTGCGTGCCGCCGCAACAAACTCGCGGATGCCTTTTTCGCTGAGCATCGGTGCAATTAGTACAAACGTCACCGCTCCCGCCGGCTCGGACGTGAACGGAATTTTACTGAAATCAATGCCTGACCCCCTGATGAGGTGGGTCGATTGCTTCGGTACGACGTTACGCGCCACAAAACTCTGCAAGTCTTCGCGACTCTGAAATATAAAACGCATGTTGTCATGACTCAACACGATCCGGTACAACAGATTCACGAGGCCGCGGCTGACTCGGGCCAAGAGTCTCGGCTGAGCGAATACAGACCCTAAACCGGAAAATGCGTTGACGACGGCCGGCACTCGGGCAAAGCGTGCCGCCAAGGTGCCGTAGATGACCTGCTCGATCGATACATGATGGACGATGTGGGGCGCTTCCTCTCGATAGAGTCGCAGCAACGCCAGAAACGTGTTCATGTCGCGTAGTGGGCGCCACCCGCTCAGCGAGAGCTCGAACGACCGGGTACGAATGCCCATTCCGCCCAACGCACCCTGGTCGCTCGCGGCTCCACAAGCCACGACAGGTTCGAATCCCCGAGCAATCGCTTCTTGCGCCAGACGCAATTGATGGGATTCGAAGAGCGCCGCGTCCCCGACTATAAACAAAATTTTACTGCGACGTTCAGTGGGCACCGGAGATCCGCTGCTTTGGCGATGTGCTCAAGTGTAGCCCGACCCCTTCACAATCAGGCTCATGTTGCGCTTCGCGCCCCAATCAACGCGTCGAATCGTCACGCATAACGAATCAGCTAACCGTTCAATCAGGCGGAAACCGCTCCGCGTATAGATGCTTGGATCGCGGGGCGTGGGGCGCGGTGCGCCCCACGCAGCGACGCGGCTAGTCGGTGATCTTCAGACGCGTGCGATTTGCCGCGACCACGCGGTCACCGATTCCCTTCACCTGGGCCAGATCATCGACCGAGCGGAACGGCCCGTGAGCTTCGCGATATTCGACAATCGCGCGGGCTCGCGCGTCACCGACTCCGTCCAGTGCAACCGCGAGTGTGGCGGCGTTCGCGGTGTTGATATTGACGGTCATCGGCGTAATCGGAGCTTGTTTGTCGGCGGCGACCACCGGGGCACCGATCGCAAGCAGGATCGCCATCACAAACGCGTTGAACAGATTCATCATGACATTTCTCCAATGGGTGGGTTCGCCGCCGGAACGCGACGAGCAGTAACCCTAAAGCCGACCCACACGATTGCGGCAGAGCAGAAGGCGTAAACACGTGTGCGAATTCGGTCGACGCGGGTGAGCGCCGATTGCGGTTGCGTGTGTCGGCTCAGACCGGTGATACAGGCGAATAGACCCCACTCGAGAAAGCCCGGGCACCGCCAGATCAGGCGGCGCCCGCCAAACCCACAGTTCGCGCATCGATATGACGATTGGTGCGCCAACGCGGCGGCAGCACGGCAATCGTCCTGCGTCGCGATATTCTGCTTCAGATAATGACCAAGCTCCTCCGGCCCAGCCAACGCAGCGCAGGCGCGCCGATAAAGCTCGATCGTTTCCGCAACGAATTCTGGCGCCAACCTCGCGACCTCATGAAGTTCTTTGCGCGGCTGTTCAAAACGACCGTCAGATGCTGGGGGGACTACTTTTTACGCGCGCCAGTTCGGTCTGGCTCTGTTCAAGATCGCGCCGCAGGCGTCGATTGCCCGCGTGCACACGCAATACACGTACGCCTGCACCGAGCCAGCCAACGGTGACGCCCAACACGAACGCGGCAACAAGCCACCAATAGACACTGATCTCGGGCGTCGCCCAATTGAGAAAGTGGAGCGCAACCCGACCACGGTTGTCGAGCACTGCGAGTACGCTGATGACCACCACACAAACGAACACAATCGCAGTGATCCATCGGGTGAGCTTACGCATTCGCCGTCACCGTCAGATCAGCCTCGAACTAATCATCGGTGCGGTTACGCTCCGTCGATGCAGCAGGTGTCGGGAACTCAATCAAGCTCTCGTTGACGCGGTCCCTGAGTTCTTTGCCCGGCTTGAAGTGTGGTACGTATTTGCCCGACAAGCCCACTGACTCGCCGGTTTTCGGGTTACGCCCGATTCGCGGCGCTCGGTAGTGGAGCGAAAAACTCCCGAATCCGCGAATCTCGATACGATGACCTTGAGCCAGCGTATGGGCCATGTGCTCAATCATGGTTTTGACCGCAAGTTCGACATCCTTCGCGGACAGTTGCGCCTGGCGCGCAGTGATGCGTTCGATGAGTTCCGATTTGGTCATGGCATTCGTGTTCAACGGGGTGCGCTCCAGCTTAGGAAGCTATCACACACTCCCAAGTCGCTCAAGCAAAAAATCCTTAGATTTCATGTAGTTGAAACTAAGTTGCCAATTGACGCACGAAAACTGGAAGGGGCGTAACCGAACCCCTTCACCGAGGAGCGAAAAGTTAGCCTTGATCCTGATCCATCTGGGCCTTGATGAGGTCACCCAAGGTCGTCGGACTCGGACGGTCGCTTTCTTTCTGCTTGTGTTCCTTGACTGCGCTGCGCTCCTCATCGATATCCTTCGCCTTCACGGAAAGTCCGATCGTGCGATTTTTGCGATCGATGGAAACCACCTTGACCTCAATCTCTTCGCCGACTTTGAGCATGTTTCGCGCGTCTTCGACTCGGTCAACGTTCAACTCAGATGCCTTCAACACGCCCACAACATCCGGAGCCAGCAATATTTGGGCCTCTTTAGGTTCGACGCTCTGCACAACGCCCATGACGACGCTGCCACGATCATTGGCCGCGGCGTAGTCGGTGAACGGATCCAGATCGAGCTGCTTTACGCCGAGCGAGATGCGCTCACGTTCCGGATCAATCGACAGCACAAGAGTCTCGATCTCTTCGCCCTTCGAATAACGACGCACCGCCGTTTCGCCGGGTTCGTTCCACGAGATGTCCGACAGGTGCACAAGACCGTCGATGCCACCTTCGAGGCCGATGAAAATACCGAAGTCGGTGATCGATTTAATGTTGCCTTTGATTCGATCGCCCTTCGCATACTTCTGCGCGAACTCACCCCACGGATTGGGGCGGCATTGTTTGATGCCGAGCGAGATCCGGCGGCGCTCTTCGTCGATGTCGAGGACCATAACTTCGACCTGATCGCCCACAGAAACGACTTTCGACGGGTGAATGTTCTTGTTGGTCCAGTCCATTTCTGAAACGTGAACGAGACCTTCGACGCCTTCCTGAATTTCAGCAAAGCAGCCATAGTCGGTGAGATTCGTGACGGTCGCCATGACGCGCGCGCCTTCGGGATAGCGGCGCATCAAATCGACCCAAGGATCGTCGCCCAGCTGTTTCATTCCGAGGGAAACGCGATTTTTCTCACGGTCAAACTTGAGAATCTTGACGGCCACTTCGTCACCGACGTTGACCATCTCACTCGGGTGACGGATGCGGCGCCATGCCATGTCGGTGATGTGCAGCAGACCATCGACGCCGCCGAGATCGACGAACGCGCCGTAGTCGGTGAGATTCTTGACGACACCTTTGACCTCTTGGCCTTCCTGCAGCGAGGACAGCAGTGCCTCGCGCTCAACACTGTTCTCCTGTTCGAGGACCGCGCGACGCGAGACCACGACGTTGTTGCGACGCTGATCAAGTTTGATGACCTTGAACTCGAGCGGCTTGCCTTCGAGGTGAGCCGTCTCGCGCAGCGGGCGGATGTCGACCAGCGAGCCGGGCAGAAATGCACGGATATCGTTGATGTCGACGGTGAAACCGCCTTTGACTTTGCCGTTGATGATGCCGTTGACGACTGCGTTCTTCTCGAACGCTTCTTCAAGCATCATCCAGGATTCGGCACGCCGAGCTTTTTCGCGCGAAAGGCGAGTTTCGCCAAAACCATCGTCGACGACTTCCATCGCGACTTTGACCTGGTCGCCGACCTTGAGCTTGAACTCACCCTTGTCGTCGACGAATTGGATACGGGGAATGACGCCTTCGGACTTCAGCCCGGCGTGCACTACAACCCAGTCGTTATCAATTTCGACCACGGTGCCGGTGACTATCGCGCCTGGCGCCATCTGGATCGTGTTCAGGCTTTCTTCAAAGAGGTCCGCAAAACTTTCGCTCATGCCAAATTGATCATCGGTTGTCCTAGTTTCACGCCCTGAAAATATTCAGGTCGCACCCATTTCGCCGGCCCGTTCACCAGCACGCAAATCTCGTACGGCGATATCAGCTATTTGCGCTCGTCAGCCCGCGATTGCAGGCCAACTGCCACACCTGCTCGAACACGGCATCAATGGAAAGTGCCGAGCTATCGATCACTACCGCATCGTCCGCCGGCTTGAGCGGCGACACCGCTCGTGATCGATCCCGCTCGTCACGTTCCCGGATGCTTTCGAGAAGGGCGCGGAGGCTAACACCCAAGTCCTTATCTTTCAACTGCTTATAACGTCGACGTGCTCTTTCTTCGGCACTCGCGTCGAGGAAAATTTTCAATGGTGCGTCCGGGAATACCACTGTGCCCATGTCGCGACCATCGGCAACGAGACCAGGCGGACGTGCAAAGGCGCGTTGCGTTTGCAATAACGCGGCGCGCACCAGTGGCAGCACCGCCACCCGCGACGCGGCAATGCTGACCGTTTCATCACGGATCTGTCTGCTCACATCGCGCCCATTCACCTGCACGACCACAGCGTCCTTCGCGCCGACTTCGAAGCGTGTCTGTAGTCGCGTTGCCAGCGCGGCCAGCGCGGGACCATCGTCGAGCGCGGTCGCGTCGGCCAACGCAGACCATGCCACCACGCGGTACAGCGCACCGCTATCCAGCAGATGCCATTGCAGTGCGACCGCCAGACGCGCCGCGAGCGTGCCCTTGCCGGAGCCGCTGGGACCGTCGACCGCGATCACGGGCACCTCAATCACGCAACTCATCCTGCAGGCTCGCGCGCGCAAGCTGCGCGGCTGCCAAAACGGTCTCCAACTCGTCGAAACGGCTCTCGCGCAGCAGCCTGCCAACGGTGGTGAGCGTCTCCATCCAACCATCGTACTGTTCGAGCACCGCCTCACGATTCTCGGCGAATATTCCCCGCCACATCGATGCATCCGAGCCCGCGATCCGCGTGAAATCCCGTAGCCCCGGACCGGCAAATACGCCGGCATCGGCGCGGTGCGGCTGCGCCACCCAGCTCATGAATGCGAAGGCGATCAGGTGCGGCAGATGGCTCGTCAATGCAACCATTTCGTCATGCACGTGCGCGCTGGTCTCGACGACGTCCGCGCCCGTAGCAGTCCACCATTGGCGAACCTGCTCGATCGATGCCTGCGCCGTCTCCGGCTGCGGTGTGACGAACACGCGTCGGCCGCGGAAAAGATCCGCATCCGCCGCGGTCGGCCCTTGTCGTTCGGAGCCGGCCATCGGATGACTGGGGACAAACGTTGGCGGCAAGCGGCCGCCTCGGCGCAACGCTTCGATCACGCTGCCTTTTGCACTGCCGGTATCAAACACGATGACGGTTCGGCGTCCGGCGATCACGTCGATCTGGCGGACCAGCGCTGCAATCGCGCCGGTCGGTGCCGAAATCAGAACCGCGTCGACCACCTCGATGGCCGCACTCAGGTCCGTGACAACGCCATCGATCAGACCGAGATGCAACGCCTTTTCGGCAATCGCGTGGTCGGCATCGCATCCGTCGATGCGCGCAAAACAACCCGCCTTGCGCATCGCCAACGCGAATGAGCCACCGATGAGCCCGGTTCCAATGATGAGGAGGCGGCTCATACGCGGGTCAAATGACCTGAGCGAGCGCGTCTAGGAAGCGCCCATTTTCTTCGCGCAAGCCCACCGTGACGCGCAAATGATTCGGCATGCCATAGGCCGCGACTGGCCTAACGATCACACCGAGGCGCAATAACGCTTCGTAGGTTGGTGCCGCGGAACGCCCGAGATCGATACACAGAAAATTCCCGCCCGACGGAATATAAGCGAGGCCGAGCTGATCAAGGCCGCGGTGGAGTTGCTGCATGCCTTCGGCGTTGATTTCGCGACTTCGGTTGACGTACTCCTGATCGCCAACCGCCGCTTCGGCACATTCGAGCGCTATTGAAGATACGTTGAATGGCTGACGAACCCGATTGAGGAGGTCGGCGATATCAGGGTGTGAAACACAGTAACCAACTCGCATTCCCGCAAGCCCGTAGACCTTCGAAAAAGTCCGCGTCACCACCAGATTCGGATAGCGTTCGAGCAGCGAGATTCCGTTCGGATAATCCGGGTGTTGTAGATATTCGAAGTACGCCTCGTCGAGAACCGTGATCACGTGCTGCGGTATGCGATCGAGGAACGCGGTCAACTGCTGCTGCGTCACCCAAGTGCCGGTCGGGTTATTCGGGTTGGCAATGAAGATGATGCGCGTCGCCGCGGTCACGGCATTCGCCATCGCCTCCAGATCAGCCGTCCAAGCTCGTGCAGGCACAGTGACGAGTTTGCCGCCATGCGCAATCACCGCGAGCGGATACACCACGAATGCGTGCGCAGAGACGATGCCTTCGTTGCCGGGCGACAACGCGATACGCGCGACCAGCTCGAGCAGATCATTGGAGCCGTTGCCGAGCGAGATCTGCTCAACACGGACGCCGAGATGTCGCGCGAGCGCCCGCTTCAACCGGTAGCCGCTGCCATCGGGGTATCGCGACAGTGTCGTTGCGGCGCGCGCCAGGGCGGCATGAACCGCGGGTCCCGGAC
>Ga0209254_10004715_pt1 | contig 12496 bp, 12 predicted proteins | sample FrelakmetDIP11DI_FD_187148 | JGI IMG/M metagenome (GOLD analysis project Ga0209254, IMG submission 187148) | Freshwater lake sediment microbial communities from the University of Notre Dame, USA, for methane emissions studies - DIP11 DI (SPAdes)... | ecosystem: Environmental > Aquatic >...
CCCTGGATAATTTTTCTGGGAAGGCGAAGCCCGTAAGATCCCTGTATCGGAAGGTATCGCGCCTGTTTGCGCGCAGCCCGGAACAGGGGGCAGACACGGTCATCTGGCTTGCCAACTCGCCTGAGACTGCCTTCGAGACCGGGCAGTACTGGTTCGACCGCAAAGCGATCCGTTCGCAAGCGATATCGTACGACTGGGAAGCTGCACGGCGCTTGTGGGAACTGAGCGAGCGGCTCTGCGGCTTACAAGAGGCTTTATAAGCAAATAAGACGAATTCCGAGGGAGAACCATGATTGAAAAACTGACTTTTGGACGGACAGGACACCTGAGCACCCGCACACTTTTCGGGGGGGCTGCCTTCGGTCCGGTCAACCAGCTTGAGGCTGACCAGATTATGGAATTGCTGATGCGCTACGGTGTCAACCACATTGATACTGCTGCCAGCTATGGGGATGCCGAGTTGCGGATTGGCCCCTGGATGGAGAAACACAGGTCCGAATTCTTTTTGGCAACCAAGACCGGAGACCGGAAATATGCCGAAGCCCGCGACTCAATCCGGCGATCCCTGGAACGGCTCAGGACCGATCACGTGGATTTACTGCAGCTGCATGCGGTGGTGGAAGACAGCGAATGGGAAGAGGCGACCGGCCAGGGCGGGGCGCTGGAAGCGGCGATCGAAGCCCGCGACCAGGGATTGGTGCGTTATATCGGCATCACCAGCCACTCGCTGCACGCGCCGGCGATCCATAAAAAGAGCCTTGAACGCTTTGATTTTGACTCGGTGCTGCTGCCGTTCAATTACATGCTGGCACAAAACCCGCGCTACCTGGCCGATTTTAAAGAGCTGGAAGTTATGTGCCGCGCTCGCAACGTTGCCATGCAGCTCATCAAGACCCTCGAACGCCGTCCCTGGGGAGAGCGACCTCAGCGCTACGACACCTGGTACGAGCCCTTCGATGAGTTGTGGGCAGTGGACCTGGCTACTCATTACGGCCTGGCGCAGGAGGGAAAGTTCATCAACACGGCCGGCGATATCCGGGTGCTGCCCATGGTGTTAGACGCAGCCAACCGCTACGAGGGAGCGCCTTCGGACGCTGACATGCAGGAGCTGGTGCGCGCGCAGGACGCTGAGCCGCTCTGGGCATAGCCCCTTCGGGCTCAGCCAGCCCCGCTGCTGCCGCCGCCCCCACCGCCGCCATCGCCTCCGCCGCCGCCTGAACTGCTATCGCCGCTGCTGGCGCTCGTGTCCATGAACATGACCAGGGCGCCCATGCTGTCGTTGAAGCTATCCGGCGCCAGGGAGATGAACCAGGATGGCAGGGGTACCCCGCCTTGCTCCTGATAGAAGTGCGTCCAGGCTTTTCCCAGGCCAAAGCTGGCTGCGAAGGGCAGGTAGGCTTCGAAGAAATCAGAGCGCATAGGAGGTTCCTTGCCCCTGGTGACATCTTTTAAGTAACCTGAGAAGCCCTGCCAGCGTTCTGCCTGGGCGGCACCCTGGCTGGTGAGAGGCGAGTACCTGGAGGCGAAGATCACCGCCAGCAGGCCGGTGATGGCCAGCGCAGCCGCCAGGCCCACCAGCACCCCGAGAACGATCTTGAACGGCGAGGCCGGCAGGTTCATCATCAGAAGTACTAAGGCCACGACAGCCGCAATTCCAAGCAGCAAGCCGGTCACCCCCAACCCGGTCAGACGGTTTTTACGCGCCCGGCGCTGGCTGCTGATGAATCCTCGCTCCTGAATTTCCTGGTCGACCGCTGCCTGGAACTCCTGCCACATGCCAGGTATCTGGTTACTCAGCTCGGAGAGGCTGGTCGATGGGTTCAATGGATTACGAAAGACACTGTCCAGGAGCAGGCTTTCGTGCGGCAGCAGGCCGGGAGGGCGGGTGCCCCGGTGGATGACGAATTCGCGTTTTAAGCCTCCCCATTTTTTCTGCTCTTCAAAAGAAAGGGCGCCGCGCTTTGCCAGGTCGATCAGGGTTCCCAGGCCGTGAGACCAGCTCACCTGCACGTTTGAGGCGGTCAGGGCGCCCGCAAGCGCGGGAGGGAGGTCTCCAGGGGGTGAAGAAGGAGTCGACATCGGGAAGGCAGTTTCAAATTCCGAGCGGTCCACGGTTTCACTGCGGCGCAGGAAGCGCCCGAGGAAAAGCGCGCCGGCAGGGACAGCTAATAGGAGCGCCAGCAATCCTGCCCACAAGGATTGGGTAGTCGCTTTTTTGTCCGTTTCCATTTCGACCTGCCAGGCTGGGGGGGCACTGACCAGGCTGCCGGCCGGGAAGACCAGCCGGATTTGCAGGGGGGCGTCCGCTCCCAGCTCCTCTGATTGGAAGAAGACCTCCTGGTCTGCCGCGCGGATTTCCGCCTGCCCGCGCAGCACTTCCGGCTCCCCTGCCAGATCTGTAGAAGCCGGATATGTCACGTGCACTAGGCTTGAATTAATGGGGTATTCGTGCTCGTTTGGCAGGGCATCCCAATCCAAAAAATCCAGGCCGTTCGCCTGGCCGATGCCTGCCAGCACCCGGTAGGAGAGCACGAAGGTGTGGGCGCTATCGACGGTCTCTGGGAAATGCCAGGTGATCTTCATTGGATCCCCATTTTCGATCTCCACCTCCCCAGGGCCTGTCCCCTCGGGCATGCGCTGCCCATCCATCCAGGCGGCGATGTCGCGGATGCCGTCCATGTATTCGATGGGGATGTTGCGGAAAGCGTACGTGAACGGACCGCCGATGAATTGGAACGCCACCGTCTCCGTGACCAGCAGGTCCCCTCCAGGCTGGATGGCAATATCGACGTTGTACTGATCGGCGTAGTAATCTTTTTCCTGGGCAGAGGCAGGCTGGTTGCTACTTATGACTGAGAAGACCAGCAGCAGGAGCATCATGAGCGATATACTGAGACGATGCGGCATAGACACCTTCCTTTGAACTTTAAGATTAACTTTACCATAACTGGGACTCGTCCGTTGTGGGATTGACCGTCCACTGAAAACGTGATATTTTCAAGGCTAATTTCTATCAGCCGGGCAGGTTATGCCGATCCCGGCTAGGAGCTGGGTATGTTGGATGAATTGGTGGCTTGGGCCGAAATCGACCTGGATGCGATAGCATTCAATGTGCAGGGGTTTACACAATATGTGGGCGACCGGGTCGAGGTGATTGCGGTTGTCAAGGCGAATGCTTACGGGCACGGCGCGGTCATGTGCGCAAAGGCGGCTCTGGCAGCCGGGGCGACGCGCCTGGCCGTGCACCGCCTGGGAGAAGGCATCGAACTGCGGCAGGCGGGGATCGAGGCGCAAATCCTGGTGCTGGGGTACATCCCACCGTCCGGTATGCAGACGCTCGTCGATTGGCGGCTGACCCCAGCTTTAATGACGCCGGAGTGCGCCCAGGCGCTTTCCAGCAGGGCTGAAGCGGCAGGATTGGCGGTCCCCGTGCACGTCGAGGTGGACACCGGGTTGAACCGGTACGGCCTGACACCGGCAGATGTAGCGACATTTGTGTGCTATTTACGCGGCCTGCCAGCCTTGCAGGTGGAGGGTCTCTACACTCATTTTGCGACGGCTGATTGGGGTGACCAGGTTTACGTCCACCAGCAGCTCGAGGAGTTTGATGCAGTACTCGAAGCCCTGCATGCCAGCGGACAGGAGATGCCTTTCATTCACGTGGGCAACAGCGCCGGCGCCATGAAGCTGCGCAGGGCGCACTTCCATGCTATCCGCCCCGGAATTTCACTTTACGGGATGGATCCCAGCAACGAGTGGCCGGCAGTTTTTCCCTTGCAGCCTGCCCTTACATTAAAAAGCCGGGTAAGCAGGGTCTGGGATTTGCCTGTTGGGGCGGCTGTGAGTTACGGGCGCACCTTCATCGCCAGACAGCCCACGCGGGCTGCCCTGGTCCTGGTAGGGTACGGCGACGGCTATCACCGGATTTTATCCAATCGCGGCAGCGTGCTCGTTCACGGGCAGCGCGCTCCAATCCTGGGTCGCATCTGCATGGATCAAATGGTGGTGGATGTGGGGATGATCCCGGGCGTGCAGCAAAATGATGAGGTGGTGCTGGTTGGGCGCCAGGGGGAGTCCGTGCTGCCAGCAGAGGAGGTCGCTGGCCTGGCAGAGACAATTAATTATGAGATTACCACGTCGCTGCTGCCGCGCATCACGCGGGTGTACCTACAGGCGGGAAAAATCGTTCACGTAGACGGTTATTAATTTTTTTTTAAATGCTTGATGAGCACGGCGCCTCACGGATTGCCATGCCTCGGTGCGCATGGTAGAATGCGTGCGCATTAACTTTCAATGCGTGCGCATTATCTACCAATGCGGCGCATTAACTTACAAGGTGTGAGCATTAACCTACAATGCGAGCGCATAAATATCATAATTTAGCTGCCTGAAATGGCAGTGTTTGGATATCGGAGGTATTAGAAATGGAACAGCAAGTAGCTACCTTTGCGGTGAAGAAGGGCCTGGCCCAAATGCTGAAAGGTGGCGTGATCATGGATGTCGTCACCGAAGAACACGCCAGGATTGCAGAGGACGCAGGCGCAGTTGCGGTGATGGCGTTGGAACGGGTGCCGGCAGATATCCGTGCCCAAGGCGGCGTTGCTCGCATGAGCGATCCAGAATTGATCTTGAAGATTATGGATGCGGTCTCGATCCCGGTCATGGCGAAATGCCGTATCGGACATTTTGTGGAAGCGCAGATCCTGGAAGCCATTGGCGTGGATTACATAGATGAATCCGAGGTGCTCACCCCGGCAGATGAGGCGCACCACATTTACAAGCACCCCTTCAAGGTGCCCTTCGTGTGCGGCTGCCGCAACCTGGGCGAGGCACTACGCCGGATCGGCGAAGGCGCAGCAATGATCCGCACCAAGGGTGAGGCCGGCACCGGCGATGTCGTTGAGGCAGTTCGTCACGGCCGGACCGTGCTCGGAGAAATCCGCCGCCTGCAGAATATGCCGGAAGAAGAGTTGATGGCGTATGCCAAGGAAATTGGCGCTCCTTATGAGCTGGTCGTGGAAACGCGTGCCCTGGGCCGCCTGCCTGTGGTGAACTTTGCGGCTGGTGGACTTGCCACGCCTGCCGATGCTGCATTGATGATGCAGATCGGCGTCGATGGTGTCTTTGTCGGATCGGGCATCTTCAAATCAGGCGATCCAGCCCGCAGAGCGGCCGCGATTGTCAAAGCCACGACGCACTTTAACGATCCTTACATCCTGGCGGAAGTCAGCCGCAACCTGGGCGAGCCCATGGTGGGACGGCAAATCTCCTCGATCCCCGATGTTGAGCTGATCGCCGGGCGCGGCTGGTAAGAGCAAGGGACGCCGGAATTCTTCTATGAAAATTGGGGTATTGGCGTTACAAGGAGATTTCGCCGAGCACATCGTCATGCTCCAGCGGGTTGGCGCGGAAACTAGTGAGGTCCGCCTACCCGAGCAGCTGCAGAGCCTGAACGGCTTAATAATCCCCGGCGGTGAATCCACCACGATCGGCAAAATGGCGATCGATTATGGGCTGATGGAACCGCTGCGCCAGTTTGGCCGCAGGCATGCGATCTGGGGTACCTGCGCCGGCGCCATTCTGCTTTCCAATGACGTTCACCGCCAGCAGCCGCTGATCGGGATCATGGACATTACGATCGCGCGCAATGCCTTTGGCCGCCAGGTACAGAGCTTTGAAGCGGACCTGGATGTGTCTGTCCTGGATCCAGGGGATGTACCGTACCATGCTTTCTTCATACGCGCTCCCTTGATTGAGAAAGTCGGCGAAGATGTCCGGATATTGGCGCAGCTTGAGGACGGGCGAATTGTGGCGGCTCAGCAAGGGAAGCTGCTAGCCACTTCATTTCACCCAGAATTGACCCTGGATGACCGGTTCCACCGGTACTTTATGCATCTGGCAGCGAACGTCATCACAAACGGGACGTTTTAATGCATTCGAACGTTTACACACGCATAAAATGAGTGTCCGAGCCTTCGATTGGCGTGACTTACCGGCGCTGTACGCCTGCCGGAATAGCAGCGTATTCCTGGATAGCGCGCTGGTTTTAACGCGCGGGCCTTTGATGGTAGCTGGGGCTATGTTTTCGTTTACTGCCCCCAGCCTGAGCGTCACGACGGTGGTTCACAATTCAAAAGAAGACGGAAAGCCGGATATATTTGGGCAGGTCATCCAACGTAGAGGCTCACCCTTCGCTCACCTCACCTTTCTCTCGCCAGATATCGCCCTGGAGGCTCCTGAGATAGATGAAGTGCTCGAGGCTTTGATGGTCAGATCTGGAGAACAGGGCGCTTACCGGCTGCTGGTGGATGTGGATGAGCGTACGCTTGCCTTTGAGTTGTTACGAAAGTCGAGTTTTGCAATCTATACCCGCCAGCGCATCTGGCAATTCAACTACCAGCCAAAAGAGAAACCAGCGTTTGAATCACAGGATGCCCGCTGGAGACGCGCTTTTCAGAAAGATATGCTGGCAGCACGAAATTTGTATAACAACCTGGTTCCGGGATTGGTCCAGCAGGTGGAACCGTTCACGGTCAACCAGCGCCTGAATGGGCTGGTTTATCTTCAGGATGGCAACCTGATGGCATTTGCAGAGTTAAGATACGGGCCGCGCGGCATCTGGGTGCAGCCGTTTATTCACCCGGATACAGCAGACGTCACGGGCAGGATTCAGTCCCTGCTCGATTCTCTACCAAATCGCCTCTCGCGCCCAGTATATGTCTGCGTGCGTTCCTACCAGTCCTGGCTGGAACCTGCCTTGGAAGAAATGGACGCCAGCGCGGGATCGCAGCAGGCTGTAATGGTCAAGCACCTGGCTATCATGCAGAAAGTTCTGCAGCCTGTGACTGTGCCGGCGCTGGATGCTGGCCGGCCGGAGATTACGACACCGATTGTCCGCTCAGAAAGTAGATTGAAGTGATGGAACAACAGAAAATAACGGATGATTTGCACGCTTTGTTGGGGGTTTTACCAGCCCACCTGGTCCAAAAGCTGCAAGAATTGAATAACAGCGATAATTTTCTGGAAGCGATCCTGGATTTGGGTCGAATGCCGACGGCGCGCTTTGTGGAAGATGAAGTCGTTCTCAGCCAGTCGGAGATTAGCCGTGAAGAGATCGATTATGTGATTGCACGCATCGGTGATTTCGATGCGGACAACCGTGCCGGGATGGAGCGCACCCTGCACCGGATTTCGGCGATTCGCAACCGCCGCGGGCATATCGTGGGACTGACCTGCCGGGTCGGCCGGGCTGTCTATGGCACAACAGACATTATCCAGGATTTGATTGAGAGTGGGAAAAGTCTGCTGATCTTGGGGAGACCCGGAGTCGGCAAAACGACCATCCTGCGCGAAACCGCGCGCATCCTTGCTGAATTGAAACGGGTAGTCATTGTAGATACGTCCAATGAAATCGGCGGCGACGGCGATGTCCCCCACCCGGCGGTCGGACGGGCAAGGCGGATGCAGGTGGCGCGGCCCAACCTGCAGCACGAGGTGATGATTGAAGCGGTCGAGAACCATAATCCAGAGGCGATCATCATCGATGAGATCGGTCGTGAGCTCGAAGCTGCCGCAGCGCGCACGATTGCCGAGCGCGGCGTCCAGTTAATTGGAACCGCCCACGGGAATACGCTCGAGAATCTGCTGCTCAACCCGACCCTGTCGGACCTGGTTGGTGGGATTGAATCCGTCACCTTATCTGACGAAGAAGCCCGGCGGCGCGGTACGCAGAAAACGGTGCTTGAACGACGCTCACCACCTACCTTCGATGTTTTAATAGAAATCCAGAACCGTGACCGCCTGGCCATCCATGCGGATGTCGCCGCGGCGGTGGATTCGCTGCTGCGCGGCTACCCGCTGCTTCCGGAAATCCGCTCGCGCGTTGCCGGCGGCCAGATCAGCATCGAGCGACCGGCCTCAGTCTCGCGCAGCAGCCAGGCAGGTCCACAGCAAGGTATGCGGCGGTTTAACGAGCCCAACCGGCGGTCTACAGAGCCGGGCAGGCGCCCTGGCGAAGGCACCTCAGCCCAGGAACGCGAGCGTGCCCGGACACAGCCAACCTCTGCTGCCCAGCCTGACTATCCGTATGGTGAAAGCCAACCTTACCAAGAACGCAGTACCTTGCAGGCTGTGCGTATTTACCCCTACGGCGTGGCGCGCAACCGCCTTAGCCAGGCAGCTCGCAGGCTTTCGGTGCCGGCAGTCATTGTCAATGAAGCGGGCGAAGCCGACGTCCTGGTAACCCTGCGCTCTTATTATCGCAAACGCCAGAGGACCATCACGGAAGCCGAGAACCGTAATGTCCCTATTTATGTGCTGCGTGCCAACACGATCAACCAGATGCAGCAGTTCTTGAGCGATCTGTTCAATATCCCGTCCGACCTCCCGTTGAATGGCAGCCTGGACCCGGTTGTACAAGAGACGCGAGCCGCGATTGAGTCTGTGATGAATGGGGAACGCTGGGTTGAGCTGCAGCCTGCGATTGCGGCGGTGCGCCGCTTGCAGCATCAAATGGCACGCGAGGCAAACCTGCTTTCCCATTCGTATGGGAAAGAGCCGCGCCGCCGCGTGCGGATTTTTCGGGAATAATGTTCATCACGTTTGAGGGCTCAGAAGGATGTGGTAAGACCAGCCAGATGGCACTGCTGGTCGAGTTTCTGACCCGTCAAGGATATCCTATTTTGCATACTCGTGAACCGGGTGGCACCCCTATCGGTGACCAGGTGCGCAGTGTCATCGTCAACCTGTCCAACACGGGGATGCTGCCGCGCACGGAAATCCTGCTCTTCCAAGCGTCGCGCGCCCAGCTGGTGGGCGAGGTCATCCGGCCTTATCTGGAGACAGGCGGGATTGTCCTATGCGATCGCTATGGCGATTCGACCCTGGCGTACCAGGGCTTCGGCTACCAAAATGACCTGGCGCAGCTCCGGCAGCTGGTCGAATTTGCCACAGCTGGGCTCAAGCCGGATTTGACGCTGCTGTTGGATGTGGACGTCGAAGAAGGTCTGCGCCGGCGGGCAAAGAGCGGTGGTTGGAATCGCCTGGACGCTTACGACCCCGAGTTTTACAGGCGCGTGCGCGCTGGCTACATGGAGATGGTCCGGCTTGATCCCGAGCGTTGGATCGTCATCGATGCCAACCTGCCATTTGAGCAGGTGCAGAAAAGGATCCGGGTTGTAATTTTGGAACGGCTTCAGGCTGCGGGTTACCGGCCTTCCCTCTAAGAGCAAAAATCCGAAAAACACTTGCCGGGCAGGTCTAGAAATCGTCCAGGTCGTCCCCGCCCATGCCTCCCATCGGACCGCCTTCCCCTCCAAGGTCGGGCAGCTCTTTCTCAATTTCCTCTGGACTTTGTCCCTTCTCCAGCCGGTCGATTACTTCGTCGAACTCCGGTCCCATTTCCTCGCCCATCTCGCTGCCCATCTTGCGCATCATCTTGCCCAGCGCACGCGGATCATCTTCCAGGCCTTCCAGGCTGCTGGGATCAGCGATGTCATCCAGCCGGCTTTCTTCAGACTTGGCAATCCGGATGCGACCAATGCGGCGCTCAATCCTGGCACTGCCGCAGTGGGTGCAGGTTATTGTGCGTTGACCGTATTCTGAGTAAGACATGAATATTTCAAACCGTTTCCGGCAATCCAAGCATCGATACTGATAAGTCGGCATACGTTCTCTCCGTTAAAATTATAAATGCAACGATTTCACGGGCTTTCACCCGCGGCTTTACTTTCCCATTATAATCAATGGACTCTCGATCGTGTTAGGCTTCTGGAGGTGTTTGTGAGTGATGTTGACTTTACCCCGGTACATCCGGAACCACTCTTGATCGTCATATCGGGCCCTTCGGGTGTAGGAAAAGATGCTGTGATTCAGCACATGAAAGAACGGCACCTGGATTTTCATTTCGTGATTACGCTGGCTTCGCGCCTGCCGCGCCCTGGCGAGGTGGATGGCGTCGATTATTTCTTCGTAACAAAAGAACAATTCGAGGCAATGGTCCAGGCAGACGAGTTTTTGGAATATGCCTGGGTGTATGGCGAGTATAAAGGAATTCCCAAGAGCCAGGTTCGACAAGCTGTGGCCAGCGGGAAAGATATCGTGATGCGGCTGGATGTCCAGGGCGCGGCAACGATTCGCAAGATTTGCCCGCAGGCGCTGTCGATCTTCTTGACCGTTGAAAAAGAGGAGGATTTAGTGTCACATCTTTACAAACGGAAAAGTGAGACACCCGAAGTGCTGAAGGTGCGGATTGAGACGGCACGCCAGGAGCTGAGGCAGGTGAAAGAGTTTGATTACTTCGTGATTAACCGGGAGAATCAGATCGACAATACAGTCGAGATCATCATGGCGATCATCCGAGCAGAGCATCAACGGACCCAGCCGCGGAGGGTGAGTTTATGAACGGTCCGAATCCGCTGCCCGGACCAACGGGGGTGCCTCCTGCTTATGACGGTCAAAACCGTGCGCCGCAGATGGTGCGTGTCCGGATGCCCCATACCAAGCCCTGGGTTACGTACACCATCATGGGACTCACGATCTTTATTTTCCTGCTTCAGCTAGCAGAGCCGTATCTCCTGGGCACCGATTATGTGACTGAATACGGTATCAAAGCGAACGAGGATATCGCGGCAGGACAAGTCTGGCGCCTGTTCACGCCCATGCTGCTGCATGGCTCGCTGCTGCACATTGCCTTTAACATGTATGCGTTGTTTGCTTTTGGCACCCGCCTGGAGCTTTTCTACGGTCATTGGCGCTTCCTGGCCATGTATGTGGTCGCTGGTTTTGCCGGGAACGTGCTTTCTTATGCCTTCTCCTCATCTGCTTCTTTAGGCGCCTCCACGGCGATTTTTGGCCTGCTGGGGGCAGAAGGCGTTTTCCTTTTCCGCAACTGGAAACTGTTTGGTAATGCGGCGCGGCGAGATTTGCAAAACCTGGTGATCTTGCTGGGCGTGAACCTGCTGATTGGCTTAAATGCCCGTTTTGATAACTGGGGTCACCTGGGTGGGTTGATCGGCGGTGTGCTGTTTGCCTGGCTGGCCGGTCCACTGCTGGAAATTGGCTTTGATGAGAACGGAGCCGTATTCCGCGATCAGCATGGTGATCGCGAGGCGGTATTCGCTGCGGTATTGGTGGGGATGAGCTTCGCCATCCTGGCTTTAATTGTTACTTTAATGCGAGCGTGACCGCTTGCAGTAGCAAAGAACGCTCCCTCAGGATGACGTACGATCAGGGCAGGAGGTCCGGGTTGTCGTCCTGGTCTAAATCGTCGTCGTCAGGATCAACGTCATCATCGTCGCTGTAACCCAGTTCCAGCTCCACCTCATCGTTTTGGAGGACGACCCATAACATCAACATCTGCCCTTCGTCAATATCGAGGTTTCTGGCTGCAACGATGGGAGCGGTCTGGGGAAGCCCATCCGTGGAGCGGTATTCGAGGAACATGGGCTGCTGCTGTCTCCAGGTGCGGTAGCAGCGTTCGACCAGCGCCGGTCCGTTAAAGGTACGCAAGCGGGTAACTGCGATCCCGGCCAGGTTGCGACTCTCGTTCAGGCTTAATGCCCAACCGTCGTTGACATCTTCAAAAGTCGGCGGAGGACCTTCAATAATCGTAATTTTATCGTCCATTTCCTAAGCTCCAGTGGGCTATGATACCATACTTGGATGCCCTAACCAGCGTGTATAATGGAAATCTAATCCAGTGCTTGCGAATTAAAGGTGCCTCATTTGATCATCTCGATCGAGCCTGGCGAAAAAATGTCTTGTTTACGAGGGTGTGATGTCCGCGGGTAGCTCTTCGACTGCAACCCGCCTTTTCCTGATTGGCCTGGCAATTGTTGTAATCCTGCTCATGGGATACCTGGCCTTTCGGAAGTTTGCAGCCCCGGTGAACCGGACTGCCCAGGTGCTCGATTTCTTGCGCCGACCAGATGCTCACCCGGATTGGATGGTCCGGGCTGGGGAGCGCTGTGGGGATGCCCCGTTTATCCAACCCACCGATGGCTTTGTCGGCTACCTGTGGGACGACTCGTTTCGGGTCGGTCACCGCCACCAGGGGATTGACGTTTTTGGCGGGAGGGATGTCAACATGACCCTGGTAATTGCAGCTTATCCAGGCTACCTGACGCGCATGGAAGACTGGAAGTCATCTATAATTATGCGCGTTCCTGAAGATCCCCTGCGCAAAGGCCGCCAAATCTGGCTTTATTACACCCACATGGCCGGGCCGGCAGGGGATTCGTACATTTCTTCCCAGTTTCCAGCAGGGGTTGAGGAGGTTTATGTGGAAGCTGGGACCCTGTTGGGCTACCAGGGCAATTACTCCGGAGATCCAGGAAATCCGGTGGGCGTTCACCTGCACTTTTCGATTGTCCTGGATGATGGCGGGGGTCGTTTTCTAAACGAATTGAAAATCGAAAATACACTCGACCCTTCACCCTACCTGGGACTGCCGTTGAATGCCGCCTCGAATTCAGGCGAGATTCCGTTATGCCAGGAA
>Ga0209254_10004716_pt1 | contig 12493 bp, 8 predicted proteins | sample FrelakmetDIP11DI_FD_187148 | JGI IMG/M metagenome (GOLD analysis project Ga0209254, IMG submission 187148) | Freshwater lake sediment microbial communities from the University of Notre Dame, USA, for methane emissions studies - DIP11 DI (SPAdes)... | ecosystem: Environmental > Aquatic >...
TCCAGAAGCCTTGCGGAGGGCAGGCGCTTCGGCGAAGGCAGGGGCATTTTTGAGCAGCCTGCGAAACATCGCTTTTTCAGCAAAGGGGTAGAGTCTCAGCAACTCGGGAAAATGCGGATGATAAGATGAGTGAACAGCAACAGGTCATTCTCGGGACGGCAGGCCATATTGATCACGGGAAGACTTCCCTCGTGAAAGCGCTGACGGGAGTCGACACCGATCGGTTGAAGGAAGAAAAAGAGAGAGGGATTACGATTGAGTTGGGATTCACGTTTCTCGACCTGCCCAGTGGCATCCGTTTGGGGATCATCGATGTACCCGGTCATGAGAGATTTGTGAAACAGATGGTGGCCGGGGCTTGGGGCATTGATTTTGTCGCCCTTGTCGTCGCGGCCGATGAAGGCGTGATGCCTCAGACGAGGGAGCACCTCGATATCTGTACTCTTCTGAGGGTGAAGAAAGGTCTCATCATACTCACTAAGATAGACCTTGTGGATCGTGAACTCTTGGAGTTGGTCACGGAGGAAGTGAGAGAGGTTGTTGAGCAAACGTTCTTGAAAGAGGCGCCCATCCTCCCTGTGTCTTCTGTAACGGGAGAAGGGATTCCCGAACTGATTTCCGCGCTGGATGGCCTTGCTTCGCATTCAGAGGAGAAATCATCGGAGGGGCTAGTCCGGCTGCCCATTGATCGGGTGTTTGTCATGAAGGGATTTGGGGCAGTTGTGACAGGAACGATGATTTCAGGAGATCTTTCCGTGGGAGAAACCGTGGAAATCCTTCCTTCCAAGACCCAGGGAAAAGTGCGAAATCTTCAGGTGTATAGCCAGCCTGTTGAACGAGCGGTGGCAGGACAACGAACAGCCGTCAATCTTCAGGGAGTGGAGACCTCTGCCATCGAAAGAGGAGAGGTCCTCGTGCGTCCCCACACCCTGAGCCCAACTCAGGTTATCGATGCCTATCTTGAGTATCTGCCGAGCGCACAGCGATCCCTAAAACACCGGACCCATCTAAGATTCCATACGGGTGCGGCACTGACCACGACCTCGGTGTTTCTCCTCGATCGTGACGAGTTAGCCCCAGGAGAAGGTGGATGGGTGCAATTCAGATTGGATCGACCCCTTCTCACACTGCCGCAAGACCGTTTTGTGATCCGTACATCCTCAGCCATCCAGACGGTTGGAGGAGGGGTTATTCTGGATACGCAACCGGCCAAGCACAAGCGATTTTCTCCATGGGTGGCTAAGGATCTGATGGTCCTCCGGGACGGAACAGGAGAGCAAATCCTTGGTCTCCATGTCCACCGCTCGGGTCTAGGAGGCGTGGGGTTTCAAGAACTTGCAGGCCGGGTGGCCATGCCACCGAAGGACATTCAGACGATTCTTCAGAAGATGGTCGAAAGTCGGGAGGTCCTTGTCGTTGATTCTGAGAGGATGAAAGTCGTTGCCAAGGAACACTGTCAACATCTCCGGGAAGCCATTCTAACTCAACTCAGAGAATTTCATCAGCGATTCCCGATGAAGCTAGGGTTTGCGAAAGAGGAACTCAGGACCAAGCTCCCACCGGAGATGGACGTAAAACTCTTCCAAAGTCTTCTGGGTGAGTTGATCGAATCTGGGGAGGTGGTGCTGGATAAGGAATGGCTTAGACTCTCGAGTCACCGCGTCTCATCGGCCGATGAAAGGGGATTGATCAAACGTATCGAGGAAGCGATCCTGAAGGCAGGACTCCAACCTCCGTCTCCAAAGGAGTTGGCAGAAGCATGGTCTGAGGCGGAGGGAACACTTCAGACGGTGTTTGACTATCTCGCCCGTGAGGGGGTTCTCGTGAAGATCAAAAGTGGGATGTACTTTCACAAGATTCCTTTCGGACAGCTGAAAGAGGAATTGATTGTTTATTTAAAAACCCATCAAGAGATCACGACACCTCAGTTCAAAGACATCACGGCGGTTTCCAGGAAGTTTGCCATTCCGCTCATCGAGTACTTTGACCAAATCAAATTAACTCTCCGTTTAGGAGACAAGAGAATCCTTCGCTCCACGGCTCAAAGTCCTTCCACGTGAACCCCGTGAACGGTGTGATTGACAAGGAAAGAGGTTAGGGCTATAAATACCCCTATCAATGACTTAGGAGAAGGGATCAAGCATGGTGAAGGGAAAAAAGATCACGAGGAGACAAATAAAGCAACCCGACGAGTTTATCAGCACCACGGAGCATGTGGTGCTGTTCGTCAGGGATCACCTGAAAAAGATTGCGGTGGGAGTGGGAATCATTGTTGTCATCGTGGCTGCCTTTGTTCTTTTTCGAGTCTGGGAGGGAAAAAAGGAGAATGAAGCTTCACAGAGGTTGACTCTAGCTATGGAAACGGTTCAGCGGGTCAATTCCCCCTATCGAGAAGGATCGCCGGTCGAATACAAGAACGCCCTGGCAAAAATGGAGGAAATTGTTAATGCTTTCCCCGGAACCTCTTCAGGAACATTTGCTCTTCTTTACAAAGGGAATATCCATCTCAAGTTAGGTGAATTTGACGAAGCCATCAAAGCCTATGATGCGTTCCTCTCCAAGAGCGGAAGTGAAAGACTTTATAGCCTCCTCGCCCTTGAAGGAATCGGTTATGCGCATGAAGGGAAGAAGGATTACGGCAAGGCGATCGAGGCGTATCAAAGAATCGTCGCCATGGATCAAGGGTTCCAGGCGCGAGAGGCCCGGCTGCAGATGGGATATTGTTACGAAAAGCTGGGCAAGAACAAAGAGGCTGTGGAGAACTACAGAGCCTACCTTGAAGGAACACAGAAGTCTTTGATGACCCATCTTGTTCTCAGAAAGATCTCGCTGCTTGAGAAGTAGAGGGAAGAAGACGGATGGAGTGTGTCGCTTTTCAATGCGGTAAGACCCTCACAGCTACACTTTCAAATCTGATTTCTCGGCATCGTGGATCGCAAAACAATTTTCTTGACCGGAGAGTCCCCCGCAAGCCCCGCCCTGTAGGCGGGGTTAAGGGGGACAATATAAACAGTAAATCATTGCCGGGAAGTCCCGCGCTGTGCCTGCCTGCGGTAGGCAGGCGCAGGGAGCTTCACAAATAGTTTTTTTTGGTTATTTTTTGTGACAAAAGGCACAAACTTCTTCTCTAACCCAATGGAATCTTCAACCCGAACACGGGTTCTGGTCCATGCAATTCTCCAAAGAGGTGAGCCATGAAAAAGGTGATGACGGGAAACGAGGCCTTTGCAAGAGGAGCTTACGAGGCCGGGGTGAAAGTCGCTGTTGCGTATCCGGGCACTCCGAGTACAGAAATCCTTGAAAATATTGCGACAGAGTACAAAGACGTCTATGCGGAGTGGGCTCCGAATGAGAAGGTTGCACTGGAAGTTGCCATCGGGGCCAGTCTGGTGGGTGCGAGAGCCATGGCCACCATGAAGCATGTGGGTGTGAATGTGGCTGCAGATCCCTTGATGACCTTAGGATACGTCGGTGTGAACGGTGGTCTGGTTCTGGTGAGCTGTGACGACCCGGAGCTCTACAGCTCCCAGAATGAGCAGGACAATCGCCATTATGCCCGGTTCGCAAAAATCCCCATGTTTGAGCCGAGTGACAGCCAGGAAGCCAAGGAGTTCTTGAAGCTCGGTTTCGAGGTAAGCGAGAAGTTCGACACGCCGGTCATGGTCCGGAGTGTCACCCGTATCTCTCATTCGAAGGGCATTGTCCAGCTTGAGGACCCCGTCACACCCCCGGTGAAGATTGAGATCCGTAAGCAGGCAGAGAAGTTTACCATGCTTCCGTCCAACGCACGAGTCAGGCACCGGTTTGTCGAGGAACGTCTCCTCAAGTTGAAAGAATTCGCAGAGTCCTTTTCGGGCAATCGAACGGAGATCAATGATCCTTCCGTTGGAATCATTACGTCGGGGATTTCCTATCAATACGCCAAAGAGGCATTTCCAGAGTATTCCTTCCTGAAACTGGGAATGGTTTGGCCTCTTCCGAAAAACCTGATCGCGGAGTTCTTTAAGAAGGTAAAGAAGGTGATCGTCGTTGAAGAGCTGGATCCCTTCATCGAACACACCCTCAAGACCATGGGATTCAAACCCAAGGGAGGTAAAGATCGATTTCCCATTTGCGGCGAATTGAACCCTCTGATCGTGGAAAAGGGAATGTTGAGACAAAAAATCAAGGCCCCTCGGCCCCTCTTCAAAGAACCTCTCCCTCCAAGACCGCCTAACCTCTGTCCAGGGTGTCCTCACCGGGGTCTCTTCACCGTCTTGAGGAAACTGAAGCTCTTCGCCACGGGTGACATCGGGTGCTATACCCTGGCCGCCTATCCCCCCCTCAGCTCTTTGGATACCTGTATCTGCATGGGAGCCAGCATCAGCCAGGCCCATGGAATGGCGAAGGCTTTGGGAGATGGGGGAAGAGGAAAGTTCGTGGCTGTCATTGGAGATTCTACGTTCCTTCACAGTGGCATTACGCCTCTCATGAACACTGCCTATAACAAGAGTTACGCGACCACCATCCTCTTGGACAATCGAACGACGGGAATGACGGGTTCTCAGGAGCATCCGGGAACAGGGTTCACGGTGCGCGGTGAAAAGACCCATAAGATTGATTTTGTTGAGCTCGGTAAAACCCTCGGGGTGGAGAGTGTGAGAAAGGTCAATCCGTGGAACATTGAGGAAACGGAAAAGGTGATCAAGGAGGAGATTGAAAAAGATGCCCCGTCCCTCATCATCACCACGGGCCCGTGTATTCTCATGAGGAGGGAGTTTAAACAGTACAACAAGCCTCTCGAAATTGATTCCTCCAAATGTATGGGCTGCAAGGCGTGCGTGAACCTGGGGTGCCCAGCCATCTCCTTCCAGAAGGTGGAGGGAGACATGGCGTTTACGAAGGATGGAAAGAAACGGAAAGGGATTTCGCACATCGAGCCCTCGCTCTGCCCTGGGTGTCATCTCTGTTATCAGGTCTGCAAGTTCCAGGCGATCGTGAGTCAGGAGGAGAGTCCCTCCTTCGGGTTTCAGACCCTGTAGACCCTATCAAAGAGAAGTACCTTTCCGGGAAGCCCCTCCCTTCAGGGCGGGGAGCTTCCCTATTCTTGACGAAGAGGAGAGCAATCTATGGATCATCAAACCACGAATGTGCTGGTTGCAGGGGTTGGGGGACAAGGGGTCATTCTCGCCAGTGACATCATGTGTGAGGTCTTTATGGGAGCGGGGTACGATGTCAAAAAGAGCGAGATCCATGGCATGGCCATGCGGGGAGGCATTGTGACGTCCCACTTTCGATTTGGGAAAAAGGTATACTCCCCTCTGATCAAAGAGGGAGAGGTGGATATCCTTTTTGCCTTTGAGCAACTGGAAGGGCTCCGTTGGATTAATCACGTGCGACTGAACGGGAAGATCTTGATGAATGACAATAAGGTGAATCCTCCCGCGGTCAACTTGGGTGAGATGGACTATCCTAAAAACATCCCCGAAATCATTCAATCGAAATTCAAGGATTTCTATCTCGTGAAGGGAACGGAGATTGCACTCCAGGCTGGAGACGTCCGGGCAGCCAACGTGGTTCTCCTCGGAGCCATGTCAAAGTTGTTCACGATTCAGGACAGCCTCTGGTTAGACACGATTCTTGGACACCTTCCTCCCAAGGTTCATGACCTGAACAGGAAGGCCTTTGCCGCAGGGAAAGAACAGATCAAAGCCGGGTGACCGGAGCGTGCTGGGCGGGGTCCCTTCCTGCCGGCCCCGGTCCCGACCGAGGGCGGGGCAGGCAGGAAGGGGCACACTATAACTAGTAAATCATTGCCGGGAAGCCCCGCGCTGTTCGCGGGGAGCTTTACGAGGACATTAGAGATCCGGAGAAAGAAGAGGGCGGATGTTTTTTCCTCCGCCCTTTGTTTTTTGGGTTACGTCATTTATCCGCCTACGCAGAAGACCACGCCACCGTGCCGAAACGCCTGTCTGCCGACAGGCAGGCACTTCGAGGTACAGGCACAGGCTCTGTCTGTGGACGCCGTTGGCCATAGCCTATGGCGTCGGACGATGGATGCGTGAACGGTGTTTGTGTTAACCTTGAACCGAGAGGTCACGGCTTCGGTGGATTTCGCCACTGGCGGATAACCCTCTGAGGCCTTACTGTAGGAGGGTATTTTTATGAAGGTATCACGGGCTTAGACCGAGGGGCTCCATATTTTTAAGTGTGACGTCTTATCCCCGACGCCAACAAAAAGTTCTGAACAGGAGGCAAACGAAGATGAGGGGGTATCCTAAGGTCTTGAGTGCTGTTTTGTTTTTTACCCTGCTTCTTTCGACGGGCAGTGTTTCATTCGCGAGCGACTCGATCTACAGGTTCTCTTTAGACAACGGGTTGAAGGTGGTGTTAGAGGAGAACCGTGCGGCGCCTGTCGTCGCGCTCCAGGTGTGGGTCAAGGTTGGAAGTGCAGACGAGCGGGATGAAGAAGCTGGAATGTGCCATTTTATTGAGCATATGATCTTTAAGGGAACCGAGAAGCGAAAAGTCCGCGAGATGGCAAGAGAGATCGAATCTCTGGGGGGATCCATGAATGCTCACACGTCTTATGATCAGACGGTGTATCATGTGACCCTGGCCAGTCGCTACGGGGAGGTTGGACTTGACATCCTCGCCGATGCCATCCAGCATTCAACGTTTGATGCTGCCGAATTGGAAAAAGAACGGGAAGTGATCTTGGAAGAAATTCGCATGGGAGAGGATGAGCCTGGCAGGCGCATCTTCAAACAAACGATGGGCACTGTTTTCAAAAAACACCCGTATCGGAGGCCCATCATAGGCCACAAGAGCACGATCGCTGGAATCACACGAGACCGAATGGTCAGGTTCTTCAGGCAGTGGTATGTTCCGAATCGCATGGTGTTTGTTGCCGTGGGCGACTTCGACCGATTCGACATGGAGAGAAAGGTGAAGGAGGTGTTTCAAGAGTTTAAACCCTCGGACAAACTTCTCCCGCCGAGAGAGGCAGAGCCGGAACCGCAAGAAACCCAATCCGTCGTCTCTTACGGAAACTTTAGAGAAACCTATCTCCAATTGGCTGTTCCGATCACGTCCGCCATGGATGACGAGACCCCTGCCCTTGACGCCTTGGCTCACATTCTGGGAGGAGGGGAGGCTTCTCGGCTGGTCCAGAGAGTGAAACTGGAGAAGAGACTGGTTTATTCCATTTCTTCTTCCTCTTTCACGCCCAGAGATCGAGGAGCCTTCATCATTGAAGCCACGCTCTCTCCTCAGAATGTGGAAAAGGCGATTGAGGAGACCCTCGCGACCTTAGAGGACCTTTCTCGAGAAGGCGTGACGGCAGAGGAGCTCTACCGGGTGAAGGTCAACGTCGAGAGTGATCTGGTTTACGACCGACAAACGGTTCAAGGTCAGGCTAGAAAAAGGGGGTTCTACGAGGCGATCACTGGAGATATAGACTTCGAAAAGGAATATCTGAGGAGAATGGCTATTCTCCAGCGAGAAGATATTCGACGGGTCATAGAAAAGTATTTCAAAGCGCCCCGCTGGGTTATCAGCGTTCTCGCCCCGACAGAACAAGAGGATCTGTTAAGTTCCAGCTCTTTAAAAGGGGTGATCCGAAGGGGAACGTCGGCCGAGAAGACCTTGGGCAAGAGAGAGGGACCACCGATTTTCAGAACGGTTTTGGCGAATGGAATACGCCTGTTGGTGAAGGAGAACAGGTCAACCCCCGTCGTTTCGGTTCAAGCGGCGTTTTTGGGAGGGGTGCGATTCGAGACTGAAGCAAACAACGGAGTCAACCAATTCATCGCCGTTATGCTGACGAAGGGAACACAGAACTTGACCAGCCTTCAGATCGCAAAAAAAATGGAGAGGATGGCAGGGTCCCTCAGTGGGTTCTCCGGATACAATAGCTTCGGTCTCAGCGCGACTTTCTTGAGCCAGCATTTTGAAGAGGCTTTCGGTCTTTTCTCAGAAGTTCTGAGAGCACCCTCCTTTGACAAAGAAGAGATGGAAAAACGGCGGCAGTCGATTCTTGCAGCCCTCCGGCAACAGGAAGATGATCTTGACCGTTCGGTATTTCGGCTGTTTCGGAAAACCCTTTATGAACAGCATCCCTATCGAATGGACCCCCTGGGAACCCTTGAGACGGTTCAAACGCTGACTCAAGAGGATTTGAAAGAGTATTATGACCGAATGGCTGTTCCTGATAATCTGGTTCTCACCGTGGTTGGAGACGTCGATACGGAGCAAGTCCTTCAGGCCGCCCGGAACACATTGGGTGAGCTCAAAGGAACGTTCTCACGACCCGCTGTCGCCCAGGAATCGCCTCCTCAAGGGATAAGAAAGGCAGAAATCTACAGGCAAAAGGAACAGGCCCACTTTGTACTGGGTTTCCTAGGGCCCACGCTTCATCACCGGGACCGCACTGCATTAGAAGTGTTGGATGCCGCTCTCTCGGGTCAAGGGGGAAGGCTGTTTTATGAGCTGAGGGACCAGGAGAGCCTTGCCTACGCCTTGACCTTTATGGCCAATCCAAATTTAGATCCAGGATTTATTGCGGTCTACATGGGAACCCATCCAGACAAACTCGAAAAGGCGATCCACGGCGTGCTGAGAATCTTGAAGAACGTAAGAGACGACGGTCTGGCAGAGGAAGAGGTGGAACGGGCCAAGCGATATCTGATCGGCAATTTTGAGATCGGACTCCAAACGAATGGAGCCCAGGCCAGTCAGATGTCTTTGGATGAACTTTACGGGTTGGGGTTTGACCACTACGGAAAATATGTGAAGGCGATCGAAAGGGTTTCGAGAGAAGACGTGCAGCGTGTTGCCAGGGAATACCTCCGTCTTGACGCGTACCGTCTCGCGGTCCTCCGGCCACCGGAAAAAAAACCATGAGTCCTCATCTTGAGGTCCATCCTTTCTCACTCCAACACACGGTGGAGTGCGGGCAGTTCTTCCGATTTACCAAGGATTCGGGGACCTACCTCGTCCAGTCTTCTGGACGTATTTTTTCTCTTTGGCAGAAGGGGAAGACCCTCTTCTATGAGGGCGTTGACGAGTCCTTTCTGATCCACTTCTTCCGATTGGAGGAAGAGCTTCATCCGATCCTTCGGGCGATCGATCGGGATCCTGTGATCCACCAGGCGATTCAAACCTACCGTGGCCTCCGGCTCATCCGGCAGGACCCGTGGGAGTGCCTGATCTCTTATCTCTGCTCCATGGCAAAGGCGATTCCTCATATCCGGTCGATCATTGAAGGGCTGTGTAAGTCATCCGGCAAGAGGATTCAGTTCGGGAACTACATCGGCTATGAATTTCCCGAAGCCCTTTGTATAGGATCCTCCTCTCTCTTGGAATCGATCGGAGCAGGATTCAGGACGACCTATCTCGTGAATGCAAGCCAGTGCATCAATCGGGAGCAGTTGATCCAGATGAAGAGCCTTCCCTACCTGGAGGCAAAGAACTCGCTCATGAAGCTATCTGGAGTGGGAAAGAAGGTTGCGGATTGCGTCCTTCTGTATTCTCTCGATTTTCTTGAAGCCTTTCCCATGGACACGTGGATCAAGAAGGGGCTACAGAGAGCCTATTTTGGGGGGAGGAAAGCGGGGGAAAAAAAGATGGAAGAGTTTGTGACCCACCGCTTTGGTCCTTTGGGTGGATATGCCCAACTCTATCTTTATCACTACTGGCGGCATCACCCGATCACGCCTTAATGATTTTCCTTTTCCAGCGAGTCATGCCTTTGGTCACATTCCGTGTGTCGATGACCAGGGGGGCCTTTTCCACGACCCATGGATAATCAATCTGGGAATGATCCGTCACGACCACCGCGGCATCGATCTGTCGGAGGAGTTTCTCCGTGAGGGGAGACGATCTCAGCTTGAAATAGTATTTTCGGAAACGGGGAAGGACCGGAATGAAGGGGTCGTGATATAGGACGATGGCCCCTTTCTTTCGAAGAAGCTCGATGATGGCGAGAGCGGGTGACTCTCTCGCATCATCCACATCCTTCTTGTAGGCGACGCCTAAAATCAGGACCTTCGCTCCTTTCAAGCTTTTGCCTTGTTGGTTGAGAGCATCCTGAATCTTGGCCACCACATAGGTGTGAACGTGGACGTTGATTTCTCCGGCCAAGTGAATGAATCGTGTTGTGAAATCGTATTCCCTGGCCTTCCAGGAGAGATAGAAAGGATCGATGGGAATACAGTGGCCCCCCATGCCTGGCCCCGGATAGAATGGAGAGAATCCAAAAGGCTTTGTGCTTGCAGCCTCAATGACCTCCCAGATGTCGATCCCCATTCGGTCGGCCAGCATCTTCAGCTCATTCACCAAGGCAATGTTGACACTCCGATAGATATTTTCGAGAAGCTTCGTCAACTCAGCGGCCTTGGGTGACGACACGGAGATCACTTGATCAATGACTTGAGAGTAGAGGGCCTTGATCACCTCCAGGCAAGAAGGGGTCACCCCTGCGACGACCTTCGGGATCTGATGGGTAGTGAATTTCTTGTTCCCCGGATCCTCTCTCTCCGGAGAGAACCCAAGAAAGAAATCCTTGCCCACCTTCAAACCGGTGGACTCCAATTGAGGAAGGATCAACTCCTCCGTCGTTCCCGGATAGGTCGTACTCTCGAGGACGACGAGGTGCCCTTTTCTCAGGTGTCTTCGGATGACATCCGTGGTCTTCTCAATATACCGGAGATCAGGTTCCATCTTCTCGGTGAGAGGCGTCGGAACACAGATCAAGATGCACCCAGGCTCGCGGAGGCGAGAGAAATTGTCTGTCGCCTCAAATTGACTGTTCTTCACAAAGGGTGACAGGCGAGATGAAGGAATGCTCTTAATGTAACTTCTTCCCTTCCCCAAAGCAGCCACTTTCTTGGGATCGACATCGAACCCTAGAACCTTAAAGCCCTGTTCGCAGAAGCGAAGAACCAGGGGGAGACCCACGTACCCCATTCCGATGATACCCACCAAGATTTTTCGATCGACCATCTGCTGGATCAGTCGATTCATTTCATTCCCATTCATGGGATGCCTCGCGGATTCTCTAGATGACCTGCGATGGACTCCCTGTTCAGGTCCTACTTCTCGTAAAAGCGTCGAACTCGGCTGACCACATAGGCCTGCTGAGCATCCGTCATCTCAGGGTAGATAGGCAGAGCAAGGGTCTCGTCGGCCGCCTTTTCGGAGATGGGGAAATCACCGCGGTGATGTTTCAGAAACGCATAGCATTCCTGTAAATGGAGTGGAAGAGGGTAATAGATTTCGGTACCGACCCCCTCCTGCTGTAAATACTTCCGCAGCTCATCTCTCCGTGGAACGCGGATCACAAACTGGTTAAAGATGTGGCGGTTTGAATATTGAATCGTGGGGAGTTCAAAACGGGTCAGAAAGCTCATGAGATCTTCGAACTGCTCATGGTAGTGGTGAGCTTTCCTCTGTCTCTCGGTCGTCCATTCCTCCAGGTGTCGGAACTTGACGAGAAGGATGGCTCCCTGAATCGCATCGAGACGGCTGTTGATCCCGATCCATTTGTGGAAATACTTGGGCTGACTTCCATGGACCCTCAAGATCCTGATTCTTTCTGCCAACCGAGGATCGTCTGTGACGACCATGCCTGCGTCCCCGAAGGCGCCGAGATTCTTAGTCGGGAAAAAAGAGAAACATCCGAGGTGGCCCATCTGCCCAGCCCTTCGGCTGGAACTGTGGTCATGGGGTCTATAGTCGGCTCCCAGGGCTTGTGCCGCATCCTCGATGACCCAGAGGCCCTTGGCCCTCGCCAGGCTTAGAATAGGGTCCATGTCGGCACACTGTCCATAGAGATGAACGGGAATGATCGCTTTTGTTTTTGGGGTGATTTTTGCCCCGATTTGGTTAGGATCGATGTTGTAAGTTTTCGGATCAATGTCAACAAAGACGGGTGTGGCTCCCAGTCTTGAGACCGACCCGGCCGTTGCAAAAAATGTGAACGGAGGAATGATGACTTCATCTCCAGGCCCGATTCCCAAGGCGAGCAGAGAGAGAAGAAGGGCATCCGATCCAGAAGCCACGCCAATGGCGTATCGGGTTTGGCTGTAGTGAGCAATGGCTTGTTCCAAGCGCTCCACCTGAGGCCCAAGAATAAACTGCTGGGTGTGATAGACCTCTTCCAGCGCGTCCTTAATTTCTTTCTCGATGGAGCCAAATTGCGGTTTCAGATCGAAGAAGGGAACGGTCATGCTCACGAGGATGGTCTTCCTTCTTGTTTGTTTAAATGGTTGAAGTCCAAAGTAAGATAAAAAAAATGGAGTGTCAAGGTTCCACGGGCAAGTGGGCTGGGTGCCCCGCCCCGCTTTAGCGGGATAGGCGGGGAGGAAAGCCGTCCGTGTCATGATATCACCATTACCCGGAAGCCCCGCCCTGTAGAGACTGTGTCGCAATAGCAAGAAAGGGAGAGAGGCAGTCGGGTTCCAAAGCTTTAGGATGCGGGTCTTTTAGATTGTGTGAAATCGTCATTTGTATG
>Ga0209254_10004717_pt1 | contig 12492 bp, 11 predicted proteins | sample FrelakmetDIP11DI_FD_187148 | JGI IMG/M metagenome (GOLD analysis project Ga0209254, IMG submission 187148) | Freshwater lake sediment microbial communities from the University of Notre Dame, USA, for methane emissions studies - DIP11 DI (SPAdes)... | ecosystem: Environmental > Aquatic >...
GGCAGCGTCTTGATCGCTACCCGGCGATTGATCGTGGGGTCCCTCCCCAGGTACACGGTCGCCATCGCGCCGCGCCCGATGACCCGCTCCAGCTCGTAGCGTCCCAGTGTCCGCCCCGCGGGGGAAACGGCCGCCGGTTCTGGGCCGGCGGCGGGCCCGGTGCTGCGCGCTGCCGCCTTCTGGGGAGCGACGCCCCGCGCGCCCGACAGTTTCTCCAGCTTCGCCGCCACATCCCGATAGCCCGGATCGCGGGCAGCAAGATGCCGGAAGACCCGCTCGGCCCGGGCGTAGTCGCGCTTCTTGCCGTGTTCCATGGCGAGTTCGTAGAGCTGGGCCTTGGTGCGCTCGGTCGTCGGCTGCTGCCGGAGAACGGAGAAGCCGAGATCCAGTTCCTCCCCGGGGCCCGCAGCGCTGATCCCCCGGGTTCCGGCGCCACCCGTCGACGCCGTGCGGGACTGGCGGGAGAGCTGCACGGCAAATTGCAGAAGGGCGACACCGGTAAGGCAGAAGAGGGCCAGGCCGGCCAGGTGGAGCCACAGGCCTGCCATGGCGACCAGGACGTACTCCGCCAGGAGCAGCAACAGCATGCCGGCGACGGCGGCGATGGCGGCTACCGGCAAGCTCAGGCGACCACTGAGCACGGCGCCGACAGCCAGCAGGAGGGCGAGGCCGATTTCCAGCCAGAGGGCCCACCCAGGCCGCCTGATCTGGTCACCCGACAGGTAGTTGGCCACGTCCGTCGCGATCAGCACGGCGGCCCCGGAGTGGTCGCCCAGCGGAGTGCGCACGCTGTGCGTCATGTTCGCCTCCGGGCTGCCGATGACGACGTAGCGGTCGCGCAATGCACCGGCAGTGCGCCCGGCGAGGACGTCGTCAGCCGTGATGACCTGAAAGCCCAGCGGGTCCGCAGCGGACGAGTAGAAGCGGGCGAAATTGCCACTCCGGCGAGGCTCATCGCCCGCCAGCCGGATGGCGGCCAGCGCGCTCGAGGGCACGGCGCCGGACTCCGTCGTGAGCACAGGCGCAGCCCGCCGGACCACCCCGTCGCTGTCGGTCAGTAGCGCCACGTGGCCGACCGCAGCGGCTGCGTCGCAGAGCACCGTCGCCGCTGGAACCAGAGCCGCCGTCACTGGCCTGTCACCACCGGGGACCGCGAAGAGGGCACTCGCCGCGGCGACCCGCTGGCTGCAGGGGCCGCTTGCCGCTGCGAGTCCGGGGCGGTAATCGGTCGTCGCCAGGCCGAGAACCACGTTGCCAGCCGTTCTGATGGCAGCCGCCGTGCGCCGTTCCTGCGCCAGGCGGTCCTCGGCTTCCGCAAGCTGGCGCTGGAGCAGCCCGGGCTCGGCGCTATTCGCCAGTGCTCCACCCCGTTGCTCGAGGCGGAGCAACGACTGCAAGCGGCCAACCTCGCCCGTGGTGGCCAGCAGGGGCGCTGGTGTGGCGGGAATGATGGCTCTGGCACCGGCCGCCCGGACGCTGGCGATGAGCCCGTCGAGGCGGGGCAGGGACCAGAGGTCGGCGGCGCCCGCATCGGGCTGGACGATGACCACCGGTGCCGTGGCCGCGGTGGCGGAGAGCCGCTGGCACAGGTCATAGAAGCCGCGCTCGATCCCGACCAGCCGGTCGCCGCCCAGCGCAAAGAACAGGGCCAGGACGGCGCACAGCCCGACCTGGGCGGCCTCGCTGGGCAGGCCGCTTCCCTGACTGTCCCGGATGAACATAACAAAATAGTATGCGGATCAGCCGGGCCGGGTTGAGAACTGAGTGGTGGTTTTGGCCCTCATCGCCGGGTTTTCCGTCTCGAAACGGGGCGATCGACGGCCCACAATGCACGCCGGCTGAACCCTGGGGACCCAATGGCCAGAGCCCACAAGACCTTCGTCTGCAGCGCGTGCGGCGGGACCGCCCCGAAGTGGCAGGGGCAGTGCCCCTCCTGCGGCGCATGGAACTCTCTGGAACCGTCAGCCATTGCGCCGCCAGGCCCGGCGTCGAACGGCGCTGCACCCCCCGTCCGGCGCCTCGCCGACGTGGGCACCGAGTCGGTCTCCCGGGTCTCCACCGGCATGACCGAGCTCGATCGCACCCTGGGCGGCGGCCTGGTGCCGGGCTCGGTCGTGCTTCTCGGTGGCGACCCGGGAATCGGCAAATCCACCCTGTTGCTCCAGGCAGCGACGCGTATCAGGACCCCGGGTGGAACCCTCTATGCGAGCGGCGAGGAGTCGCTCCAGCAGATCAGCCTGCGCGGGCAGCGACTCGACGCCGATCTGGGCACGGTGGCCGCCATTGCCACGACGCGGGTGGAGGACGTGCTGGCCGCGGTCCAGGCGACGAGGCCCGGTTGCGTCATCGTGGATTCCATCCAGACGATGGCCACGGACCTGCTGCCATCGACACCTGGTTCGCCAAATCAGCTGCGGACGTGCGCCGGCCTCCTGGTACGCCTCGCCAAGCAGTCGGGCATTGCCGTGATCCTCGTCGGCCACGTCACCAAGGATGGGCAGATCGCCGGTCCGCGCCTGCTGGAGCACATGGTGGATGTCGTCCTCTACTTCGAGAGTGAGGTGGGCAGCAGGTACCGCGTACTCCGCGCCGTGAAGAACCGCTTCGGCGCCGCCAACGAACTTGGCATCTTCGTGATGTCCGAGGGCGGCATCCGGGAGGTGCGCAACCCGTCGGCGCTGTTCGTCTCCCAGCGCGGCGAGCCGGTTCCCGGGAGCGTGGTGACGGCCGTGCACCAGGGCAGCCGGCCGCTGCTCGTCGAGGTCCAGGCTCTGGCCGACCAGGGTAGCGGCGGACCGCCGCGGCGCGTGGCCATCGGGCTCGAGCAGAACCGTCTCACGCTGCTGCTCGCAGCCCTGCACCGGCACGCGGGGATAGCGACCCACACGAACGACGTGTTCGTCAACGTGGTTGGCGGCGTGCGCATCATGGAGCCGGCTGCCGACCTGGCAGCACTGCTGGCAACGATATCGAGCATCCGGGACCGGCCGCTGCCCCGGGGCCTGGTGGTGTTCGGCGAGGTCGGCCTCGCTGGTGAGATACGCCCCGTGGCCTACGGGGAGGAGCGACTGCGCGAGGCGGCCAAGGTGGGCTTCACGCGCGCCGTCATTCCGAGGGCCAATGCGCCCAAGCAGCCGATCGAGGGGCTGGCCATCACCACCGCCGACCACCTGCGGGACATCATGACGATGTTGCCGGCCCTGGAGGCGTGATGCGCACGCTGCTCACCGCGTTCTCGCCCGTGGCCAGGATCTCCACCGCGTAGCCATTCAGCACGAGCACCGCGCCTGTTTCCGGGATCCTCTCGAGTTGCTCCAGGATCAGCCCGTTCAGCGTCGTTGGCCCATCCGTCGGCAGCCGCCAGTGCATCATGCGGTTGAGGGCCCGCAAGTTGATGCCGGCATTGATGATCCAGGAGTCGGTGGAGGGATCCTTGCGCACGTCCGCCTCCGCAGCTTCGGCTGACGTGGAGAACTCTCCCAGGATCTCCTCGAGGATGTCGTCGATCGTAACCATGCCCTGGATGTCGCCGTACTCGTCGACGACGAATGCCGTGCGCTGGCCGGATCGGTGGAACTGCCCGAGCAGGCCGTGGACCGACGTGCCTTCGGGCACGAAGAAGGGTTCGACCATGAGGGCTTCAATGGCCGCCTGGTCGAGGGGGCCCGCCATCACCCCGACCAGCGAGCGAACGTGGAGCAGTCCTGCCAGGTTCTCGATGTTCCCGCGATAGACCGGCAGCCGGCTGTGAGGCGAGCGGGTGATCGTGTCGACGATGGTCTGCCAGTCATCATCGAGGTCGATGCCCACGAGTTCGTTGTCCGGGATCATCATCTCGTCCACGCTCATGTCCTCGAGTTCGAGGATCGACATGAGCATGCGTTGCCGGCGGCGGGGGAGGAGCGCGCCCGCGTCGGTGACGATCGTGCGCAGTTCGTCCAGCGTCAGGTTGTGCGGCGTCGTCTGGTCGCCGCGCACGCCAAACAGCCTGAGCAGGCTGTTGGAGATCGCCGTGACGAACCAGACGACTGGCAGGGTGACCTTGAGCAGGACGTAGTAGACGACTGCCGCTGGCAGGCCAAGCTGCTCCGAGCGGAGTGCGCCCACGGTCTTCGGCATGACGTCGGTGAATACCATGATGACGAAGGCCAGGCCGATGCTGGCGACTGCCACCCCGCCCGGGCCGCCGATCCTGAGCGCGGCCAGCGTGACGAGCGACGTGGCCAGGGTATTGGCGATATTGCTGCCGATGAGGATGAGGGATATCAGCCGGTCGGGGCGGGCCAGCAGCTTCTCGGCCAGCCGGGCGCCCAGGTGACCCTGGCGGGCCCGGTGGCGCAGCCGGTAGCGATTGAGGGTCAGGAGGGCGGTTTCGGATCCGGAAAAAAACGCCGAGATCAGCAGCAGAAGCAGCAGCAGCCCGAGCAATGGGCCCGCGGAGAGTTCACCAGCCAAGTTTGAAGGACCCCGGATGCGGGTAATCAGGGGTTCATCGTGACCAACGTGAGCCAGAACTGTCAAGGCACGCACCCCGCGGCCGACACCGGGGACTCGCGGCGGTCTCGCGGCATACAATTGGCGACAGGCCGGTGCCACCGGAAGCAACGGGATTCATGACGATGTTCGATACCCTGAGTGATCGCCTTCGCGGCGTTCTCGATCAGGTCCGCGGCCGCGGCCGCCTGACGGAGGAGAACATTCAGGACGCCGTCAGGGACGTCCGGCGTGCCCTCATCGAGGCCGACGTGGCGTTGCCCGTGGTCCGGGACTTCGTCGAGCTGGTGAGAGAGCGGGCATTGGGCGCGGACGTCCTGCGCAGCCTGACGCCGGGGCAGGTGTTCGTCAGGATCATCCACGAAGAGCTGACCCGGACGCTCGGCGATGGCGTGGCCGAGCTCAACCTCCGGCACCAGCCGCCGGCGGTAATCCTGCTTGCCGGTCTCCAGGGCGCCGGCAAGACCACGACGGCGGCCAAGCTTGCGCTGTTCATCCGCGAGCGGCTGGGCAAGCGCGTGGGCCTGGTGAGCACGGACACGCAGCGGCCCGCCGCGATCCTGCAGCTGGAGCGGCTGGCAGGTTCCATTGCAGTGCCCTTCCTGGCGAGTGATGTGAGCCTTGGGCCCATTGGTATTGCCGAGCGTGCGCTGGCGGAGGCGCGCCGGGACCAGCTGGAAGTGCTCATCGTCGACACCGCAGGCCGCAGCCGGCTCGATGTCGAACTCCTCGACGAGCTGCGCGCGATGCGCGACAAGGTCGATCCGGTCGAAACACTCTTCGTCGTCGACAGCATGGCCGGGCAGGACGCGGTGAATGCGGCCCGGGCCTTCGCCGATGCCCTGCCGCTCACCGGCGTCATCCTGACCAAGGCCGATGGCGACGCCCGCGGCGGGGCGGCGCTGTCCGTGAAGACGGTGACGGGCCAGCCGATCAAGTTCCTCGGCAGTGGCGAAGCCGTGACCGAGCTGGAGACGTTCCACCCGGACCGCATGGCCTCCCGCATCCTCGGCATGGGCGACGTGCTCTCCCTGGTCGAGGAGGTCCAGCGCAAGGCCGACCACGATTCGGCGGCCCGGCTGGCGGAGAAGGTGGCTACCGGCAAGCAGTTCGATCTGAACGACCTGCGGGCCCAGCTCCAGCAGATCGCCGGGATGGGGGGCGTCGAAAGTCTCCTCGAGAAGCTGCCCCTGCCCGGTGGAATGTCGGCCGGGAAGCTGGCCGGCCAGATCGACCCGCGGATGCTGCGGCGCCAGATCGCCCTGATCGATTCCATGACGCCCCGGGAGCGCCGGCGCCCGGCCATCGTCGACGGCTCGCGCCGGCGCCGGATCGCGGGCGGGGCGGGCCTGCCCGTCCAGGAGGTCAACCGCCTCCTGAAGCAGCACGCCCAGATGCAGAAAATGATGAAAAAGATGGGGCAGGGCGGGTTTCGGAAGCTGATGCGGGGCTTCCCGGGGCTGCCCCGATAGCCCCGACAACGGTGCCATTGAGCCATTTTTCGAGTAATATTCGGCGGTTAATCGGGTCCCACCGATCCAGAACTGGCATAAGGAAGCTTAAAAGCGATGGTTACTATCCGTCTGTCCCGCGGAGGCGCCAAGGGGCGGCCCTTCTATCACCTCGCCGTCAGCGACTCGCGGCGTGCCCGAGATGGCCGCTATATCGAGCGCCTTGGTTTTTTCAGTCCATTCGCCACCGCGTCGGAAGAGCGGTTGCGGATTGATCTCGGACGTTATGAATACTGGCTCGGCGTGGGTGCCCAGGCATCCGACCGGGTCGCCTCCCTGGTGAAGGATTTCCGTCAGCAGGCCCCCGCGCAGGCGGCCTGAGGACGCTGCCCCAACGGACGCACCTGAACAGCCGCCACTGAGCCAGCGCGTCGGTATAGGCCGCATCTCCGGAGTGTTCGGAGTACGCGGCTGGGTCAAGATCTACTCCTACACCTCGCCGCGCGTAAACGTAGTGCGGTACAGCCCCTGGTTCCTGAGGCAGGATGGCAAGGAATCGACCAGGGAGGTGATTGCGGGCCAGGCGCAAGGTGACGGGGTCGTGGCGCAGCTCGCGGGCATCAACGACCGGGATGCCGCCGCCGCGCTGATTGGCGCCGAGATTGAAGTGGACCGGGCGGCATTGGGTCCAGCGCTGCGTGGAGAAGCAGCGGATTCAGGGCTGCCCGGAGAGTTTTTCTGGGTCGACCTCCAGGGCATGGAGGTTCGGACCCAGTCTGGAGCGAGCCTTGGTTTCGTTGATCACTTGTTCGAAACCGGGGCCAACGACGTGATGGTCGTCGTCGGTGCCGCGAGGCACCTGATTCCGTTCCTCTACGGTAGCGTGGTGCGGGCGGTGGATGGCGATCAGCGCGTGATTACCGTGGACTGGGATCCGGAATTCTGAATCCTGGACCACGGCCTGATTGAGCCTTGAGGATCCAGACGTGGACGTGGCGGTGGTTTCGCTGTTTCCCGAGATGCTTGCGCCGGTGGCGCAGTTCGGGGTGGTTGGACGGGCGATCCGGCGGAATCTCGCCCGGGTCATCCCGGTTGACCCGCGGGACTTTGCCACGGACGTGCATGGCACGGTGGACGACAGGCCCTATGGCGGTGGGCCCGGCATGGTCATCCGGGTCGAACCCTTCGCCACGGCGATAACCGCCGCACGGGGGCAGGTCCCGGCAGGCAGTCCCGTCGTGTTCCTGAGTCCGCAGGGCAGGCCCTTCGACCAGGCGACAGCCCGGCGCTATGCCGCTCTGCCGGGACTGGTGCTGGTGGCGGGCCGTTATGAAGGCTTTGACGAACGACTGATCGAGATTGCCGGCGGCGAGGAGATTTCGGTCGGCGACTTCGTGATGAGCGGTGGGGAGATCGCGGCCATGGCCGTGCTCGACGCCACGCTGAGGCTGCTTCCCGGTGTGCTGGGCGACGAGCAATCGGCGGAGCAGGAATCGTTTGCCGAGGGGTTGCTGGACCACCCGCACTACACCCGGCCCGAGGTCGCCCACGGGCGGCCGGTGCCGCAGGTGCTGATCGAGGGCAATCACGAGGCGATCCGGCGGTGGCGGCGGAAGCAGGCCCTGGGCCGCACGAGCCTCCGGCGCCCCGACCTGCTCGGCGACCGGGAACTGAGCGACGAGGATCGCCGGTTGCTGGATGAGTTTCGCGCAGAGCAGTCGGCCGCACCCCCGACCGGGTGAGGACTGGCTGCAGGACTAACGGACGACAACCATTCAAGCTACTGACATTGGGATTACCAGCATGGCAAACATCATCGAAAAGCTCGAAGCCGAGGCCCTCAAGAGCGACGTTCCTGACTTTGCGCCGGGCGACACCGTCGTGGTCCAGGTGCGGGTCAAGGAAGGCAATCGCGAGCGGCTCCAGGCCTACGAGGGAGTGGTCGTCGCGCGCCGGAACCGCGGCCTGAACTCGTCGTTCACGGTCCGCAAGGTCTCGCACGGCGAGGGCGTGGAGCGGGTGTTTCCCCTGCACAGCCCCACCGTCGCCGAGATCAAGGTAAAGCGTCGCGGTGACGTGCGTCGCGCCAAGCTCTACTTCCTGCGCGACCGTAGCGGCAAGTCGGCCCGGATTCGCGAGAAGGTCTGATTCGCCGCGAGAGGGCAGTGGCCGACCTGCCTGTCCGTCGGGGATCCACGCTGTTGCTGCGGCTGGCTGGCATTGCCACGGTCATGGCGGCGCTGGGCGGTGCCGTCGGCGGCTGCAGCAGCCTGGCGAGTTCCGCCGCGGGCGACCTCGCCGGGAACCTGTCCACAGCGATCCTCAACCAAGACGATCCCGAACTCGTCAGGGAGAGCCTGCCGGCCTACCTGCTGTTGCTGGATTCCCTGGCCGCCGACCCGGATGCCAGTCCGGCGGTGCTTGGCGCGGCGGCGCGCCTCTACGCCGCCTACGCGGTGGTTTTCGTGGCCGATCCGGCCCGGGCCGCCACGCTCGCTGCCCGCGCCCGGTCCTACGGGGCCCGCGCCGCCTGCGCGGCAGGCCCCGCCACCTGCGACCTGGAGAGCGTTCCTTACCCTGAACTCGCCGCCCGCCTCGACCGGGTGAAGCCCGCGCAGTCCGCTGCGCTGTTCAGCGCGGCAGTGGGGTCGCTCGCCTACGTCCGCACCCACAGCGACGACTGGCAGGCGCTGGCCGATCTGCCCCGCATCGAGGCGGTGCTGAAGAGGCTGCTGGTGATTGGCGACCCAGCCGACGCCGGCACCGTGAACTCGTATCTGGGCATCCTGAACACGCTCCGGCCGGCGGCGCTCGGCGGCCAGCCCGAGCAGGGCCGCGCCTACTTCGAAAAGGCCATCGAGCTGACCGGCGGGCAGGATCTGAGTGTCCTGGTCGAGTTCGCCCGCAGCTATGCCCGCCTGGTCTACGACCGGGAGTTGCACGACTCGCTTCTCAGGCGGGCACTCGCCGCAGATCCACGGCAGGAGGGCTACACGCTCCTGAACACCCTCGCGCAGAAGCAGGCATCGGAACTCCTCGCTTCGGCGAACGACTACTTCTGATTTCACCCTACCCAAGAGAGGATGCGCCGGTGAAGCTGAGTACCTGCACCCCGAGACTGGCAGGACTGATCCTGCTTGCCTGCCTGCCGCTCGCTGTTCCTGCCTCGGATCTCAAGCTCGCCACGGTCGCGCCCGAGGGTTCGAGCTGGATGAAGGATCTCCGCGCCGCCGGACTGCAGATCAAGGAGCGCACCGGCGGGCGGGTCAACATCAAGTTCTACGGTGGTGGCATCCAGGGCACCGACAAGAAGGTCCTGCGCAAGATCCGCATCGGCCAGCTCCAGGGCGGCGTGTTCACGTCCAACAGCCTCGAGGAGCGCTACCCGGACATCCTGATCTACGGCCTGCCCATGCTCTTCAATTCCCAGGAGGAGGTGGACTACGTCCGGCAGAAGATGGACGCCAGACTCACCGCGGGGCTGGAGAAGGCGGGCTTCGTGTCCTACGGCTTCGCGGGAGGCGGTTTCGCGTATTTCATGACCGGCAAGCCGGTTGCGGGCCTTGCCGACCTGCGTGGGCAGAAGATCTGGGTGCCTGAGGGCGATCAGACCAGCTACGTGGCGATGCAGGCGCTGCGGCTTTCGCCCGTGGTATTGCCGATCACGGATGTGCTGACCGGGCTGGAGACCGGCCTTTTGGACATCGTGGCCACGCCGCCCGTCGGGGCCGTCATCCTCCAGTGGTACACCAAGACGAAGTTCGTGACCAACCTGCCGCTCAGCTACACGCTGGGCGTCCTGGCTATCGACAAGGGCGCCCTGCAGGCCGTGAGTGCTGCCGACCAGGCCGTGATCCGCGAAGTGATGTCGGCGCTCTACGCGCGGCTCGATGCCCAGAACCGCGTTGACAACGCCAAGGCCGAGCAGGCACTCAGGGCCAATGGCCTCAAGTTCGTGGAGCCGAATGCGGCCGAAGTGCCGGAATGGCGGGCAGCCGTGTCGGCCGCGATGGACGACATGGCCACCAAGGGCACTTTTTCGGCGGAGCTGCTCGCCGAGGTCCGGCGCCATCTGCAGGATTTTCGCAGGTCCGGGCCCGTGGCCCGGGTGACTGGCAACCGGCCGTGAACGAGTCCGGCACCCCGGCGGGCAATGCTCCCGGCCGTGCCGAGCGACTGGGGCGCTGGCTCGAGAACGCGCTTCTCGCCATCGTCCTGTTCCTGATGATCGCCCTGGCGGCCTCGCAGGTGTTCATGCGCGGCGTGCTGGGCAGCGGTCTCACCTGGGCCGACGAGGCCCTGCGGCTGCTGGTCCTCTGGACGGCAATGCTCGGTGCCATTGCCGCCAGCCGCGATAACGTGCACCTGCGCATCGACCTGCTGTCCCGGTTCCTGCCGGCGGCCTGGCGACGGGTGACGGCGGCCCTGGTGGACCTCTTCGCCGCTGGCGTTTCGGCCGTCCTGGCCTGGCAATCCTGGCGCTTCGTGGCCGAGTCCCGCGAGTTCGGCGATCAGGTGCTGGGGACCTTGCCGGCCTGGACGGTCCAGCTGATCCTGCCCACGGCATTCGTCCTGATCACCTACCGGTACCTGGCGGGAATTCCCCGGCACTTTCGGCCCCGGCACGCCGTGACCGGCCGCAGCGCCGCATGATCCTGACCAGTCTCGTGCTGGTCCTGCTGGCGGTCCTGGGGGCGCCGCTGTTCGCCATCATCGGCGCGGGCGCGCTGCTGGGCTTCTCCCGGGCGGAGGTGGACCTGACGGCCGTCCCGATCGAGATCTACGGCATCGCCGAAACCCCGATCCTGCTGGCGATTCCGCTCTTCACGTTCGCCGGGTACGTGCTCAGCGAGAGCCGGGCCGCCGCCCGACTCGTGCGACTCAGCGCCGCGCTCATCGGCTGGCTCCCCGGCGGCCTGGCGATGGTCGCCGTGGCCACGTGCTCGCTGTTCACCGCCTTCACCGGCGGCTCCGGCGTCACGATCATCGCGATTGGCGCCCTGCTGTTCCCCGCGCTCATCCAGGCGGGCTATGGCGAGCGCTTCACCCTGGGTCTCGTCACGTCGTCCGGCAGCCTCGGCCTGCTCTTCGCCCCGTCGCTCCCGCTGATCATCTACGGGATCATCGCGGAGGTCTCGATCGATTCGTTGTTCGTGGCGGGCATCGTTCCCGGGATCCTCATGATGCTGGCCCTGGCCGCCTTCTGCCTGTGGCACAACCGCGAGAATCGCCGGCCGCTCTCGGAATTCTCCTGGGTCGAGGTCCGGGCCGCCGTCCGGGAGTCCATCTGGGAGCTGCCGCTGCCGGTCGTGGTGCTGGGAGGAATCTACGGCGGCTTTTTCGCCGTATCCGAGGCGGCGGCCGTCACGGTCGTCTACGTGCTGATCGTGGAGCTCTTCATCTACCGGGAAGTGCCGTTGCAGCGGCTGGTGGCGATAGTTCGCGACTCGATGGTGCTGGTGGGTGGAATCCTGCTGATCCTCGGCATCTCGCTGGCGTCGACCAACTACATGATCGATGCCCAGGTGCCCCAGCAGCTGATCGAGCTGGTCACCCGGTATGTCTCGAGCCAGACCAGCTTCCTGCTGCTGCTGATCGGCTTCCTGCTGCTGATCGGCTGCATCCTGCACATCTTCTCGGCGCTGGTGCTGGTGGTCCCGCTGATGCTGCCCGTTGCGGCGCAGTACGGGGTGGATCCCGTCCACCTCGGCATCATCTTCGTGGCCACGATGGAACTTGGCTATCTCCTGCCGCCGATTGGCCTCAATCTGTACATCTCGAGCTACCGCTTTAACCGGCCCGTGCTGGATGTCTGTCTGGCGACGTTGCCGTTCATACTCATCCTCTTCGGGGCCGTCCTGTTGATCACCTTCGTCCCGACCCTGTCGCTGATGTTCGTCAAGCCCTAGTCCCCCAGCAATCCGGAGGTTTCGCCCATGACCCGGTCACTCGTAGCGCTGATGATGATGGCCCTGACCGGGGGCTGCGTCACCAGCGCGCCGGCGGTTCCGCCGGGCAAGCCGGCCGAGTTCCTGCGCGTGCCCCCCGGGTTCCGTGCCGACATCCTGGTCGAGAACGTGCCGAATGCCCGCTCGATGGCGCTCGGCGAGGACGGCACCCTGTTCGTGGGCACCCGGTCCGCCGGCACCGTGTACGCGGTCCGTGACGCGCTGGGCGGCAACCCGACGGTCCTGAAGTTTGCCGAGGGCCTCAGCATGCCCAACGGGATTGCCCTGCACGAGGGCGCCCTGTACGTGGCGGAGCAGAAGCGGCTGATCCGTTTTCCCGCTGCCGAGGCCAGCCTGGACAAGCCCCCGCCCGCCGAGGTCGTTGACCCGGCATTGCCCTTCAAGGGCGCGTTGCATTCCTGGAAGTACCTCGCAGTCGGCCCGGACGGGAAGCTGTATGTTCCGATCGGTGCGCCCTGCAACGTCTGCGTCGAGCCCGGCTTTGGCGTGATCCTCCGGATGAACCCGGACGGGACGGGGCGCGAGGTGGTGGCGTCCGGCGTGCGCAACTCCGTCGGGCTCGCCTGGCACCCCAGGAC
>Ga0209254_10004718_pt1 | contig 12486 bp, 9 predicted proteins | sample FrelakmetDIP11DI_FD_187148 | JGI IMG/M metagenome (GOLD analysis project Ga0209254, IMG submission 187148) | Freshwater lake sediment microbial communities from the University of Notre Dame, USA, for methane emissions studies - DIP11 DI (SPAdes)... | ecosystem: Environmental > Aquatic >...
ATACCTGCCAAAAAATCATGCCGGATGATGTAGCTGATGCCAGCTGCCAATAACGCTAATACAATTAAGAAAGAAATATTCCCATACAACATCTTCCATGGAGCAGTATGTTTGCTCTCTAAAAAAACGGTTGCAGGGAAAATTACCGGACTGCCAGAAGTGATGTTTGGAAGCAAGGTGGGTAAGATTTGGACAGTATTGACAAAATTAAATACAAAATGCTCGCCTAGGAGGAATACTAAAGATTTTTCGGGTTGTTCCTCCCGAACTTCTTCAAGCGCTGAGGGTTGGGCAAAGGTAAGTGTTTCTTCCACACCTGCTTGTTGAGTCACTTCAAGAGAGGGTTGCTGCGGCGTCTGAATCAGAATTAGACCATCATTTTCAAGGGTTGGTTCGGATTCGTCTGGAGACATTTTCGCATACCTCTCCTCGACAACCGAATGCTGCATTTTATAAAGGAAATACAAAGGAGTATCAATGGTCATCTGGCTTCTCACCATCCATGGTAAGATGCCTGCCAGAACAGCGGCGCCAAAGATTATTGAATGATAGAAGGATGGTTTGATCGCAAACCGCATTCTCAGACAAATTACCAATTCCGATGCCGGCAGCAATAACCATGGGTTGGTCCGCACAAGGGTGCTTAACCCAAAAAGACCGCCAGCCAGGACCAGGTTTATGGGATGGGCATTGGGATCCTTAAGCCATTTGATCATGAAAAGGCAAAACCCGGCCAGAAGCAAGGTTATAAATGGTTCGGTCAGTAAGGCTTTGACTGGAACCATCCAGGTATCGGCCGAGTAAAAAATGATATTCTTTTCGCGAAGAATTGTCAGAACCGCTAAAAGGATACCCAGGTATTGGCTGCGGTAGATTTTTCCAATCAAAAAATAAATAATCGGGATTAAGGCAAGCACCATGATTTGGTAGAAAATCATACGGTCATAATATTGCCCGCCAATCAATCGGAAAAGCATTACAGCGAATACATAAAACGGGTTGTCAATATAATCGCCATTATTCAATCCCTGTCCGATCACGGCCAGCTGTCCGGGCAGGTCAAAGCGGGTTGGATCAGATGCCGGAACGTAATCGCCATTAGGGGGAAATGGGCCGATTCGATAATAGCTGCTGCGCATCGGTTCATTTGACCATACCAGAACTGCTGCAATCCAGATAATCATTGCAATCAACAAGGTACTTACCCGATTAAGATTGATCTGTTGGTTTTGAGAGAGTATAAGTTTTCCAAATTGGTTAATTAACCAAACCTCAGCGGTAATTAAAAGGGCAACAAAAAGTTCCCGGTAAGGTATAAAAATGGTAGGAGTACGAATAGGATCATTATTTGTTCCAGCCCCATAGCCAGTCAAACTTATTAAGACCCACATAAGGCAAAAAATACCAAGCACAAATAGAAAAAGAATCTTCGGAGGGCCTACCGACAATTTAATATTTTTATATGCCTCACCTTTCTTGATAAGCACCAGGGCAATAATAAACTGTAATGCAACCAGGATAACCCAGCCCACAAATGGCTGCAGGCGGATAATATACCCTGTAAAACCTCCCCAAATGGCTGGTGAAATAAAGGAAAAGGCAACCACTGCTATCAGCAGGATTTGAGCCGCCGCCAGAAAGAGGATAGTGGTAAACTTTCCGTCCTCTATCCAGGCAAAGAATTGTGTATAAACTGCTTTTATCCGGTTGTTATTTGACCAGGCAAAATAAAAACACGCCAAAGCAAATAACAGCCATAACAGGCTGAAAAGGATTTGCGGTAGAGAGAAGGTATAGATTATCTGGTGAGATTCACTGGCAGGGGCGGCCAATAACAAAAAAACACCAATCAAACTTTCCAAACCTGCCAGGGTTAAAAAAGCTGATAGTACCCTATTTTTATCCATATTTTTTTTATTGAGAGATTTCTTCTCCAGGGTCAATAAGCCCCTTTTCCTGAAAATACAGTAAATATGGTCTTTACAATAATAAATAAATCCAGCCAGATCGACCAGTTCTGTACATAATACCGGTCCAGTCGTACACGTTGCTGGTATGAAAGATCATTTCGCCCGGATACCTGCCATAAACCTGTCAAACCGGGTTTCACCTGGATGTAGGTTTTATAATCATCTGCGTATTGTTGAATTTCTTTAGAAACAATAGGACGTGGTCCAACCAGGCTCATCTCCCCTTCCAGAACATTCAAAAGTTGGGGCAGTTCATCCAGGCTAAAGCGCCTGAGGAATTTACCAATTCTGGTGATACGCGGGTCATTTTTTATCTTCGTTGTCTCCTCCCATTCCTTAAGGTGATCCGGATTGTCTGCAAGGTATTTGGATAATATGTTTTCAGCATTGGGAACCATGGTGCGGAATTTCCAGATTCTAATATCCTTACCCTGGTGGCCAATCCTCTTCTGCCGGTAAAAAATTGGTCCCCGTGAATCAATTGCAATCATAAAGGCAATCAAGAGGAAGACCAGGATCATTATTGGACTGGAAACAAGTATTATTCCAAGGTCCATTACCCGTTTTATAATTTGCTGACTGCGGTTTAATAAATTTTGATGAATTTCCAAACCGATCATTCCTCCAATATCTTTGGGAGTAAACCAGATATTGGATAATTGTTGGTCAGGATTGATCATAATCATATGTGGGATATGAAAAATATGATCCCTTGTAATCGCTTTAAGGAAACGCTCAGGGATATCCGATGTAACAACGATTGCAGTTGACAAACCTGATATTGCAGATTGGATTGAAGGGATATCATCATCAGAGAATAGTCTCACATTTTCAGGACGATCAACTTCAAGGGATCCTGCTTGGATGATAACCTCAGGCATATATCCCAGTTTTGGGTTCTTCTTTAGCATGTTGAAGATCCGAGCGCCTTTTTCACCATAACCAATAAGAACAATTGGTTCACCCCAAAGGCCGCACCTGGCTGCAAGGCTGCGAACAATATGGCGCGCTGCTGGAATAGCAATAACTGCAATTGCCCAGGCTAAGGCAAATGAAGCCCGGGAATACATTTCTACATTGCGTATCCAAAATGACATCGTACCAAGGGCAAGGAAGACTGCGGTCGTAGAGATCGTCAAACGACGCAGTTCATCATAAGGGTTTATTCCCCCGCCAGAATATAGCCCCCCCAATGAATAAACTATAATAAATAAAAGGATGAGAGGGATTATGCTTTGATACAATGATGGATTCAGATCTGAACGCACAAACGTCCACAGATGAAGAGCAATAAAACCGGAAAGAAAAAGGCTGGCGCTGTCTGAAAATATCAAGAGCACATCCATCAAATAGCGGTTATTTAGCCTTCGAGTCATTTCTTTGTTGGACGTTTCGCTTTTATTAGACAACGGTCATTCCCTTAATAATATCCGCGTTGGATTAATTACTGTTCTTTTTGGACAAGGATTTTGTAAAACTCCTCCCAGGCAAGTTCCACTTTGGTAGAATAGTCATCCCGGAACCGATCTATCGAAAAACGTAAAGCATTATCCCGACAGGCTTGTGGGGAAAACGCCTGAAATACCTTCTCAAATTGGTAAATAGCATTCTGGACAGCCTCGATCGTCTGCTCCGTGAAAAATAAGCCTGTCGGATTGGGTTGATCAATGTTGCGGACTGTCTCCAGTACACCACCCTTTCTATAGGCAATTATTGGAGTTCCGCATGCCTGTGCTTCTACTGGTACAATGCCAAAATCTTCCTTGGCAGCAAAGATTAGTGCGCGTGCCTTTTGCATCCTCTTCCTGACAACCTCAGAAGATTGGTATCCCATCAGGGAGATGTTTGGCCCGGCGCGGGATTGCAAACGCTTAAAATCGGGACCATCACCAATTACATACAACCTCTTTTCCGGCATTGCAGTGAAGGCATCAATTATCAGATCCATTCTTTTGTATTGAACAAAGCGGGATACCGCCAGATATTCGTTTTCCCGCTGGTTGGAAAGGGAGAAGTAATCTATGTCAACCGGGGGATATACCACTCTGGCTTCCCGCCGGTACACCTTATAGATCCGCCGGGCAATAAAGTTCGAATTTGCCAGAAAAATATCCACCCCATTGGCAGTCCGCAAATCCCATAAGCGCAGGTAGTGCAGTAGAAGGCGTGCAAAAGCGCTTTTTAATCCATATTCAAGGTGGGCTTCCCGTAAGTATTGCTGCTGCATATCCCATGCATACCTCAGGGGTGAATGGATGTAACTGATATGTAGTTGGTCTGGTCCGGTAATTACTCCTTTTGCCACAGCATGGGAGCTGGAGAGAACCATATCATAACCAGATAATTCTAACTGTTCCACGGCAATTGGCATCAGGCCAATATATTGCCTGTATTTTTTTCTGGCAAATGGCAAATTCTGGATAAAAGATGTATTGGGTTTTTTCCCGTCGAGAAATTGGCGTTGATCCTCGGGAAGAAAATCTACAAGACTGAAGACATCAGCTTCCGGGTATAGCTGGAGGATCTGCTCACATACCCTCTCAGAACCCGAATAGACAGTAAACCAATCATGTACCAGGGCAATTTTCCGGGATTGCATTTATTAATTATAGCCTACTCCCGATAACCCGGAAAAAAATTGGACAGAAAAAATATTCCATTCCAATTACCTCCAGGGCAGGGGGTTTGGCTCGCCGTCATCTATGCGCACCCCGCCCGATAAACATAAACACACTCAATACACCGGCAGATAATCAAACTCTTTCCCGCCAAGATAAAATATCTATCCTGGCCGGGAAATTTGAATTTCGATACAGTTGCGTCACAAAATTGAATATCAGGTCAGGTCCGGAATTGTCTTGCAGAAAATATATTTATCGGGATCTTCATGAATCTGAATCATTTTGAGGAAAAAATTGGCGGCTGCCCACCAGGGCTTTCAACAGGTCTTTCCTTTTTAATGCACGTTTTCGATCAATTTCTACTGTCCCCGCTTTATCATCTGCCAACTTTCTTAAAGCCTCAATCCACACCCCGCTGCTAACCGGATAATGCCCTACCCTCCACCGTTCTACATAGATTGGAAGATCGGGAACGTTTGTAATTTTTTCCTGGGTAATTATTTTACTGATCCCGTGGGATTCAACTTTAATCTCCACCGTTTTTTGTTCTGGTTTTATCGGGCAAACCTGCATACAGGCACCGCATTTAATGCAGAAATAATCTGCCAGTACTAATTGTCCTGAATCATCCAGGTGCAGAGCTCGCGTCGGACAAATCTCTGCGCATGCCCGGCATCCAGGTTCACATTTTTCCTTTTGCAGGGTAATGCTTCCCGCCCATGGTTGAATCACCTGGAATGCCCCGTCTGTAGCCACCTCACATTGCCGGCAGTGAATACATCCGGATTGGTCAACGACCATGGCCTTTGTGATTTCATCATGAGCGATAACATTAGTAGGACAATTGTTGATTACAAAGTCTTTGCGTGACCAGTCAAATGCTTCTGCATTGAATTCGGTCGATTTGATCAACTCCGGAAAAGCCCCGTACGTTGAAACCGGTATTTCTGGTTTCCCATTAATTGTCATTGTTATTGCATTGGTTGGGCAGGTAATTAAACAAATTCCACACAGGACACAGGTATCCGCATCGATGTCAATGGAAGGTTTTTTTTGAATTTTTCCATCGACGAGCAGGCTCTCCTGATGAATTACAGATTCTTTTGGACAAACCAGCGGTCCGATCTGACAGCCGACACAGCGGTCCAGATCCCAGGTCATCACATAATGACGGGTAACCATGGCTCTTTCAAGGATGATGGAATGATCCGTTATCTTTTTTTGAGTTTCTCCTCTATGGCTCATGCTGCACTCCTAATCCCGCCGAATTTCCTGAACAAGAATTTTTTGATAATCATATACCCGTACCAGCATCGGGCTTTCACCAATTGCATGGGTTGCACAGCCCATGCAGGGATCATAACTGCGAAAAGCCATCTCAATGCGGTTGAGAATGCCTTCTGTTAAAGGTTGATTGGGTTGGATTAAATCCCTGGCAGCTTTCTTGATCGACATATCCATTGCTGCATAATTATTGGTAGTCCCGACAATTAAGTTTACCTGTTTCATTAAGCCCTTTTCATCGGTTACATAATGATGGGTTAAAGTCCCGCGTGGTGCCTCAACAATTCCCACACCTTCGGTTGGTGTTTGCGTAGGGAGTGTGCGGATCACTGTTCCAAGTATTTCCGGATCATCAATTAATTCCAAAGCTCGTTCGCAGGCATAAAGCAGCTCTATCAACCGCGCCCAATGTGTCGCCAGAGTTGAATATACCGGTTTCCCGCCAAGGGTGGCGAAAAAGCGCTCATATTCGATTTGTGCAAGCGGGGTTGCCATACCGTCTGAGGCATTGATCCTCCCGAGCGGGCCAGCTGTGTAGACACCACTCTCTGGACCATCCACCAATCCCTTCCAACCAACCTTTTTTAAATATGGGAATTTAAGATAAGACCAGGGTTCAATATGTTCAGCAATGACATCCAGGTATTCCTCAGGGGAATACTTGACAAATTCTTTTCCGGATGGATCAACAACTCTGACCTTACCATCGTAAAAATTGACCAGATTGTTCTCGTCCACCAGTCCCATATAGTAAGTCTTTTGGGAAAAGGTATCACTCAAGATCATATCCATATAGACCTTGTTCTTTAATACGATATCCTCAAACAGGTTCAGGGTAAATTTTGCAGTTTCAAGGGATTTCAGGGTGATGTCACGGATTGTCTGCTGTTCCTGGCTGGTGATTGGCTTGCTTACCCCCCCGATAACAGCGCCAACAGAATGGATGTACCTCCCGCCGAGGATGGCAGTGATGGTGTGGTTATCCTTCAGGAGCTGCATCACCTGGGACCCAATTTCCCGTCCCACTTTCTTCACAACCCCGATAATGTTACGATCCGCTCTGGATGCATCAGGTCCGACAATAAAATCCGGCCCGCCTAAAACATAAAAATGGGTAGCATGGTCGGCAATAAAGAACGCAGAGTACATTAATTCACGGAGTTTCCTGGCAGTCGGAGGCGGTTCGACATGATATACAGCATCTCCTGCCTTCGCAGCCGCAATATGATGTGCAATTGGGCAGACCCCGCAGATGCGCTGGGTGATGCGTGGCATTTCCTCGACGGGCCGGTTTTCACAGAATTTTTCAAAACCACGCAGCTCCGGGATGACCATATAGGCATTTTCGAGACCACCGGAATCATTCAGGAATAAATCGATCCTGCCGTGACCTTCAAGCCGCGTAATCGGATCGATGGATATCTTTTTATATTGGATGTCATTCATGGGATTTCCATTCAGATTTCTATAACTTTATGAGTTGAACCTGGTATATTTCAATTCATTCAGAATTGAATCTGCAAGGCTGAAGCGGTAAAAAGTACCCACCGGATCTACAATCGAGTCCAGGATTTGATTGATTTGGTCAGGATTATCCGTATCAATGATTGCAGCGATGGCACTCAGAAGTTTTGCCCCTTGATCGACCACACCTTCCGGTGCGCCGTAGCAGCCACGGCAGGGCATGTTTGCATTCAAACAGGGCAGCCCGCAGCCAGCCCGTGTTACCGGTCCACAGCAAATCACACCCTGGACCAAAAAACAAACATCCGGGTCCATCAGGACTTCATGCGGCCGTTTAAATTCCTTTATGCGGACGTCATTGTTCCCTTTTTTCCGGGGACAGACATCGCAGGTTGTTTTTTCATCAACTCCGATTACACCAGAATTTTCAGGCAAATCCCCTGCCAGGACCAACTGCAGCACCTTCCATACCTGATCAGCAACAGGTGGGCAGCCGGGCATGAAATAATCAACGGGAACAACCTGGGCAAGTGTTCGAACCCGATTGCAAAGTGCAGGGATTTCTATCTCACCTTCTGGAACCCTGGTTATTTGTTGGGGACGTGTACCCCTGGTCTCATCCAATGAAGGAGTGGTGTAATACACTCTCTGGATGATTGCTTCGGCATCACAGAGATTCACCAGACCGGGAATTCCTCCGTTATTTGAGCAGGCTCCAAAGGCAACTAGCTTATTGGATTTCTTTCTTAATAGAAGGGCAAGCTGTTCATTTTCCTGGTTGCATATAGCGCCATTAAAAAAACAAATATCAATCTCCTGGTCCTGCAAGGCTTTGACATCCGAATATTTAAAATCAAGAATAGCCGGCCAGAATAGAATCTCAACCTGATCTGCAAAATCGATGAGGTTCATCCCCAATTCGGTAATGGTGATTTCACAACCACCACAACTGCCGGCCCAGTAGAAAGCGACTTTATTTTTCTTCATCTAACTCTCCTTCCGGAGGGGCATTGAATTCAGCATCGCATCAATCTCTTCCCGGATGCGTCCACGCTCTTGCGTTCCGATTTGTACAAATCGCACCGGTTGTCCGGTTATATCCATTTGGCCATTCATGCGCCCAAGCATTTCCATTTTGCATGATCCAATCATTGTTCCGCGCACATAATGGCATTCACCTGGTTTACAACCGCAAACCAAAACACCATCATAGCCCCGCCCCAGAGCCAATAAAGCCATTTGCGGGTCGATGCGGCCTGAGCATGGGATATGAATCACGTTCACAGGATCGGGGTAACTCTCCAGGATGGATAAATCGCTTTCGGCCCTGAGGCACCAATCACAGACAAAAATTGCCAGCGACGGTGCTGAATTTGAGGATATGGTTTTTATTTGGGAGGTGATCTCCTGGTTGCTCACACCGTCACGGGCTATTGCACCGGCAGGGCAGGCTGCCACACAAATACCGCAGCCCATACAACGGGTTCCATCCACCATCGCAAACCGGTCCGTACTGCCATTGACTCCTTTTTCAAAAAGGGATGGGGCTTCATAAGGACAGGCCATAACGCAGATTCCACATCCCGAACACAATCCTTCATCCACGTTGACAACATCTAATGAAGACGAATAGCCTGCCTCCACTGCAAGTTGTTTTACACTGTGGATGAGTTCAGAAATATGGATTTGCTGCGGGCAGGCTGGATAACAAAGATCACATCGGGAGCACATCCAGGTGGTTGGATCCTGAAAAGCCTCGGTTTGCTTATCCAGCATGACCATTTTTAACAGACGGCGTGGATTAAATTCAGCCTCAACTTTTTGCTGGATCATGCATTTGCTGACACATGTACCGCATGCATAACAGGCATCCAGATTTTCACCACCTGGCATCGCCCTCACTTTATCCGAAAAACGGTTTGGTAATTCGTTATGCGGATTCATGTTCACCCACCTTACCTACCATCGCCAATTCAAAGTTGCTGGAAAATTCCATGGCTTGTACAATCTCCGGGAGGGATCTCATCTTGTGGGCGCGTTGTTCCATGGTAGGACTCAACCGGAGAATTTCATTTTTTAGATCTTCCTTGGAGAGACTATTCAACAGCGCTTGCATTTCGTTCAGGGTACGGGCATATTTATCACCTTCTGCCGCACTGATCCACTCAACACGGAATCGTCCGGCAGTCATCCCTAATTTGCCAAAGAGATGTTCCAATCTTTCTGCACGGGCAGCACCGACCAGCTGCCCGGTAATGTAATGGCAGTCTTGAGGGTGGCAGCCCGAATAGAGAACCGCACCAGCACCTAAACGGAAGGCTTCGAAAATAAAATCGGGATCCATGCGGGCGGAACACATCACCCGCAAACCACGTTCATTGGATGAATATTCAAAATGACTGGTACCGGCCAGGTCAGCGCCACCATAGGAGCACCAGTGGCAGCGAAACGCCAGGATTTTTTCTTCGGGTTTTTCTGCAAGCAGCGCATGCAGCTGGGCAAGGATCTGGGCATCTGTATAGTGCAGCTGGGTAATGGCGTTATGCGGGCATTCTGCCACACAACCCCCGCATCCATGGCATTTCGCAGTGATAACGTGCGCAGGTCTCCCGATTTCCAATTCGATAGCACCATATGGACAGGAGCGAAAACATAAACCACATTTTTTACCATCAGCGCTGACACAGCGTTCGGTCCATACATAGGCAACGGTTGGTTCAATCTCCCATTCATCCGAATGGAGAATACGTCCTGCCCGGGAAGCTGCCGCCGAGCCCTGGGCGACACTCGCGGGAATATCTTTTACACCCTGGCATGCCCCGGCAAAAAATATGCCGTCAGTTGGGCTGTCCATGGGACGCAGCTTGGGGTGATACTCCATAAACCATCCGCCAGGGCTCTGGGCAACATTTAATACAGAACTCATTGTATCCACATCAGGTTGGGGTACAGCGGCCTGGTTAAGCATTACCATATCATATTCCCGCTCGATGACATTCCCTAGAGCAATATCCTCTGATGAGACAAACAGGTTGTGTGTCTCGGGGTCTTCGGTAATCAAACCCGGTCTTCCCTGGATGAACTTGATCCCCATTTTCCGCGCTCGGTCATAAAACTCTTCATAGCCTTTCGAAGGGGTACGGATATCCATATAGTAAACCGTAATATCTGCATCCGGATACATTTGTTTCAACAGGACGGCGTTTTTTATGGAGTACATGCAGCAAAAGTTACTGCAACCGGGATTGTATCTTTTATCACGCGAACCAACACAATTGATAAAAGCTATCTGTTTTGGGTTGGTGGAATCACTTGGACGAATCAGGTTTCCATGGGTAGGTCCAGCAGAATTATTTAGCCGTTCCATCTCCATACTGGTGATTACATTGGGGAACCGGCCATAACCGTATTCTTCCATCACGCTGGGATCAAAATGATTAAATCCGGTCGCAACAACAACCGCTCCAATCTCTTCCCATACCAGTTTATCTTCCATGGAGAAATCGATCGCATTGAGACTACCACAGGCATCCACACATTTGTAACAGTGGATACAGGCATCCATATCAATATTGTATATTAGTGGAACAGATTGGCTCATGGGAACATAAGCCGCTTTGCGGGGTGCGAGGTTCATCTCAAAATAGTTAGGAACCTCAATTGGGCATGCAGTGGCACATTCGCCGCATCCGTTACAACGATCTGCGATAACATATTTAGATTTTTCACGCAGAAGGATATTGAAATTTCCAACAAATCCATCTACACGCTCAACTTCTGTGAAAGTCCGTATATCTATATTGGGGTGACGCGCCGCGTCAACCATCTTGGGGGCAAGAATTCATATACTGCAGTCCATGGTAGGGAAGGTTTTGTTGAGTTGAGCCATCACCCCGCCAATGGTAGGTTCCTTTTCCACAAGAATGGTTTTTATTCCCTGATCAGCCAGATCAAGGGCGCAGCTAATTCCCGCCACTCCGCCGCCAATCACCATTGCCTTATTTGTTACGGGCACCTTGATCATTTCCAACGGCTGGAGAAAGCTTGCCTTGGCAACTGCAGCAGCTGTAAGATCTTTTGCCTTTCTCAAAGCGCCCTCAGGATCATGACCATGGGCCCAGGTGCATTGTTCACGTATGTTTGCCATCTCCATTAAGAATGGATTTAGCCCTGCCTCCTCAACAGCAGCACGGAAAGTAGGTTCGTGCATCCTGACTGAGCAGGCTGAAACAACCACCCGGTTCAAATTATGCTTCTTGATTTCCTCTTTTATCAGGCGCTGCCCGCTGTCAGCACAGGCGTAGAGGGTATCCATTGCCCGGACTACTCCCGGTAAACCGGAAGCGTACTCTGCCACTGTCTTCGGATCAATTACACCTGCAATATTGGAGCCGCAATGGCATATGTAAACGCCAATGCGGAGTTCTTCATTTTCATTCCTTAGATTCGCTTGCACAGATCTCCTCCTCACAATCAATCAACCAGTAAATTATGAACGTGGACCAACAACCTCTTCGATAACCAGCTTCCGGCGGGCTTTCTGTGCCCTTTGGTCAGATGTGACCAATTCCAAGGCGTCCTTCGGGCAATACTTCACACACTGCGGTCCTTCTTCAATATCCTCACAATGATCACAAATCTCCGCCAGACGGCTTAGTGGATTGATTGAAATTGCACCAAAATCACAGGCCTCGATACACCATGCACAGCCATCACATTTATTGTCCTCAACTCGTATCCTGCCAGTGAGGTCATCCTGCCTCAAGGCGGATCGTGTGCAGGCAATAATACAAGGAGCATTTTCGCAGGTACGGCAGGCCACGGCCGTTATGAGAATCTCATGCGCTCTTACCACCCGGATGCGGGACCGATACGTGTTGAACTCTCCTGTTTTTGTATAAGAGCATACGTACTCACAAACCTGGCAGCCAATACATTTCTCAGGATCACATGCAATATATTTATATTTGGATGTTGTTGTCGCCATTTGTTATCCTCGTCCTTTACACACCAATCTCTGCCGCAATATCTTCCATATCGAGATCAGCCAGCAGCTGTTTCGGAAGCTTACCCTCAAATGTCCAGCCTTTAGCCATATAGTAAATTTTCTTAAGGTACTTTAATTCCTCTTCGGTTACAAAAGTATT